>OLSD01000401.1_pt1 | contig 45614 bp, 40 predicted proteins | sample 1672211 | NCBI WGS metagenome assembly OLSD01 (sample SAMEA3136659, study PRJEB25190) | human gut metagenome | reverse complement strand
AGCGAAACGCGGCAGATTTACAGTCTGCTCCCTTTAACCACTCGGGAACCCATCCGTTTGCGACAAAAAGAATTATACAGGATTTAGGCCAGTTTGTCAACAGCTTTTCCTAAACTTTTTTACTTTTTTCTTACAAAACCAAAAGCTCTCTCTATCATTGCAAAAGTGCCAGGCCACGTGCAAACTTACTGCGTTCCTCCGCACGCAGCTCCACCTGTGACGCTATTTTGTCCTTAAGCTCCAGCAGCGCGTCTACAGTGCCGCTCATAAGCTCAAATTCGACCTCGTCAATGCTGTCGCTTTGCTCACCGCAATGAATTGCACCCTTATCAATTGCCAGCTCAATAACAGCGCCGTCGTAATCCAGAATATAGGTTATACGCTCCACGTCAACCGTAAACAAGGCATGTACACCTGCCGGAGCAAGCTCGCTAAGCTCGTAGCCCAGTCCAAGCGCTGCAAAGCCATTCAGCTCAGGCTTGAGCTCCTGCAGCGGCAGGTTCAGCTCCAGACGCTCGCTCAAGCCATCCTTGCTCTGCTTAGAAGTCTTTACCGTCACCTCAAAGCTGCCATCGCCTTTATCGCGCACGCGGTAAGCAATACCATGCTGCGTAAGCGCCATATCCTCTGTATCATAATAGGTGCTTACCAGACGGCGTTTTTTGTAGCTGCCGGGGCGCATGGCCTGCTGCATGAAATCCAGCTGCAGCATTTTCTCCAAGCCTTCTCTGCTGAGCAAAAGCTTCAATTCAATCTCTGTATTCTTTGCCATTATCATCACTGCCTTTACCAAAATTTTTCAAGCTGCCCAATGCCTGAGCCGCAGAATTCTTCTGCCACCAAACGAGCGGTATACCAAAGGCCAGCAGCGTCACCGCCAGCGCCGCATAAAAGCGCGTCGTACCAAAAGCATCTGCCAGAAAGTTATAAGCAATTGCCCCCGGAAGCATACCAAGAACTGTTGCTGCCGCATAAATTTTGAACGGCAAACGCACGCTGCCGGCAATAATGCTCACCGGATCATAAGGAAAAATCGGCACTGTGCGCAAAATAATCATCTTCTTAAAGCTGCCATCGCCAACAAGATAATGCGTCAGGCGTTCACCCCAGCTGCCGCCGAAATTACGCAGCAGCCAATTGCCGCCGCCAAAGCGCCCCAACAGATAGCAAAAGCTTGCACAGCCAAAGCCACCCAGAAGCAGGAATAAGATGCCCCACCAGGGACCGAACAGCACGCCTGCGCTCAGGTTCAAAAGCAGCGTCGGGAATAAAAGTAACGGGCGAATCGTATACACCGCTACATAAATAAGCGGTGCCCACACACCGAAGCCCACAACCCAGCGGCGGATATCCTCGGCACTGTGCGGATGCGGATTATACGGTGATTCATACAAGCCATACAAAATTGCTCCCAACACCAGCAGATAAACCAGCACGCGCAAAAGTAAATATAGATATTTTTTCTTCATATAAACCTCTGATTTTCAAACTCTCATCTATTATACGGCGTTTAGAGGACGTTGCGCAAGCATTATTGCCAATTTTATTCGTTGTGAAACGGCAGAACATCTGCCAGTTCCTGTACAAACGTACGAATCTGTGTTAGATTATAGAAAAAGGAGGAATGCCTGATGACTAGCAAACAACAAAAAATTGCTAAGCCTTCATATATAAAAACGATCAAGCTTTACGAACGCTGCCGTAATTTTATCCGCAACATAACTATCTACAGCTATCGCAGCAGACAGGAATATGCAGAAATCGGTATCAATAAGCGTACCTATGACGATTACAAACGCATCCTGTTGGATTGCATAAAACAAGGCTTCATTGAAGAAAGCTTCAATGGCAAAGAAAAGCGTACCCGCTTCAACGCAGATATGTATAAAAGCTCCTATAATTATCTCGTCAACACCTATTTCATAAAAAGCCTGACTAATAATGCCTTTTATTATATCATCATTTTACAAATTCTTAGCGAAGGCAATTCCCTGCATAGCAACGAAATCGAAGACGCTATTTATGAAGAAAACTGCTATAAGCAATTAGAGATTTCGAACCTAGCACTCTATAGAGCCTTATGCGAGCTTACAGACAGCGGCCTGCTAAAAACAAGCAAGGTGAAGAATAGAATCTATTATCAGCTGGTTGACAATATTCTTGACCAGCTTACAGCCAAGGAGCTTCAGGAATTATATAACGCAGTAAGCTTCTTTACTAACGTGTCACTCTTATCCGTTCCCGGCTACTATTTGGCAAATACCATTTCCCAATATATGGAAAACAAGAAAGCAGCATGTCCCGAAAAAAATTTGTTTTGGCAATATCGCTTCTGTAATTATAGCAAAATAGTTGATGACGAAGTAATTTATATTATTCTTCAGGCTATAGAAAATAAAAAATCCCTCAAAATAAGCTATGGCAAGAACAAAAAGAGCATCCTGCTAGCGCCTGAAGCCTTAAGCACCGATTATCCCTATGGCCGCACTTACCTGCATACAACAGCGCACGAGGTCTATAAGGTGGAAAAAATCACCAAAATCCAAGTAACCTCCCCCAATAAAGTCATAAAGCCTGCGACCAGTCAGAAAGTCAAGAAGCCTGCGGCCAAGAAGCTGGACCTGATTTTCACCTTTAAAGCCACTGACGACGAGCGAGAAGTAACAGCTATAAAGCACCGCCTGCAGCAAGAAGCTGCGTGGATGCATTGTACGGAATTGGATAAGGAGCATTATCGCTACACCGCAACCGTACAGGATGCCTTCTCCTTGGTTCCCTGGATTCGAACCTTCCATAAATATGTTTCCCTCGGAAGCGAGACAGATACAGTTGTTAAGGAGCGCTTAGAAAAAGATAAATTGGAGGCCTTGCAAAAATATGGAATTATTCAATGAGCTAAAAAATAATAGCCTGCAGGCTACTGTCAGAGCTATAAACACAATTCATAGAACTAATCAGTCAATCAGTAAGCCGGAGCTTGAAAAACGCATTACCAACAACTCTTCCCTCTCACCACAGGAGCAGAAGCTCATTGATAATCTGTTCGTCCCAGACACCGCTAACACGGAGCTGCTCCGGCCCTTTGCTAAACAAGCGGTTCCCATCATTCCCACCGTACCGGAAATAAAATGGCTGAAGGAAATGCTTCATGACCCCAGGATTGACTGCCTGATTTCTGCTTCGCTGAAGGAAAAGCTGCTGCAAGCCATGCCCCAGGATGGTAGCAGCGAGCAACATTGGCAGCAATCCAACTGGAACATCCCCATTCAAATAGACAAGCCCTGCTTTAGCTCCGCAGCTTATCAGGAGAAATTTAAAACTGCACTGGAGGCTCTAAACAGCAAGCATTATGTCTATTATGAAAGCTATGATATCTATGGCAACGAGTACAAGGGAGAAGCAGTGCCGTATAAAATAGAGTATTGCGCAAACAATAACAGCTTCAATTTTATTATGTGGAATGAGCAGAAGCAGTGGACATTTAAAAGTGATTTTGCCACTATAACCAAACTCCAGCTTCTTCCGCTAAGCTTTGACTGCAGCAAAATCGAGCTTGCAGATGCTTATGTAGAAAGACTAAAGACTGAGTCAGAGCCTATTGTTTTGCAGTTCGATGCTGCTCAATACAATGTGCTTGAACGCTGCTTTAATATTTTCTCTAACTATGACAAGGAAATAAGCCGCTTTGATGAAGACACCTACCAGTTGAAAATATTCGCTCGGGACCATTTTGATAATGCAGAAATTGTGCAAAATATCCTTTCCCTTGGCAGCAGTATTGTGGTTTCTTCACCACAAAAATTACGCCAGCAAATTATATCTGCAATTCAGGAATCCTTTACAAGATAAAACGCTACATCCAAGCAAAACGCTCCAGTAGCAGCAAAAGCTGTTTACCGGAGCGTTGTTTTATCTTTCATTTTTACTTTTCCTATTCTGCCGAATCGCTACGGCAATCGCATGCCCGACTAACCCTATCAAAGCTGCAACTATTTTCGGATTCATAAATTTCACATCCTTTCAAATACCGGCACCCTGTACCGGGAATCACTCAATCATCATCAATAGCATCCAATATCTCATAAGCAGCAGTAATCAACGCCATAATTATTACTGGATTCATTCTCTTCAACTCCCTTCTTAAGCATTATCAGCTAACTTACCATTCAACAATTATAGTAATATCCGGCATCTCCTTGCAGCTCCCTTTGTTTTATAGTTCTGTATAAGCTTTGGGGTTGTGCCCCTCGGATTGATTATATTTTAACACCACACTCACTGAATATCTTTTCAAAACTCCTGCGAACTTAACTTTTTATCTCCGCTGCTTCTAAATCTCTCATTTTCTTCACCAACCCCTTTGCCTCCAATATAATCCGCTTTCTTTTGCTCATTTCTATATCGTCATCATCCTGTCCGACATAATTTTCATACTCTGCAATAAAGCGTTTTTTTGCATCTTCCTCAAACAAACACTTGCCATCAGAAATAATAAAATCACTTTCAGAGAATATCTTCAGGCTGATGCATCGCAAAACTAATTTATCGATAATCGTTGGGCGAAAAACCTCCATCAAATCATATACAAGGCTATCCTTGCGATAGTTTAGCTCATGTAAAAATCCTATCGAGCTTGCGAGACCTGCTGTTGCAATAGCTCGCCTAACATCCTTTTCCAACATGGAATAGCCAAAACTCAGCATAGCATTTACAGGATCCGTTGCAGGTCTCTTGTGTCGTCCATTCCATTTGAATTGACCGCCACTTAACAAAATAGCAAATGTATCAAAATACGCTTTCGCTGCAACGCCCTCTATACCCATAAGCTTTTCTATGCTTTTACTTCCTTCAGCCAATTTAGCCAAGGCGCTAAGCTTGCCTATAACGCTTTTTATAGCGGAATTTTGCAGGCTTTTATTTTTGATACTTATTATATTACGTTGAGCTAAAATTTTCTTTTTGACAATATCAGCAGCAATTTCCTGTCTTTCGCTAACATCACTGTAACACTGCAGCTGCCTTACAAGCTGTCTGCTTTTACCCATTTTCATCCCCAGCTCACCCGCAATATCGCCATTATTATCTATATAAATGATACTGCCCTTATTTGCTAAAACAGCCATAATTGCCGCATAGGTTATCTGCACTGAAGCAGTTACAATCAGGCAATCTGCATAGCTCAACGGCACATATTTAACTTGGCCGTCTTTGCTCTTAATGGCAAGTCTGCCACCATCCTTGCTAACTTCTATTCCATGCTGATTAAGATAAATATCGCTCATCATCGTCACCTCATATTACAATAAAAGCTTCGGGCAAAAAATTTTGCTCGCTATTGGTAAATTCCTGCTCTACCTGATATATGAGTACATTGCCTTTTGCCCCATTATGCAAAAGCTTCTTAGCATACTTATCAAGCTTAGAAATCTCCGCAGGCTTCAGCTCTGCCTTAAAAACACTCAGCTGCACTCTAACAGCTATTTTTTCCAAATGCTTAACCAGCTTATATCTTAACTTGTTATCACTAACATCATAGCAAATTATAACTTGCATTTTTAGCTCCTTTCTAACATTTATACATGTTCCGAAATTATATTGATATAGAATTTTCTGATAACATACAATAAGTTTTTATGCTTTGTATACTTAAAGTATAGCACGACATGAACCAAATAACTTTCCAAAACTACTGCGAACAAAAAGAGACATAACGACCATAAAAGTCGTTATGTCTTTTTCTTTATACCGCAAGCGGTAATCGCTGTTGCAACGTCAATAACTTTACTGTAATGCATTATGATCCAATGTTACAAAACCGCAAGCGGTAATCACTGTTGCAACTTTCCAGCTCAGAGCGTTAACCAGAGCTTTTTCGGTTACAAAACCGCAAGCGGTAATCACTGTTGCAACCACATCTGTTGTCGATTAACTAATTCTGCAAAATATCCGTTACAAAACCGCAAGCGGTAATCACTGTTGCAACCTACTGGTATACCAGTAGGTTTCGAAGTAGGTAGAACGGTTACAAAACCGCAAGCGGTAATCACTGTTGCAACTTTAAAGCACTTGCTGAAATCAAAAATTACAAGTTACAAAACCGCAAGCGGTAATCACTGTTGCAACCATCACAACCAAAAACATTACAAACTCAAAATATTCCATGTTACAAAACCGCAAGCGGTAATCGCTGTTGCAACATACTACAACTGGGAATACCTAAATGATTTCGAAAGGTTACAAAACCGCAAGCGGTAATCGCTGTTGCAACTATTGTACGTACACGTCCTAGATTCACCGATGTCGACGGTTACAAAACCGCAAGCGGTAATCGCTGTTGCAACATTGAAGTGTACATATTCGCTACGCGTTTCAACTATAGCGTTACAAAACCGCAAGCGGTAATCACTGTTGCAACAGCAACAAAGCCTATGAAATCACTAACGGTATCAAAAGTTACAAAACCGCAAGCGGTAATCACTGTTGCAACTTTTAATCTCTGCAATAATTTCTAATAATTGAGTAAAGTTACAAAACCGCAAGCGGTAATCACTGTTGCAACATAGTATTCGGATCTCCAACAGAATTAGAATATGACAATTGTTACAAAACCGCAAGCGGTAATCACTGTTGCAACATTAGATATGGACATTAGTCTGACAATCAAAGATAAGGTTACAAAACCGCAAGCGGTAATCACTGTTGCAACTTCATAATCATAATTCAATTCCTCCTAATTATTTTAAGTTACAAAACCGCAAGCGGTAATCACTGTTGCAACAAAGTATAAAAGTCTAATTAGTAAATGATATAAGTTACAAAACCGCAAGCGGTAATCACTGTTGCAACAGCAACAAAGCCTATGAAATCACTAACGGTATCAAAAGTTACAAAACCGCAAGCGGTAATCACTGTTGCAACTTTTAATCTCTGCAATAATTTCTAATAATTGAGTAAAGTTACAAAACCGCAAGCGGTAATCACTGTTGCAACAGCACCCCTTGAAACCCTTGCCTGGAGCGGCTCTTTGGGGACACTTTGGCAAACCAAATTAACGTTTACCATTATTCATCTAAAAAACGCCTTTTTCAACGTCTTTTCCCAACGCCCGGCTCTCAAAACCCTTATCACGCAAGGACTTCATAAATTTGGCAAACCTCCGCAGCCGCTCTGCCTGCATACCCTGCAAAAGCGAACAACCTTGAAGCTGCAAAAAGCCCGCTCGCGGGACGTCAAAACAGCTTCCACCAAACACGTTCGCCAAACAGCAGCGCTACGTTGCCCATTACATCTTAATTATACAGCACGCATCTTCTCTTCGTCAAGCAGAAAAACAGACACATAAAAAAAGGCCGCCACTTGCGTGGCAGCCCTGCGTCCTAGTCGACGCGTTTCACCTTGTAGACAGGAAGGTTATCCTTTTGGGCCAGCTCCAGGAGCTCGGCCATAGCCTTGCCGGTACCGTACTTGCTGACGAGCAGCTCGCGCATAGCTCCTTCAGAGTAGAAGGTGCTGCGACGAACAAGCGACGAGGTGTAGGAGCCGTCGGCGCAACGTCCGGGGATAGCGTAATCTGCGGTGATTTTCCGCTTCAATTTATCGTTGGTAATGTACAAGCCTGTACAGGATTCCTCCGCCAGGTAGCAGGACCAGCTGCGCGGTGCGAACTTACGCACCAGCGCCTCCCAGAAAGCGGGCTGCGGGCCGTCTGCAGATATATACTTGATAAAGAGCTGTCCTTTGCCGTCGAACTGGATTTTTTCAACGCCAGCGCGGAGATCAAAGGCCTGGATGCCGGCGCCCTCAGCGATGAAGCTGAGCCAGCCGCAGCCAAAGGCAGTTTTCGGTTTACGCTCATCCTTGCGCGTCCAGCGCTTGAGCTTTTTAAAGAGGTTTGCCAGCTCCTCTTGAGGACCATAGACGTATAAATTTGTGTAACAGTAATTTGCCATATAAGAATCATCCTTTCTTTAAAACACTTAAATAGGCTAGAAAAAGGCAATAAAAAAAGCCATTATGGGAATCAATTTTTGGGTACACTAATAGCATACACACTACTAGTACACACAATCTTAGATTTTTCCCGTAATGACATCTTATAATTCTTATATGGTTGAATTATAGTAGCGTTTTTTGCGCTACGATTAGTATACGACAAAATATCAGATGTGTCAAGAAGTTTTGAGATTTTTTTGCTTTTCTTATTCTGCACCACTTGCACCACTTGAACCACTACTTTTGGAGCAAAAAGAAAAACTGCGCCATTAACCATAATATATATCCCTGTAAGTAAAGTCTTCGTAAGGGTTTCCATCCTTTATTTTATGGCATTTACAGCTATTTTAAGAGATTTTTATTTATATTATATTAAAATTTTCGAGCCACTGATTTTTTAGCAAAAAGGCTGAAAAAAGTGGTGCAAGTGGTGCAACTGGTGCAAACCTGGCACACTCAATATCTAAAGCAGGCACCCGAAGGCTGCCACTTGCGTGGCAGCCCCGGGATTAATCAAATAATTTTCTGACTAAACTGTAACCCAATCCCACAACTGTACCTACAGCAACTACCGGAGCAGCAGCTACCGCAGCGGCACCTACAGCTGCACCTGCAGCAGCAGTCGCAGCAACGCCACCTGCAACAGCACCACCAATCGCAGTTCCGGCAGTTGCCGCAACAGCTGCACTGCCTACGGCACTTCCGGCCGCAGCAACAGAACCTACTACAGCTCCGGTTGCAGCTGCACCGGCACCGGCAACCGTAGCACCAGCGGCCGTAGCACCGGATGCAAGAGCAGCACCGACAGTAGTACTGGTAACAGCAGTTCCTGCTGCACTCACACCAGAAATCATGGCAGCTCCCGCAGAAGTTGATGCCACTGCAGAGCCTGCTGCACCCAAAGCGTAACCGGCAGCATAGCTAACAGCAGTATCCTTGGCCACATCCTTGGCAGCTTCTCCTATCTCCTTATCGCCACAAACAACATCAACAAGATTGGAACCCATGCTGAAACCGGCACCGTACAAGGCACCTGTTTTACCTGCGCTCAAGCCAGCTTTATGAGCAGCAGCTACTTTAGGTACGATAACCGCTTTTTTAGCACCGGTTATAGCTGTTTCCTGCTGCATATATCTGGCCAATTCCTGTGCTTCCGACTTTGTGATGTTACCTTCAATAACCTTTACACCATGCTTAGCACCTTCAGCTTTTATCTTGGCAAAGCTCGGATTGCCTTTATCAACAACGATAGTCTGACCTTTATATTCTGCAAAATTTATTTTTTGCCCAAAGTTCTTTTCATAACCCAGCTTTACCTGTTGATAGTACTTATGACCATTCTTACCAACGTAAACCAAATCCGCTGCACCGTTATTATTAATTACATAGGTCATTTTACCATTAATCGAAGCATCAGCTGCCTGCATCTCTTCGCCAACAAAGCCAAACAATCCTTTTTGGCCACCACGTGCCGTATTAAGGTTTTCCAGGCCAGCTGCGAATCTGCCGGATATAGCTGCAGCCCTTGCAGCTTCCTGCACAGCCAAACCACAGCTTGCTGCTCCAACTGTTCTTGAATTAATTTTTGTACCTGTATTCTTCCCGTTGTTATTTTGCAAATGACGGTCAACTGCATAACCAACAGAAGACTTGACAACTATATTATTTCCACATTGTTTAAGACCCATAATGTACGCCTCCCAAAATTTTAAATCTCATTTAGAAAGTAAATCATTAACCTTTTTTCTTCAACGCATTTTTTAGCCATTTTCTTTGGAAGTTTGCTAAGCAAGCTTTTTGCCAGCAGTTTTAAAATCTCACTCCCAAGCATTATCGGCTAAATTAAAAATCAATAATTATTGTAATATCCGGCATCCTGTTCACCTCCATCGCTTTATATGTCTGTAGAAGCTTCTTTTTGCTTCCCTTGGATTGATTACATTGTAACACCAGACCACCTAAATATCTTTTCAAAACTCTTGCGAACGAAAAGTTCAAACGGAATCTGCCTTCATAGACAAGTTTCGTACTGTTGGTTTAAATTCTCGCCATAACCTATGTATATAATACTTCTTTTTATAAGAGTATACCGTGCTACGCTTAGCACGTTTTGTCCTTACAGACACAAAAAAAGGCCGCCACTTACGTGGCAGCCCTGCGTCTTAGTAGACGCGTCTTAGTTTGTAGACGGGAATGTTAGCCTACCCATGTTATAAAAAATCAGGAGTTTTCCTCCAAAATGAAACGTAAGCCTTGAACCATCTGCATATTATCTGGTAATCGTATAATTTCTCTATTTTTTACAATCGCTTCAATATGCGGTTTAATCAAATCCCTAGCAAAACGTTCTCTATTAGATTCAGCATACATATCTTTTAATGTAGCGCCATCTATACTTTTAGACAACCCATCAACTACTTTTTCCGCTTCAGTTTGGTTTAAAAGATAATCATTAGCTAAGTTTGCAAACTCACTTTCAATAATTCTAACCATTTCGTTTGCATCATCTTCAATAAACTCGTCTGTTACAGCAGTAGCAGCCTTACCTGCTACTGAACCACCACAGGCAGCTCCCAAAATCCCACCTACAACAGCGCCTATAGCATTACCAACTCCGGGTATAACTGAGCCCACTGCTGCACCAGCAGCTGCTCCTGCTGTCCACCCTGTTGCTCCACCAGCTATAGACGCACTAGTATTAATAACGTTCTTAAAAAGCTGTGCACCAGAAATTCTTCCCCTGAATACATTTACAACGTCTACAGTAGATAAGACCACTACGGAAGCAACGGCTGTCACCATATTACTTCCTAACATTTTTTGTGCACTCTTCATAGCAGCAGCACCATAAATATTAGTTCCGCTCCTAAACGCATTAACTAGTACAGCAGCAGCCTTAGGTCCCATCAATTTTACGATTTGTGCAGAAGCATCAGCCGCCAAGCCATACGCCCCAGCCTTTGTCATTTGTCCAGCTAAAACAGCTGTTGCAAAGCTTATCCCTCCAACTTTAACACCTGCTGCAACAGCATTATGTAAAGCATCATCAAATTTTTCACCATTCCAAACGGAAACAGCAAAAGTCATAGCAGCTGTAATTCCAAATGTCGTTGCTCCTACTATAGCACCATTGACAGCATCATATGTAATTGATTCTACAGTACCAAATCTAGCAATATTTTTAGCTTGTTCATAGGTAAAATGTCCTTTGCAAACTATTTCCTTTGCCTTTGCAGGATCACTAACACCAGGCACCTCGCCTCTACGAATACGTTCTTCCATAGCACGAACAGCATCATCATATTTATCAGAAGGAACCTCTATCTTCATAGGTGACCCATCAGGATTTGAATAGCGCCAATTTCCGTTTTTGTCAAAGCACTCCTTAATACATTTAGAACCAGTTGCACAGTATTTGCTTTGAATCTGAACACCATTTACGATACGATCCGCTCCATTTTTGGCATTATCATCACCTACAAGCTGTGCATCGTTGCCCGTAACTTTATCATATAAGTGATTTGCTCTTTCAGCAGCAAAACCATGTCCTCTAGCAGCATTAAATTTTGTTTCACCATAGATTGTACTAGCATTACTAACATTACCGTAAGTAACTCCAGCTTGCTCACTAGGGTTCTTTTTATTATCAATTTTTTTGTCGAATCTATTACCACAGGCATAACAAAACAAAGACTCATCAGTTAAATTAGCTCCACATTGTTCACAACGCATAAAAATAACCCTCCATACATATTATATATAATTAAGCTAGACCTACATCTCATCCTTCATCAGTAGCTCTGCCTCAATCTCCAACGCATCAGCAATCTGGTACAAAGTCTCCAGCGAAAAACTATTTCCCCTATTACCTCTTTCAATCTGCCCAAGATAAGCAGTACTCATACCAATCTGCTCCGCCAGTTTAGCCTGCGTATAGCCCTTTTTCTTTCTGTAATATGCTATTTTTAAACCAATATTTCTATAACGCACAGCAAACAATATCATCACCCCAAGACTGTTCTTGTTCTAAATATAATGATAGCAGTTTATATAGATTGATTTTTAGGTATATAGTCTGCTTTTATAGGTTTATAGCATCAATCAATGTTTTATCCATCAATAAATTTAAATTATCATATATAGGAAACACGCAGTTTCAGGTTATTTTTACCCCAAACTGCGTGTTGACGATTTTATTTCGTCCTATTCATTAATTTCACCGGTACCGCCACAGCGATCACATTGTCCACCTAGTAGCTCCTCGTAATCCAAGCACTACTTTACCACTACATTGCGCTCAAAGCTAATCTCCTGCACTTTATTGTCCTTATCATATATATAAGCAATAAACTGTCCATTAGGCATTAAATACCATGTGCCAATGTATTCAGCGGGAATCGCAATAAATTCACTCATCTTAGCATCAACATCTTTCTTACTCATGCCAAGCTTAATGCCATTACTAACCTCCAAGTCAATAACATTATCTTTATTAGTATATGTCATTCTCCTCTGACCTTTTTTATGAGTTTCTTCTCTCATCAAAAGGTAATTACTAAGCTTAACATTCTTTTCCTGCGCAAACTTTTCAAATTCCTCAGTAGAAGTATTCAAGTCAAAACCTGCCATTTTCAGATTTGGCACGTTTTTACCCATATAAGTCTTCTTCATAAGTTCAAATGCCTTTTGCATTTGTTGGAATTTCGAAATAAGCTCAGACTTGTCGTATTTCAGATAGTTAGAAATATATCCTTTTGCCTGCTTATCTACAATTCTGTAAACGGGGTATTCTTTCTTGAAGCCATCATTTTGGTTAACCAGGGTAGTTCTTTCTTTGGTTTGCACCAGACTAACAGAATAAGCGCCTGTTTTATCAAAAGAGACTCCTTTACCAGCCTTTAATACACCAATGCAATTATCATAATCAGGCAGATAATTTAAACCGGATTGATATACATTGTATCCGAAAGCGCTGTATGCAGGGTTTATTCTTACATCGTAGGCAATATAAGAGCCATCTTCCATCTGTTGCGCGATATATACCAGGCCCTCTTTGATATCATCAACATCAAGTCCGTAAATTGAATCGCCATATCTTTCTTTAAACTTGGCTGCAATTTCTCTCTGCTTATTCTCGTTGAAGGTATACTTATCTAAAAACTCAAATAATCTTATCAGCATACCAAGCTGCTCATTTTCCCTAGCCTCCAGGAAAGATATCATATTTTCACCGTTACTCAAAGAGGCCTTTATTGCTTTTATTTTGCTATCGTCCTTTTTATTTAATGCCGTTTCCGTTTCCTTATAATATGCATCAATAATAGCATAAGCTACCTTTGTTTTGTCATTCTTATCAGCATCCTTATAAACTTGGGCAACTACATCAAACTTTTTATCCTCTATAGCCTCACTTACAGCATCCTCTGGTTTTACAGAGCCGAAAAAGTGTGAAATTACAAACAAAACCACTATACCTATAAATATCTTTTTCCACGGAATTTTACTCAACATACAAATCACTCCCAATTTTTCTTAAACATCTTCATTTTTCAGCAGCTCCGCTACCTCCACCTCCAGGGCCTCTGCAATACTCAAAAGTACAGGCAAGCTTGGAATACGCTTGCCATTTTCGATTTTGCTCAGGTACTGTGAAGAAATAGATAGCAAAGCTGCAAAATCTGTTTGGTTAATACCTTTTAGCTGGCGATAATACCTGATTTTCGCACCCATTTTGCGATACACAAGCTCCGCCATATTATCTACCATCTAAAAACCCCCTTTATTATATTATGCCACCAAGAATATTTTTTAGCTTAACTCCATAGGCTCATAATACCCTATTAGTTCAAGTTCTTCACCAGAACCTGTATATAGTTTAGACTATTTGACAACAGAAATCCGTGCTAACCATAGCACGTTTTTGCACCTGCAGGCACAAAAAAGAGGACGCCTGCGCGTCCTCTCTGAAAAGCTTCTGTTATAAATCGGTTGTCAGGCTATACTCCTGCTCAAACGTCGCTGCGTTATCTGCTGTAATAAAAACGTGCACGCTTGGATGAGCACTGCTGGCATAGAAACCGCCTATGTTATCTAAAATCAGCCGCGGCTCATCCTTAGGCAGTGCTCCCTTTATATAAACCTCTACTTGACTGCAAAACCTATTGCCATATTCATCTGTCATTACCACATTCACTGGCTTTATCAGCACCTTCCCACACCAGTCATCATAGCTGAAGTCAGGTGAACAAACGAGCATGCCGTCATAATAAAGCTTTATCACCGGATTGCGCAGCGGTACATCCCCTGTATTGCAGATAGCACCGAGCGACTGACTTTCATCTCGCATAATTTTGTATCCTGCAGGTTCAATTTTCTTACCAAAGATTTGGATAACATGTGTATCATGCTTAAAGCTGGTTTTGTGCATAGTAAATAAAATATTGGCAGGACTAGGTTCCACAGCACCTGCAGGCTTTTGCACCTTAGGTGCTGCCTGCTCACCGCGCTGCCCCGCCTCCATCGGTGCAGCACTCTTCTGCTTCGCATCTGCCTGCGGCGTAGCCGTTTCCTGCTTCGCATCTGCCTGCGGCGCAGCCGTTTCCTGCTTCTGCTCCACCTGCGGTGGCTCAGCTGGCAGTGCCGGTGTGCGGCTGACGTGCAGCGCATAGCCGCCGCCCAGGAGGAGCAGCACCGCCGCCACAGCCGCAGCGTACTGCCAGCGCCAGCCAAAGCGTCTTTTAAGCAGTTTCTTTAGCTGCTTTGCTGATTCCGGACGCCGTTTAGGATCAAATTCCGTACAGCGTTCAATAATCTGCTCCAGATTGCCATGATATTCATCACCCAGCAGTTCGCGCATCGTCATGCCCAAGGCATATAAATCGCTGCGCACATCTGTCGTCGCAAAGCCATACTGCTCCGGCGGTGCATAACCAGGCGTCCCCTGAACGCAGGTATCCTTCGCTCCCTCACGCGTCAGCAAGCGTGCTGCACCAAAGTCAATCAGCACTGCCTGACCATTTTCACGCAGCATGATATTCGAAGACTTGATGTCGCGATGAAGCACCTTCAGCTTATGCACTGACTCAAGTGTCTCTGCCATCTGTATGGCAATATTGCGCACCTGTGTTTCACCTAGCGGCCCACTTGTTTCCAGCTTCTCCTGCAGCGTCATACCGGAAATATATTCCTCAATGACATATGTTGCATTTTCTGTTACATAAGCATAATAAACATGCGGCACCTGCGCCGAACGCAGCTCCTTCAATTCCTCATAGGCATGGTTGACGTAAGGCAGTGTCTTGCGGATATAGGTACGCTTGTCTGTCCCCAACACCAATTCCGTAGTGCCGTTTGCATCCTGCTTCAAAACCTCTATCTGCTTGTAGCCTTGCATAATAAAATCTATAGCCGTTTGCATTTTATCTCCCCATTTTCACGTAAACAGTATATAATATAGATATAAGATATTATAACATATTTACGAATCACGAGGTAACAATATGGAGAAAACAACTGCTGAATTAGCTTCTGAGCTGTCGCGCGCCAAAGATTTTGAGCGCTTTAAACAGAATAACGCAGGCGAATTTAAAACTCCCACACCCATGGATTACCTGTTGGAGCTGCTGAACGCCAAAAACATCAAGCATACCGACGCCACGGAAAAAGCTAACATCTCTGATTCCTACGGACGCAGGCTGTTCAATGGCACACTTGCTCCCGGTCGCGATCATCTGCTGCGCTATGCTCTGGCCGGTAATCTTACATTCGATGAAACGCAAACTCTTTTAAAATATGGTAAGCACGCCGCGCTTTATGCACGTGATGAACGTGACCAGGTTATCATATTTGCTCTTCAACGCCATAAATCTGCGCTAGAAGCCAACATCATGCTGCAGGATTTAGGCTTAAATCCCTTGTTCAACAATAAGGAATAATCCTTCACATCTGCAAAATAAATGTGAACGCCTTGACTTTATTATCTGCTCATATGATAATAATAGTGTGAGAAGAAATTGTTTATCTTTCAAGACTGCCGCGAAGGCAGCCAATTTACAGAAAGCGGTGATACCATGATTTTTAAATTTGAAGCACAAGCCCCCAAAATTGATGAAAAGGCCTATGCCTTTAATACTGCCACCCTGATTGGCAAGGTTGAGCTTAAAGAGTATGCCAGCGTTTGGCCCGGCGTTACTATCCGCGGCGACGTTAACCGCATCGAGGTTGGCCGCTACAGCAATATCCAGGACAACAGCGTGCTGCACGTTGCTGATAACTACGCCTGCATCGTCGGTGATTATGTAACTGTAGGCCACTGCGCTCTGCTGCATGCCTGCACCGTTGAAGACCACTGCCTCATCGGCATGCATTCCACCGTACTTGACGGCGCTGTAATCGGCCACGGCTCTATCGTTGCTGCCGGTGCTGTTGTAACCAAAGGCACCATCGTACCGCCGAATTCCCTGGTTGCCGGCATTCCTGCCAAGGTTATCAAAACCTTGGACGAAAAAGGTATAGCTGCAATCCATGCCCAGGCACTGAAATACAAAACTCTGTGGACCGAACGCTACGGACTGCTGCCTGACAATGATGGTGAACGCTATCACGGCGAAAAAATCGTTTAATTATCAAAAAAACAGAAGCCTGACAATGTCCTCTGATTAAGATAATGCGTAAAAATTTTAATCAGGTCACGCTTCGCTATAATGTGCAAAACAAAATCCCGTTACCAGGAAAATGCCTGTTAACGGGATTTTTTGCTGCAGGTATGCGCTTACGCTGCTAACCAAGAAAGCCATCTCTGCAATTCTTCAGAAAAACAGAGATGGCTTTAATTATTGAATAAAGTTTTTATCAGTTACCTTCAACAGCAACTGCCTTTTTGGCCGGGCAAACAATTGCAGCAATAGCATAAGCAGCAATGCATACCAGCCATTCCATATAGATTACATTCGGGAAAATGCGTACTGCCGGAGTAAGCTGCCATAGCACCAGCAGCACCAGACCTGCCAGCAAAGTCCAGAAGCCTGCGGCTTTAGAAGCATACTGCGGGAAGAACAGCGCTACTATAACAATAACGCTGAAGGCAGCAGTCAGGGACAGACCAATCATAATCGTACCCAAAATGCTGGATACGCTCATAGCAAGTCCCAACGTAAGAATACCGCTGATAATGATGCAGGCACGTGTCATCAGCAGCTGACGCGCCTGGTCGCATTGCGGATTGATAAAGCGCTTATAGATATCACTGGAGAACAGAGTTCCGGCGCTCAGCAGCAGGTTGCAGGCGGTAGATACATCCGCAGCCCACAAAGCTGCCAGCGTAACACCTGCCAATACCGGCTGCAGGCCTACGATAACCTGCGGCAGCGCCAGTGCAGCCTGCGCATCAGGATACATAGCCTTGGCAACAAGACCAAGGAAAGCAGCCAGAACGCCTACCGGCAGCATCAGAATGCCGCCCCAGACGAAGCCCTTCTTAGCAGTTGCAGCGTCCTTAGCGCCCAGAGAAATCTGCAGAATACTTTGCAGAGAAAGATTTACGGTAATAAGTGTTACAACCCAGCTGGTGATGGTTACAGGGCCAACACCGTCAATAAAGCTGAACCATGGCACATTAGCCGGCAAAGCAGCAGCCAGATGATCCATGCTGCCAATTTTTTTGAACTGGATAATCGTTGCCGCCAAGATACCTACGTAAATCAGAATAATATTCAATACATTAGATAAGGATGCAGACCACATACCACCGATAAAGGTAATACCGATGAAAGTAATAGCACTGACAATCATACCGGTGTGGAAATCAAAGATATCCGGCAGGATAGCGTGCAGGATACTGCCACCAGCAATATATTGCAGGCTGATGATTACCAATTGAATGACAATCTGGCAAAAAACGCCCAAGATTACCGCGCCCTTGGTGTGATGGCGTTCAATAAGCTCGGTGATAGTTGTAATGTTCTGTTCACGATATTTTTTAGCCATGAACAAACCCATAACAATCGCGCCCAAAGCCCAGGCAATCGTATACCAGCCGGCACTCAGACCAACACGGAAGGCATGTTCGGAAACGCCGATAGTCGACGCACCGCCGACAGCCAGACCGATGATAGTAACACAAATCAAAGGCGCAGAAAGTCTGCGTCCCGCAAGAGCAAAGTTTTCGTTATTGCCTTCACTACGTTTTTTTGCATACCAGCTGATAGCGAACAAAGCAACAATGTACAATATTAAGATGACTAAAGAAACAGGCACAAAAAATCCTCCTTTAAATTATACATGCCTGTTAAAGAAATACAACGTCATTGCTGGCAGTATCCCTATACTGCCTCACATCAGACCTAATCGTGCAGACTTCAACAACATATAATACAAAAACCATTTGTGCTGTCATTACAATTCCCCATCGCCCATACCGGCAAGCATCCCAATGCAGACCAAATATACGCCTCCTGATGCTTCCTTGCAAAGCAGCCACATATATATTAGCTAAATTATATCCCGCCAGGAAAAAACAGTCAAGATTTTTTCACAAAAAAGTATTGACAAAATAGCCTCTTGCAGTTAAAATAAATATTGTTGTTGGCCTCGTAGCTCAGCTGGATAGAGCGTTTGACTACGAATCAAAAGGTCGCAGGTTCGAGTCCTGCCGAGGTCACCATTTTGAAACTGACATCGCAAGAAATTGCGATGTTTTTTTGTTTTTCTGATTAAAATAATCTTTTCTAAGAAAAAAGAACCAGCCATAAAACCGGTTCTGCACAAAAGAATATAAAGCATTGACGCCGAAAGCTGCCCCTGATACTGCTTGCGCATTATCAGGGGTATTTTCATGCGTTATATATAAAATTGAGTATAAGTAAAAATTACAGGCTGCGGATTTTTTTGCGCAGCGGCAGAATGCTTGCCGGGCTTACGGAAAGCTCATCCATGCCCATGCGTACAAATTCCTTCGTCAGGCTCAAATCAGCGCCCAGCTCGCCACAGACGCCGCACCAGATGCCTGCTGCATGCGCTCCCTGCACCGTCATTTCAATCAGACGCAGAATTGCGGGATGGTGTGCATCAAAGAACGGCTCTAACCGCTGGTTCTGGCGGTCTATCGCCAATGTGTACTGACTTAAATCGTTCGTACCGATGCTGAAGAAATCAACTTCCTTCGCCAGCTCAGCGCTAATCAGCGCTGCCGCCGGCGTTTCAATCATAATGCCTACTTCCATCTTCGAGTCAAAGGGTACACCTGCATATTTCAGCTCTGCCTGCACCTCGCGCAGAATTTTGCGCGCCTTGCGCACCTCTTCTACGCTGATAATCATCGGAAACATCACTGCCAGCTTGCCATAAGCAGAAGCGCGGCAGATAGCACGCAGCTGCGCAGCAAACAGCTCCGGTCTTTCCAGACAGATACGGATTGCGCGATAGCCCAGCGCCGGATTTTCCTCCTGCGGCAGCTCAAAGTAATCAGCCTGCTTATCGGCACCGATATCAAGCGTGCGGATAATTACGCGCTTGCCGGCCATTGCTTCCGCTGCCAGCTTATACTTTTCAAACTGCTGCTCCTCCGTCGGATAATCCTTGCTTTCCAGATAAATGAACTCGCTGCGGAAAAGGCCGATGCCCTCGGCATCGTTCGCCAGCACGCTGGCCAGGTCGCCAGTGCCGCCGATGTTGGCATAAACATGCACCTGCTGGCCACCGCCGGTGATACTCTTTTTGCCCTTGAGCTCCTCCAACAGCTTTTTATGCTGTGCATCCTGCTCCATCTTTGCCTTGATGCGTTCCAATGTAGCCTCATCAGGATCAACGAAAACCTCACCGGTATAGCCGTCTACCGCTACCAGCTTGCCGTCATACTCTTCACCGATGTTGCTGCCTGTGTTGACAACCGCAGGAATGCCAATCGTGCGCGCCAGAATTGCCGTATGTGAATTTACACTGCCTGCTGCCGTCACGAATCCCTGTACACGCGATTTATCAAGCTGCACAGTTTCGCTGGGTGCCAGGTCATCCGCTGCCAGAATGTAACTGCCGCTGCCGCTTTCCCAACTGCTGCCGCCATCACCCAGACATCCCAACACCTTATTGGAAATATCCTTAACGTCTGCAGCGCGTGCACGCATATAATCATCTTCCATCGAAGAAAAAATTTCTGCAAAATTAGCTGCGGTAGTCTGCACTGCATATTCCGCATTAACCTGCTGTGTGCGGATAATGCCTTCAACGGACTCAATATAATCAAGATCCTCCAGCATCATCTGATGGATTTCAAAAATAGCGGCATTGTCCTTGCCTACATCTGCAACAGCCTTTTCATAAAGCTCTGCCAGCTTATCTATAGCATCCTGACGCGCTGTCTGAAAGCTTACAACCTCAGCCTCGGCATTCTGCACCTTACAGCGTTTAACTGCTGCTGTATTACGGCGCAGTACAGCTAAGGTTCCCAGCGTTACGCCGCCGCAAACGCCCTTACCCTTTAATGAAAGCATCTTATCACCTCGCGAAAAATCTCTCTTACTGCGAACTTACAGGTTAGCTTGGAAGAAAGCCTCTAAAGCTGCTGCCGCTGCATCTTCATCCGCACCCTCGCAGGTAACAGTAATCTCTTCACCCTTTTTAACGCCCAGGGCCATAACGCCGAAGATACGCTTCAAATCACCTTTTTTAGCACCTTTGGCAATGGTGGTACTGCTGGCAAATTTGGCAGCCTCTTTAACGAGCAGTCCTGCCGGACGTGCATGGATGCCTGCTTCATCAGTAATAACATAAGTAAATTGTTTCATTTTTATTTCCTCCGTTTCGCTAATAACAATATTCTGCCGCTAAATCCTTAAAATCCTATTTTTGTTTTTATCTTTTTTCTCTATATATTATTCGTTCACGTTCTTTTTAACAAACCCCATAAGCACAGCTGCCAGCACACTGCCTGCTGCCAGAGCTGCAAAATACATCGGCCAGTTCTGCACTACGCCGAAAACAAATACACCGCCATGCGGTGCCGGAACGCTACAGCCAAAGGCCATGGACAAAGCACCGGCTACACCGCTGCCCAAAGCGCAGGTCGGAATTACACGCAACGGGTCACTTGCTGCAAAGGGAATAGCGCCTTCGGTAATAAAGGACAGACCCATGATAAAGTTGGTCACGCCGGACTGACGCTCCTTAGAAGTAAATTTACTCTTAAACAGCATAGTACACAGTGCAATCGCCAGCGGCGGCACCATACCGCCAATCATAACCGCAGCCATAATCTCGCTGCTTACAGCGCTGCCGTCGGCAGCTGCCAAGGAAGCAGTACCGAAAACATAGGCTGCCTTGTTCAGAGGACCGCCGAAGTCAATGGACATCATAGCACCCAACACAAAGCCCATCAGCACTTTGCTTGTTGTGCTCATGCCTGCTAGCGCACCTGCCAGCCATTGGTTAAAGGCTGCAGTCGGCGGGTTGATAACGTAGGTCATCAAGATGCCCATAAGCAGCAGACCGATAACAGGATACAGCAGAATCGGCTTCAGACCTTCCAAGCTGTCAGGCAGTACACTGAACACCTTGCGCAATGCCAGGATCAGATAACCGCCAATGAAGCCTGCAAACAGCGCGCCGAAGAAGCCGCTGCCGCCGGAGGCTGCCAAAAAGCCACCTACGATACCAAGCATCAGCGCCGGACGCTCACCGATACTCATAGCGATATAGCCTGCCAGAATCGGCATCATCATGCTGAATGCCAGACCGCCGATATTCTTGAAGAAGGCTGCCAGCGGCGTGCCGCTACCAAACTTAGCCGTGCCGGCAAATTCCATATCGAACATAAATGCCAGCGCGATAAGAATACCACCGCCGATTACAAACGGCAACATGTGCGAAACGCCATTCATCAGATGCTTGTAAATTTGTCTCCCCAGACTTTCCTCAGCATCTGCCACGTCACTTGTCGCCTCGCTGCCGCCCTTGCCTGCGTAAGCAGGAACATTACCGCTCAGAATCTCCTCGATAAGCTCCTTCGGCTTGTTGATACCGTCAGCTACCTTAACGAAGATAACAGGCTTGCCTGCAAAGCGCTCCACAGGCACGTTCTTGTCTGCAGCCACAATAATGCCTTCGGCTTCTTCTATCTCTGCCGCCGTCAGCTTATTTTTTACGCCGCCGCTGCCATTGGTTTCAACCTTCATTGCAACGCCCATCTTACCGGCCATCTCCTGCAAAGCCTCTGCTGCCATATAGGTATGTGCAATACCTGTCGGGCAGGCAGTAACAGCCAGCACCTTGCGCTGCTTAGCAGGCTCTGCTGCCGGTGCTTCTGCTTCCTCGTCTTCAAATTTTTCGTTTTCGTATTTGTCTATAACTGCCAAAAAGTCCTTGGCGCTACCGGCATTCAGCAGCTCACTGCGGAAATCATCATTCATCAGCAGCATGCTCAGATGGCTCAGCACATCAAGATGCACATTATCCTTCGTATCAGGTGCAGCAATCAGGAAGAACAGCTTCGCAGGCTCTCCGTCAAGACTGTCGAAGTCAACGCCTTCCTTCACCAGCATCGCAGCCAGTCCCGGTGCCTTTACAGCACTTGTCTTGGCGTGCGGAATGGCAATGCCTTCACCGATACCGGTGCTGCCCTCCTCCTCACGGCGCAGCACGCAGGCTCTGTATTCATCCTTATTAAGCAGATTACCGCCTCTCTCCATCAGCGTAATCAAATGCTCCAGCGCTGCTGCCTTATCCTTAGGCTGCGCATTAAGGTCAATGCTTTCTACCTTCAGCAAATCAACTATTTTCATCTTATTTTTGCCCCTTCTTTTTTATTTATTAGTCACGCCCTGTAAAATAATTTCATCAATATCCTCACGTGTTGCCAGCCAATCCTTAAACGCGCTTGCGCTGCCTGCGGCTACGCCCAGGCGTAGCGCTTCCTCATAATCCTGCGTTTTAAGATAGCCTGCCAAAAAGCCGGCCACCATACTGTCGCCTGCGCCGACAGAGTTTACCAGTTTACCCTTCGGTGAAGCCATCATGTGCTGCCTGCCATTTTCGTCCAACAGTACAGCTCCGTCCGCTCCACGCGAAACCAGCACATTACGTGCTCCCTGCTGCTGCAGCTTCAGCGCAGCAGCAAGAATATCCTCCTCATTCAGCAACGGTCCCAGGCCAAAGAACTCTCCTAATTCCTCATGGTTTGGTTTGATTAAAAACGGCTTATATTTCAGTACCTTGAGCAGCAAATCGCCGGTAGCATCTACCACAACCCGTGTGCAAGCAGGCTGCAGCAGCTCCAGAATCTGCTCATAAATATCATCCGGCAGCGAAGCGGGTATGCTTCCTGCCAGCACTAAAATATCATCCTGCGTCAGTCCCTGCAGCTTAGCAAAAAGCTTTTGCAGCTCCTCCTTGCTCAGCTGCGGTCCCTGACCATTAAGCGCCGTTTCCGAGTCCGAAATAATCTTCGTATTAATGCGCGAGTAGCCTTGACCGGCCCGAATAAAATCACAACGGCAGCCTGCTTTCTGGAGCAGGCGTTCTATTTCTGTACCGCTGAAGCCGGCCGTGAAGCCCAAGGCTACCGATTGCAGCCCCAGATTTTGCAGCACCAGCGAAACATTGATTCCCTTACCACCCGGATATATATTTTCTGCTTGGGTGCGGTTAATCTCGCCTACCGCAAAATCATCAACCTTTACCACATAATCAAGTGAAGGGTTAAAGGTTACAGTGTAAATCAAAGCACAATCACCTCCGTATGCTGCTTATAGGAGTTAACATTCAGAGCCTCCTGCGCAGCCGTAATAATCACGCCCTTAGACAACGGGGCGAAGGACACGCTCGACAGTGCCTCAAACTTGCTGGCATCCGCGAGCACATAGCATTTATGACAATGCTCCATCGCCACGCGCTTATTCATGGCCTCCTCGATATCAGGAGTTGTGAAGCCCTCTTCCACAGTAATGCCGTTCGTTCCGAAAAAGCCCTTGCTGAAATTGTAATGCTGCAGGGAAGCAACCGCCTCCGTGCCGATTACCGCATCGGTAGTTGCCTTTACGCGCCCTGCTATAAGCAGCGTTTTCAGGCCGCGCTGCGCCAGCTTCTGCGCCAGCGTAATACCATTCGTCACGTAAACAGCATCCTTTTCCGTCAGGTAGGTTGCCAGCTGCTCGGTTGTCGAACCTGCATCAAGAAAAATAAAATCGTTGGGACGCACCAGCGTCGCTGCATACGCAGCGATTGTGCGCTTGTCTTCAATATTACGACTGTATTTTTCCTGCATGTTGCGCTCCTGCACAGGCTCCGCCTCGCGCACGGCAGTCGCACCGCCATGCACCTTGCGTACCTTGCCCAAGCTGTCCAGCTGTACCAAATCTCGGCGGATAGTGGACTCAGAGGTTTCCAGAAGCCTTGCCAGCTCCGGTACTGTCGCCGCACCGTCACGCGTGACAATGCGAGTGATTTCTTCAAATCTTTCTTGCGTTAACATGAGCATCTCTCCTCTTGCAGATATTATATAACCATTTTCACGCAAAATCAATCATTTTTGAGCAAAAAACTGCATTTTTTGAATTTTTTTTGCAGATTACCTTCAGTAACCTTCACCGCATACAAAAACGGATGCCTCTCCCAAATCAGAGAAGCATCCGTTATAAATTACTATTTATATAGTTTAAAAAGCAATACATAAACGCATCAGTTTATTTTACCAATGCACGCATTTCATCCGCAGTCAGAGTAAAGTATTCCTTTACGGTGTAAAGCTCACGGCGGCCGCGGCAATCTGCAAACAAAGCAACATCAACATCAGGAATATTTTCCATTGCTTCCTCTAAGCTCTTGCCGTTTTTGGCATAAGCCTCAAAGCGCAGGACAAATTTTTCGCCGGTACCTGCAGGAACCAGCATTGCTTCAAAATAATCGTCATCACGCAGATAGCCCTCACGGTTAACCTTGCCACGCAGCAGCACGTCGCCATACTGCTCCTGCGGCAGATAAATACGCATATAAGCATCCAGAATCGTACCTTCCTGCTTGCCTACGTTATCAAAAGGTACCTCTAAGGAAAAATCAATTCTGTCGGCATATACCTTGTCCAAAACAGCCTTGGTGCGCTGCTTTACCAGCAGACGCATTACAGCATCACCCTGCATAGAAACATATATACCTACAATTATAACGCCTAAAATCAACAGTCCTACAAGGACTCCCACAATCGTCATCAGCATCTTGCTTCCCCCTTACGCCTTATGATAATCCTTGATAATGCAGATTGGTGTTTTTTCACTGCCGTTGCCAAAAGGATTATCAATGAGGATTTCCGCAACCTTATCCGGATCAACGCCCTTAGACCAGCCAAGCACTGCAGAGCGCTTCAAATCGTTAACGTCGGCAATAGCAGCGCCATAGCAGCCGCAAGCCTTGGTAATAGCTTCGGCAACCTTTTCCGGTTCTGCCGGACCATAAACAATATGCTTGTCATACGGAGGCATTGTGCCGGTAACATCGTCAATCAGGCGAGCCTGTTTGCCTGCCATACGGTAGAAGGTACCGCTTACGCCTACGCATTTAGCCGCAAAGCCGCAGATTACTGCCCACAGAACGCGTGCACCGCCCTCTGCGTCAATCAGGGACTGCATGCTGTACCAGCTGCTGATACTGCCCTTGGCCGGGAACAGATGCGACAGCACCTTAGCCAGCGGTCCCGGATGAAACTCCTCACAGCGCATTGCTCTGCCTTGGGTAATAGCAACTACGCTTTCGGCAGTGCAGACAACATCATTGGGGCCGATTTTATCCTTGGCATATTCCAGAATAGCATCACAGATATCATCGTGATGAGTCAAAATTCTTGTCGGCACAGGAACAATCTTATATTTTTCCATACTCTCACATCTCCTCCGCAGCCTTATCCGCTGCATATACCTTCTGAATTTTATCATACCATTCAGGCTTCAGACGAACAATGTGGCCTTCGTTATCGGTAAACACATTGCGCGTATGGCCTTCAACCGCTACAGCGCCGTCGCGCAGACGGATAACAGTATAATCAAATTCCATTTTTGCTTTATTAAAGGCACTCATTTTTACCTGCACTTCAAAATCATCATCAAAGGTACAGGAATTTTTATACTTGGCGCGTACCTCGGTAATCGGGAAAATAACGCCGTCAGCCATCAGCTCGCCAAGGGAAATACCGCAGGCACGCAGATATGCTACACGTCCCATTTCAAACCAGCGCAGATAATTGGCATGATGCACAACACCCATCATATCAGTTTCAACAAAACGCACCTTATCTCGTATTGTAATCATAAAAACTCCTTTTCATATTCAAGGCTTCCTGCAGATAACAGGCTTACAATCAATTTATTATTATAGCACTTTTAGCGCCAAGTGCCTAACAAATCTTATAAATTAGATAAATTTTTCTCTGCCAGCAGGCGCTTAACCTTTTCAGCCAGCAAAGCATAAAGTACAGAAAACAGCGGTACGCAGACAATCATACCGGCAACACCGCCAATGCTCGCGCCAATCGTCACCGCCGCCAGCACCCACAGCTCCGAAAGACCTACAGCCTTACCCACAATCTTAGGATAAAGCAAATCAGCCTCAATGCGTTGCAGCACAATGTACAATATGATAAAATACCAGATTTTTTCCGGCGCGGCCACCAGTATTAAAAAGCAACCGATAAGAGCACTGATTAAGGTACCGAGAATCGGTATCAGGCTCAGCACTGCCACCAGAAGCGAAATGACCGTCGCATAGGGGAAGCCGCAAAGCTTCATGCCGACGAAATACATCACGCCCAAAAGCAGCGCCACTACCAGCTGTCCGCCCACAAAACCGCGGAAAATCTGCTCTGATGTCTGCAAAACATGCAGAATATAAGCAGCGCGCTCCTTCGAGCAAAAGGCAAAAATTACGCATTTAAAGTTGCGCGCAAGACGATGCTTTTCCAGAAGACAATAGATTGCTACGACAAAACCGATAACACAGCTTGTAAGCACCTCCAGAACGGAGGCCGTTGCCAAAAACGTCTGCTCCAGCAAAAGACGCTTGTTGTTCTGCAGATAATTAAGCATCGTCTGATAAACCTCTTTAGCCTGCGCCTGTACCACAGCCAGCTCGTCTGCCGAGAAGGAAAGCTCCTGCGCCTTCTGCTGCAGATAAATATTCAACTTAGCCAACGCCGGCGGCAGCATCTTGACGAGCATTTTCATGCTGGCATGTAGCTCGGGCACAATCGTCAGCACAAAGAAGGCCAAAAAGCCGATAATGATTGCAAGGCTCAAAAGCAAACACACTGGACGCTCGAAACGCGATACCACGCTCTTCTTAAAAATTCTGCGCCAATATTGCTCCAGCTTCTTCATCAGCACGTTGACGATAAAAGCCATACAACCGCCAATGACAAACGGCAGCAAAACATCATATATACCAGCCAGCAGTTTTAGGCTGACATTGTAATTCCACAGCGCCCAGATAAGCACAATTGCAAAGGCCAGCAGACAATACGGATTTCTTTCTTTCATAAGCAACCTCTATTCAAAGCGCATGTCCAAGGTAATACATGCTTACTAAATTAATAATATTATTGTAACATATAAGAGCGCACAAGACAAAAAAGAAGGCTTTTCTTTGCATAAGTTTCACATCTGTGGTATAATTCCATTGTAGTTTTTGCGCCTGTAGCTCAGTGGATAGAGCAATGGTCTCCGGAACCGTGTGCGGAGGTTCGATTCCTCTCAGGCGCACCAAAAAGAAAAAGTACCCTTTCCATTTGTTTGGGAAGGGATTTTTTATGCACTAATATTATCGACCGGTTTTATATTCCTCTATATTCACTTTTCTGCAAACGTATGTTAAAATTAATTAGTGCTACCACAGCGGTAGGCGGTTGCTCTCCTCGGAGGGCTTTGCGGCTCTCCTATTGCAAGAATCCATATCCTTATGGAAATCTACAAGAAAGAGGGTGGCGCCGATGAATATTCTTGAAGTCCTCGCATTATTAGGCTTCGGTTTGGCTTGTGTCAAATTCGGCTATGAACTCGGTAAAAACGCAAAAAAATAACCGCCCAGTCTGCAAACTTGCGGTTATTTTTTAACTACATGATTTAAAAGGCAACCGTCTATCGGTAGCACTTTTTCTATGTCCATTATACTATATACAACAACTAAAGACAAGTAGTTTATAACTTTGAATATCGTTACAATGCAAGCATGCTATTTCTCCGGTACCGTGTGCGGAGGTTCGATTCTTCTCAGACGCACCAACAAAGAAAAGTACCGCTAAGGCTTTCTAAAGGCTTTAGCGGTTTTTTGATGCTTATTTTCAGTTTAGCTTACTCAAATAATTCTTCAGGCCACGCGCACGGTTAGCAACTGCTTCGCTGATACGCGTAACGCGCTCTTTATCCAGATACGGACTTGTCAACAAGGTATTCTGTACTATCTCAGCGCAAGCATCAATTCCATTGATATCAATAAGGCACTCTTTAACTAAGGCAAGCTGCTTTTTCTGCGTATCTTTAAATGGCATAGCAGGTAATTCTGTTCCTATTTCGCTATTTAATGATTCACACCACAGGCTTGTACCATTATCAAACAACGGTGCAGGACCTAGGAACTTCAAAGAATTAACATCACGGATAAAGCCAAAATTACCATAATGCCTGTCGCTATTCTCAATCAGGTAATCCAGGCACAGCATCTGCTGTAAATAACCTGCCACATCAGGAATTTGCAAATAATCGCAGCACCTGAGGAAGTGTCCGTAAACAGAATCGTTATTCGACTTGGGAAGAATATCCTTAACAAAATAAGCAGGAACAAATTCTGTTTCCGTAGTAATAAAATTAGGACACAGGCACAGCGGACGATTATCCTCTATAATCAGCTCATAGGGAACATGCTTTATCGTCAGAGCCTCCGCTACATTGGCGGCAGCAATTTCATTATACGGCTGCTGCAACAGCGGTACCGAGCCTGCTTTGGCAAGATACGTAACGCCGTTGATTTTCACCCACTTTTTCTTTAACCAGCCATTGCTTGAAGCATCAGGCGTGAACGGATTTATTGCAGGCCTGGAGGACTCCTTTTGGAAAAATGCTTCACCTAACTCCTTGGAAAAATCGTTGGTGAAAAAGTTAATATCCTGCCATGTCAGCTCACTGCCGACAGGCTTCAGCCAATATTGATCAGACAGGCTCAACCCCAAGCTGCGCTTGCTCAAAACCGCTGGAGATTCGACATCATACAAATGCAGGATATAGCGCAATCCGTCGCGACTTGCAGGAATAATACGGCTACGCCACCACTGATTTAATTTGTCTGCGAGCTTATTAAAATCATCAGTAAAAATACCTACAGGAAAGGCTTCTGGATTGTATATCTGCAGGACTTCGGTTATATAGCCTGCAGCGGACATCTTTGTCTTAACCAAAGGTATATTTTTATTCATAATTATATACTTATCCATGCTTTTCCCTCCTTCAGTATTTTTTATATTATACCGCAAGCAGCATTTTTTTGAAAGAAAATTATAACCGCCCGTATCTCACATTCACCTGAGATACGGGCGGTCAGTTTTATTTTTGAAGATTAATTACAGTAGCTCTGCTTTTTTATCCAAAATTGCTTTGCAGGCAGCGCAGGCCGGGCAATCGCAATAGGCAGCACCGGCAGCCTTGATTTCCTTAGCATGTGCCAGAATATTTTTAGCCAGCTCAGCACCGAAAACGCCAACGCCTGCTTCGGAACCGGCAAAAGCAATCAGCCCGTCAATAGGCATAATATCTGCTTCCAGCTCTGCAATATAAGCCTTGGTTGCTTCTGCTTCTTCCGTAGTACCAACAGTAGCCAGCCATTTTTCAGCAGCAGCCTTTGCTTCAGCGCTGCAGCTCGGAGCAGCAATCAGAGCTTCAGTGTGTTCTTTTACATAATTTAAAGTTTCTTGTGTCATAATCTGTTAACCTCCTCGTGATGCGTTGCGCATCATCTATATATATCATAGTACCAAATGGCAGTCCTGTAAAGTACGCACTTTCACGTGCGCTAGTTACCGCAAGGTTACTATTGTAGTATCATGCGTATGCCCATTCTTGAAAACGCAGCTTGATCATAATTACGTGCGTACTTCCCACAGTAGAGAATATCATATTAATACACCAAAACTTATAAATTTACCAGGCAGCCACTGTTCCGTCAGCACGCGGTTCCGTTGCTCCCGCCAGTACGCCGTCAGGGCAGCGCCAAATGATTTCGCCCCTGCCAAAGCTAGTGTAATCGCTCATAACGCGCACCTCATGCCCCAACTTGCGCAGCTGCTCCACTACCTCCGGTGCAAAGCGGTCCTCCAGCCACACCTCGCGCCCATCAATCCACTGCCAGCGCGGTGCATCAAGCGCAGCCTGCGGATTCAGCAGGAAGTCAATGGTATTCATCAACACCTGCACATGTCCCTGCGGCTGCATATAGGCACCCATAACACCAAACGGCCCGACTGCTTCGCCATCCTTAGTCAAAAAGCCGGGGATAATTGTATGATAAGGCTTTTTGCGCGGCAGCAGGAAATCATCTGAGGACTCGTCCAAGCTAAAGCCTGCGCCTCTGTCATTAAAGTTGATACCATAACCCGGCAGCACAACACCACTGCCAAAGTCCTTATAGTTGCTTTGGATAAAGGAAACCATATTGCCATCATCATCGGCAGTACACAGATAAACAGTACCGCCGCAGAACGGTTTACCTGCTTCCGGCAGCAAGGCCTGCTCGCCAATCAGTGCACGGCGTTTGGCTGCATATTCATCACTCAGCATAGCTTCCACCTTAGTACGCATATAGCGCGGGTCAGCAATATACTGCATGCCATCGGCAAAAGCCAGCTTCATAGCTTCTATCTGCTTATGCAGTGTTGCTACGCTGTCGCGTCCGTCGAATTCAAAGCCCTTCAATATATTCAAGGCCATCAGCGCCGTAATTCCATGACCGTTTGGCGGCATTTCCCACACATCATAGCTACGGTAATTAATATGCACAGGTTCAACAAATTCCGCGCGATAATCAGCCAAATCCGCCAACATCAGATAACCACCGGTCTTTTCGCTGAAATCGACAATCTTTTCGGCAAGCTCGCCGCGATAATAGCTTTCACAATAGCTTTCTGCCAACAGGCGCAGTGTTTTGGCATGGTCCGGCAAACGCACCAGCTCGCCTGTACGCGGTGCTACACCTTTGGGCGCAAAGGTTGCAAACCATGGTGCAACAGCAGGATTATCCTTATACGGCGCAAGCGCATCAATTCCCTCCTGCCAAAAGCGTGCTACTATCGGGGAAACAGGATAACCGTTTTCCGCATAATCAATAGCAGGTGCAAACAATTGCGCAAAGGGCAGACGACCGAAGCGTTTATGCAGCTCCGCCCAGGCTGAAGGCGCTCCCGGAACAGTCGCAGCCTGCCAACCTCTGAACGGCATTTTATCTGTATAGCCTGCAGCGCGCACTGCCTCCGCCGTCAGGTTCTGCGGCGCATAACCGCTGCCGTTGATACCATAAAGCTTATCCTTTACCCAGACAATCGCAAAGCAGTCACTGCCAAGACCGTTATTCGTAGGCTCCACTACAGTCTGACAAATTGCTGTCGCGATGGCTGCATCTACAGCGTTACCGCCATGCTGCAAAATCTGCAGGCCCGCCTGCGATGCCAATGGCTGCGAGGTGCAGACCATACCGCGTCTCCCATAAACTACGCGACGGCGCGAAGCGTAAGGATATTGTTGTCCGTCGAATTGCATTTGCATAATTATCACTCCATAAATGATGATTAGTTGAAAAAAGCACACCTTTACAGATGTGCTTTTAATAAATTTTGAGTAATTATAAAATCTTGGACAAGAAGTTTTTGGTACGCTCCTCTTTTGGATTACCAAAAATTTCTTCCGGAGTCCCCTCTTCCAAAATCTTGCCACCGTCTACGAAGCATACACGGTCGCCAACCTCACGGGCAAAGCCCATTTCGTGAGTAACAACAGCCATAGTCATGCCCTCGTTAGCCAGCTGCTTCATAACATCCAGAACCTCGTTAACCATTTCCGGGTCGAGAGCACTGGTAGGCTCGTCAAACAGCAAAGCCTTCGGCTTCATGCACAGCGCACGCGCAATAGCAACACGCTGCTGTTGACCGCCACTGAGCTGATCGGGATAATTATTGGCTTTGTCTTCCATGCCAACCTTTTTCAGGTACATATGCGCAGTCTTTTCTGCTTCATCCTTAGAAACGCCGCGTACCTTCATCGGTGCCAGCATAAGATTCTGCATAACAGTCATATGCGGAAACAGATTAAAGCGCTGGAATACCATGCCTACTTCCTTGCGGATTTCGTTGATATTAGCCTCACCGTTCAGAGGAATACCGTCGATAACAATGCTGCCGCCAGTAGGCTCCTCCAAAAAGTTGATGCAACGCAGCAGAGTACTCTTACCGCTGCCGCTGGGGCCGATAATAACAACAACCTCTTTTTCCGCAATAGTCAGGTTTACACCCTTGAGTACGTGCAGATCACCAAAGCTTTTCTTCAGATCTTTGATTACAATCATTTCCTTGCTCATTTCGTGTCAAACCTCCGCTCCAGATAACCGGTAAACCTTGCAACAGCAAAGGTCATAATCAGATAGATAATAGCTACAGCCATCCAGATTTCAAAGGAAGCGTAGGTACGGGCAATAATCAGCTGGCCGCGACGAGTCAGCTCTTCGAAACCGATAACGGAAACCAGAGAGGAATCCTTCAGCATCGCAATAAATTCATTGCCCAGAGGCGGAATGATGCGCTTGAAGGCCTGCGGCATGATGATATAGCGCATAGTCTGCGCCCAGGTCATACCGAGGCTGCGGCCTGCTTCCATCTGGCCCTTGTCGATAGACTGGATGCCGGCACGGAAGATTTCGGCAACATACGCACCGCTGTTGATGGAGCAGGCGGAAATTGCTGCCACAAACGGATCAACACGGCTGCCGATAATATTAGGCAACGCAAAATACACGAGGAAGATTTGTACCAACAGCGGAGTGCCGCGGATAAAATCGACATAAACATTGGCAAAATAACGCAACGGCTTAATGCTGCACAAGCGCGCAATACCGATCATGCAGCCAATCAGCAGACCGAAGGTAACGCTCATCGCCGTAATCTCTACGGTAATAGCGGCACCGGCCAGCAAAAGCGGAAACGAATTTGCCATAAGCTCAAAATTCATATTCTCCCAATCCCTTCTAAATTCTTAGTTTCAGGCTGGAGAGAACTACTGCTTATTTTTTCTCTCCAAACCATTTAGTATAAAGCTTATCATATTCGCCGCTCTTTTTCAATTCAGCTAAAGCTTTATTTAAATCGCCGGCCAGCTTGCTGCCTTTTTTAACAGCAATACCATAAGGCTCAGCTTCCATTCTTTCACCAACAGTTTTAGCAAAGTCCTTGCCTGCTTTGGTCATATAGTATTCAATAACCGGAGCATCACCGATTACAGCATCAGCGCCGCCGTTTTTCAGCTCCAGAGAAGCCTCGTCCTGAGTATTGAATGCCTTTACTTTAGCGCCTTCAACAGTTCTAGATTTATTTTCACCGGTAGTACCGATTTGGCAGGCAATAGTTTTACCCTTCAAATCATCGATAGATTTTACATTGCTGTCTTTACGTACCATAATCATCAGACCGGAAGTATAATAGGATTCGGTAAAATCAACAACCTTTTTACGCTCGTCGGTAATGGTCATACCGGCAATAGCAACATCAATATTGTTGGAATTCAGCGCCGGAATCAGAGCATCAAAGCCCATGCTTACCATTTCAACCTTATAGCCCATTTGCTTGCCAAGAGCTTCAATCAGCTCAATATCAAAGCCGGTCAGATCCTTGCTGCCTTCCTTAGGAAATTCAAACGGTGCGAATACAGGCTCAGTGCCGACACGCAAAACCTTAGCGCTGTCAGTCGCCTTTTTTTCCTCACCGCCGCAGCCGGTCAGCAGCATGCTGCAGGCCATAATAGCCATCATTAAAAATACTAATACCTTTTTCATTTGTTGGTCCCCCTCATTTTTTCTTTTCTAATTTTTTAATGTCAAACGGAGCACGTCCGGCAATTAAACCCTGTCGTGCTCCGTAGTGAACAAAATATTATTTCTTTACTTCACCAAACCAGGTTTTGTAAATCTTGTCATATTCACCATTTTTCTTCAACTCAGCCAAAGCCTTGTTGATTTCGCCCGCAAGCTTATCATTGCCTTTTTTAACAGCCAGACCGTATTGCTCTGCTTCCATGATATTGCCAACAGTCTTCATGCTGGTGTTACCACCCTGTGCCAGGTAATAACCAACTACAGGACTATCATTGATAATCGCATCAACGCCTTTGTTTTTCAGTTCCATAACAGCTTCATCATTAGTGTTGAAAGCAGTTACTTTAGCGTTAGCAACGTTTCTGGCATTCTTTTCACCGGTAGTACCGATTTGGCAGGCAATACGTTTGCCTTCCAGATCTTTAACGCTCTTAACTTCGTTGTTGTCCTTATTTACCATGACAATCAGGCCGGAAGTATAATAAGGCTCAGAGAAGGTAACAGCCTTTTGACGTTCTTCGTTAATGCTCATGCCTGCAGCAACAACATCAATGTTACCGGAGTTCAGTGCCGGAATCAAAGCATCAAAGCCCATGCTGACAATTTCAACCTTGTAGCCCATTTGCTTGCCGATAGCACGTGCCAGATCCATATCAAAACCATCATAGCTTTTGCTGCCCTCTTTTTGGAATTCAAAAGGTGCAAAGGTAGGCTCTGTACCTACACGCAGTACCTTTTCCGGTTCAGCAGCTTTTTTATCGCCACCGCCGCAGCCGGCAATCATCATAGAAGCAGCAGCCATAACTGCCATAACTAAAAACAAAATCTTCTTCATCATCAATTTCCCCTTTCGATATTGTAAGCCATTTTTGAGATACGTACATTATATACCTAAATTCCCGCAAGGTAAAGTATTTTTATGAAAAAAAACAGTATAAAAATAAAAATTTGCCGCATTTTTTTTCATTTTGCGGCAAACTGTAATTTAGGTAACAAAAAAACAACTCAGCTGACCTGGTTTTCGCCCCCACACTCGCCTGCTGGAAGGTTCGCTCCTAAGCATTCCGCTCCCCACTACTACCTCTCTCGCCCATAATTTTTTTGCGGCAGGACTTACTTCTAAGCTGCACCGTGCTCACAGCAAAATTTTGCTGCTTACGTGGATCGTTTCGCCTGCAACTGGCATCGACTTGCAACCACAGACCTGAGTTGTCCTATCTATTATAATGGGAAAAAATTTTTTTTGCAAGTCAATAGCTCTGCATACTTTTATCTTTTGTCAAAAAGTGCTATACTATTGGTACTCAATATTGAACGGAAAAAAAGGAAATACGCTTTATGATTGCTATACCACAATGTCTGGACTTTGCGGATGCTCGCCTGACGAAGGAGATCTGCGAGTTCTATTTAAGAATGCTGGAAATTAAAAATAGGGAAATTTATCTGCACAGCCAGCAGGTTGCCAATTATTCTGCCAGCACTGCCGCTAAGCTTGGTCTGCCTGCCAGCGAGGTTTCGCAGATAAAAACAGCAGCGCTGCTGCATGATATCGGTCAGCTTTCCGTACCCAATATTATTTTGGCTAAGCTACCGTTTCTTTCTACGCGCGAGCAGTCTATTTATAAACGTCACTGCATCGCAGGCGCCAGCATGCTGGAGAACATTCCCGGCTTTGATGCCATCAGCGATATCATTCGCGCCCACCATGAAAAATGGGACGGCACAGGTTATCCCAAACGCCTTAAGGGCCAAAATATTCCTATCGGTGCACGCATAGTTGCTGTTGCCAACTATTATGACCGCAACCTTAACCCCTGCACCCAGCATTGGCAAAAAACTCACGCCGACGCTATCATCGAGCTGCAGAACAAGGCAGGCCTCGATTTTGATCCGGCCATAGTTAAAGCCTTTATTGAATCAGTTATCCCACAATCATTACGCACACAACTAAAATAGCATTGTCAATCCTGCCAAGACCGACAATGCTATTTTCTTTCACAAAGCTTCCCTGCATCTTTATGCCGGGAAGCTTTGCTGTTTATTGTTTTGTATATTACTAGATGCTTAAGCCTTCGCCATCATCCCATTGTACAATGCCATCTGCCTTCAGCGATTCCTGCACCAGGATTACACGTTGGTTTTCGCTGCCGCGAAAACGCAGATTAGGATTCTTCAGCTCAAGCTTAAATTCTCCGTCCACCAATACGTCGATATAAGACAGCATTTCTTCGGTAATTTCCCAAGGTCCCAGGTTACCTGTCAGCATATCTTTTTCGAAATTATAACCGCTGTAGCACCAGATATCCTTCTTGGGAAAGCGTTCCCTTACCTTACGTAAAAACGGCAAAAGTGCTGCCTGATTAGCAGGTTCAAAGGGTTCGCCGCCCAAAAGCGACAGGCCACGGATGTGCTCGTTCTCCAACAGCTCCAGCAAATGCTCTTGCGTTGCTTCCGTAAAAGGCTGGCCGTAATTAAAATTCCAGGACTCCGGGTTGAAGCAGCCCTTGCAATGATGTGTACAGCCGCTGACAAACAGCGATACACGCAAGCCCGGTCCGTTAGCAATATCCAGATTTTTTATTTCTGCGTAATTCATACGCCTTCACCTCGCAAATTACAGATGCATTACTCTGGCTTTGATTTCCTTCGTCTTGCCTACATTCCAGAAGTTCTCTCCCAGATAACCGCAGGTACGGCGGATAACCGTCATCTTGGAGTGATCCTTGTTGTGGCATGCGGGGCATTCCCACTCATTATCATCGTTAATGGTAATTTCACCGTCAAAGCCGCAAACATGGCAGTAATCGGATTTGGTATTAAACTCCGCATACTGGATGTTATCATAAATGAATTTGACAACCTCTTCCAATGCTTCGGTGTTGTGACGCATATTAGGAATTTCTACATAAGAAATCGCACCGCCGGAGGAAATATTCTGGAACTGGCTTTCAAATTTAAATTTGCTGAAAGCATCAATCTTCTCGCGTACATCAACATGATAGGAGTTAGTATAGTAGCCCTTATCGGTAACATCCTCAATCGTGCCGAAACGTTCCTTGTCGATACGTGCGAAGCGATAGCAAAGGCTTTCTGCCGGTGTACCGTACAGACCGAAGCCCAGGCCTGTCTGTGCCTTCCATTTATCGCAGGCACCGCGCAGACGGTTCATAACGCGCAGAGCAAAATCCTCGCCTGCAGGATCGGTATGGCTTACGCCCTTCATCAGCTTGGTCAGCTCATAAAGACCGATATAGCCAAGAGAAATGGTAGAATAACCGTTTTCCAAATATTTATCAATGGTCTCACCCTTACCCAGACGGGCAATAGCACCATACTGCCAATGTACAGGGCTGACATCACTCTTAATGCCCTTCAGTGCATTGTGGCGGCACATGAGAGCTTCAAAGCACAGCTCCAGACGCTCATCCAGCAGCTTCCAGAACTTCTGCTCATCGCCCTTGGCAACAATGCCAATCTGCGGCAGGTTCAGAGAAACTACGCCCTGATTGAAGCGACCTTCGAATTTATAGTTACCGTTTTCATCCTTCCAGGGAGACAGGAAGCTGCGGCAGCCCATCGGGGAGAATACATTGCCTTCGTAGTTTTCACGCATCTTCTTGGCGCTGATGTAATCGGGATACATACGCTTAGCGCTGCATTTTACTGCCAGACGTGTAATGTAATCGTACTTGCCGCCCTTCAGGCAGTTATGCTCATCCAGAACATAAACCAGCTTCGGGAAGGCCGGAGTTACATAAACGCCCTTGTCATTTTTAATGCCCTGCAGACGCTGACGCAGAATTTCTTCCACAATCATCGCGTTTTCCTTCAGATACGGATCATCCTTCTGCAGATTCAAAAACAGGGTAACAAACGGAGATTGACCATTGGTGGTCATCAAGGTATTAATCTGATACTGAATGGTCTGTACGCCGCCCTTCAGCTCGTAGCGCAGGCGCTCATTTGTCAGACGCTCCAAAGTTTCGTCATCAATGTTGCCTCCGGAGGTTTCCTTGATGCTCTTTTTAAACTTTTCATAGCTCTTACGCAGATATTTTCCCAGATGACGGATATCAACAGACTGACCGCCGTACTGGCTGGAAGCAACAGAGGCAATAATCTGTGTCATAACGGTGCAGGCAACCTGAAAGCTCTTAGGACTTTCAATCATTTTGCCGTTCATAACCGTGCCGTTATCCAGCATATCGCCGATATTAATCAGGCAGCAGTTGAAAATAGGCTGAATAAAATAGTCAGCATCATGAAAATGCAGCACGCCTTCTTCATGCGCCTTGGAAATCTTGGCCGGCAGCATGATACGCTTTGTCAAATCCTTGGAAACTTCACCGGCAATCAGGTCGCGCTGAGTAGCAGCCATAGTTGCATTTTTATTACTGTTTTCTTCCATAACGTCCTTATTGCTGTTGCGGATTAAGGACAGAATAGAATCGTCGGTAGTGTTGGCCTTACGCACCAAAGCACGTTTATAACGGTAAATAATATACTGCTTTGCCAGCTCAAATTTACCTGCATCCATCAGGCTATGCTCTACCATATCCTGAATGTCTTCTACAAGCAGGCGCATACGGTTACGAGATTGTACGCTATCCGCAATTTCCTGGATTTTATCCTCCTCAATACGAAATTCCGGTTCTACGGCAGCATTGGCTTTTTGAATAGCAACAACAATTTTAGCGGCATCAAAATCTACTGTTGTGCCATCGCGCTTAATTACTTTCATAACCTTTCAGCATCCTTTCCTGTAAAATTAAAGTTATAAATCAATATCTTCGTATAATAACTAAGAGCAAAAATCCATAAGTTATTCTTAAAATACTCCTATACGTTATTCAAGGCTCTGACCGTAACGGTCAAAGCCTTGTCCTCTTCATAAAAAACAGCTACGGTTCAGCGTAGCATTTTCGGTAGCTTTATTCTACCACAATATGTCGTAGGTGTCAAAGATAAATTCATCAATATGTTGATAAATTTGATTGTAGACGATTTTTTTGCCAATTTAGCACTTAGCTTTATTTTTTACATTTTTAGCTAATCGCTTTACAAAAAAGTCCTGCGAGAGGAAATGTTCTGCAAAAAACCAGTCTGAAATCATCCCCCTATCGGCGTTTTTTCAAGCTGTTACCTTTGTACACGCACTGCAAAATATGGTATAATTATTTTCATCTTATTGTTTTGTTATAGGGGTGTTGTTTATGAATAATTCATCAGCAAATAATCACAGTACACGCGGAGTTCTCATGCTCACGCTGTGTGCCTTCATCTGGGGTACTGCCTTTATCGCGCAAAGCGTCGGCGGCGATTACGCCGAACCTTTGACCTTCAACTGTGCACGTAGTATTTTAGCTACTGTCTTTTTATTCGGCTGCTGCCTATTGTTCGACAAAGCGGCAGGTAAGCGCTTTACTGTTTTAGGCAGTGATGACCCTGTTTATAAAGACCGTTTAATTAAGGGCGGCATCACCTGTGGCTTTTTCCTCTCACTCTCCTGTTTTTTTCAGCAACTTGGCATAATGTACACTACCGTAGGCAAAAGCGGCTTTATTACAGCACTCTATATCATTCTGGTACCTGTTTTGAGCTATATCTTCTATCGTCGCTCTGTTTCCCTGCTGCAGGGCATCAGTGTTGCTGTAGCTGCCGTAGGTATGTACTTCATCTGCATCAACGAAGGCTTTTCTATCAACAAAGGGGACTTATATACCCTTATCTGCGCCTTCTGCTTCGCTGCGCAGATTATTGCTATAGAAAATATCATTAAAAATCTTGACGGCGTGCGCCTGTCACTCATACAATTTATGACCTGCACCGTTGTCAACGGTGTGCTGATGTTTATTTTCGAAACACCATCCATGAGCAATATTATTGCAGGCTGGGCACCTATCGCCTACGCCGGTATTATGTCCAGCGGTGTAGCCTACACGCTGCAGATTGTCGGTCAAAAACATGTCAGCTCCCTTGTTGCCTGCATGCTGATGAGTATGGAATCAGCCTTCGCACTGGTAAGCGGCTGGCTTATTTTGGGACAGGCTATGAGCAGCCGTGAAATCTTTGGCTGTGCTCTGGTATTTGCGGCAATTACTTTGGCGCAGCTGCCGGAAGAAATACTGGGATTAAAGAAGCGCTAAGCCTTACACTTAAAATAAATTGACAAAGAAAAAATAATTTCCTATAATAAACAAAGTAAGAGAGATTTCTGATAGCCGTATGTCAGTCCTCTCCGGATTTGTTTTGAGAGAGACTGCCTGCGACCTCAGGCAGTCTTTTTGTTATTCTTTTATTACCTTTTAAACAATGATAAATTATTACTGGCAAGGAGCTGATATTATGGATCATTTTCAGATTCACGCACCTACACAAATAATCTTCGGTAAAAATACCGAACGCGAAGCAGGTAAATGGTGTAAATACTACGGTGCCCACAAGGTACTCATACACTTCGGCGGCCACAGCGCCAAGAAAAGCGGTCTGCTGGACCGCGTCTGCGCCAGCCTGCAGGACGCAGGGCTGGAATACGTACTGTTGGGAGGCGTTGTGCCTAATCCGCAGCTTTCCATGGTTAAGAAGGGCGTAGAGCTATGCCGTGAGGAGAACGTTGATTTTATTCTCGCAGTCGGCGGCGGCAGTGTTATCGACAGTGCCAAGGGCATTGGCTACGGCCTGGCTAACCCCGGAGATGTTTGGGATTATTATGCTAAGAAAAAAGAGATTACCGCCTGCGCTCCGCTCGGCGCTGTGCTGACTATCGCGGCAGCAGGCAGCGAAATGAGCAACTGCAGCGTTATCACCAACGAAAACGGCATGCTCAAGCGTGGCCTTTCTACCGATTACGGCTACTGTAAATTCGCTATTATGAACCCTGAGCTTACCTATACGCTGCCTGCCTACCAGACAGCCAGCGGCTGCACTGATATCATGGTACACACCTTGGAGCGTTATTTTACCGCTCCCGCAACACATCAGCTGGCACTAATCGACGGCATTGCCGAAACATTGCTGCGCAATGTTATGCGCTATGCTAAAATTGCACTCAAAGAGCCTGATAATTACGATGCCCGCGCCGAAATTATGTGGAGCGGCACCCTATCCCACAACGAAACCACCGGCGACCGCACCTTCGGTGACTGGTCATGCCACCAGCTGGAGCACGAGCTGAGCAGCATGTTCGGCGTTGCTCACGGCGCAGGCCTGGCAGCAGTATGGGGCAGTTGGGCACGCTACGTATATAAAGAAAACATCGGCCGCTTTGCACAGCTGGCAACTAACGTTTTCCATATTCCCTATAACTTCCGCAATCCCGAAGCCACAGCTTTGGAAGGTATCGCTGCAATGGAAAGCTTCTTCCGTCATATCGGTATGCCTACCAGCATTCACGAACTGACAGGCAAGGACCTTACAGAAGAGGAAATCAAAGAGCTGGCATATAAATGCAGCTTCATGAATACGCGCACCATCGGCCAGTTTAAGGTGCTGACTATTGAAGATATGGAAAATATCTACCGCGCGGCAAAATAATCTGTTACTAAAACCAAAATGCTTCCCTTTGCGGGGAAGCATTTTTTCATCTAGTGCCGAAAATACAAAAAACTCCGTAACCCAAGGGTTACGGAGTAATTTTTATGAAGATTACATTGCTGCTTCTTCAACAGGATATACACTGATTTGGCGTTTGTCGCGGCCTTTGCGTTCAAATTTAACGCGACCTTCAACCTTAGCATAAATAGTGTAGTCCTTGCCCATGCCAACATTGTTGCCCGGATGGAATTTAGTACCACGTTGACGAACGATGATGCTGCCAGCGGTTACCAGCTGGGTGTCATGAGCTTTGGTACCCAGACGTTGTGCGTTAGAGTCACGACCGTTGTGGGAGCTACCAGTACCTTTTTTATGTGCATGTAATTGCAGAATAATTTCAAACATTACTTTCACCTCCTATGTTCTTGAATGCGAACATATTGCGGACACTGACGCGCTATTGATTCCACTCCATAAATCATGGTTTGCAATATAGCCTCTGTCAGGTCGGTAGGAGCACTGTTCAATGCTACCTCGAAGATTCCGTCCTCCTGATTAACGACATAGGACGGATTGAGTTTCAAATGTTTTTCCAAGCCAAGCAAGGGAGCCTGTGTCAGAGCGGAAACCGCGCTGCAGACAATGTCTGAGCCTTCTTCGCTATAACCTGCATGACCACTGACCTTATAGCCGGTAATCATACCCTGCCTGTTCCTGAATAAATCAACACTTACCATAAAAATTATGCGTTAATAGCGGTGATTTCAACAGTAGTGAACGGTTGACGATGACCTTGACGTTTACGGTAGTTGGATTTAGCTTTGTATTTGAAAACAAAAATTTTGTCTGCTTTGCCGTGTTCAACAACTTTAGCAACAACTTTTGCACCTTCAACTACAGGCTTGCCAATCTTAACATCAGCATCATTTACAACGGTCAGAACTTCTTCAAAAACTACTTCAGCGCCAACTTCTGCGTTCAGTTTTTCAACTTGCAGAGTTTCGCCTTCGCTTACGCGGTATTGTTTGCCACCGGTTTTGATAATTGCGTACATCTATTGCACCTCCCTTAATGATAGACTCGCCAAATACGGTACCCTGACGCCAGGGATTTTCAGAACCTCTCTGCGCGGTTGGGGACGGACCAAATCAGTCCATACTGGAATATTTTACCTTAATGTCTGCTATTTGTCAACACCACTGTTGTCTAAAATCATAAAACTTTCTACATGCAGGGAAGCATCTGCCTCAACCTTCAAGGTGCAGGCCAATTCCCGTTCCCAGGCACGCAAATCCTTGCTTACAAGCCACTCTGCCAGCCAGGGATTAGCGGTAATCAAAAGATTCTTCGAGCTGCTGCGACGCTTCAGCAAGGTACGCAGACGGCGCTTAATTTCCAAAGAAAGATTTTCTCTGCTCTGCACACGTCCGCTGCCGTTGCATACCGGGCAGGGAGTGTATAATACGCTTGATAAATTCTGACGCGATTTTTTGCGGGTAATCTCCACAAGATTCAGCACCGTAATATCCTGCACCTTGGGATGCATTTTGTCCCCCTTCAGCGCCTGCTGCAGGGAGCTCATAATCTCTCTCTTATGATTATCGGTATGCATATCAATAAAATCTACTACGATAATGCCGCCTATATCACGCAAACGCAGCTGACGCGCAATCTCCAGCGCCGCCTCGCGGTTAATCTGCATAATCGTTTCTTCCAGGTTTTCGCGTCCGCTGAACTTGCCGCTGTTGACGTCAATAACAGTCATCGCCTCAGTATGGTCAATAACAAGATAACCGCCGCTAGGCAGCGTCACCTGTCTGTCACTGATGCCGGCAACTGCTTCTCCCTGCTTGTGATATTCAAAGATATCCTCCAGGCCCTGATACAGCGTTACCCTGATATCCTGTGCCTGCGGCATCTCGGCCAGCAGCTCTTCTACACGTTTATAAATCGGCAGATTATCAATCACGATTTCCGTCAGCTCCGGACGCAGATAGTCGCGCACAATACGAATCGGCAAATCAAGCTCACGCCTCAGCAGGCTGGGAGCCTTCGCTACACGCTCACGTGCCGCCAACACCTTCCAGTCAGCCGCCAGCTCCTGCACATCGCGCTCCAAAAGCTCACGTGCAACACCGGTTGCCGCCGTACGCACCACAATTCCCATACCTGCAGGACGCACACCCTCGCAAATCATGTTCAGGCGCTCGCGCTCCTCCTTATCGGTAATCTTACGCGAAATACCCACATAATCCGCCTGCGGCAGCAACACCACATAGCGTCCCGGCAAGGTAATTTCGCGGGTAGCAGTAGGTCCCTTAGTACCGCGTGCATCCTTAGATATCTGAACTATCAGGCTTTGTCCTTCTGTAACATTCTTTTTATTGCCCAGATACAGAAATGCATTTTGCTCCAGGCCGATATCAACAAAGGCAGCCTGAATGCCACGGACTACATTGCAGACCTTGCCTTTAAATATACTGCCTACAAGATGCTGCTCTTCCTTGCGCTCTACCAGATATTCCATCAATATTCCGTTTTCCAGCAACCCCATACGGGTTTCGTCTTCGTTGGCGCTTATAATTATTTTAGCTATCATTGCTACTCTCCGCTCTTAAATAATCATGATATTATATTGTAGCATAAATTACGCCTGCTGGCAAAAGCAACGGCATTTCTGTATGTTAAAAAGCCGTTAAAGCGCATATAAGCAAAAGCTCTCAGAAAAACACCTCATTCTTGTTTCTGACATCCTTGAATGCAGCAAGCATGTTATCTGTTTTTTGCTGCAATGGTGGCGGAAGAATTCTTGCCTGCTTAGGACATGCATGAATACAGGCCATGCAAAGAATGCATTTTGCTGCATCCGTAGCCATCTTTCCGTCCTCATTCGATATAGCATCTGTCGGGCAGATTTTTGCGCATGCTCCGCACGCTGTGCATGACGGCAACGAAAGCGGCGCTGCCGCCACCTTCATCTCCGGCTTATACGGGCGATTGCCTGGTACATGAATATTTTCTGCAGAAGTACTGTTCTTAACCGCCTCTGCAAATGCACAGATTTCTTTTATATCCTCCGCATCCGGTCTGCCGGCGCCAACCTCCGGCACAATAGAATGCTGAGCCACAAAGGCAGCGGAAGCTATTACCGTAAAGCCGCCTTGAATCAGAATGTCATTCATCTCCAGCAAAGCATCTTCATAGGCCCTGTTACCATAAACAGCGATAGTTACAGCCTGCTTTCCCTCACCGGCAAGCGTTTTTATTTTTTCACGCACGACAGAAGGAATTCGTCCGGCAAATACAGGTGCTGCAACAATAATCAGCTCACCCTGCGGTTGCTTCGTCGGCGTTTGCTTATCTCCCAAATCATGCCATTCTGCATCTTTGCCTACGGCAGCGGCAAAAATATCGCTTACCTTTTTTGTTCCTCCCGTGGGACTGAAATAATAAACCTCCATTTTATCTGACATTTTTCGTCCTCCTTTGCTTTGTGCATGCTTATAATCATTTTAGCTTTAGTTTCTTCGAAAAGTTTTTCCTCTTAAGCAATAATTATGCATCACTTGATATTATTGTAAAACAAAAAGTGAGATATGGCCAGCGCATAAATATGTACAAACGCAAAAATCCCTTAGCTATAAGTTTTCTACTCACAGCTAAGGGATTAGTTTTTACTATTTCCCAACAGATGTTGCAGGCTTCACAGACCTAGAAGAAACACCGGAAGAACGAGCAGAATATTTTGAGAAACGATATAAGGGCTTATCGCCGGAACAGCATGCCGAACTGGAAGCATTTGACAAAGAAACCGAAGAACTATGGCTTGAACAAGCCGAAGAAAGCATTAAAGAGAATATCCCAAAAGCAATGCATTTAAAATTTAAACACATCGCTTTTGGGATTTGAATAAGTCAAGTCCACTTTTATTTGGTTCAACAAACTTGAATTTTCAAATTAGTCTTTGCAAATAACCTTTGAACCTTCACCATCAATTACAA
>OLSD01000400.1_pt1 | contig 45699 bp, 36 predicted proteins | sample 1672211 | NCBI WGS metagenome assembly OLSD01 (sample SAMEA3136659, study PRJEB25190) | human gut metagenome | reverse complement strand
TGCGGTTGCCAGACCTGCTCTCATTATAGCAAAGGAGGCGCTTCCTGTATCTTAAACTTTTCCCTCTCACCAGCTCTGCTGGTGGTTTTCTTCTTCGCTGAAGCGACAATCAAAAAACGAGGATGTCACAGACACCCTCGTTTTTATACCCGAATAACAGGAGCTTAGTCGCGGCTGACGTCCTTGATCTTGGCGGCCTTGCCCTGCAAACCGCGCAGGTAATAGAGCTTCGCACGGCGCACCTTACCACGGCGGATGATCTCGATATGATCAACGCGGGGAGAATGCAGCGGGAACGTGCGCTCTACGCCGATGCCGTAGCTGACGCGGCGAACCGTGAAGGTTTCGCGGCAGGAGCCGTTGCGGCGGGCGATTACAGTGCCTTCAAACGCCTGAAGACGTTCGCGGTTACCTTCAACAACCTTTACGAACACACGCAGGGTGTCGCCAACGTTGAAGTCGGGCCGATCGGTACGGAGTTGCGCCTTTTCGATGGACTTGATGATTTCGCTCATTTTGAGTGTTCCTCCTTCCCTCATAGACGTTCATACCCGGCCGCTTCGGCACGAAGCGTTTTGCCGGCAGAGGACCGTCCGTTTCACACAAAGCGTATTATACCACATCTTGTGCCTTTTGCGCAAGGGGAAATCACGCGCTTTTTTTATTTATTTGGCCGTTGATAGCGGATATTCACCCGCGCGGCAGGGGCGTTCTCGCCGCTTTTTGTAAAGGTGAGATAACCGTCCGCCAGGGCAAGGGTGCCGGTGCTGCCCCTGACCGAGCCGTTCTTGAGCAGCAGCTGCACGATCTTGACGTTCAACTCTGGCCCAGCGGCGCGGGTGAGGCAATCCTTCCACAGGGTAAAGGCGCAGCCGTTGCGCCAATCCGTGCATCCAAAGGCGCGGGCGGACTCCTGCACGGGCTTGCCGCAGAGCGGGCATACCACATCCGCCAGCACAGGCATGGCGGAGGAACGCCGCGCGCCGCGCTTTCCGCGCTTCATATCCTCGGGGAAATCGACGCTTGGAGCGTTATCGCGCGCATAGGATACCAGAAAGGCGCTCATGCGGCGGATGCCCTCCATAAAGCGCTGGGTATCGCGCTGATTGCGGGCAATTTCGTCCAGCGCCAGCTCCCACTTGCCGGTGGTTTCGGGGGAGGCAATTTCATCCGGCGCAATGGCAATGAGCTGCATGCCCTTATCGGTAGCGTTGATGGCGCGGCCCCGGCGCTGGGCATAGCCCACCTGCAGCAGCCGCTCGATGATCGCCGCGCGCGTGGCCGGGGTGCCCAGCCCTGCGCCTTTCATCGATTCGCGCAGCGCTTCGTCCTCGATATCACGGCCTGCGTGTTCCATGGCGGCCAGCAGGCTTGCATCCGTGTGCGGGGCGGGCGGCTTGGTGGCGCATTGCTGCACATCGGCCTTTTCCACCGTGCGCGTATCGCCAGGATTCAGCGGCGGCAGCGCGCCCTCGTCGCCTTCCTCCGCGTCGCTTCCCTTTTTACGGCTGCGGGTCTTCTTAGCGGGCTGATCCTGCTGATATAGCGCCTTCCAGCCCAGATTGCGCACCGTGCGCCCGGTGGAACGGAAGGCGTGGCCTTCGCAATCGGTAATCACCTTGAGCGCGTCGTACTCATAGGCAGGATAGAAGGCGGCCAGCATGCGGCGCACCACCAGATCGTACAGCGCGCGCTCGTCGGGCGGCAGCTGATCCAGATTGGCCGTCTTGGGCGTGGGCAGCAGGGCATGGTGGTCGGATACCTTGCTGTTATCAAAAATGCGCTTGGAAATATAGAGCTTGCCGTCCTCCTTGCGCTCCATGCCGGCGGTCAGCTCGCGATAGGGAGAAGGCAGCGCCTTAAGGGTTTGATAGAGCTTGGGCACCATATCCAGGGGTAGATAACGGCTGTCCGTGCGGGGATAGGTGAGCAGCTTCCACTTTTCGTAAAGCGCTTGGGCGATTTTCAGCGTTTTATCGGCAGTAAAGCCCAGCATGCGGTTGGCGTCGCGCTGCAGCGAGGTCAGATCATACAGCTGCGGGGGCAGTTCGCGTTTGGGCTCACTTTGGGCAGAACGCACCGTGGCGAGCTTTTTGCGCACGGCCTGGGCGATTTCCTCCGCGCGCTCGCGGGCAGCGATGCGCTGAGCAGTCTTTTCATCCTGGGCGTTTTCATCAAACCACAGGCCGGTATAATCGCCGAAATTGGCCGTGACAGTATAGTATTCTTCGGGCTTGAAGTTGTCAATTTCGCGCCTGCGCTTAACCAGGATGGCCAGCGTGGGCGTTTGCACCCGGCCGACGGACAACAGCACGTCATAACGCAGGGTGAAGGCACGGCTGGCGTTCATGCCCACCAGCCAATCGGCCTCGGAGCGGCAGACGGCGCTTTTGCGCAGCCCTTCGTACTCGCTGTCGGGCTTGAGCTGGGCGAAGCCCTCGCGAATGGCCTCGTCCGTCATCGAGGAGATCCACAGCCGGTCCACAGGCTTTTTGCACTTGGCCTGCTGATAAATATAGTAGAAGATCAGTTCGCCTTCGCGCCCGGCGTCGGTGGCGCAGATCAGCCGCTCGGTATCGGGGGCGTTGATCAGCTTTTTGACGATGGTAAACTGCTTTTTGGCCTTGGAGATCACCTTGGTGGGCAGGGTTTCAGGCAGCATGGGCAGATCGGCCATGCGCCATTTTTTGTATTTTTCGTCTATTTCATCCGGCTCGCACAGCGTAACCAGATGGCCTACGGCCCAGGTGACGGTGTAGCCCTCGCCGGACAGGCAGCCCTCGCCCGCTGTTTTGCAGCCCAGCACGCGGGCAATATCGCGCCCCACGCTGGGCTTTTCCGCTACGACGACGATCATGGCTTCACCTCGGCATCAATATATAGGCAGATGCGCACAATAGCGCGGGGAGAGGATGAGGGGGACGAAGGATACGTTACTTTCTTTAGGGAAGAAAGTAACAAAGAATCGGTGTGTGATGAAAAAGTCAAGCGAATAAAACTGGAAGGCGGCACTGCCGCCCCACCCGCCCCCGTGGCAGGTGAAAGCCTGAACCACCCGGATGAAAACAAGCTTTTCCTTCGTTCGCTTTCTGCTTTTCCTCATGGTCGTGCTGCGCACGCCCTGTGCTGATCTGCGATCAGCGTGTTATGGGGTGTAGTTGGATACGAAAAACAAACGTAGCGATTGGCAGCGGTTGGCAAGACCGTTCACCCAAGCCTTCCCCTCGGAGGGGAAGGTGCTGAACGTAGTGAAGCGGATGAGGTGGAACGCAACGGAAGTAATAGTACTGCTTGCATTTCCGCCAATTGGCCCCGCAGGCGCAAGCGCCATGCGGCCTCACAATTCGGCATAGTCGTTTTGCGACGCTGACGCTTGCAAAACTCGTTGCCTCATTGGCGCTGCATCCGCCTGTATCTGCCACAGAGGCGGATTACGCGCCTCACCACCGCCTGCGGCGGAGCCTCTCCTCAAGGAGAAGCCTTTTGGTGGCCGTTCTATCTAACAATCGCAAATAGCTACGAATGACAAATGCGTACAACCATCGTCCCCGTGGCACGCCGATGCAATCGGCGCGGGGCGTGCGTAGCACGATCGAAGGGGAAATATTCAAGGGGCCGGATGGCGCTTGCGCCGATCCGAACCCGCAAATTTTCCCCGCCACGGGTCTACGCAGCAATATCGCCTTCCAGTCTAACCCAATCAGCTTTCACGTCACACACAGGTTCTTTGGTACTTTCTTGGACTCCAAGAAAGTACCGTAATCCCCGTCTCCCCCAAAGCGTCTAAAACGGGAGCCTGGCTTTAACGCAGCTCCCGCAGCTTGCGCGCCTGCTCGTCCAGCGTCAGTGCGTCGATAATCTCGTCCAGATCGCCGTCCACGATGGCGTCCACGCGGTACAGGGTCAGCCCGATGCGGTGATCGGTTACGCGGCCCTCGTTGAAATTGTAGGTGCGGATGCGCTCGTTGCGCTCGCCCGTACCCACCTGCGCGCGGCGGTTGCTGGCGTATTCGCTGTCCGCCTTGGTGCGGTACAAATCGTACAGGCGGCTCTTGAGCACCTTCATGGCCTGCTCGCGGTTCTTGAGCTGGCTCTTTTCATCCTGGCAGGTGACAACCAGGCCGGTGGGCAGATGGGTGATGCGTACAGCACTGTCCGTGCGGTTGATGTACTGTCCGCCGTGGCCGGAGGCGCGGTAGGTATCGATGCGCAGATCGTCGGGCTTGATATCGACCTCCACATCCTCCATTTCGGGCAGCACGGCCACGGTGGCGGTGGAGGTTTGCTTTTTGCCGTTGGCTTCGGTGACGGGCACGCGCTGGATACGGTGCACGCCGCTTTCATACTTGAGGCGGCTGAACGCGCCGCGGCCGGTGACGGAGAGCACGGCCTCCTTGACCCCGCCGATTTCAGTATCGTTTACGCTGAGCACGGCGGCGGTCAGCCCGTGCCGCTCGGCATAACGCAGATACATGCGCATCAGCATGGCGGCGAACAGGCTGGCCTCGTCGCCGCCTGCGCCCGCGCGCACCTCCAGGATGACGTTGCGGTCGTCGTCCGGATCGCGAGGAATCAGGTGCAGCAAAAGCGCCTGCTCCAGCGGCGGAACCTGCGCTTCCAGACGCTTCAGCTCCTCGCGGGCGGTTTCGCCCAGCTCTGGATCCTCGGATAGTTCGCGCGCATCGGCAATTTCGCCCGTCAGCTTTTGATAATCATGGTACGCTGAAACAGCCGGTTCCAGCGCGGCGCGCTCCCGCAGGAGCGATTGCCAGCGCGGCAAATCGGCAATGATATCCGGCTGCGCCACGGCGATGGAGAGCTCCTCCAAGCGCCGGGCCATCCAATCAAATTTTTCCAGATATTTAGCGTCCATGCAGTTAGCTGTTTTTAGTCGTCGTTCATTTTCAATACTTTCATAAACGCCTCGCTGGGCACCTCCACCGTGCCGAACTGGCGCATGCGCTTCTTGCCTTCTTTTTGCTTTTCAAGCAGCTTCTTCTTGCGGGTGATGTCGCCGCCATAGCACTTGGCCAGCACGTCCTTGCGCACGGCCTTGACCGTCTCGCGGGCGATGACCTTGCCGCCGATGGCCGCCTGAATGGGGATGTCGAACTGCTGGCGCGGAATGACCTCGCACAGTTTTTCGGCAATGCTGCGGCCGCGGGCATAGGCACGGTCGCGGTGTACGATCATGGTGAAGGCGTCGCAGATATCGCCGTTGAGCAGGAAATCCAGCTTGACCAGATCGCTGGGCATGTAGCCCTTCAGCTCGTAATCCATGCTGGCGTAGCCGCGACTGCGGCTCTTGAGCGCATCGAAGAAATCAAAGATCACTTCATTCAGCGGCATATCGTAGGTCAGCTTGACGCGGCCGCCCTCATACTGCATATCCTTGAACACGCCGCGCTTATCCTGGCACAGATCCATCAGCGTGCCCACATAATCCTGCGGGGTGTAGATGGTGACCAGCACAAACGGCTCGCTCATGGAGGCAATTTCGGTTACGGGCGGCAGGTTGGCGGGGTTATCGATCATGATGACCTCGCCGCTGGTTTTGGTTACTTCATAGATTACGCTGGGCGCGGTGGTGACCAGATCCAGGTCAAACTCACGCTCCAGGCGCATCTGGATGATTTCCATGTGCAGCAAGCCCAGGAAGCCGCAGCGGAAGCCGTAGCCCAGCGCCACGCTGGTTTCGGGATCATAGGATAGCGAGGCATCGTTCATGCGCAGCTTTTCCAGTGCGTCCTTGAGGTTTTCGTAGTCCGCGCCGTCGGCGGGATAGATGCCGCAGTATACCATGGGGGTGACGTTGCGGTAGCCGGGCAGCGGCGCATCGGCCGGGCGGGCGGCGTCGGTGACGGTATCGCCCACGCGGGTGTCGCGCAAATCCTTGATGGAGGCGGCAATATAACCCACCTCGCCCGCCAGCAGCTCGTCGGCAGGCTCGCAGCCGGGGGTCAGGTAGCCGGTCTCTACGATATCAAATTCCGCGCCGGTTTGCATCATGCGCATGCGCATGCCGGGATATACGCGGCCTTCCATTACGCGCACATAGCAGATGGCGCCGCGGTAGTTATCATACTTGGCGTCGAACACCAGCGCCTTGAGGGGCGCGGTTTCATCGCCCTGTGGAGGGGGCATTTTATTGACGACAGCTTCCAATACATCCTGAATGCCGATGCCCTGCTTGGCGCTGGTCAGCGGCGCGTCCTCCGCGTCCAGGCCGATGACCTCCTCAATTTCATGCCGTACTTCTTCGGGCTGGGCCGAGGGCAGGTCGATCTTGTTGATCACGGGGATGGTTTCCAGGTTATGCTCCAGCGCCATATAGACGTTGGCCAGCGTCTGCGCCTCCACGCCCTGGGTGGCGTCCACCACCAGCAGCGCGCCCTCGCAGGCGGCCAGCGCGCGGCTGACCTCATAGGCAAAGTCCACATGGCCGGGGGTGTCGATCAGGTTCAGTTCGTAGGTGTTGCCATCCTTGGCAGTATAGTGCATGCGCACAGCCTTGCTCTTGATGGTGATGCCGCGCTCGCGCTCCAGCTCCATGGAGTCGAGCACCTGCTCCACCATTTCGCGCTTTTCAAACACGCCGGTCAGCTCCAGTATGCGGTCGGCCAGCGTGGATTTGCCATGGTCAATGTGGGCGATGATGCAAAAATTGCGGATACGGGACAGTCTGTCGGACATCAGGCACACTCCGTTTCGTTTTTGCAGGATTTTTCCTTGAATACCCAGTTGCGCTGAATGCGGTAATTGACAAAGTAGAGCACAATATCAATGGCGCCCTTGAGCAGCAGGCTCAGCCCCTCATGATGCGCGGGGATAAAGTGGTTCAGCCAGCCAAAGAGCAAGGTCGTGACGATCAGCACGCCCAAGGCAAGCGCGGCATAGCGCCATGCTGCGCCTTGGCTTTCCTTTACCTTAAAGGAGAAATTCTTGTTCAGCAGGAAATTGCATGGGGCCGAGCACAGGCGGGCAATGGGCGTGGCAATGAGCGCCTTGGCGCTGAAAAGCAGCCCGAAAACGGGGAGCACGACCGTATCCATATCGTGCCAGAGCAGCATCAGCAGGCTCAGCACGGCATAATCCACCAGCAGGGATACGATGGCCGCAGCCGAAAAGCGCAGGAAGGAGCCCAGCAGCAGCTTATAGATGCGCCACGAATCGCGCAGGGGATGGAAATGCGAGGACTTGTTTTCCTCCAGATAAATGGTTTCGATGGGGATGATCCGGAAGGGGATCTTGTGCATCGAAAAGTAAATGAGCATGTTCATTTCATACTCGAAGCGGTCGCCCGTGATGGCCAGCAGATCGTCGAAGCACGCGCGGCTGACGGCGCGCAGGCCGGTCTGTGTATCGGGCAGCCAGCGGCCGTACAGCAGGGCGAACACCGTGCTGGTGGCGCGGTTGCCAAAGCGGGAGCGGAAGGGGATGCTTTTGTTCTTATGCGAAAAATCGCGCGAGCCCAGCAGCAGCTCAGGCTTTTTTTCGTCCATCGCGTCGGCCAGCAGCAGGGTATCGTGCACCGTATGCTGCCCGTCCGCGTCGGCGGTGATCACGCCTGCGAAGGCGGTATGGTCGCGGATATAGGCAACGCCCGTGCGCAGCGCCTGCCCCTTGCCGCGATTGACCTCGTGCTTGAGCACCACGCAGCGCTCCCGCGCGGCGAGCGAATCAAAAATCGCATCGTACTGGGCGGAGGAGCCGTCGTTGACGATGACGATCTGGCCAAAATCTGCCGCCAGCAGCGCGTCTACATAAACGGGAAGCCGCTCGTCCGGCTCCAGGGAGGGAATCAGAACGCATAGTTGCTTTGCCTGCATAGGGTCATCCATTCTCCTTGCTTGTTGAGTGAGCAAAATAAGCCAAGCCTTAACTTTTATATCATATCATTAATTGGCCAAAATCTCAAGCATTGCTTCCAAGCAAATCGCAGGCGTGCTGCTTCCAAGCAAATCGCAGGCGTGCCGCAGCCTCAGCCGGACTTTAATCGATAACGCGGGAATAAATTTTGATATCCCCTTTTTTTATGACGCGAAATATGCTATAATGACCCGGTGGAAGTTCACAACTCATTCCGAAGGAGGAATCATTTCATGCAATACTCTCGCGAAGTCGAAGAAATGGTATGCGTGATGAAGGGCCCCAACCATGGCCCCGCCCCCATCCCTGAAGAGGGCAAGTGGATTCAGGCCAAGGAAATCAGCGATATTTCCGGCTATACCCATGGCATCGGCTGGTGTGCTCCTCAGCAGGGCGCCTGCAAGCTGAGCCTGAACGTCAAGAACGGCGTGATCGAGGAAGCCCTGGTGGAAACCATCGGCTGCTCCGGCATGACCCACTCTGCTGCCATGGCCAGCGAGATCCTGCCCGGCAAGACCATCCTGGAAGCCCTCAATACCGACCTGGTATGCGATGCGATCAACACCGCCATGCGCGAACTGTTCCTGCAGATCGTATACGGCCGCACCCAGTCCGCGTTCTCTGACGACGGTCTGGTGATCGGCGCCGGCATGGAAGACCTGGGCAAGGGTCTGCGCTCCATGGTGGGCACGATGTACGGCACCCGCGCCAAGGGCACCCGTTATCTGGAAATGACCGAAGGCTACGTCGTCAAGATGGCGCTGGATAAGGACAACCAGGTTTGCGGCTATCAGTTCCTGAGCCTGGGCAAGATGATGGACGCCATCAAGAAGGGCATGAGCCCCAATGAAGCGTACGAAAAGAACATCGGCACCTACGGCCGCTTTAAGGCTGAGGACGGCGCGGTCAAGTGGATTGACCCCCGCAAAGAGTAAGAGGAGGCGCGTGAAAAATGGCTCTGTTTGAAGGTTATGAACGCCGCATGCCCCAGCTCCAGCCCGTGCTTGAAAAGTATGGCTTCAAGGATTTTGACGAGCTGAAGGCATATAACAACTCCAAGGGTGTGGACGCCTACAAAATCGTAGAAGGCATCCAGCCCATCTGCTTTGAAAACGCCAAGTGGGCCTACGAGCTGGGCGCTGCGATCGCTCTGAAGAAGGGCGTGAAGACTGCCGCCGAAGCCGCCGAGTGCATCGGCGAAGGCCTGCAGGCCTTCTGCATCCCCGGCTCCGTTGCCGACCAGCGCCAGGTAGGCCTGGGTCACGGCAATCTGGGCGCGATGCTGCTCAATGAAAAGACCGAGTGCTTCGCCTTCCTGGCTGGCCACGAGTCCTTCGCTGCTGCCGAGGGCGCCATCGGTATCGCCCGCAACGCCAATAAGGTGCGCAAGACTCCCCTGCGCGTTATCCTCAACGGCCTGGGCAAGGACGCCGCCATGATCATCAGCCGCATCAACGGCTTCACCTATGTGCAGACCAAGTATGACTACCTCTCCGCCGACGTAAAGGAAGACCATGCGCTGACCATCGTCAACGAGACGGCCTATTCCACCGGCGAGCGCAGCAAGGTTCGCTGCTACGGTGCGGACGATGTGCGTGAGGGCGTGGCCATCATGTGGCACGAGGGCGTGGACGTATCCATCACCGGTAACTCCACCAACCCCACCCGCTTCCAGCATCCCGTTGCCGGCACTTATAAGAAGGAGTGCTGGGAAGCCGGCAAGAAGTACTTCTCCGTGGCTTCCGGCGGCGGCACCGGCCGCACGCTGCATCCCGACAACATGGCCGCCGGCCCCGCCAGCTATGGCATGACCGACACCATGGGCCGCATGCACTCTGACGCGCAGTTCGCCGGCTCTTCCTCCGTGCCCGCGCACGTGGAAATGATGGGTCTGATCGGCATGGGCAACAACCCCATGGTCGGCGCGACCGTGGCTGTGGCCGTGGCCGTGGAAGAAGCGCAGAAGAACGCGTAATTCCCGCTTTGCTTTATCAAAAGGCTCCCAACCTTTATGGCTGGGAGCCTTTGCAGTTATGCACTTTTGCATTTACACAAGGAGATTAAGATGACATCCATACGGCGATGGACTGCGCCCGCGCGTATTTTGCCGGGGAGCACAGCGAAACGCCGGTTTGGGAGATTTTGAGCGATAAGCCCGCCGAAACGGTGAGAGATATCTCTGATATATTGCAGCGTGTATAAACGCAAGGCCCTCCTGATCAATCAGGGGGCTTTTTGCGCTTTCGTCCTGGCATCATTGACAGCCTGCGGCTGGGCTGATATACTTGAAAAAACACTTATTTTGCGGAGGATGCGGCATGAAAAAGGCGCAAATTGGCATGGTTGGCCTGGCAGTCATGGGGGAAAACCTGGCCATGAATATGGAAAGCCACGGCTTTACCGTGGCGGTATACGATGTGCGGCCCGGCGTGGTGGAGCATTTTATGCAGGGGCGCGGCGCAGGCAAGGGCTTTATCGGCGCGCATTCCTGGCAGGAGCTGGCCGACAGCTTGCAGCCTCCGCGCAAGGTGATGCTGATGATTCGCGCGGGCGAGCCGGTGGATCAGGTCATCGCGCAGCTGCTGCCCGTCCTGGCGCCGGGGGATACCATCATCGACGGCGGCAACAGCCACTTCCCCGATACCATCCGCCGCGCCCAATATGTCGAAAGCCAGGGCTTGCACTACCTGGGCACCGGCGTATCGGGCGGCGAGGAGGGTGCGCTGCATGGCCCCAGCATGATGCCTGGCGGCAGCCGCGCTGCCTGGGAGCAGGTGAAGGATATTTTTCAGGCCATTTGCGCCCATGTGGATGGCCAGCCCTGCTGCGATTATGTGGGGCAGGACGGCGCGGGTCACTTTGTTAAAATGGTGCACAACGGCATCGAGTATGGCGATATGCAGCTGATCTGCGAGGCATACCAGCTGATGCGCGACGCGCTGGGCATGTCTGCCGATGAAATGCAGGCGGTGTTTGCCGCCTGGAATAAGACCGAGCTGGATTCCTATCTCATTCAGATTACCGCCGATATTCTGGGCAAGCGAGATCAGGATGGCGCGCCGCTGGTGGAGCGCATTCTGGACGCTGCCGGGCAAAAGGGCACGGGCAAGTGGACGGCCATCGCCGCGCTGGAGGAAGGCGTGCCGCTGACGCTGATCAGCGAGGCGGTGGCGGCGCGCAGCCTGTCCGCCATGAAGGAAGAACGCCTGCGCGCAGCGGCCGCCTATGGACGCGAAATTGTCCGTTATACAGGCGACCGCGCCGCATTTGTGCAGGATCTGCGGCAGGCTTTGTATGCGTCCAAGATTGTATCCTACGCCCAGGGCTATGCGCTGATGCGCGACGCGGCACGGCACTACGGATGGACGCTTAACGATGGCGGTATCGCGCTGATGTGGCGCGGCGGCTGCATCATCCGCAGCGCCTTCCTTGGCAAAATCAAGGAAGCCTATGATGAAAACCCGCAGCTGGAAAACCTGCTGCTTTCGCCCTATTTCATGCGGCAGATGCAATCTGCGCTGCCTGCCTGGCGGCGCGTGATGGCGCAGGCCATGCTGTGCGGCGTGCCTGTGCCCGCCATGAGCGCGGCGCTGAGCTATTTTGACGGCTACACCTGCGGCCGTCTGCCGGCGAATCTCTTGCAGGCGCAGCGTGACTATTTTGGCGCGCATACCTATGAGCGCACGGATTGCCCGCGCGGGCAGTTTTTCCATACGGATTGGACGGGGCATGGCGGCGATACCGCATCGAGCACCTACAATGCATAAAGAAAGAAGCGCTGTTTGATGAAGCTGGTTTTTCTGTTCGGCAACTGCGCCGTGGGCAAAATGACGGTGGGGCAGGCGCTGTGTGATATCACGCGGCTCAAGCTGTTTCACAATCACATGACCATCGAGCCGGTCATTGCGCTGTTCGGCGATTATAAACCGCGCGCCGTCGCGCGGCTGCGGGATGTGATCTTTGAGGAGTTCGCCGCCTCCGATCAATACGGCATGGTGTTTACCTATATGTGGGCCTTTGATCAGCAGGCGGATTGGGACTATGTGGAGCATGTCAAGCAGATTTTCGCTCCCTACGGCACGGAGTTCTACTATGTGGAGCTGGTTGCGCCGCAGGAGATTCGTTTGCAGCGCAATGTAAGTGAAAACCGCTTGCGCAACAAAGCCTCCAAGCGTGATATTGAAGCCTCTAACCGGCGGCTGATTAACGATGATTTGAAGTATCGCTGCGAAAGCCTGCCGGGGGAGATTCCATTTGAAAACTATCTGCGCATTGACAATAGCCTCCTGTCCCCGCAGGAGGCCGCGCAGCGGATCCAGGCGCACTTTGAACTGTAAAAGAAAGCATATGAAAGAGTATATCAAAATGATGCGCGAATTGGTGGGCAGCCGTCCCATCATGCAGTGCGGTGCCAGCGTGATACTGGTAAATGAGCGCGGCGAGCTGCTTTTGCAGCAGCGTGCGGATAACGGCATGTGGGGCTATCATGGCGGCAGCGTGGAGCTTTTTGAAAACGTGGAGGAAGCCGCCCGCCGGGAGCTTACGGAGGAAACAGGGTTGACGGCGGGACAGATGACGCTGTTCGGCGTGTTTTCCGGCCCGGAGCTTGCCTATGTGTATCCCAACGGCGATGCGGTATCCAATGTGGACGTGGTGTACCTGTGCCGCGATTATACTGGCCACACGCATCGTCAGCAGGGAGAGGTAAACCGGCTGCGCTGGTTTGCGCCCCAGGATATGCCGCCCATGGCGGAGATTATGCCGCCCAACCGGCCCGCGCTGCGCCAATACCTGGAAAGTGTGAGCGTGAGCGCGCTGACCTAAAATGCCTGCCAAAGGAGCTGATAAGCATGAGCCATAAAAAACTGATCCTGATTGCCGACGACGAGGTGGCGATCCACGATTCATTGCGGCTGTATTTGCAGCGCGAAGGGTATGAGGTATACTCCGTCTTTCGTGGCACAGACGTGATGGAAGCCTTTCAGCGCATGCGGCCCGATCTGGTGATTCTGGATATCATGATGCCTGGCCGCAGCGGCACGGAGGTGTGCGCTGATATTCGCGCCATCAGCATGACCCCGGTGATTATCCTGACCGCCAAGGGCGAGGAGGCTGATCGCCTGCTGGGCTTTGCCTTGGGCGCGGACGATTACATTGTCAAGCCTTTCAGCCCGCGCGAGATTGTATCGCGCATTCGCGTGATCTTCCGCCGCATCAACAGCCTGGAAACCGCGCAGGAAAAGAATGAGCTGCAAATTGGCAACACGCGCATCAACCTGAGCCGTTATGAAGTGTGTGTGGACGGCGAAAAGGTGGTGTTTTCGCCCAAGGAAGTGGAGATTCTGCACCTGATGGCTGCGCATCTAAATCAGGTATTTACCCGTGAACAGCTGCTGGATTCCATCTGGGGCTTTGATTTTGACGGCGATAGCCGTGTGGTAGATACCTCGATCAAGCGTATCCGCAAAAAGCTGCCTGAATACAGCATGCTGGCCGTGCGCTCTGTGTACGGCGTAGGCTATAAGATTGAGGCGGCCAATGCGTAGATATCGCGCCTATGTGCAGCCGCTGATGGCGCTGCTGGCCGTTTGCATCCTGCTGATTACGGGCGGGCTGTATATGCTGTCCAACCGTCTGGTTAGCAATTCCTATGCGGGTCTGTCGCGACAGGAAATCAGTCAATGCGTTTCCATTGGGCAGCGGCTGCTGGCTGATTATCGTTCGGGCGAGATTACGCTGGATGAGCTGCGCGAGGCCGTCAATCCCACCCTGAACCCGGCCGAGGCTTTTTTGCTGCTGACTGATCCGGAGGGCAATGTGCTGTGTGCTACTGAAGCGGCGGCGGATCTGCTATCCGCCCTGCCTGTGCGGCGCTTGATCCAGGGATTAACGCAAAGCGAGGAGCCGCAGCCCGTCGTCAATCATGCTACCGAGCATACGCTGCTTTTGATGGGGCAGCGCACGCCCGAAGGCGCGGTGCTGGCCGGCAAATCGCTATCCGCCTATACCAGCGCGCTGGCGGTTTTCCGCGGGCTGTTGCTGCGCATTGTGCTGCCGCTGGCAGTGCTGCTGCTGGCGGTGTCCATGTATCTGTCGCATGTGATGAGCAAGCCCGCGGATATCCTGGTGGAAGCTGCGCAAAAGCTCAGCGAGGGAGAATTGGTGCAGATCGAGCAGCCCCTGCCGCCCGATCTGAAGCCTATCGGGCAGGCATTTAACCGCATGTCCCATCGTCTGGGCGCGGTGCTGGGCGAGGTGGGCTATGAGCGCGATATGCTGGCCCTGGTGCTGGAAAGCCTGCATGAGGGCGTTATGGCCATGGATGAGGCGGGGGATATGCTGCATGAAAACCGCGCCGCGCGCCGGCTGCTGGGTGGGGAGAGATCCAGCGCCTATCGAGAGGTGACGGAGCGCTTACAGCGTGCCATTACGGAAACGCTGGAGCCTGAAAAAATGCAGCTGGGCGAAAAAACGCTGCTGATTCGTTTCAGCCCCCTGCCGGTACGGCAGGAGCAGCGCCGCGGCGCGATTGCCATGATTCTGGATATCACCGAGGCTGAGCGCCTGGATCGCACGCGCCGCGACTATGTGGCCAATATATCGCACGAGCTGCGCACGCCGCTGGCTTCCATGCGCGGCATTGCCGAGGCGCTGCGCGACGGGCTGGTGACGGACGAGGCCGAAAGGCATCGTTATGACGAGATGATCGTCAGCGAGATTCAGCGCTTGTCCCGGCTGGTCAATGATCTGTTGGAGCTGTCCTCGCTGCAGTCCAACCCTGCCGCCTTTGAAACTGAGCAAATTGATCCTGTGGAAACGCTCTATGAGCTGTACGACCGCACCAAGCGGCTGACTGAAAGCAAGGGTGTGCGCCTGACGCTGACCGTGCCGGAATACGACGTGGCTCCTGTGATTACCAATGAAGATCGCTTGCAGCAGGTGCTGACTATCCTGCTGGATAACGCGATCAAGTTTACCCCGGCGGGCGGGCAGATTACCCTGGGCTTGGAAGCCACCAATCGCGGCGCACGCTTTTTTGTGCGCGATACGGGCGTGGGCATGGATGCGGAAACGCGTCGGCACTGCTTTGACCGCTTTCATCAGGGCGATAAAAGCCATCGCGCCTCGGGCAGCGGCCTGGGGCTGGCCATCGCGCGCGAGATCATGACGCGCCTGGGCGCACGCCTGACCGTGCACAGCGAGCTGGGGGAGGGGAGCGAGTTTTCCTTCACCCTGCGTCAGGAGAATCAGGCATAAGGAGTATCAAGATGATTCGCAAGATTATCTGTATCGACGAGAATAAATGCATCGGCTGCGGCCTGTGCGCCCATGCCTGTCAGGAGGGCGCAATCGGCATGGTAGATGGTAAGGCTCGACTGCTGCGCGAGGATTACTGCGACGGTTTGGGCAACTGCCTGCCCGCCTGTCCCACCAACGCCATTACTTTTGTGGAGCGCGAAGCTCCCGCCTTTGATGAGGCGGCGGTGCGCGCCAGCCAGCAAAAGGCGGCTCAGACTGCTCAAGGCGGCTGCCCCGGCCAGAAGATTCGTCAGTTCAATACCCGAGAGCCTGCCGAGGGCGCGCCCGGCGCTTCTCAGCTGCGTCAGTGGCCCTGCCAGCTGCGCCTGGCGCCGGTCAGCGCGCCGTATTTTGCGGGTGCGGAACTGCTGATTGCCGCCGACTGCACGGCCTTTGCCTATGCTGCGATCCATCGGGATTTCATGCGTGGCAGGATTACCTTGATTGGCTGTCCCAAGCTGGACGATGCGGACTATGCTGATAAGCTGACGGAAATTCTTAGCCGAAACGATATTCGCAGCGTTACGGTGCTGTGCATGGAGGTGCCCTGCTGCGGTGGGCTGGAGCATGCTGCGCGTAAAGCTGTGGAGCGCAGCGGCAAGCATATTCCATTGGATGTAACGATTGTTTCAATTGACGGCGCGGCGGCAAGATAATTGTGCTTGTATTAAGCATAATGCAAAGAAGCTCTCCCCTTGCGGGGAGAGCTTCTTTGATAATTTAGCGTTTGAGCTTGGTACGATTACTCGTTGGCCAGACCCTGCTCAACCAGCTGCTCTGTAGCGAGCTTCATGTAGTCGGCGAACGCATAGTTGTCGTTCAGCTCCTGCACGAAGGTCTCGTACTCGCTGATGGGACGCTCGCCCTTGATGAAGGCCAGCATCTGGGTTTTTACGTAGTTTTCCATATCAGCCAGGTTGAAATCATCGGGGAGAACAACGCTGGTATTGTAGTAGATGTAGCGGGGAGTAGCCAGACCGAAAGCGGTAGCTTCGCTGGCTTCGGGGAACTTCACCTGCAGATAGAAGGCGTCGTTGCGGCCCAGCAGCTGATACATATGGGTGTAGTTGGTCAGCTTATCGGCGCCGGGAACCAGGGCGATGGAGCCGTCTTCGTTGCGGGTCCAGTGTTCGTTTTCAACGCCGGCATAAACCAGCATCATGCCTTCCTCGGTGCACATATACTCGAGTACCTTGAAGATGGCTTCCAGTTCCTTATCGGTCACGTCGGCATTGATGACGGCGTGGTCGCCCGCATACTTGTCGTACTTGGCAACGCCGTAGCAGGGATCGCCGCCCTGGGACAGAGCGCCAATCCAGGTGTAATCGGCTTCGGGGTTAACTTCCTTGTACTGAGCGACGTAGGCAGCCTTGAGGATGTTGGACCAAGGCATGGCGGCAACGGCGGTGTTGCAGGCGATAACGTGCGCCTTCACCTGGCTGTTGGAGGAGAACATGTCGGGATCCAGCAGGCCTTCGTCGAAGAACTTCTTGCACATTTCCAGCGCTTCGACCATGCGGGGCTGCAGCAGGGAGTTGGTTACTTTGCCGTCGCGGATGATGACGTAGTTGCCCAGCACGACGTCATAGGGAGCGGTGATGGCGGACAGACCGTTGATGCCCCAGCCGGTGAAGCCGATGGTGTCCTTGATGCCGTTGCCATCGGGATCGTTGTTGGCCAGGAAGTGGCAGTAGTCATACAGCTCGTCCACGGTGGTGGGAACCTTCAGATCGGGATACTTTTCGTTCCAGTCGTTGCGAACCAGGAGCATCAGGTAGTAGTCGCTGATGGCCTTGGCGGCGGGGATGGCATACATTTCGCCGTCATAGTACAGGGCGGAAATGTTGGTGTCTTCGCCGTAGGAACCATAGATGGTGTTGAGCATGTCGGTGTAGCTGGACAGGGGCAGCAGCATATCCTGAGCGGCATAGGTGCGCATCTGGTCAGCATCGCAGAGGAACATGTGCCAATCGTCGCCGCCCATCAGACGGGCAGCCAGAGAGGTGTCATATTCATCCAGGTAAACAACGCGGAAGTCAACGCCGGTGCGGGCCAGAATGGTCTGGTACACAAAGTCGTCCTTCAGATCGGTAGGAGCGTTGTTGGCGTTGTCGTTGGTGTAGCAGATGATGGTTACGGGTTCTTCAGCGCTGGCGTTGACCAGACCGAAGGACAGCACCATCACGGCCACGAGCAGCAGAGAGATGAGCTTCTTCATAGTGTTTCTCCTTTTTGATTTATTTTAACATGCGATGCAAGCTCGCATATTAAGGAGCGGTAATCAGCCCTTCACGGCGCCCGCCAGGGTGCCCTTGACGAAGTACTTCTGGATGAAGGGGTAGATGACGACGATGGGAGCGGTGGCGAAGCACACGGCGGCCATCTTGAGGGTTTCGGCAGGCACAACCTCGTCGGCGCTCATGTCCATGTTGGCGGCCTTGAGCATACGGCGCAGGATCACCTGCAAGGGGCGCAGATCCTGATCGGTGATGTAGAGCACAGCCACCATGTAGGCGTTCCAGTGCGCTACGGCGTAGTACATACCGATGGTCATCATGATGGGCAGGGACATGGGCAGCACGATGCGCCACAGCACGCCGAACTCCGTGCAGCCGTCCAGACGAGCGGATTCAAACAGCTCTTCCGGCAGACCTTCGAAGAAAGCCTTGGTGATGATCAGGTTATACACGCTGATCATGCCGGGCACGAACATGGCGAACATGGTATTCAGCAGACCCGTAGCCTTAACGATCAGGTAGGTAGGCACGGTGCCGGCGCTGAAGATCATGGTGAATACAATGCCCTTCATGATGAGCTTGTTGCCGGGCATGCCGTGACGGCTGAGGGGATAGGCCATCAGCAGGGTGAAGAACAGGTTGCAGATGGTGCCGATAACTGTCAGGCGCACGGTGACCCACAGACCGTTAAGGAGCGAGCCGTCCTTGAGCATTTCATGATAAGCGGTCAGGGTGAACTTGGAGGGGATCAGCACGAAGCCGCCGCGCTTTACCAATTCCGCATAGGGGGTAAAGGACATGGAGATAACATACAGAATCGGGATCAGGCATACCAGCAGGACGATGATCATGATCGCATAGACAACGATGTTGAATGCGACGTCGTTTTTTGATTTTACCATATCGCGCTATCCCACTTTCTGGCCAGGGCGTTGGTGCCAAACACCAGCACGCAGCTGAGCACGGATTTCATCAGGCCCACCGCGGTGGACAGGCTGTAATTCATTTTGCCGATACCCTGCGTATACACCCAGGTATCGATGATTTCACCGCTGGAACGCACTTCATCGGAGAGGAATACATACACCTGGTTGAAGCCCGCGTCCAGCACCTTGCCGACGTTGAGGATCAGCAGGACAACGAAGATCTTGCGGATGCAGGGCAGGGTGATGTACCAGATCTGGCGGAAACGGCCGCAGCCATCCACCGTGGCGGCCTCATACAGCGAGGTATCGATGCCCATGATGGCGGCCAGATAGATGATGGCGCCCCAGCCCAGAGCCTTCCACAGGTCGGTGCCTACCAGCACGGCCTGGAAGTATTTGTTGCTGGTCATAAAGGGAATGGCGGTGCCGCCCATCTTTTTAATGAAGGTATTGACAACGCCGTTGCTCTGCGACAGCATAGCCACGCAGATACCGTACACAACAACCCAGCTGAGGAAGTGGGGCAGGTAACTGATGGTCTGCACGATGCGGGCAAAGAAGCGGTTGCGGCACTCAGATACCGCCAGGGCGAAGATCAGCGAGGGGAACAGACCCACAGCCAGCTTCCACAGCGACAGCGTGATGGTGTTTTTAATCACGTTGCGGTTGGCAGGGCTGGAGAAAAACTGCTCAAAATACTTGTACCAGGGCGTTACCCACGGGCTGCCCAGGATACCCTTTTTGATGCTGAACTTTTTGAAGGCGATGACCAGGCCGTACATGGGGGCGTACTTGTACACCAGGAAATAAATGATGCCGGGCAGCAACATTAGGTACAGCGGCCACCAGCGCGTCATGGCGCGGCGAAAGCGCACGCCAAGCGGCTGCTTGTTGGCGGGATAGAGGGGTGTGGTGCTCATGCTTCCTCCTTGGCAGGGTGCGGACGAAAAAGACGGGGCATCCTGCTGCAACGTGTTTTGCGCATTGGGGTTAAAATACTGCGAGATAGAATTCAGAAGTTATTATATTATGTACGAACATAGCTTGTCAAGGGGTTTGCAGTATGCAATATGTGACATCCTGCGCAAATTGTTACCAGTTTTCGTGGCAACCTGCCTGAAAGCCTCCACGGACAGGCAATATGTGACACATTGTGCGGCTGAGAATAGCGGGGGTTTATGGGGATAAAACGCCCATATTACGCCTTTACCTTCAGCTCAAATTCGTTCTTGGCGATGGGGTACAGGCTGATGGTGTATTCCAGCGGGAACTGCTTTTGATCCCAGGCGGTGGAGGTGATGGCGATGGCCAGGGAACCGCTGTCCACGCCCATCAGGTGGCACTGCCGGTCGGTCAGCGCCTGGGCGGAAAGGTGCTTGTCAAAGATAGTCCGTACATAGCCGTTTTCCTTGAGCACCTTGTACAGCGGGGTGGTTTCCAGATCGTAATTCTGGAAAAACTCCAGAAAATCCGCGCGGAAGTGCGATGTGGTCAGCACCAGGGGCCCGGTGGCGAAGGCGTCCTTGGGATAGCGCAGGCGCGTCATTTGCAGCAGCCGCGCATCGGGGGCCAGCGCCAGCTTTTCATTGATCTCCGGAATGGCCGGGACAGTGCGGAAGGACAGCAATTCCGTGCAGGGAATCAATCCGCGCTTTTCCAAATCCTGGGCGAAGGAGTTGATAAACAGCGTGGTATCCTGCAAATGCACCTCGCTGGATACGTAGGTGCCTACGCCCTTGACGCGCGTAAGCAGCCCCTCCTCAACCAGGCGGGACATGGCCATGCGGATGGTGGAACGGCTGACGCCATATTGCTTGCACAGATCCACCTCGCGTGGGATCAGATCGCCCGCGACCCAGTCGCGGCTGCTGATCTTATCGCGCATGGAGGACAGCACAGATTCATAAAGCGGGATCGCCATGAGATAACCTCCTCTCCTGATTGATAACGGTTAATCGGGCAGGGTGAACACCTGATCGTAGGCGGTCAGCCATTCATGCTTGGCATAATCGAAGGCGCGCAGCAGCAGCGTTTTGCCAAATACGTACACAAAGCAGCCGCAGTGGCACAGGCCGGGCGCGTCCTTCTCGTTGGGGCCGTAGCCATAGGCGCAGCCGCGCACGCCGGGCATATCAATGACGGTGTAGCGCTCGTCCTCCAGGTAGTTGATGCCCGCGCCGCCGCCGAAGCCATGGTGCACATGACCCGTGCACAGCACCACGTCCGGATGGCTGCGCAGCACGTCGTACAGGCCGTTTTCCCGGATGATGACGCTGTGCTCACGGTAATTGCCCTGGGACTGACGATCCAGCAGCTTGCGCACGCTGTTGTGAATCACCAGGAAAACGGGCTTGCCCTGGCCGCAGTAGCGATCCAGCCGCTCACGCAGATAGTCGATCTGCTCGGGCTTGATTTCGCCCGCATGGATCCACATGCCCTTGTAGCCCGTTACCGTATAGGTATCGCTGTACTGCGCCAGCACGATCACATGGCAGCCGTTGACCTCGCCTTCATAGAACAGCTTGCTGTAATCGGCGGGTACCATGCCGTGCTGATGCAGGTGATCGCAGTGATAGCGCACCAGCTCGTTGCACTTGAGCTCCAGCGTTTCATGGTTGCCCACGGTGACGAACAGCGGCTTGTCCGCCCATTCATCCTCGATCATATGCCAATAGCTGTCCAGCTCAAAATCCTTGCCGAAGAAGGAGTAATCGCCGCCGTCGATCACCGCGTCCATGCCCAATTCCTGCGCCCAACGATAGGCGCGGCGGGTGGTCAGCGTGCGCAGGCCGTCGTCGCCGTCGCAATGCTCATCGGAGATCAGAAAGAGCTTCAGATCGGGCTGATTGGTCTTTAGCAGGAAGACTTCGTATTCCTCCCGCAGCAGGTGATACAGCGCCATGGGGTTTTCGCTGGTCTGCGCCTGCTCGGCCAGCCAGCGGGCGTGGGAGAGCAGCTTCTGCGCGGCGGCAGGATTGTAGATCGGACCCTGATCCAGCTTGCGGCCGGCAATTTCACAGGCCAGCTGGCTGGTTGCACCCACATAATAACGGCGGGCGACTTCAGCTTCGCTCATTACGCCCTGTTCCAGCGCAAAATCCGCCAGCGTATCCGGCCCCAGGCCGAAGGCGCCGTTTGCGTCCGCGCCCACGGTCAGCGGCTGATCGCCCAGGGAAAGCGCCTGCCACTGGCTGATCACGGCTTCGCGGTAAACCTGCCCATCCACATACAGGCGCAGCAGACCCGCGCGGTCGGCGGTCAGCACGATCATATGCCAGCGGCCGTCGCACACAGGGCGTACGCTGCCAAACTGCACCGGCTTATCCGCGCCCTCGGGCATAAAGTTAACAGTCAAAAAAGCGCGGGGCTGCAGCACGGCTACGCTCAGACCCGGACGGTATGCGCCGTCAAAGGCGCAGTTGGCGCACAGCACGCCGCCATGAGCCAGCTGGCCGGGGGTCTGCGCGGCACGATCCACAAAATCGCAATAGCCCAGATAATCCGCCGGATCGCCGCACCAGCCGTTGCAGCCGTTGCGGTCGGTCTTGAGCCACAGACGCAGGGTAAAATCATCTGCGCCCAGGGTGCTGCCGGTCAGGGTGATTTTGTCCTTGGCGCTTTGCCCGGCGGTATTGTCAAAATAAAGGGCGACGCCGCCGTCGTGCGCGGTCGTTTCGGTACAGCCGGAACGCAGGACGTTTTGATCAAAAAGGGTGAAAATTTCAGCAGGATTCATCAGACGCCTCCATCCTATAAGTTATGACATATTATAATACAAATCGCCATATGTTTCAATGCTTGTTTTTTATAGAAAAGCTGTTATAATAGGATTTACTCGGATTTTAACGAAACGCGACGATGGGGAGGAAGCTATGAAACCAAACATTGTGTTCATTACATCGGATCAGCAGCGGCGCGATAGCCTGGGCATTTACGGCTGCCGCTATGTCAGTACCCCCAATCTGGATCGCCTGGGCAGCCAGGCTACCGTGTACGAGCATTGCTACTGCAACGCCCCCGTATGTACGCCCAGCCGCGCCTGCATGATGACGGGCAAAACCATGCCCGGCCACGGCGTGTATAACCTGTTTGATATTTTGCCGGAAAACGAAAAGATGCTGCCCTATTATCTGCGAGAGCAAGGCTACGAAACGGCGCTGGTGGGCAAGCTGCACGTCAGCGGCACGGAGTATGAGGTAAATAAGCGCAACCCCGGCGACGGCTTTGATATTTATGATCTGGCGCACGAGCCCAGCGTTTACACCAAGGCTCCCTATAATGCCTACGCCCGCTGGCTGCTGGAAAACTATCCTGACGAGTGGCGCGCCATCCGCGCCCAGGGCCGCAAGCGCAAGCACCGCAGCGCCGAAACGCATTTTTCCACCTGGGTCAGCCAGCGCTCGGCCGAGGTGATCCGCAACCGCGATAAGTCCAAGCCCCTGTATCTGCAGGTGGGCTACTTTGATCCCCATAATCCTTATGATCATTATCCGCTGGAAAGCGAGCAGCTGCTGCATCCGGAGTACTATCCGGAGGTCATCCCGGACGATGTATCCGCCATGCCCGAGGCCTTGCAGCTGGAGGCGCACTATCACTGCCCCGCCACCCTGGGCGCGACGGGCGATACCAACCGCAAGATCCGCACGGGCTACTTTGCCGGCGTGTCCTTCCTGGATCAGCAGATCGAAAAGATCTTCCAGGCGCTCAAGGATGAAGGCATCTTTGATAACACGCTGATTATCTATACCTCCGATCACGGCGATATGCTGGGCGACCACGGCCTGTATTCCAAGGGCGCGATGTTTTATGAGCAGGGCGTCAATGTGCCTCTGATTGTCAAGTTCCCCCATCAGACGCAGGGCTGCCGCAGTGAGGATCTGGTGATGCTGGAGGATATGTTCTCCACCATTTATACCGCCGCGGGCGGCGACGCCAGCTTCCGCCCCGAAAGCCTGCCGCTCCAGGGTGAAAAGAAGCACGAGTTTGCCATGACCGAATATCGCGGCTGCGGCAAGTTCGATCTGATGGGCTTCCCGCACATCCTGCACGCCACCATGATCCGCACGGCGGAATGGAAGCTGAACCTGTATCACGATACCTGCGACGGCCAGCTCTTCCACCTGACCGAGGATCCGCAGGAAAAGAACAACCTCTACCACGATCCTGCCTGCGCGGGCAAGATCATGGAGCTGATGCAGATGTATCTGCGCTACGATACGGAGCGCGATTACAACTATAACGCAGAGCGCGGCGGCCGCTCGGGCATCCCCGGCTTTGCCAAGGCCATTTGCGAAATCAAGCTTTGATAGAAAACCTGGAGGCACAATATGTCAGTTCGCAGCAAAAAGAAAGAAGCGTCCTTTGATGTAATCGTCGTTGGTGGCGGCATGACGGGCATGTGCGCGGCCATTGCCAGCGCGCGCCACGGCGCGAAAACCGCCCTGGTGCAGGAGCGGCCTGTGTTTGGCGGCAATGCCAGCAGCGAAATCCGCATGCATATCTGCGGCGCGTCGGCCAACATGGTCAAGCCCAATGCCGAGGAAACCGGCATCCTGCGCGAGATCCTGCTGGAAAACAAGCGCGTAAACGATTATTACAACTATTCCGTGTGGGATCGCGTGCTGTTCACCGCCATCCGTGAGCAGGAAAATCTGTCGATGTTCCTCAATACCACCATGCATGATGTGGACACCGAGGGGCATCGCATTACGGCCATTCATTGCTATCAGATGACTACCGAGATCGAGTGGACGCTGCGCGCACCGGTGTTCTGCGACTGCACGGGCAACGGCACGCTGGGCTTCATGGCCGGCATGCCATTCCGCACCGGCAGCGAGGGCAAGGCGGAGTATCATGAGCCGCACGCGCCCGAGCAGCCCGATCAGCACCGCATGGGCAATACCCTGTTGTTCAAGGCCGTGGATCGCGGCCATCCGGTGGCGTTTGTGCCGCCCAAGGGCAGCTATACCTTCACCGAGGAGCAGCTGCGCTACCGCAAGCATGCCGATGCGAAGCCGCTCTTTGGCGTGCTGGAGGCAGAAAACAAGGCCGATCCGATCCTGGACAACGTGGACAACACCACCAAGGATATGGTGTTTGACGCCTATTGCCTGGATTACGGCTATTGGTGGATTGAACTGACCGGCGAAAAGGCCGATATCATCGAGGAATATGAGGACATCCGCGACGAATTGATCAAGTGCGTGTACGGCGTGTGGGATCATATCAAAAACGGCGGTGATCACGGCGCGCAGAACTTTGATCTGGAATGGGTGGGCATGCTGCCCGGCGTGCGCGAAAGCCGCCGCATGGAGGGCGAGTACATGCTCAATGAGAACGATCTGCTGGAAAACCGCGTGTTTGACGACGCGGTGGCCTATGGCGGCTGGCCGGTGGATAACCATGTGGAGCACGGCCTGCTGGACTTTGACAAGATGCCCAGCGAAATCTACGCCTTCAACGGCCTGTATACCATTCCTTATCGTTCCTATGTAGCCAAGGATATGGATAACCTGTTCATCGGCGGCCGCAGCATGGGCGCAAGCAAGCTGGCCATGGCGTCCAGCCGCGTGATGGGCACCTGCGCCGTGGGCGGCCAGGCGGTGGGCACCGCCGCCGCGCTGTGCAAAAAGTACGGCTGCACGCCCCATGATGTGGAGGCGCATATGAAGGAGCTGCAGCAGCTGCTGCTCAAGGACGACTGCTACATTCCGGGCTACAAGAACGAGGATCCCGCCGATCTGGCCCGCACGGCGCAGGTATCCGCCGGCAGCGAAAAGCAGCCCGCGGCCAATGTGATTAACGGTGTGTCCCGCACGGTGGGCGAGGATGAAAACTGCTGGCAGTCCGACGGTCTGGCGGGCGATAACGGCGTGCTGTCCCTCAAATGGGATGCGCCCCATACCCTGCGCCAGGTACGCCTGACCTTCGACCCCAACCTGTGCTCCTCCATCAAGATCACCCTGTCCTCCAAGCGCATTGCCGAGCAGGTGCCCGGCGTGCCGCCCGAGCTGGTGCGCGATTACGATGTGGAGCTGCTCAAGGACGGCCAGGTGCTGGCCTCCCGCAGCGTGCGCGGCAACTATCAGCGCCTGAACGTGCTGAACTTTGACGCCTGCGACTGCGACGAGGTGCGCCTGCATGTGTTGGCGACCAACGGCATTGCCGACGCGCGCGTATACGAGGTGCGCGCCTACGAGCAGGCGGACTGATCGCCGTTGACGGATTGCGCCTGCCGGGAAATGCCGGCGCAGCATGCCCCTTTCTGCCGGTGCAAGCGCAGGAAAGCCTGCAAAAAACGCCCTTCTCCCTTTCATTGCAGCAGCAACTGGAAGGGAGCCTTTTTATCCCCAAGGCCGATGTCCGCGCGGCCGTTATCCTGCAGGGCAAACAAAAAGCCCGTTAAGGAAATGATCTTTCCTTAACGGGCGGGTCGGAACGCATGCGAAAGCCGATGGCTGCGCGGAGCATTCCGGCCGCTTGGCGCGGGGGAGAGGGGCAAGGGATCAATCGATTGTCGCTCTCCTTAACCGCCTGACAGCCTGTTTCTTTCAGCTGTCAATGCTAATGTATCCCGCGCGGCGGCGTTTTATGCGCAGCCTGAAAATTTTTATTTGTGAATATACAGAATACCCAGGGTATTGGGGCCGCAGTGACAGCTGATGGTGCCGCGCGCATCGGTGGGCAGAACCTCGGCGAAGGGCTGATACTGCAAAATTTCATCGCGCACCATGTCCACAATGCCGTCGTCCACCGGCGTGTGGGTAATCATGATGCGGTGCGTGCGCAGGGTATCGTTGCCCTCCAGGCGCTCGCGCACATAATTGCGCAGCGCTTTTTCATATGCGCCGCGATACTTCTTGGCCACGCCCATCTGGCCGTTGTGCACCTCGATGCAGGGCTTGATACCCAGCAGGTTGGCGCCCAGCGCCGCCACGGTGGAGCAGCGGCCGCCCTTGCGCAGATATTCCAGGTCTTCCAGCACAAAGCTGCCGTCCACCTTGGGCACGATTTCGCGCAGGCGCTGGGCAATCTGCACCTCGTCCAGCGTCTGATCCTGCGCCAGCTCCGCGCCCTCCATCACGATCAGCCCCTGGGCGGAGCTGAGGTTGAGGGAATCCACCACCTGCACATGCTCGAAGCGGCGGGCGGCGTTACAGGCATTCTGATAGCAGACGGACATCTTGCTGCTCAGCGTCACATGCACAAGGCCCTCGCAATCCTGCAATTCACGGGTGAAAAACTCGATGTAGTCGTTTTCGCTTACGGCGGAGGTGGAGCACAGCGCGCCGCCGGCCGCCACGTGGGCGAAAATCTGCTCGGTGGTGATATCCACGCTGTCCCTGTAGGATACGCCGTCCATGATGACATAGAGCGGCACGGTGTCGATGTGAAAGCGATCCAGCAGCTCCTGCGTCAGGTCGCAGGTGCTGTCCGAGGTGATCTTGATCTTCATAAGAGAAAAATCCTTTCAAAGTGCGCGGGCTTCCGCGCGTTTCCATGGCGGGCAATATGCGACGTGTATTATTATGGCGCAGGATGTTCAACTGAAGATCAACGATTGTTAACAACCACACTTTCGCGCCTTTTGTCATCACTTTTTAAAAGGAAAGTAATGGCTTCGTGCCTTGTTTTTTCGCATGGGGCGTGGTATCCTTAAATCCAAAGGGGTGAAAACGTATGCCGTCCTGTCCGCTGAACCGCTTTTTTTCGCCTGCGCAGTGCGCGCGCTATTATGGGGTGATTTCCCGTCGATACAGCTGCCGCGCTTATGCCGCCGCGCCCGACGCGGGTGAGCTTGCCGCGCTTAATTATGCCGCTGCGCGCGTGTGCCTGCCGGGCACGCGCATCGTGCTTGCCGACTGCACGGATCAGCTGTTCTTCGGCGTGCCGCTGGTGGAGCGCATCCGCGGTGCGCGCAAGTGCGCCTATGTGATTGCACAGGATAGCATGGAAAAGCCCAAGCACCTTGCCGGTGTTAGCGGCGAGGCCTTTGTGCTGGAGGCCGCAGCGATGGGGCTGGATACCTGCTGGGTGACGGGCACGTATCGCCGCGGTGAGGTGCCGCAGGAGATGCTAAGCGACGGTGAGCGGCTGATCGCCGTGATTGCCCTGGGACATGCCAAGGAAACGCCGCAGCAGATTGTGCGCCGTCGCAAGAGCCTGTCACAGATCTGCCTGGACGCGCCCGATCAGTGGCCGTTGTGGGCGTATCGCGCGGCGGAGGCTGTGCGTATCGCGCCATCGGCGGTCAACCGTCAGCCCTGGCGGCTTGCCTATGCCCAGCGCTCGCTGCGCCTGATGGGCAAAAACCCCGACAATGTGGATCTGGGTATTGCGCTGATGCATATCGAAGCGGCATCGGGCGAATATAAACGATATTGGGAGTGGGGAAGCGGCGGATGCGTCGCTCACTTGACGATCGAGGAAAAATCATGACGCTGCTGGATCAGTTGAATCAGGAAAACATCAAAAAGAACGCGCCGCTGGCCGAGCGCATGCGCGCGCGCACGCTGGATGAGTTTTATGGGCAGGAACATCTGCTGGGGCCGGGGCGGCTGCTGCGCCGCGCCGTGGAGGCGGACAGGCTGACGTCCAGCATTTTTTACGGCCCGCCTGGCTGCGGCAAAACCACGCTGGCGCATGTGATTGCCGCGCATACCAAATCCGCCTTTGCACGCATGAACGCCGTTACCTCGGGCGTGGGCGATGTGCGCGAGGTGCTGGAGCAGGCAGCCCAGCGCCGCGCCATGTATGGGCAAAGCACCTACCTTTTGCTGGATGAATGCCACCGCTGGAACAAGGCGCAGTCGGACAGCATTCTGCCTGCCATCGAGGAGGGGCTGATCCGCTTTATCGGCTCCACCACCGAAAACCCCATGATCTCCATGACGCCCGCCATCGTCAGCCGCTGCCGCGTGTTTGCCTTCCGGCCGCTGACGGATCAGAACGTGCGCGCCATCCTGCTGTCGGCCATTGCCGATCGCGAACGCGGGCTGGGCGATATGAACGTGCATATCGACGTGGATGCGCTGTCGCACATTGTGCGCGTGGCCAATGGCGATGTGCGCTCAGCGCTCAACGCCCTGGAACTGGCCGCGCTGACCACGCCCACCGGGCGCGACGGCATCCATATCACCCTGAGCGTGGCGGAGGAAAGCATTCAAAAACCTGTGGTACGCTGCGACGATACGCTGTTTTACGATATGCTGTCCGCCTTTTGCAAAAGCCTGCGCGGCTCGGACAGCGATGCGGCGCTTTTCTGGTTCAGCCGGCTGCTGTATGCCGGAGCCGATCCGCGCATGCTGGCGCGGCGTATCATTGCCCATGCCAGCGAGGATGTGGGCCTGGCCAATCCCATCGCCATGCTGCAGGCTGTGGCAGCCGGGCAGGCGCTGGAATTGATCGGCATGCCCGAGGCCAGGCTGCCCCTGTCGCAGGCCATCATCGCCATCTGCGAAAGTCCCAAGAGCAATAGCGTGGTCTGCGCCATTGACGCAGCCATGGCCGACGCCGAATCGGCGCGCGGTCAGGTGCCGCCGCCACTGCGCGATACGCATTATAAGGGCGCGGACAGGCTGGGCGCGGGCGGGGGCTATCTGTATCCCCACGACTACCCCGGCCACTGGGTCAAGCAGCAATATATGCCCGATGAAATCAAGGATCATGAATACTATCACCCTTCCGATCAGGGCCACGAGGCCAAGATCCATAAGCATGAAAAATGACGCGGGGTGATACAACCATGAAAGGCATATTGATTACCAACGCATTTATGCGGCAGGGCAGCTTTGCACGTATGCGTGAGCTGTTTGAACAGGCGGCGCAGCGGGCGGGCGTCAGCCTGATCCCGCGCGTGAACACGGATTTTATGCTCATGCCTCCAAGTGCCCACCTGAAGGTGGACTTTGTGCTGTTCTATGATAAGGACATTCGCCTGGCCGCGCGCCTGGAAGCGATGGGACTGCCGGTGTTCAACGGTGCAAAGGCCATCGCGCTGTGCGATGACAAGACGCTGACCTATCTGGCCTTGCAACGCGCGGGCGTGCGCCAGCCCGATACCGTGCTGTGCCCGCAAACCTTTCCGGGGCTGGGCTACGGCGATATGGATTTTCTGGAGGGCGTGGGCGCAGCGCTGAGCTGGCCCATGGTGATCAAGGAGGGTTGCGGCTCCTTTGGCGAGCAGGTCTACCTGGCGCAGGATGAGGCGCAGGCGCGCGATATCCTGCATCGCATCGGCGCAAAGCCAGCGCTCTTTCAGCGCTTTATCGCCTATAGCGCCGGGCGCGACCGGCGGCTGTTCGTGGTGGGCGACCGGGTCATCGCCGCCATCGAGCGCCGCAACGAGCATGGGGATTTCCGCGCCAATATCGAGCATGGCGGCGTGGCGAGCGCATATTTCCCCACGGCGCAGGAAAGCGCGCTGGCACTGGCCGCCTGCCGCGCCCTGGGGCTGGACTTTGGCGGGGTGGATCTGCTGGAGGCTGAGGACGGGCCTGTGGTGTGCGAGGTGAACAGCAACGCGCACTTTGCGGGGCTGTTATCCGCCACGGGCGTAAACCCCGCCGACCATATCATGCAGTATATTCGGAGAACCGTATGCGAGGAATAATCTGCTACGAAAGCCATGAAATTGCCCGCAATCAGGGCTTTATTGACCTGTGGCTGCGCGAAAGCGCGCGGCGTGGCATTGCGCTTACCCTGGCACGGCTGGAGGAAACGAGCTTTGGCCTGCGCGATAACGCGCCCTATCTGCGCATTGGCGGGCAGGATGCGCACCCTGACTTTGCGGTGATGCGCATGAAGCAGCCGCTTTTATCCCGCCACCTGGAGCGGATGGGCGTGCGCGTGTTCAACAATGCCTATACCAGCGAAATCCTCAATGATAAGCGCCGCACGCACGCGCTGTTCAGCCATCTGTCGCCCATGATGGATACCGCCTATATCACCGGCGATGCGCCTTGTCCCTTTGATTATCCTGTGGTGGTCAAGGCGGCGGGGGGCTGCGGCGGGCGGCAGGTACGGTTGTGCGGCGATGAGGCGGCCTACCGCGCGGCGATCCGGGAGTTTTCCTTCCAGGCTGTCGCGCAGCCGCTGTGCGATACGCCGGGGCGCGATCTGCGCGTGTACATGCTGGGCACCGCCTGCGTGCAGGCCATGCTGCGGCAATCAGACAGCGCGGATTTTCGCAGCAATTTCGGGCTGCATCACTGCGCGCAGCCGGTGGAGATTCCCCCTGAGGCGCGCCGCGTGGCCTGCGTTGTGGCGGAGGAGCTGCGTTCGGCGCTGATCGGGGTGGATTTCATTTACGATCATGGCCGGCTGCTCTTCAATGAGGCCGAGGACGCGGTGGGCACGCGCATGCTGTATCAATATACCAAGCTGGATATCGTGCGCCTGTATATGGATTATATCGTTGCTCAAATGGGAGATTGAAAAACGAAAGAACGCCGCCAGATTGATCAAAAGATCAGCCTGGCGGCATTTTTGCTTTTAATGCGCCGGTTCGATGGGGATGACGCGCCCGGTCTGCGCGCCGGTTCTGTGGGAAATGGAGATGACCGTGCGGTCGGCGGACACGCGCCGGAGCGCCTGCAGCACGGCGTTTTCAGTTTCCGCATCCAGGTTGGCCGTGATCTCATCCAGCAGCAGGATGCGCGGATCGGCGGCTGCGGCGCGGGCGATGGATAGCAGCTGCCATTGTCCCTGCGAAAACAGCTCGGGTGTGCAGGGGGTATCGTAGCCCTGCGGCAGGCTTTCGATGGTATCCGAAAGCCCGGCCAGCTTGGCCGCCGTGCGCACGGCCTGATCCGAAATGGCGGGATCATACAGCGTGATCTGATCGCGCACAGTGCCGGGCACCTGATGGAAGCGCTGCTCCACATAGCCGAACAGCGCGCGGCGATCCTGATCTGCGATATCCGCCGCTGGCACGCCTTCGATCAGCACGCTGCCAGACTGCGGCGCGTAAAGCCCCAGCAGCAGCTTAAACACCGTGCTTTTGCCTGCGCCTGTACGCCCGGCAAGCGTTACCTGCTCACCCGCCTGTACCTGCAGGCAGATGCTTTGCAGCACCGTGTGGTCGTCATAGCCAAAGGCGACGTTGCGCAGTTCCACCTGCGGCTGTCCAGCGGGCAGATTGGCAGGCAGAGAGACGGGCTTGCGGGGGGCAGGCTCGCTTTGCGACAGGAATTCATTGATGCGGCGTACGCCCGCGACGGCGGACTGGATGGTCTGAATTTCCATGCCCAGGCTTTCCACGGGGGTGAAAATCTGGGAGATATAGTTGATTACCGCCACCGCCGTGCCAGCCGACATGCCAAACAGCGTCAGCACCCTGGCGTTGCCGGAGGCGGATAGCAGCATGACCGCGGCCACAACCACGGCGTTTAGAATCAGAATTGCCGGAGAGTAAATCGCGTCGTAAAAATTGGTCTTTTCCATGGCGCGATAGCTATTCTCAATGTAATCGTCATAGCGCTGCTCCATGTAAGCTTCCTTGCCCAGGGTGTGGATGGTGCGGATGTTATGCAGCGATTCGGGCACATGACCCGCGGCGCGGCTGACGGCGCGGCGATTGTCCAGCTGGGCTGCAAGCATGTTCTTTTGCACATGCCGCGTAAACCAGAAAAGGAATGGCAGCAACAGCACCAGAATCAGCGCAAGTCCGCGGTTTTGAAACCATACCACAGCCAGAATGCTGATGATCTTGCATGCATCGGCAAACATGCTGACGATGCCGCTGGTGAACAGGTTTTCAACGGCGTCTACATCGCCCACGAAGCGCGATACCAGCGCGCCCGGCTCAATGTGGCTCAGCGTATCAGCGCTTAGACGCACCATCTTGCCCATCAGGCGGCTGCGCAGCGCGTGGGTGATCTTTTGCCCAAACAGCGTCAGCCCGCCCTCGCGCAGCGATTCCAGCAATCCAGCCAGCGCCAGCAGCGCAAAGTACAGACCCGCCATGCCGATGGAAACGCTTTGCCCGGCCGTGAGGGAATCGATGATTTTGCCCAAAATCAGCGGCGGAAACAGCGAAAATGCAATGGCTCCGGCCACGGCGCATACAATCTCCAGCGACAGCACCTTTTTACGCCGCACGGTTTGCCAGATAACGCTGCTAACGCGATCCTTATTTTTCATTGGAAGCGCCTCCCTCCTGCTCATGGAACAGCCGCGCGTATTCGGCGTTGCTTTGCAGCAATTGCGCATGCGTGCTCACCAGCACCTGGCCGTGATCCACGAAAATCACCTGATCCGTCTGCGGGAACAGGTACAGCCGGTGCGAGATCAGCAGCACGATGCTGTCCCTGGACAGCTCCTTCAAATGGGCGAATACCTGCGCCTCGGTCTGCTTATCCAGGGCGGAGAAGGGATCGTCCAGGATCATCACAGGCTTGCGGTGGCACAGCGTGCGCGCCAGCGCTAAGCGCTGCGCCTGACCGCCCGATAGCCGCACGCCGCCGCTGCCCACGCGGGTTTGCAGGCCATCCTCCATGGCGGCGACCTCCTGATCCAGACATACCGCCCGCAAATAGGCGTTGGCGTCCCGATCGTCGCCCAGCAGGATATTGTTTTCGATCGAATCGTTGAACAGCTCGGGATCGTGTCCCAAATAGCCAGCCATGCCGACCAGCTCAGCGGGGCGCAGGGAAGATAGCTCGCGATCTCCGAACTTCAGGCTGCCCTGATAAGGATACTCGCACAGGAGCATCCTGCCCAGCGTTGATTTGCCGCAGGCAACCGGGCCGGTGATACCGATGATTTGGCCGGGCTGGGCGCTAAGGCTCATATCCGCAAAGATATTGCTTCCGCCGGGATAGGCAAACCCGGCATGCGTGGCCGTAAGCGCGGCCGCGGACAGCGCAGGCACAGGCTCATCGGCTTCGGCCTGATGCATCAGAGGCTTGATGCGCCGCCAGGATACCTGTGCCTTGTGCACGGCATTGAACAGCTTGGCCGCGCTGGAAGATTTGGCTGCCAGCCGCGTAAAGCAGGCCAGGAAGGTGGTGAATACGGCGATATCCCAACTGGTCCAGCCTGTGCCGCGGATATTGCGCGCGCCGAAGAAGATGATCAGCAGCGTGCCGGCCATGGAGATGATGCGGTACAGGGGAGGCAGCACGGCGCTCCAGATATTGGCCTTGACGGCGGCGGATTCATAGCCGGACAGCTCCTTTTCATAGGCGGACTGTCGCTCATTCTCACAGCCGAACACGCGATAGGTAACGGCGTTTTCGGCGCGATCCAGCGTGGCGGCGTTCAGATGCGCCGAGGCTTCTTTAAAAGCCGCGCCCGTGCGCTGCACAACGGTCTTCATCTTTTCGGCAATCAGGAAGGAAAGCGGCGGGAAAAGCATGCTCAGCAGCGCCAGCCGCCAATCGTAGCTGAGCAGCATGACGGCGTATGCGAACAGGGCCACGCCGGTATCAAAGACCTCGGTGGTAAACTTGCGCATGCCCTCCACGCAGTCGTCCACATCTTGAATGGCTTTGGTCATCGCACTGCCTACGCCTTCGCCCTCCAGCTCGGCGCGGCTTTTGCGGATCAGGCTGCCGTACAGAATGCGCTTCATGCGGCGGTTTACATCATTGGCAAAGCGGCGCACACAAAAGCGCTTAATATAACGTGCGCCCTGCACCAGCGCGGTGACGGCTGCATAGCAGACGGCCAGCCTTAGCATGGAGGTAAACGTGCCGCTGCCGCCCAGAATATCCACAAGCCGTCCGGCCATGCGGCCCTCAAACCACGGAGCAGCCAGCAGGCCGATATTATAAATCAGCCCGGATACCGTGACGGTGGCCAGCGTGACCCATTCAGCTTTAAAATAGGAAAGAACGCGGTTGGCCTGAAAACCCTTCTTGCTCCGCATGCGCTTATCCCTCATCGCCGGCCACCAGCATGCGCACGGTGGGGAAGCCCGCACGGCTTTCCTGCTTGGCGCGCAGATAAAGGGTATCCAGCGTGGCCAGGAAGGCTTCGCGCTCTTTCTCCGACAATGTGGACAGAAGCCATTCGTAAAATACGGCTTCCAAGTGCGCTTTGGAATTTTTTAATCCTTCAGCCTGTTCGGTGGCGTAAAGCAGCTGGCTGCGCCCATCGTTGGGATTGGCCTGACGCACCAGATAGCCCTTGGCCTCCAGACTGGATGCGCGCCGCGCAGCTGCGCCTTTATCAATCTTGAGCCGCTCACGTACCTCGGCCTGTGTGATGCCGGGATTATGGCGAACCAGATGGATAAAGTCGAACTCCGCTGTACCGATCCCTTCGGCTTTCATTGTTTGTACGGTGAAGGCGCTCACCTCGCGCGCAATCTTGGTGATCTTGCGTTCGCTTCTGTCCATATCGGTAACTCCTTTGGACTACCCGCAAATTAGAGGCATATACATCCAACAAGATGATAGTACAACTAAATGAAAATGTCAAATGCAACGCAAAGCGAAAAATCAAAAATATTTGCATTTGCCTATTGCTTTTTTTCTTCGCTTTTGCTATAATGATCAGGTACTAGCGATGTGGGGCATTAGCACAGTTGGTAGAACAAGCCTTCAGTTGTTTATCCCCGCCGGTGGTTCCCGGAGAAAAGCAGTTTCTGTCAGATCTGCACAAAATTTGACAAGAAAATTTGGGGCATTAGCACAGTTGGTAGCGCGCGACATTCGCATTGTCGAGGTCAGGAGTTCGAATCTCCTATGCTCCACCATTTACGATGAAATCCGAACCCTGCTACATCTTCGTAAACGGGATGTTCGGATGCATCTTCCGAAGAGAAGATGAGCGAAAAGGTCGAGTGTGAAAACACCTGGCCTTTTCGTTTTTCATCCCGAAGAAAAGTGCAAAGCAGTTCACATCAAAGGTGAAATTTTGGGATACCCTGATTTCACTTTCATTTCCATCTGCGCTGCGGTAAAAAGCCGTGGCGCATGGCCATTACGCTAACCTGGATATACTTTTCTTGCTTAGTCATCCTCACACCGCCTTTGCCGTTTCAACAGGATAGTCTTCAAGGGTCAGACCGAGCACAGCAGATAGTTTTATAAGTTCGGAGGCCGTCATCTTTCTTTTGCCGTGCAGCGTTTTTCCTAAAAGATCGTCATCCATATTGGCACGCCGAGCCAGAGAACGTATGGTCATGCCAATATGTAATCTCTTTTGATTTATTACATTCTCATGGATGCTACTCGGTTGAGCAGACACGAAAACAAAAGCCTGTCATAGAATTATATTTTTCCAGGCAATCCTTTTTCTCTTCCACGGGGATAAAACCATAGGGCTTTATAATCTGCGCCAAATAATGATCCGGCATCCGTGTTGTGCTCCACGGATCCGGATAGAGAGTATTGATTTAGTCCAAGCTCTATTGATTGGGTTAGAAGCGCTTCTTCAGAAGCGTATCCTGTTGCGGGCCCGCATAAGCTGGCCATGAAGCTGACATGCTACGGTCAAGTTTTTCCAAAATAATTGTAGGCTTCTTCTTTAGTGCCAATATTTCTTACTACGGTTCTGCCGGTTGTCGGATTTATCAGCTCATATACCAGATCACCGCGAGCGTTATATTTTGCAGCTACGATATATCCATTAACAAGGCTCTCTTCCATGAAATCATAGGTAGGCGAAACAAGATCTTTTCCGTCAGCTCCGATCCAACCGTACTTCCCATCTACTTCGTTCCGACTAGGTATCTTTTTGATTTCAAGCTCCCATGGCTGATTTGATATAACTTTCTCCTGAGAAATACTTATCACACCGTAGCAGTTATCATTGGGAGATCTTCTCCAATAATATCCAGAAAGCAGATCGCTTCCCAACAGATTCATTTTAGTTACATCCCAGTTATTGACAGTACATGTGTATAATTTCTTTGCTGCTATACTGTACAGTATATCTCCGCGGGTATTGCGGAAAGCGCCGTTGCCTAAATACTCAATATCACCGCTTTCGAAATTACATGCAAATTGTCCGCGATTGTCCATTAGGTAGCACTGATTCCGGCTTTTGCTCCCGTCTTTCGAACGAGCTGCATACCCGCAAGCCTCGAAGTAGGTGATATATTTCCACTGCGGAGAAACCGTTACAGTTCCCCTGCTGTCAATAACACCCCAGTTATCCAGTTTGTTGCGGATATAGGCATAGCCATCGGTCATAATTGTTGCTTCTTTCCACTCGGCAGGGACGGTAACGGCAAAAGTGCTCGCATCCATGAAACCAAACATTCCGTTTTCCTTGAACATGAGGAACCTTCCGTCATTGCTTCCGGCCCCAACCCACTCCATATTTGTCTCATGGGCGACAGTACCATCATACTTGATTATGCCGTACTTTCCGTCAGAAACGACAGTGTATGTATTTGTGTTTGTATAAGTGATACTGCTGTATTTGGGTTCAATAATGATCTTTCCTGTTTCATCCACAATGCCATACTTCTTATTAACACTGATGTAGTATCTGCCATCCTTAAGCTTCTGTACAGACTCGTAATCAGCGGGAAGAATAATTGAACCATCAGATGAAAGGACGCCTTCCTTGCCGCCTTTGGCTACTTCATATTGAGTACCCTGAATGTATATGGAGTCGTATTCCACTGGGATCAATACAGTGCCATCTGGCTTGAAAATACCATGCAGTGAGTTCTTTTCAACATAGTAGTTTCCGCCCTTCGCATTGATGCTGTCGTATTCAATCGGGATGATTGCTTTTCCGGTTGAATCAATTACACCAAACCTCCCACCGGCTTTTACAGTATAGGCCTTATTCTCATTTATAGCGAGGGAGGCATAGTCGGGGTTGACTACAACATCTGCTTTGCTGTCCAGCAAACCGTAACCTTCGGTCTTTGGATCATAGAAGGTGCGCAGGCCGTTGGCGTCAGCACTGTTTATTTGCTTATAGCGTTTGCTGTAAAGAGCACTTGCCCGCTGGGCGCTGTCCTTGTAATCGCCTGCGGCAATGAACTCATCATATGCCAGCCACGGCTGGGAAGCTGCATGAAAATCTGCCAACAGATAAAGGCATTCAAGCGCCTGATCCTCAATTCCAAGCTCTAAGTAGATATTCCGCGCTTCCCCATATTGACCGGCTGATTTGTAGTGCTCAGCCAGTGCTTTTTTGCGCAGGAGCTCAGCGGCGTCAGAACGGGCTGCAGAATTTTTATATTTTCCGAGCTGACTAAAGATACTGCAGGCCCTTTCATAGTCCCCCTCTTTTTCAGCGGCGTCAGCCGCATCGTAGTATTTTTTATAATCCACAGCATGCGTCTGATAGGCTGCCGGGAGGGTGGAATAAATGTCATAAGCAGCTGCGTAGCGGTTTTCCGACCAGAGCTTATCGGCATCAACCTGTTTCAGAAGCAGGAAACAGTCTTTGTAGTCTCCCAGCTCAGTTAATGTGGTACGTGCTTCATCAAAGCGCCCCATATTCATCAGCGCTGCGGCATGGTTGTATTTGTTTGATTTCTGGATGCTGGTGACAGTGAAATACGCGGCGACTGCAAGCGCGATGAGCACAATTATGCGGATGATGACGCGCTTCCGATGACTTGCCCTTCGAAGTGCAGCTTCTTCCGCAGCGATTTGGGCCTGCCTTTCGCGCTGCAATCTTTCCGCTTCTTTTTTCTCTTTATACTCCCTGGCGGCTTTTTCACGGGCAATATAAAGCGCTTTCGCGCGCTGTTCGGCTTCAAGCCTGAGTCTTTCCTGTTCTTCTTTGTATGCAGCCAGATGCTCATCCAGAACGGCTTCGTCAGAAAGGTCTTCCAGGGCCGCCTGTGTGATTCCGCACTTCAGGCACGGAGAAGCGGCATATTGCCAGCTGCCGCATCCGCACTGCCAAAGCCCCATGGCATTTTGCGGGGAATAAGAGGCCGCATCTGTATTTCCCTGCTTTGCCAGGTCTCTTTTCAACTGCCCCAGAAGCTCTTCTTCAAATTCCTGCGGCTTGCTCGCGGGCAGCGTGACGAATGAATCATTCTTTTCAGATCGCCAGACCGTCTCGTCCGAGAAGGATACGGCTTTCAAAAGCACATTGTATTTGACGGTTTTGGTGCCTGGAATGATGATGGGCGTTTTTTCACCGAACTCTGCTCCCTGAGGGGCAGAAAGTCCATCATACTGATAATGAACGGGAGCCAGCTTCTGATTGAATGTGTCGTAAACATCCAATTCAATCATGATCGCCCGGATCTGATGCGAGTCGATATTCTTCCACTTCAGCTGGGCAATACAGCTGTTTGTGACGTTATCCCGATAAAGCGCACACGCTTCAAGCAGGATAGGGCTGCCCTCTGCGTACTGCACGTCAGCTTTCTTCATCAGTATTCCAAGGCGCTGATTAGCCATGGTCGTACCTCCTCAAATTACAGCTCAGGCAGATATGAGCTGATATCATCATTCTGGCTCTGAGCCTGTTGATTCTGAACCCGCTTTTCTGCAGCCGGATTGCTGCAGGAATTGATCATTTTTTCCAGCAGTTCATTCGTCTTATCCTGTTTTGCACGCATCTGCAGATCAGGCATTGCCGCAATAATAATGTATGAGATCGGCCCGAGCCAGAAACACATATGGAACCATTTCTGCTTTCCGTAGCCCTTTGCATAGGCTATGTCGCTTGCATTGCTTGCCAGCAAACCATTCAGGCACAGAAGAACGATTATAAGGATGATGTAGAATACGATTACTCCGCCAGCAGACATGTTTGTACCTCCAATCAAATTTCCTAAGCTGTTTGTAGACAGATTACCAAAGTGCATCGCAAGAGCGTTGTTTATCAAACCGCAATTCAGCTTATGTGAATAGCAGCGGGAATCATAGAGCTTAAGCGGATAGCCAGAGTCTGTTACACAATATGTATCAGATACATCATAACCAAAACCGTTTTTCGCTCGGACAATACAGTACAGCGCGTCGCCATAGATTTCTCCTGAATCAATCTGAACAGAAGAAGGATACCTGAAGTAATCTGCAGCTTCGACCATGAGGTTATATGCTTTCCTATCGTTGCCTATAAGCAGCGCTGCGCAGCCTGTGGTTGTCAGAAGGATAACTGCAAGCATCATGGATAGAACTGCGTATTTGAAGCTCCTGATGCGCAAGCGCCTTTGCCTGTTCTTTGCATCCATTGGCTTTCCCTCCTTTCTTGTGTGATGAAACAATGAACCATTTCACAGAATGGTGTTGTTCTGTCTGATGCTTCGCAATCCTGCAAAAGTTCTCTTTTGCAGCACACCTGATGATTTATTTCCTTCATTTCCAATTTTACCACGACGGGCTGTTATTGTCTACCCTATATGTCAGCATTTTCCTGCGAAACCGGGGCTTTACGGAAAGCTCCTGACGCTTGTCGCATTTCGTATAAACTGCTTTGTTACTTTGTCTTCAAAAATGTATATCTTATAGTGAAATCCATCTGGAAAGGAGGCAGGCAAAGTGGCCAAGGACACGGTTGCAAAAGTGAAAAAGCTCTTTCTGATGCAGCCAACCCTCGCAGCAGAAATGAGCGAGATCAAACGCATGAAGGCGTCCGGCCACCAGCTTTCGCCGGAATGCCTGTCTCATTATGCCCAGGTTGAAAATATGTATATGGCCCTGCAGTCCTTTTATCTGCTTCTATCCAGGGAGCAGGCTGAAATTATCCGCCTGCACTTTGTCGGAAAGCTTACCTGGGAAGCCATGGAAATTGAGTACGAAAAGAAATGGGGCAAAATGAATGCCAAGAACATCCGAACCATGAAAACCTATCAGGCCCAAGCCTTTGAGATCATTGCGGCTTTTATCGATACACACCGGGAATACTATGACTATTCCTGGCTGGACAAATTATGATATCCGGATGCCAAAGATTTACACATATGAACGTTGTAAAAACAGTCAATGCGTGATATCATATTATTACAAAAGTGTTATAGACTTTTGCGATAATTTGTACTGTGATAGGAGGTTCACGTTATGAAGCATTCTAAGCTTTTGGTTCTTCTCATTCTGGTATGTTTGCTGATGTTGCCTGTCTTCGCCTCTGCGGAGACACAGCAGGAGTTTGAATTAAATTGCAGTAGAAAAACAGCAGCCGCAACTGTAGTATACAATACGATTAGCGCAGATCGTTATGTGATAGACAATATCCCGGCTGGAACATATGTGCAATATGGTGGAACAGCTCATGACGGTTGGGTTGGTATTATATACATGAAAGATGGAGTTAAAAGGCGTGGCTGGATACAGGGTAAATTGGTTTCTTGTTATTCTGTCATTCGCAAGTCGGATGGCTTTGCCTATAACATTCACGAAAACGATCCGGATTATGAGGCGAAGATCAAGGAAGGCGCTCTTGAGTTTGATATAACGAAGTATAGCGATGAAAAAGCCTATTATCTTTATCGTGCTGGCGCTGGCCCCGAGCCTGAGCGCAAGGACGGCAGCAATGTTGTGAAATCGCAGAATGCTTCTCAGACCGATACACAGGCCAGCAACAGTGGCACGTCCGTTGGCATTGTGGAGCTGGGACGCACGTCTTCCAAGATTCAGTATCAGGGCAAAACCGTCAGTGTGTCAACTTCTGATCTGACATTCAGCGAAAACGTACCTGAGAACAAAAAGCTGGCCACCATCTACGCTCCGCGTACCGGCAAAGCCTCGCTGCGCCAGACAGCCTCATCCAAGGGCACGCTGCTGAAAAACTGCAAGGCGGGTACCATTGTATCCGTGCTGGCCATCGGCAATGGCTATACCCGCATCAATTATAAAGGCACGGTGGGATATATCAAAACTGCGTGCTTGAAATTCTACGGCGATAGCGAAAGCACCGCCCAGGGCGTTCTCAGCTACAAAGGCAACACGGGCGGCGGAACTACCGTCAATGTGCGCAACACGCCCAAGGGCGACAGCGCCAAGGTGGCCGAGTGGCGCACCGGCACGGAAGTAACCATTCTGTCCCATGCTAATGGTTGGTATGAGATCGAGGCCAACGGCATGCATGGGTATGTCATGGATGAGTTTTTGACGGAGAAATAACGAATATACAACGAAGAGTGCCCCTCCCTGACGGGAGGGGCACTTGTAAGTTTGGGGTTACAGGCTGTACAGATGGGCTTCCTTGACCCAGCTCGCGTTCCAAGCGTTCTCGCTCAGATTGACCTGCGTGCGGGTGTTGTAATTGGGGTTCTATGGCATCCTGACTGAGCATGAAAGGCTTGTTATCAAGCGCCACGTTGTGGATGGTATCGACTGGACGTGCCTTTCTGCGGAATTTGCGCAAAAGTGGGGCGCGGAGAATGCCAAAAGCACCAGAAGCCTAATTTACTACAAGAACCGCGCATTCAAGAAGATGGTGCAGTTCGTTGAAACGCACCGCGATATCTATGATTTCTCATGGATTGAGACGCTATAGGTTCAAAAGCCAAAAATGTCCCCTCATTTTTTAGAGGGGGCATTTTCACTTGGGTATTGACACTTCTTTTTGCCGATGCTATATTGTTTTTTCACCATAATTCCAATTATAGTGAGTATCACGCCCCCTTTTGGCTGCTTCTGCAACCTTCGGATTGCGAGAACCCATACAAACATTATGAACCAGTACGCTAATTTTACCGACATAATAAGTATGGAAATCTTCAACCTCGAAGTTGTATACCTTGACAGACTCAGTGAGCTTTTCCTGATCAATGGCATCGACATAAGCTTCTCCGCCGTCCAGCAGTTCAAGCTTATCACCAACTACCAGATTCTTGGCTGCAACCCAACCCTTTCCCTGTACAAAGAAGGGATGCCCCACAGTGGTGGTAATGGTTTCGCCATTTACCTGTAGGTGTACCAGTTCGAACTTCTCATTGCGGAAAAGGCGAACGACGCGCTTCAAGGCACGTTCGCCAGTTTCAGGATCTTCAGCCCATACCAGCTGATCAGGCTTGATTTCTTCAATCGGGACCAGCCCATCTTCGGTATGGATCAGCGTGCCAGCTACGAAACAGAATTTGCTGGTAATACCGCCGATGATAAAACCGCTAACAGCGCCGCCGAGAAAACCGTCTACTGCACCGTCAACAGCTGCTTCCAGTGCGTTATCCCAGCTGCCGGTTTCGATGCGGCTCTGAATGGCACCGGTAATAGCACCGCCAACTGCACCAGAAACAGCACCATTAGCGGCTCCAATGGCAGCACCGGCAGCAATACAGGCCACACCGCCGGTAGCAACTGTGGCAACGACTGCAGCGCCAATAATGATGGCGGCACTAATTGCAATCTTGGCCCAGTTAGGCAGGGACCAGGAGCCAGCCTCATCCTTGAGGTTGACCGGATCATTCATGCAGTAGATGAAGAGCTGATAGCCGTTAATGTCACCATCAGCACCCATGGACTCGACATCATCCGCGTTGATGAAGCGGCACAGATCCGGATTGTAGTATCTGCTGCGCAGATAGTACAGCCCGGTTTCCTCATCATAGATGTAGCCGCGATACTTGAAGGGGTTCAGTTTGCCAAGCGTGTTAGCCAGCGAACCAGTCGTGTTAATGATTTGTCCCCAAGCATCGTAAGAATAGGATACTACCTGGACACCAGCATTGTCAACCAGGCCAATGATATTATCCTGTTGGTTATAAAGGTAAGCATAGGCAGCACCGTTAAACTCGACAATCGCGGGCTTGTTTTGCGCATCATAGAAGAAATGCAGGCTGTCGCTGCCGTTAGTCAGGTGAACCAGGTTGCGGCCATGCATGGAGTATTTGGTGGTCCCTGTGGAAGTCGCAATTTTCTGAACACGCAGGCCATCCGAATTGTACACGAAGGAAACGGCTTCACCACTCCTGGACATGCTTTGCAGCTGACGCCCCTTGGCCCAGGTATAAGTCCAAGTACCATCATTCAGCAGGTTGCCAATTTCATCATAAGAAATTGCTTTGCCATTGAAAGCGGTCAGCTTATCTTTCCAGTTGGAATCACCGTAACTATACGTGTTTGTCTTTACAGCTGCGCCAACCGAACCAGTAGTAAATGCATACGCAACTTTGCTTTGGATATTGCCGCCCAGATCATAGGTGTACAGCCAAGTAGTACCCGCAGCACCGGCAGTGGTGTCATAGGGGTCATTTGCACGAATCAGCTGGCCCAACAGATCATACGCATAAGAGATGGTTTTATCGCCATCGCTGATGCTGACGATGTTGCCGCAGTTGTCATAAGTATAAGTTAAAGTTACGCCCTTCTGAGTAATGCTTTGTACCAACGGCGTGGTGCTGTTTGCTCCATGAGCGCCAGCCAGATAGCTGTAAATAGTTTCTACAGCGACGCTGCCGGTATTTACCGTACGCTTAGATACACGGCCGAGACCATCGTAGGTATAACCAGCCTGACGAGAATTGCCAAAGTCAATCAGCGTTGGACGGTTTTCGTTGTCATGCGTAAAGGTGGTAGTGTAGGTATTACGGGCGGTACCGATTTGTTCTTTGAAGGTTTTGATATTATTGAACTTATCATAAACCAACTCCCCGGTATATTCATGAGAACCATTTTCCAGAAGCGTTTTTCGCTGAGGGCGATGGGCGGCATCGTACTCAATGACAACAGAAGCGTTGCGAACATTGTCCTTTACCAGCGCGACTTCACCGTTTACACCATAAACATAGGAGAAACGGTCGTTGGTGTCGTTGTCATAACGGGTACCAACAATGCGCTTAAAAGCGTCATAGGTATGTTCAACCTTGTTGCCATTGCCATAAGCAACATTGGCGATGGTACCGTTTGCGTTATACTCGGTTGTAACCAGCGGCTGCGAACCTACTTTTACCGATTTAAGCCGGCCAATCGCATCGTATGCAAGGTTATAAGCAACGCTAGCCTGACTTCTGTGGCTGAAGAATTAGGGGTGACCGCCGCCTATCTGAGCACGGTTTTTCACCGGGAAATGGGTTCCAGCTATTCTCAAACCCTTTTGCGGATTCGTATGGAAAACGCCGCAAAACTGCTCTCCGATACTCACCTCAAGGTTCGAGAGATCGTACAGGCTGTTGGCTTTCCTTCTGCCAAACATTTTACTCACGTATTCGGACAGTACTTTCATTGTTCTCCGGTAGAATTCCGAACCCGGAAAATGAGAATGCCCCTGTAGTATGGCGAGCGGAACGGCCAGGTTTATCATAAAAGGATGCTATTAAGAAGCCGTAAATGATTTGACAAAACTTAAAAACACGCCCTTTTGACCGCAGCGGGGTAAAAAATACAGGCGCGGAAAGCGATTTTGCCTTCCACGCCTGTTTGCATGATCGGAATGATGATTGTATCGGGATACCTTTTCAAGAAAATGTCTGAAAACCCTTTGCCATAAGGGCTTTTGAGCCGCCATGGGGGTAAAAGAAAAGTACCAGCCTTTGTATCAAAAGCTGATACTTACTATGTGAAATGACTCAAAAACTAATACAATTCCCAGCTATCGTTTTGCAATAGCCCTTTCGCTTTACATTGGGTGCATTTGGGTGCAAAACAGGTGCGGTTGGGTGCAAATTGTAGCTCGGTGTAGTGGTAAACTAAAACTGGACACAGAAGGGTGCAATCTTGGACAGGGGTATCATTCCTTCTTGGAAAAATGTGATTTTATCACGGAGAGCCCCTCCGAAACAGGTTATACTACAAATATAAAACACAAGGAGGTATTCTTATGAGACTGAAAGATAAAGTTGCAATCATCACCGGAGGCAGCCGTGGCATTGGCTACGCTACCGCAGACAAATTTTTGAAGGAAGGTGCTACGGTATATCACGGGCGTTGTGCTCAGTGTAGACGGAATGGCAAGAACATAAAAAATGAAACAGGGCAGCTGGAAACGGCTGCCCTATCTTCAAAATATGGAGGTATACACATGAAAAGAATCATTCCCATTTTAATGACTTTACTGCTTCTCTCTGGTTGTGCAACGCAATCCGCTGAAAAAACCTATCGACAGATTACTATGGAGGAAGCTATTACGATGATGGAGGAGGAAACCGGATACATCATCCTCGATGTTCGTACTGCTCAGGAATATAGCGAAAAGCATATTCCCGGTGCTATCAATATTGCCAACGAATCCATTGGCACAGAGGATATCTCTGAACTGCCGGATAAAGATCAGCTGATTCTGGTATACTGCCGCAGCGGTAATCGGAGTAAGCAGGCATCTGAAAAACTGGTGAAACTGGGCTACACCAATATCATTGAGATCGGCGGAATTAATAGTTGGCCCGGTGAAACAGTCACCGGCGATAAGTGATAAAATCACAGAACAAGGAACGACTACTGGATATAATAAAACCATACAAAAGAAAACAGGAGGACTCAAATATGTCTGCTATCAGTGTTAATAAAAACAATTTCAATCAAGAGGTTTTGAACTCGGACAAGCCCGTCCTG
>OLSD01000395.1_pt1 | contig 46138 bp, 44 predicted proteins | sample 1672211 | NCBI WGS metagenome assembly OLSD01 (sample SAMEA3136659, study PRJEB25190) | human gut metagenome | reverse complement strand
GCGTTCTTGAATTATTCTCAAAATCTTTCAAGGTTTTTCACTGTTCAGTTATCAATGTTCGTTGTTGTTATTTCCAACAGCTTGTATATTTTATCATATCTTCAAGTCATTGTCAACAACTTTTTTATTTTTCTTTGTTGTCGTTCTTTCGCGGCAACTCTGATATCTTATCATGTCTGTCGCTTTTTGTCAACAACTTTTTGAATCTTTTTATTTGATTCAAAGCGGAGAAGGAGGGATTTGAACCCTCGCGCCGCTGTTAACGACCTGCACCCTTTCCAGGGGTGTCCCTTCGGCCAGCTTGGGTACTTCTCCATATAGCTGCTCAAATCATTTTCTCTCCCGAGAAGTTATGATATTGACACAGAAAAAGAATTCTTTCGAATTCTTTTTCAAACGGCTTAACCGCCTAGCGGAGAGGATGGGATTCGAACCCATGTGCCCTTGCGGACAAACGGTTTTCAAGACCGCCTCGTTATGACCACTTCGATACCTCTCCGTATTCTGTTTTCGCTGTTCATCTGAATCAGCGCAAGACATATATTACCATCCCCGGCTCTTTATGTCAATAACAATTTTTCATTTTTTTTGCTTTTTTCAAAAAAACTTCTGCAATTAACAAATCTTCCGGTGTTGTGACCTTGATATTCTCGTATTTTCCCTGAACAAGCCTGACTTTATGACCGGTAAACCGTTCCACAATCATTGCATCATCCGTGATCCTTTCGCCGGATTCTGCTGCCTGCCACATTTCCCCATATGCGTCCATTAAAAGTTCATAAGAAAAGCTCTGTGGTGTCTGTACCGCCCACAGACAGCTTCTGTCCGGTGTATCCACAGCATAATGTTTTGCATTTCCCACTTTGATCGTATCTTTTACCGGTACACCAATCACACATGCATGCTCCTCTTCTACGGCACGCATGGACAAGCGGATTTCCGTTTCATCAATCATCGGACGTGCCCCATCATGGATCAGAACATAGTCGGTGCCCGCAGCTGCTTTTAATCCTTCATATACTGACAGATAACGTTCTTTGCCGCCCGGAATCACCGCGCGGACTTTTCTGAAATCACAAGCCTCTACAATTTCTTTTCTGCAATAGGATACATCATCTTTTCCTGTTACCAGTATAATATCATCTACCGGACTCTTTTCAAATGCATACAGACTGTAATAGACCAGCGGATGTCCACACAGTTCCATAAACTGTTTGGGTGTATCACTTTGCATTCTTCTTCCACTGCCTGCCGCAAGTACGATCGCTGTATAGCGTTTCCTGTTTTCCATCCGGTCATTCTCCCAATTTCAGATTCGGAACAGCGTTCAGATCCAGCCCTGCACGTTTTCCTGCAATAAAGTCATAATATGCCGCAGCACCTATCATCGCCGCGTTATCGGTGCACAGAATCGGCGAAGGATGATAAAATTTCACCCCTTCTTCACGGCACATCTGTTCCATGGCCGCACGGATTACTCCGTTGGATGCAACTCCGCCGGCAATTGCAAAACTGTCCATATGATATTCGCGGATTGCATGCCGCGCATGATCCACCAGCACATCCGTCACCGACTGCTGGAATGATGCTGCAACATCCGCCTGATTAATTGGAAGATTTTTCATCCTGCATCCGTTCAGATAATTCAGCACCGCAGACTTTAATCCACTGAAACTGAAATCATATACCCCATCTGCAATCTTTGCCCGCGGAAAGGAAATTGCCTTCGGATCTCCTTCATGGGAAACTTTTTCAATTTTTGGTCCTCCCGGATATCCCAGCCCGATTGCGCGTGCCACTTTATCAAATGCTTCTCCTGCCGCATCATCCCTGGTTCGTCCGAGGATTTCATACGTTCCGTAATCCGTCACTTTCACAAGGTGCGTATGCCCTCCGGAGACCACAAGACATAAAAACGGTGGCTTCAGATCAGGATTTTCAATATAATTTGCGCTGATATGTCCTTCTATATGATGTACCCCTACCAGCGGAATGTTCGCAGCATAGCTGATCGCCTTGGCCTCTGCCACGCCAACCAGCAGTGCACCAACCAGTCCCGGCCCGTAAGTCACACCAATCGCATCCATATCCTGTAATGTCATATCTGCATCCGAAAGTGCCTGTGTGATTACCTGATTGATCTTTTCAATATGCTTTCTCGATGCGATCTCCGGCACGACCCCTCCATATAATGTATGGAGAGCAATCTGTGAAGAAATTACATTCGAACGCATATCCCGGCCATTCACCACAACTGCCGCAGCGGTTTCATCGCAAGAGCTTTCAATCGCAAGTATTTTTATTGTCTGTTCTGTGTCACCCATTTTATTCTTCCTCTGTCGTTTTCCCTTTGATTTTATAAAATGTACGGATTTTCCAGTCTCCGTTATCGTCTTTTCTAAGCACATACATCTGGTAGGTTTTATCAAACTTTTTATTTTCTTCCGTAAAGTAAGAAGCTGTAACATATGCCAGTTTATCCCCGTTGCTGTCATCCGTCAGGTATTTTACATTATCGCTGTCACATACATTGGTCTGACGGATCTTAAAGGAACGGTTCTTGTAATCCGCAATGCTCGTCTCCACTGACTTCTTGTAATCATCCTTGGAATTGTTATCGGCAAGTTCCTGATCAAAAAGCATACGTGCCTGGTCAATCAGCTTGTCAAACTCATCATCCGTGTAATTTCCGGAATAATAGCTGGTAATGATCTGGTTATACAGTTTAATCACTGCACGCGGGGTTTTCGGATAATCATCTGTCAGATTTTTTTCATTGATTCTCTGAACCACCGTCAGATTTTCTTTCGATGCCTGTGAACCATCGCTGTTTTTCATGAAATAAAATCCCACGCACAATAAAACAACACATACTGTTGCTGCAACGGTAATCCCAACTTTCTTCATACGCCTATTCCTCCTCAAATGTTAATTCCACACTCTTTCCATCTTTGCCAAGGTATGCATTTGCGAAAATATCCCGCACCTGTGGCATATAATCCTCCGCCCTTACCAGAGACGGAGAAAAATGGGTCAGCCACAGTTCTTTCACTTCTGCACGCTTCGCCATATCTGCGGCCTCATAAAACGTCATATGTTTGTACTGTTTTGCCTTATTTAACTTTTCTTTTTCTGCATACATGCCTTCACAGATAAATAAATCCGATTCTTTTGCAGCATTTACAATGGTATCCAGCGGACGGCTGTCTGTACAATACGTCACTTTCAGACCTTTTCTTGCCGGTCCGAGTACCATCTGCGGTTCATAGATCACACCATCCTGCTCGATGGTCTCCCCTTTCTGCAGGCGGCTCCATAATTTCATCGGAACATTCTGTTCTCTGGCACGCTCCACCGAAAAACGTCCCGCACGATGGATTTCCACCGAATATCCGTAACAAATGACATTGTGCTTTACACGGAACGCATGAATGTCATATCCCTGGATAGAAAAAGATTCTTCCGGCTGTGTCAGTTCTATACAATTGATCTCAAACGGAAGTTCCGGTGCAATTGTCCGCAGTGCCGTCACGACACGTGTGAGTCCTTTTGGTCCGATGATCGTAAGCGGTTCTGTCCGCTCCGCATTTCCCATCGTCAGAAGAAGCCCCGGAAGACCGCTGATATGATCCGCGTGAAAATGTGTCACGCAGAGAATATCGATCGGTTTAAAGCTAAGTCCCGCCTCTTTGATTGCAATCTGGGTTCCCTCACCGCAATCGATCAGCAAACTGCTCCCATTATATCTGAGCATAAGTGATGTCAGCCACCGGTACGGCAGCGGCATCATTCCTGCAGTTCCTAACAAACATACATCTAACATAATTGTTTCCACTCCATAATATCTGCATCCTCTCTGGGAAACTGATAAAAATTTTTTCGCACACCGATTTTTTCAAATCCATACGTCCGGTATAACTGGATCGCCGGTTCGTTTTTAGAACGAACCTCTAATATGATCCTGTCAATCTCATGTTCTGCCGCCCATCGCTGCATCGTCAAAAGAAGTTCTCGTCCATAGCCTTTTCCCCTCATTTTCTGAGTCACAGCTACATTGGTAATCTCTCCCTCCGGCGGCATCCGGTACATCCCAATATAACCTACGATCTGAGGATCTTCCGCCACGAAAAATATGGCATCTTTCATTCCATCCAGAAATCCCTGTTCACTCCACGGCTGGGAAAAACATTCTTTTTCAATTTGTGCAACAGCCGGAATGTCTTCCGCGGTCATCTGCCGTATTCTCATATGCGAAAATCCCTTGCCTTTTCCTGGCGTTCTCTTTCCGCCTGCGACAGGCGCAGATAATCCGGCTTGTGTGCAGCTGCATCCTCAGCCTTTCCCTGACGGTATAAAATGCCGCCGAGTACCGCAACACATGCCGCACGCTGCTTATTGCAATGTGCAGGTGCAAACAGGTATGGTACCTGTAAATTTTCTTTCAGGTAATCGGCAAAAACCGGCACACCATCGCCCAAAAATACGGTTTTCTTTCCACTTTCATTGATCTTTGCGGTAATTTCATCGATTCCTACCGCACACTGTGGAAGAAGTGTCTGCATCTGCCCATCGGAAAAAGTATACAGTCCGGTATAGGCCTGCTGCCGGCGCGCATCCATAAGTGGGCACACCTGCTCCCTGCACCCCCACAGATTATATGCCAGGGCATCCACCGTCGGCACGGAAACAATCTGTTTGTTCAGGGCAAGAGCGAGTCCCTTGGCCGTTGCAGAGCCGATCCTGAGTCCCGTAAAAGATCCAGGTCCCGCGGACACTGCAATCACATCAATCGTATTCAGATCAAGTTCTATCATTTTTGCGACTTCATCCAACATTGGAAGAAGTGTCTGTGAATGTGTTTTTTTATAATTGATGGTATATTCTCCCAGCAGATTGTCGTCTTCTGTGACTGCAACCCCTGCCACCAGTCCTGAACTGTCCAACGCTAGTATTTTCATATTCTGTCCTCTATCTGTCTAAAATTGTTATTTTTCTGTAGTCAAAACCTTTTTCCAGGTCTTTTTCAATGGTGATCTCCCGGTAATGATCCGGCAATATCTCTTCAATCAGATTGGCCCACTCAATCATCGTCAGACCCTCACCGTAAAAATAGTCCTCATATCCGATCTCATCCATCTCCTCAATATCCCCAATACGGTAGACATCAAAATGATAGAACGGCATACGCCCCTCCTCATATACCTGAACGATGGTAAAGGTCGGACTACAGATCGGTTCTTCAATTCCAAGTCCCTGTGCGATCCCCTGTGTAAAAACCGTCTTGCCGACTCCCAGATCCCCGACAAGTGTATATACCTCCCCAGGCTGTGCCTCTCTTCCGAATTTTCTTCCGAGCTCTAAAGTTTCCTCCGGGGAAAAAGTTTCAAATTCCATAACTTTTTTATCCTGCATACTGCCTCTACGCCTTCATTCTGAGTTTATATTTTTCCAGTTTCTGTTCTGCAAGTGTCCGGAACGCTGCATACTGATCTCCAATCTGCTCCATAGGAATAATATATGCGCTTTTCCGATTGCTGTAGATTAAAATCTGCTTTGCATTCGCTACAATCTTATAAATTGCCTGCCACTCCATATCCCCAGTTTCTTTTCCCTGGGATACATGAATATTTTTCTCTGTAATTTCATAATGCAGTGTGCCGGCAAGCACCTTGTTTGTCTTCAGGGTCTCCTTTGCCCGAAACCACAGTGCAACCGGGATATAAAGAAGAAACAAAAATCCTACTGCAATATAGAGCAGGGTGTAAGATGTTTTTCCATTCTGAAAACTGATTCCAGCCATAACAAATCCAAGAATTCCAAGTGCAATGGAACTCCATCCCTGAAACCCGGTATACGTCTGGTACATATTAAACCGATACAGGTCTTTGGGTGATAATGTAACATCAAATGACGCTTTCATGCCTTCTTCTCCTCGTCCAAAATAAATGATAAGGCTTTCTGCGTATCACACAGAAAACCATTACGTTGTATCATATTATAACAATTTTCCAAACAAAAGAAAAGAGAAAAAACAGGAGCACCCCACGGGTGCTCCCAAAACCATTTAGTATTCACTTAAACGTCCTTTTAAAACTGGAGATAACGGTTTGTAAATCAGCATACAGATGACAACTGCAATCAGTCCTTTTACAATTGTAAATGGAAGATTAAAGCAGATCAGGCACTGCAGTACACTTTTCATGGATGGTGCAATTGCCTGATACATCTGCAGGATGGCTTCCTCTGCCATACCAGCCTTGTAATATACCGGGTAAACCACAAAATAATTGGAAAACACACTGACTATTCCCATGACCAATGCTGCAACCAGACCACTGACTACTGCACTCTTTTTGGTCTTTTTATGTTTGTAGATATTACCTGCAATTGCCACAAACACGGCTCCGAGAATAAAATTGGAAAGTTCTCCAACAAACATACTGTTTGAAAATGCCAGATGGAGAACGTTCTTGATCAGACAGATCAATACCCCACACACTGGTCCGAGCGCAAAGCTTCCAAGTAGTGCCGGCAGATCCGAAAAATCAAATTTGATAAATGATGGCATGATCGGAATGGCAATCTCCAGATACATAAGCACGAACGCTACGGCAGAAAGCATCGCTGTAACCGTAATATAGCGTACTTTTGTATTCATGCCTCCCTGTTTTACTGCTGTCTTTGTCTGTTCACTCATACGAACTCTCCTTTCAGAATCAACGGAATTCCAGAGGAGTGTTGCCTGCATATATGATCAGGAAATAAAAAACCGATAGATTTCTCTATCGGGGTTCTTTTTCTATCATACAGTCAACAATGCAAACATTAATTTGCACTTTTTCTTCTCTCATCCAGACTATACTGTCGGTACCGGAATCTCACCGGTTCGGCTGCAAAAAGCAGTTCACGGACTATACCGTCGGTCGGGAATATGCGTCATCCGCAGCACCCTGCCCCGAAGAATTCCTTCTTTATTTTTCATCGTTATTATATTCACATTGTCCGAAAATGTCAACACCGGCTGGACTTTTTCCCATTCATTTGCTAACATAATTTCCATGAAGATTTCAAATATATTACGCACGGACAAAACTTTAGATTTTTCTTTTTATATCATCGGCTGGGTATGTCTTATTCTCGCACTCGTGCTCGGACTTGCATGGAAAAGCGGTTATTTCCTGTGGATATTCCCTCCGGATGGCTGTGTCCTGCACAATCTGACCGGGTACTACTGTCCCGGATGCGGCGGCACACGCGCAATTCATGCCCTGCTGCACGGACATATTGTGCGCTCTTTCTTTTACCATCCGATTGTTGTGTATACCGCTGTCTTCTTCGGCTGGTTTATGCTGTCCCAGACCATAGAAAAAGCATCCCGCGGACATTTTGCCATCGGGATGCATTATCGTGATATTTATCTGTGGATCGCGCTTGCCATTGTACTTCTCAACTGGCTGGTCAAAAATCTGTTTCTCGCCGTCTTTGGCATTGCGCTTCTTGGATAAACATTCTATTTCTGATTTTTCAGTTCCTGCTCCAGCTCATGCGGACGCAGATCCACACCGCGGGATGCATCTCCTTCCGGGTCTTTTCCAAATGCATAATCATTTCCCGGCAGAATCGCATTGAGCACGATTCCGGCAATCGCTGCGATGGCAAGGGATGTCAGGGTAATGGAAGTGCTTCCGATCGTAAAGGTCAGTCCATCTGAGAATCCGAGACCGGAAACTAAGATCACACCTGCAATAATGAGGTTTCTGGACTTGGTGAAATCCACATGGTTTTCAACCACATTTCTTACACCGATAGCAGAAATCATACCGTAAAGAATAAAGCTGACACCGCCAATAATGGATGCCGGCATCGAAGCAATAATCTCTGCTACTTTCGGGATAAAACTTAAAACGATCGCATAACATGCCGCAAGACGGACAACCTTCGGATCATGTACACGGGACAACTCCAGAACGCCTGTGTTCTCTCCATAGGTTGTATTTGCCGGTCCTCCGATCATTGCAGAAATGGAAGTTGCAATTCCATCACCGATCAGGGTACGATGCAATCCCGGATCCTCAATAAAGTTCTGTCCTACCGTTGCAGAAATCGCGGAAATATCTCCGATATGCTCCATCATGGTCGCAATGGCGATCGGTGCCATGATAAGAATCGCTGTAAGATTAAATTTCGGCAGGATAAACGGCGGAAGTCCGACAACAGCTGCCGAGGAAACGCCTGAAAAATTTAAAATAACAGATCCATCCGGATTCGTAAAACCAAGTCCCTGCAGAACCAGTGCGAACACATACGAAATCACTACACCGAGAAGAATCGGAATAATCTTGAACATTCCTTTTCCCCAGATATTGAAAATAATGATGACCGCCAGTGCCACAATTGCAATGAGCCAGTTTGTGGATGCGTTGCTGACCGCAGACGGTGCAAGGCTCAGTCCGATACAGATAATGATCGGGCCGGTTACCACCGGTGGAAGGAAACGCATCACACGTTTTACGCCAACGCACCGGATGATCAGCGCAAGGATCAGATACAACAATCCTGCCACAACAATTCCGCCACACGCATACTGCAGTTTTTCTTTATCTGCCATATTGGCAAATATCCCGGTATCCAGTGCCGCAACGCTGGAAAATCCTCCCAGAAAAGCAAATGAAGATCCCAGAAAAGCAGGAACCTTAAATTTGGTACACAGATGGAAAAACAAGGTACCGAATCCTGCACAGAACAAGGTCACCTGTACGGACAATACCTGTGAGGTACTCTGAAAATAGCTGTTTACCAGAATCGGCACAAGAATTGTCGCTCCGAACATAGCGAACATATGCTGCAGACCAAGCAGCAGCATTTTCGGCATACCCAAAACCCTGGCATCTCTTATAATGTCTTTTTGTTGGTTCATTATGAAAAACTCCTCCTAGTAATAGTATATTCTAATATCCGGCAATCAGCCGGAACATTAGCTTATGTTTGATGGGATCTCCCCGACCACATCCAGATAGAAAATAACCAGTGTCTGTGACTGGTATGGATATACCCAGAGTGACCCGATACCTAAAGACAGCAGACACAGTATCTGCAATCCGATAAAGCTCAGATAAATATAAAATAATCTTCCTTTATTTCCCTTCATGATCTGACGGCTGATCTTTAATGATTCGCGTGCCTTCATCTGCGGATGATCCAAAAGCAGATACAATGCCAGTGCATACCACATCTGCACGAAAACTGCCAGAATCGTGCTCACAATCCCAAGCACCACCAGTGCTGCAATCGTCGCAGGCGACTTGTCCAGGACAAAAAATAACACAGCACCTGTGATTGCAGGAATACAGCTGATGAATGTCGCAACAATCAAAAGCAGTCCTGCAATGATATAACGGTCCGGGTGATTTTTAAACCCGTAAAATACCATGCCAAGTGTCATTTCTTTTTTCCGTGCAAGTGACAGATGAAGCTGAAGGATTCCGACAGACAATACCATGCTTAAAAGAGTGATCAGAAATTCCGCCACATAAAACATGATCGTCACCGGAAGTGGCTGTGCATCTTTCTGCAACATGGAAAATGGGAGTTCTACCGCCAAAGGAATCAGTGTAGCGGCAAGAAATGCTCCCATTGGTATTTTATAATTTCCATTTAAATTGTCTCTTGCGATTCGTTTTAATTCTTTGCAAGGTAGGTTCATTTGTTTATACTCCGTTTCTGTAACTGATTGCTTTTCTCATTATAGCATGGCTATGCAGATGCAACAATCTTTTTATTTTGCCATAAACTGCTTCATCAGTTCATTATAATCCATGCCCTGCATATCAGAATAGGCCTTTAAAAATCCATCGATGCTTCCATACTGATGGATGGCATACCCCAGAACGGATGCATACAGTACGATTGTCGCAATTAATGCAATGATCCCCAGGATCATTCCGATCTGTGCTTTCGAAGTATAGGACATCATGCCTCCGCGGGAAAGTGTTGCAAAAATAATCGCCAATGCTCCGCACGGCACCGCCAGATACAGGCAGGTACAGCTGATTACCGCGATCACACCAAGGATCAGGGAAGCTGCCTCCATGCGTGCAGATCTCCGGCTGCGATACGGCTGATTCGGATTTGGTTGATAAGATGATCCATACATATCCATAATACGTTTTCCTTTCTTTTTAGGATTGCTTTTATTGTAACATTTCATATATAATAGGGAAAGTATTATTTGACAGGAAAGGACTATTAAGGGGAAAATTAATGGATATTAATACAAAAATTGCGGAAGAACTCGGCATCCGGAAAGAACAGGCCTCCGCTGCCGTAAAACTGATCGACGAAGGATGCACCATTCCTTTTATTGCCCGGTACCGGAAAGAAGCTACCGGAGCATTGAGTGATGAAATTTTACGAAATCTCTATGACCGTCTGGTGTATCTGCGAAATCTGGAGGACAAAAAACAGACCGTACTGGCATCCATTGAAGAACAGGGAAAACTGACGGAGGAACTGCGTGCACAGATTCTCGCGGCCGAAACACAGGTTGCAGTGGATGATCTGTACCGCCCGTACCGTCCGAAGCGCCGTACCCGTGCAACCATTGCAAAGGAAAAAGGCCTAGAACCACTCGCCAACCTGATCCTTCTTCAGAAAATGACAGTTTCTCCTCTGGAGGAAGCCAAAAACTATATAAACCCGGAAAAAGAAGTTTCCACTGCAGAAGATGCCTTAAACGGTGCAAAAGATATCCTTGCAGAGTCGGTTTCCGACAATGCCGATTTCCGTACCCATATCCGGGAACTGACTATGAAGCACGGACAGCTTTTATCCGCTGCAAAAGATCCCGAAGCCGAATCCGTCTATGAGATGTATTATGAATTCAGCGAAAGTCTTTCAAAACTTGCCGGACACCGCATTCTTGCCATCAACCGCGGAGAAAAAGAGAAATTTCTCACGGTAAAAGTTGAAGCTCCGACCGACCGTATCCTTTCCTATCTTGACCGGAAAATAATTACGAATCCTCAGGCTTCCACCGCACCGGTGCTGCATGAGGCACTGGAAGACGCTTACAACCGCCTGATTGCACCTGCCATTGAACGCGAAATCCGAAACGATCTGTTTGAAAAAGCCGAAGACGGTGCCATCCGTGTATTCGGCAAAAACTTAGAACAGCTTCTGATGCAGCCTCCAATCGCCGGTCAGGTTGTGCTCGGCTGGGATCCGGCATTCCGTACCGGATGCAAACTCGCGGTGGTTGATCCGACCGGAAAAGTACTTGATACTACCGTGATCTACCCGACTGCCCCGCAAAACCACGTGGACGAAGCCAAAGCGGTACTGAAAAAACTGATTTCCAAATACCATATTACATTAATCTCTCTGGGAAACGGTACTGCTTCCCGCGAATCCGAGCAGATCATCGTACAGCTTCTCAAAGAGATTCCGGAACCGGTACAGTACATCATCGTAAACGAAGCCGGTGCCTCCGTATACTCTGCCAGCAAGCTGGCAACCGAAGAATTCCCGCAGTTTGATGTCGGACAGCGAAGTGCTGCATCCATGGCACGCCGCCTGCAGGACCCACTCGCAGAGCTGGTAAAAATTGATCCGAAATCCATTGGTGTCGGACAGTACCAGCATGACATGAACCAGAAGAAACTGACCGAAGCACTGGATCATGTCGTGGAAGACTGCGTAAACCGTGTCGGTGTGGACTTAAATACCGCTTCTGCTTCCCTGCTGGAATATGTCTCCGGTGTGAGCAAAGCCATTGCCAAAAATATTGTGGTCTACCGCGAAGAAAACGGAAAATTTGCCTCCCGTTCCCAGCTTCTGAAAGTGGCCAAGCTTGGACCGAAAGCCTACGAACAGTGTGCCGGCTTCATGCGCATCAGTGACGGGAAAAATCCGCTGGATGCCACCGGTGTACACCCGGAATCCTACGCAGCCACGAAACAGCTGCTGGAAACACTCGGCTATACGCTTTCGGATGTGACAGACCGCAATGTTGCCGGGATCTCGAAAAAAGTCCGGGATTACAAAAAACTTGCACAGGATCTGGGAATCGGCGAACTGACTCTCCGGGATATCGTAAAGGAACTGGAAACGCCTGCCCGTGATCCGCGTGAGGATATGCCAAAACCAATTCTGCGCAATGATGTGCTCGAGATCAAAGATCTGACTCCGGGCATGGTATTGAAGGGAACCGTGCGAAATGTCATTGATTTCGGTGCCTTTGTTGATATCGGAGTCCATCAGGATGGTCTGGTACATATCTCGCAGATGTGTGACCGCTTTATCAAGCATCCACTGGAGGTCGTCAGTGTCGGGGATATCGTGGAAGTGAAAGTTCTTAGTGTGGATGTGAAAAAGCAACGGATTCAGCTTACAATGAAGCTATAACATTCAGGAAACAATTTTTAAAGAGAGGTCATATCCTGTCATGGTTGTGGCCTCTTTTTTGGTCACCCTGCCAGCGGATTATTGACCACTGGGGTTACTGTTCACAGGTTACCCTGCGAACAGTAACTTCGCAGCCCCATATAAAGTTTTGCTTCGCAAAAGGGGGCTGCTCACACCCACATCACGTTCATACGCACCTGAACAGCATGGTGTTCAGGTGCTGAGTGAACAGTAACACCGCTGGTACAGATTCTCAACTTTTTGGCATTTACAGTTGATTTCTGCATGCAAATAAGATATTCTGTCTTTGACACATATAATTCCAAATCTGATGAGTGATTCGCTCGTTTATCCACTGGAATTTTAATTAAATACAGGATCAAAACCGACTCGGTTTTCCCGTTTTTTTCGGTTGTAAAACTATGTTGTTTTGATATATACTAAAGGAAAGGCAGGATACTACATGGGGAACACTGACATTGTGGCAGCTCCGCTGTCAGATGCCAACGAGAAAAACACTACAGAACACAGCACAATTTTTGATGATGTGTTCCGTACAATTGCACAGAAGATGCCACAGCTTCTTATTCCGCTGATCAATGAAGTTTTCCACACTTCTTACCGTGAGGAGGAACCCTTTGAACAATTGCGGAATGAACACTATGAGAAATTCGGAACGGTGGTTACGGACTCTATTATCCGGATCGGCAACCACATTTATCATCTGGAGTGCCAGTCCACTAAAGATGAAACGATGGTTATCCGTATGTTTGAGTACGATATTTCCATTGCGCTTGAGCATGCTTCTTTTGCAGAACATGCGATCTGGGAAATTGAATTTCCGCAGTCGTGCGTACTTTACATCCGCAATCACCGTTCACTTCCGGATTTTCACGAAGCGATTGTGAAATTTGCGGACGGTCAGAAAATTCGTTACCGCGTTCCGATCATACAGGCAAAGAAATACACGGTCGATCGGATTTTTGAAAAACGGCTGCTGATTCTGCTTCCGTATCATATCTTACGGTATGAACATTTTTTGAAGCACAACACAACGGATTTAAAGAAAGTGCAGCATCTGCTGGACGATTTCCGGGAGATCAACCGGAGGCTTGAGCAAACATCTGAGAAAGAACAAAAGTCACATCTTTATATGGATATGATTGTTCTAATTGAGAAGATTGCGGATTATATTATTCCGGAGGATAATGAGATCAGGAAAGGATTGGGTGAGATTATGGGTGGTAAGATTTTGAAATTACGCTCTGAGGAGTTGTTGGAACAGGGAAGAATTGATGCAATTCAAAATATGATTGATCTTGGTCTGACCAAAGAACAGATTTTAAAAAAATATTCTCTTGAGGAATATGAAAAAGCATTGAATTCTATGTCGGTAAAAGTATGACTTAATCCATCTATAACTATATCTTCTAATATCTATGCTATGAGATATATTCTGATTATATCTCATAGCATTCATGAAAGAACATTCGTTCAAATTACCATTATAATTACAATTTCATACATTTGATCATAACAGCTTATGTTTCTTACACTTTCCATATTGTAAAAACAGATGCTTATGATATATACTAAAGGAAAGGCAGGATACTACATGGGGAACACTGACATTGTGGCAGCTCCGCTGTCAGATGCCAACGAGAAAAACACTACAGAACACAGCACCATTTTTGATGATGTGTTCCGGACAATTGCACAAAAGATGCCACAGCTTCTTATCCCGCTGATCAATGAAGTTTTCCACACTTCCTACAGTGAGGAGGAACCTTTTGAACAGCTGCGGAATGAACACTATGAAAAATTCGGAACCGTGGTCACGGACTCCATTATCCGGATCGGCAGCCATATTTATCATCTGGAGTGCCAGTCCACCAAAGATGAAACGATGGTCATCCGTATGTTTGAGTACGATATTTCCATTGCGCTTGAGCATGCTTCTTTTGCAGAACATGCGGTCTGGGAAATTGAATTTCCACAGTCATGCGTACTTTACATCCGCAATCACCGTTCACTTCCGGATTTTCATGAAGCGATTGTGAAGTTTGCGGACGGACAGAAGGTACGCTACTGCGTTCCGGTCATACAGGCAAAGAAATACACGGTCGACCGGATTTTTGAAAAACGGCTGCTGATTCTGCTTCCGTATCATATCTTACGGTATGAACATTTTTTGAAGCACAACACAACGGATTTAAAGAAAGTGCAGCATCTGCTGGACGATTTCCGGGAGATCAACCGGAGGCTTGAGCAAACATCTGAGAAAGAACAAAAGTCACATCTTTATATGGATATGATTGTTCTAATTGAGAAGATTGCGGATTATATTATTCCGGAGGATAATGAGATCAGGAAAGGATTGGGTGAGATTATGGGTGGTAAGATTTTGAAGTTACGCTCTGAGGAGTTGTTGGAACAAGGGGAAGCCAAAGGCAGAATTGATGCAGTTCAAAATATGATCAAATATAATGTTCCAAAAGAAAAAATTTTATTGGATTATACTCCTGATGAATATGAAGAGGCATTGCATTCTATGCCCGTAAAAGTATGACGTAATCCATTTATAACTATATTCTTCTAATTTTAACCGAAGGTTTGAACAAACATCTGAAAAAGAACAAAAAGTCGCATCTTTATATGGATATGATTGTTTTGATTGAGGAGATTGCGGATTATATTATTCCGGAGGATAATGAGATCAGGAAAGGATTGGGTGAGATTATGGGTGGTAAGATTTTGAAATTACGCTCTGAAGAGTTGTTGGAGCTTGGAGAAGCCAGGGGGGAAGCTAGAGGGGAAACCAGAGGCAGGCTTACCGGACTACGCGAAGGCAGAATTGATGCAATTCAAAATATGATTGATCTTGGTCTGACCAAAGAACAGATTTTAAGAAAATATTCTCCTGAGGAATATGAAGAGGCATTGCGGTCTATGTCTGTAAAAGCATAAAATATTGTATCACAAAAGTATTCACAGAATTGCTTTTTTACCAACGGGCAGAATCCAAAAACAGGCGCATACAAAGTCTTATCAGCTTTGTATGTGCCTGAATCCATTCTTTGTTATCAGATCTGATATTTTCTTCAATCTTATGAAAAATAATCAAGGTAAACATTTCCACCTCAACTGACATTTTTAATTGTTTATCTTTTCAAATAACCAATGAAATATATTTACATGTTATAAAATTTTCCATGGCTCTAAAAACACATGTTTAAATACATCCATATTAATATTTTTTTTATTCAAAACAGCTATAAATACATATTTTTTCAACCAACTATCGGATATGAAAAAATTTTCATTATGTGTTTCATAATTTTCAATATTATTTTGTGCTCTCCACCATTTTCCACATTCTCCAGAAGCCATATCGAATAGTAACATAGAATGTGTCGTTTTCGCCATTCTATACAAGGAAATCATTTCAGAATTCAATTGTACATCATATCCTAATATTTCTTTTATATTAAAAACACTATCATCATAAATTCCACTATCTCTAAATAAAAATTTACCTCCATCCAATCCTATCCAACAAGTATCTCCTTGTTGTAGCTGTTTATATATTCCATTATACATTACATCGGAGGATATTTTCCAAAAAGTTAATGAACCATTTTCGTATATATTTCCCAACGATTTCAAAGAAACTTTAATAACGCTATCTTGTTCATTTGCTCCCACAAAAAAACATGCATAATCATCAAATGGAAAACAAACATATCGATCATAAAATTCTTTCGGCGATATCCAACTTTTTTCTTTCTTTTTTATATAAGCCGGAATTTGAATTTTTTCCTTTGGTTTTTTAATATATGTATAAAGAATCTCTTTTATTTTTTTCATTGCAATTTCTTTTATTTGTAAAAAATCATTTATTTTTTTTACCTTTTCCCTATCTCGAATAATGGAAGCATAATATCTCATTAAGAAGGCTAAAACAGCATTAATTTCACCTGTACGCAAATTATTTTTTTCACACTCTTTTTTTTCTATCGGAACAAGTCCATATTTTTTTATTAAGTTTACGGACATTTCCCAATGTCCTCTATCGGACATAGCATTTGTCAAAATATATGTTACTTTCTCATTTGTTGTAGGCAATCTTCTTGTCTTATATACTTTTTCAAAAAAACAATTTGCTTTTTCCACTTTATCAAAAACTATCAAATCTGTTAATGAAAAATATATATCTTTCGTCCCATACTTTTTACTCATAAAATACATTAATGCATGTAATTCAGTAATAAGCCAACAGTATCCTGTTTTTTCCTGCTCTATTTCATTTTTCCAAGGAGAAGGGTTGGGAAACATATTATATATCTGTTCTGGTTCCCAGTTCTTTTCTAAAATATCCAGCAAAATGTCCTTATTCTTATTCATCTACTAACAAATCCTCTCCCAGCATTTGATTAACAATATGTGGTTTTCTTAAAACTAATTCCATAAGTGCTGGATATAACACCTGATTAATAGCACATTCAATATGATCAATATCTATAACTTCCATTTGTCTTTTTTCACTCAATGCCCGAACTGTACATCCACCTCTGCAAAAAAATTTCCAGTAACACTTTTCACACTCGACTGCTTTTTTCATCTTAAAAAAAGCCTTATCTTTATCAATTGTCATTTTAATTTGTTCTATTAATGACTCTTTCTTATATATGCTTCCAATCACAAAACTTGCATCATCCGTTAATTCACATGGATAAATATTTCCATCCATATCAAATACAATCATTTTTTTCCCACCACAACAACCACAAGAAAGACATATATCCGCATATTCGCGAAACAACAGGTTTTTCAACTTAATAAATATATTGTGTTCCATTACATCATAACCACGCTCCTGCAATTCAATAATTTTATATAAAATACGAAGTTCTGTATCCGCAATTTCCTGCGTATTCAAACATTGATTTTGTCCATGTGTGTATGTACTTGCATGCACAAAATTTAATTTTATATTACTTATGTGTAAGTCCAAAACCAAATGTTCAATTATTTTTTCGATATGTACAGCAGTTTGTTTTGTTATAGTAGTAATTGTACCTATTTTATTTTTATAGTACCTTTGTGCTTGCAAAAGATTTTTTTTTACAGTATCATAGCTGCCTTTACCTGAGACAAATGTTCTCTGTAAATCATGACATTTTCTATCCCCATCAATACTAATTCCAATACCTATATGATTTTTATAAAGTTCCTCTATAACATCATTAGTTAATAATGTTGCATTGGTTTCAATTGAATAATGTACTTTGGTTTTTTGGGGAGTTATAAACTTTGTTAGTGCAATTATTTTATTCTTTTCTAACAAAGGTTCTCCTCCCCATGCCTGTACGCTGATATTTGCAATTTTATATTCGTCACAATACGTTGTAATAAATTTTCCAATATCCCGTAATTTTTCTGTTGAAATGCAATTTTCTTCTTGTTCCAAATTTCTCAAGCAATAATTACATCTTAAATTACATTTATTTGTCATATCTATCATAAAAAACTCTGGTCGAACTTCTATCTCTTTTTCTTTACTTTCTTTAATATTTGAACTTATAAGAAATTTTCGACTTTTTAATATTCTGTATAAATATTCCGGAACAGTTTTACATTGTAAAACATTTATGACAGTGATATCTGTTAAAAGAATATATCCACACTTTTGAATCATAAATGCTTTCGTACCTTCAATGGCAACCATAGCTCCTGTAAATGTAACATTTTTGTCTATTTGAAATGATTGTATATACTCTATCCGCATTTTTCAATTAACTCCTGTGATATCATTAATTCAAGTATTTCATCTGCATCCTTACCCAGTAATTTTATTATTTTTATTCTCAATTCATCTTCTGTGATTGGAACTGATAAATATTCTACTAGTTCATTTGCACTCTTATAATCCATACCTGATATCATAATATTTTTTTCCAAAGTCTCACGATAACAAAAAATTCTTCCTTGACGATCAACAAATATATTCGCGTAAGGAGATATACTCAACATATTTTTTTTACTTTCATTCCATAAAATTTGTGTTTTTTTCATCTTATAAATATGGCTTCACAAGCCGTTCTCCAAAATAATCAAATGCTGTCTTGTAGGTTCCATTACAGATTTCATATGCTTTGCATTCCCGACAATATTTTTCACTGACAGCAACATTTCTTTCTGCCTCCATCAGGTTATTACTATATGGATCTGCATATCCCTCATACACTATATCTTTTTTTAAAGACATTAATTTCCAATAATACACATCACAGGCACACAAAGGAATATTAATTGCATACAGATGCCTTTTACTTCCATGTTTCCTTTTATTTAAATATAGATCAAATGTATTTTCCAATTGTTCTTTTATATCTTCGGATGATAAAAAAGCTTTTTCCAATTGTTTTTTCTCTATACCAACATAATCAATTCCACAAAATTGTATATTTACATTTTCAGGAAATTCATTGTCACAATACAAATAAAATTGTTCCAGTTGTCTTATATTTTCTTTTGTAATACAATGCTTAATTTCAATCTTTGCCCCCAGTTCATACATATTTTTCAGACCAGCAACACTTTTATGAAAACTTCCTTTGCTTTTATTTACCAATTCATGTTTCTCTGGAATCGAACTATGTAAAGTTGTAATTATACGTAATTTTGTTATATCTATATTTTTTTTAATTTCATTTACCAAAACATTATTTGCAAAATTTTCTCCATTACTTAAAACCGTAACATACATTCCACATTTTTGTGCAAAAGATATAATTTCAATAAAATTGGGATGAAGTGTTGGTTCCCCACCTGAAATTGTTATCTGCATACAATGTTGTTCCTGTAATTGTTTAAATAAAAAAAACAGAGAATTGACATTAACAATTTTCTGTTCTGATTTTTCCCTTTTTGTACAAGGACAAAAACTACATTTTTCATTGCATATATAACAAATTGCAACATATACACCGTTTTTCATCTTTCCTCCATAAAGCCATAACGGTCAGAAATTTATTTCTGACCGTTGACTCATATTTTTACCAACTACTTGCCCCACCATTATCATTGTTCCAACCATTATGTGTCCACCCTACCATGGAACAGTCCACATCTTCCATGATAATACGACTCTCATTTTCATTTACACACTGTGAAATTGATATCTCTTTTCCCAACTTTTCTGAATAAATCTTTTTTTCCTGCATAGCACTTTCCTCCTTTGCTTCAGATATTTACAAATAAATCATATAATAATCCTCCCTATCTTCCTACCAGTAAAAAATCTGTTTGCTCATGAATTTTACTTGAAAAATCTATTTATTTCCTTTTTCATAATCCTCAATGTCTGCAAACCACCTTTTTACCATATTTATAATATAAAAATACAAATCACCCGGTGCTATTATTTCCAATTTTTTTAAATAATCTTGAAGTCTTCTTATATGATTACTCATATGTTCCAATGCCATTTCCGCTCTATATTCAAGGTCCATCTCTTCATCCGGCATTTCAAAATATAAGAGTGAATTTTTTCGTTGTTCCCGAATGTCTGATATAAAGTCACACAAATCATCTGTAAGCCAGCTAATTTTTCCGATAAGATCTGCTGCCTCAATCGCTGCTTTCGACATTTCTTCTTTTAACGAAAGTAGTAAAACAGCCTTTTCAAATTTAACAGATTTATCTGTCAATAACCCTATCGCTTTTTGATTAAAAGCTTCCTTTTCCAGTAACAAATGTCTCCACATATATTGTTCGGATGTAAAAGCATCTGATATTAATTTTAAAATTTTTTCCTTTAATTCTGTATTTTCATATTCTTCTATATAATGATCAATCTCCTCTAATAATTCACCCAATTCAAAAAAAGAAGCTTCCTGCCTCCTTCTTTCCATTGTTAACAAATTTATAATTTTTTGCTGCTCCTCTGTGCAAAAACGCTTAGAATCCAATATTTTATCCGCCAAACAACAAACTATCAAAAATTTCAATCCGATACTTCTTTGCCTCTTTTTTATTTGGCCAAGAAACTCTATTTGATACAATGATAAAAGTTCAAAATTATTTCTGCACATTCTTTGCAAATTAAACTCATATTTTTTTTCTATTCCGTTCAATAACTCAAGAAGCTTTTCTGTCTCTTCATCCATTTTACAAAAAGTATGATTCTCACACCATAAATTAGCTTTTTCCCATTGCTCCTTATTTTTTACTAAAAAATTTTCATACAAAAAGTCATAATATTTTTTTTCACTAATCATTTTCTTCTCCAATTAAAAATACAGAATTAACATCATCATTCCATATATTATAAAAAACATTTTGGAAATGCTGATACAAATTCTCTTGCATATTGCGAAATATATAAAAACTTGGTCTTTCTTTTTTTTCTATTATATAAGGAGAATATAAGTCAATTTTCATATAGTCCATTTCTTTTTCTTCAAATTTTACAATCATAATTGCATATGGTAATACAACTTCTGTCATTTTTACATGTATATGTCTTTTTGCAACTTTCTTTGATATTTGCTCAAGAAACGTAATTGTACGCTGAATCAACTGTTTTTTTACTATATATCTATGCTCAAAATTTTCCTTAAATTTACATGCATCCAATTCTGCTTTGCTCTCTGGTTTTTCAATAATAATTTCTAAATTTAAATTCTTTTCGTTATTCTTTTTCTTTTGTTCAATAATCTCCTCCAATAGTGTTATATTTTGTTCGTTTTTTTTCAATAAACTGTTTCCATTTATGCAAACCATTTGAATTGCCTTCGCATGTACCAGTTTTTCCACAAGATTTTTTCTGTCTTCATCCATCTTTTCCCGTAAATTCATGCAAATATTAAGCCTAAATTCATCTTTTTTATCTGAAAATTGTTTCTGATGCTGCTTTAATCGTTCTGCATCAATATCTGGAAGCATATGATTTTCCGATACAATATAATACAATAATTCTGACAATACATATTTATTCTCATATTTTTCTAATTGCAACAATAATATTTCTTTAACTCCATTCGGAATAAACATGTTCTTTTTCAGCAAAAGTTTTTTATCTTTAAGAATATATTTCAAATCTTCCTTCATAATATTATCTTCTATATCCTGAATTCCATCTTCCCGAATACAAAAAAATTTATTTTTTTCTTTTTGATACAAACACAATTTATTATAAAAATATTGAAATGTAACACATGGTTTATAAAAAGCTATATTTCCAAACCCCTGTGATGCATAGTTTCCGTACTTTCCAAATTTTTCTTCCCGAATATCATTCATTTTCTTTTCATATTCAAACTCTTCATAAGTAGAAAATTGTCCATTCTTCGAGATTTGATATGGAAAAAAATATGTAAAAAAAAGCAATGGCTTACAATAAAAATAAAAGTAATCCGTTGCAAATAATTTTGTAATAAGATAATGGCTTTCCTTAGTTTTTCCTCTCATATGTATTACATTCCTCTATTATTTTTCATCTCATTAAGTACTTCATTAATTTTTAACTCCCGGGGTAATTTTTTTGTTATTTTCAACATATTATCAATCAATGTACCACCAGTATTTTTTATATCATCCTCATCAAATTTATGTCCTTTTGGTGTCTCGTCACCTTCAAGAAAATGACTCATTTCTTTTTGCATATTATTAATATCCGATTTAAACTTTCTTGCAGCTTTTACAAACTCATAAATATTTGAGAATTCCTCTCCAACATTTTTATCATTTTCTTTTTTCTTCAATGCATTTTCAATATCTCCTTTATGCTGTTCCCAATAGAGAAACTCCGTATGAACATTGATATTTCCTAATGCACCTATCATAACTTTTACTCTTTCTTTATCCGTGTCCAGATCATGTAATACTTCAAATTTATTTTTTATAGATACCTCATACTCTTCCAGAGGTTGAATAAAATCGGTAACAAATTCTACAGATAAATTATTTAAATGATTTCTTTTTCCATTTTTTCTTTGCGACCAGGCAATACAAATTGCACTTCCTGCGGTAAATATGCTAACAAACACCATTACTACCGTAGTAATAATAGAAAAAATACTATCTGCACCAAAAAACTTTTGATTTATAACCATCACCCTTCATACTCCCTTTTTCCCTTAAAAGAATAGGGAACCCCAAAGGAGTTCCCTATTAGTCAATGGTTCATTATGAAATTACTGTAACAGAGAAAGTACACCCTGGTTAGACTGATTAGCCTGTGCAAGCATAGACTGTCCAGCCTGTGCAAGAATGTTGTTCTTGCTGTAGTTTACCATCTCTTTTGCCATATCTGTATCACGGATACGAGACTCAGCAGAAGATGTATTCTCGGAAATGTTATCCAAGTTGTCGATGGTGTGCTCTAATCTGTTCTGTACAGCACCAAGTGCAGATCTCTGGGAAGAAACCTTAGAGATTGCATCGGAAATAGCATCGATTGCGTAGGTTGCTGCTGTACCGTTCTTGTCAGTTACATTTAAGCCCTTGATTCCAAGGTTTGCAGAATTCATGGTGTCGATGTCGACAGTGATCTTGTTAGTCATGTCAGCATCTGCACCTACATGAAGGCTAAAGCTTAATGTGTTTGCAACTTTTGCAGAACCTGTCTGAATCTTGAATGTGCCAGTACCATTTGTAAGATCTACAGGCGTATTTACAGCACCTACCCCTACCTTAGCAGTTCCTTCAGTATCACCAATCTGGTTAGCAGCTAAAAGCTCTTTTGCAGCTAACTCATAAGCTTTTGCCTTTGTGATAACGGAAGTGTCATTATCGTCAATACCATCGCCAGCAGTTCCACCTTTTGCACCATCATCTTTGATAAGTGTAACGGTCTTTGTTCCAACTGTGATTTTAGAACCTGCTGGAGCGTTGGTTGCTAAATCATTAGCGGAAGCTGTAGCTTTGCCACCAACACTTGTTGCTGTAGCTGCGGCCTGATCTTTCAAAGTAGATGGATCTTCTGAATAATAACCAGCAGTAATTGCCTGCTTATCCAGTGTCTTTACGTCATCCTTATACCACTTGTAAGTAGTTCCATTGATTTCAATATCCTGATGTTTTGTATCAATATCTAAGCCGTTAGTACCAAATGCAGATTTAACATCATCAGCAGTGCCACCAATAGTATAGTTCTTTCCACCAATGCTGACAGTATCTCCTGCATTCAGTTCATCCATAACAAATGTAGCAGTTCCATCACCATTGTCTGTAAGTGTTCCCTTTAATCCTGCATCATGTGCTTTCATATTGACAGTCTTCTCACCGTCATCACCCTTTAACAGGTAAATCTCATTGAATTTGGTTGTCTCTGCAACACGGTCGATCTCTGTATTTAACTGGTCAATCTCATCCTGGATAGCCTTACGGTCTGTATCCTTAGAGTTTGTACCGTTTGCTGCCTGAACTGCAAGCTCATTCATACGCTGTAACATGCTGTGAACTTCTGTTAAAGCACCTTCAGCGGTCTGTACAGAAGATACACCGTCCTGTGCATTGGAAGAAGCCTTATCCAGTCCACGGATCTGCTTTCTCATCTTCTCGGAAATGGTAAGTCCTGCTGCATCATCTGCTGCACGGTTGATCTTGTAACCAGAAGATAACTTCTCGGTTGACTTAGCCTGTGCGCCGGATGTGATACCAAGCATTCTGTTTGCGTTTGCTGCCTGCATGTTGTGTTGTACTACCATACTCATAATAGAATCCTCCTTGAACTCCCGCTTTGCGGGGTATTATGTCTTTTCCTCCGGAAATCCTTTTCCTGAGGTTGTTTCTTATTGCACCACGTCTGCGGTGCGTCACAAGCATCTGAGATGCTTTGCAACCTTGTATATTTAGCCATACACCTTTCGATGTACCGCAATAAGCGAAGCGTCCCGGGTGTGCCCCGCCTATTACCAGAATTTAAAACTGATCAGGAGTTAAATTTATCTTTCAAACTCTCTGCATCTTTCTTTGCCTCTGCCTTCATCCTCTCGTTCCACAGGATTCTCTTAATTTCCTGCTGTGCCTCTCTGGAAATGCCCGGCTCTGCATAATAGGTTTCTCTCTTTCGTGCCGGATTTTCTTCCGTGGTACTTCTGGCAATGTTGAGTTCCCGTGGGGCATCAATGAGCAGCCTTGCGTGATTTCCCGAACCACCTACATAGACCACACGGATGTTATCACCAATGTTTACATATTGCCCCTGTTTCAATGAAAGTTTCAGCATTTTGTTACCTCCATGTATGTATTCCATACCCTGTTTCCTCGGGTATGTCCTGCGCATTTTCTTACGCATCTGCATTTTTATAAAATGCTTCTTTTCTTTTTATTTCAAAAATGCGACAATGTTTTATAGAATGTTGCATTTTATGTCACAAAAGCATTTTATTTTTGGCTTGAAAGGAGTAATTTTTATGGGAACAACACAACCGATCCGAAACCGACAGGAACTGCAGAATTTCAGTTCATACTACAAACAGGTAAAACCGCATTTGCGAAATTATACTTTAGTTGTATTGGGATTAAACACTGCACTGAGAATCAGCGATCTATTAAATCTTCGCTGGAAAAATGTGTATGATTTCAAAAAGAATTGTTTTCGCGATCATCTTCTGGTATGGGAACATAAAACGGGAAAAAGGAATTGTATTGCAATCAATCAGAATGCCAAAAAAGCGCTATATCTGTATTTCGTGGAAAGAACTCCTGCTCCGGAAGAATATGTTTTTTCTAAGCGGACAAATCCATATAAACCGCTCAGCCGCTCTCAGGCTTACCGCATCATAAAAGAAGACGCAGCACACACAACAAGTGACGAATCCATCAGCTGTCATTCTCTCCGGAAAACCTTTGGCTACTATGCGTGGCAGGAAGGCATCCAGCCAGCACTTTTAATGAATGTCTTTAACCATTCTTCGTTTCATATCACGAAACGTTACCTTGGAATTGAACAGGACGAAAAGGATCTTGTTTATCTGAATATTAATCTGTAAAACGTTCGGGGAATGCTTTGTTGCGATACCCTATACAAAGCGTTCTCTTTCATAAAATGTTTGACTTTTATCATAAAATGCGTTATTCTATTTTCAATAAATATCTATATTCCAAATCTGATGCCAGAGCATTGTTGCCAGAAAAGGCAGCACGCAGCAATCATGGGGAGCATTTCGCTCATAAATCACAATTGGAATTAAAATTTCATAAACGTGTCATAGCAGAGCTGTTTCTTATTTTTTCATATTGTAAAAACAGACGTTTATGATATATACTAAAGGAAAGGCAGGATACCACATGGAGAAATCTGACATTCTGACAGCTTCACTGCCAGATGCCAACGATGAAGCAACCGATCACAGCACCATTTTTGATGATGTTTTCCGAACAATTGCTCAGAAAATGCCACAGCTTCTGATTCCTCTGATCAATGAAGTATTCCACACTTCTTACAGTGAAGAAGAACATTTTGAACAGTTGCGGAACGAACATTATGAAAAATATGGCACTGTGATTACAGATTCTATTATCCAGATTGGCAATCACATTTATCATCTGGAATGCCAGTCCTCGAAAGACAAAACGATGGTTATACGAATGTTCGAGTATGATATTTCGATTGCGATCGAGCACGCTTCTTATGAAAATGACGAAATCTGGGAAATTGAATTTCCACAGTCCTGCGTTCTCTATATCCGTAACCACCGTGATCTCCCCGACTATCACGAAGCGGTCGTGAAGTTTGCGGATGGACAAAAAATGCGCTACCGTGTTCCAATTTTACAGGCAAAAAAGTATACCGTTGACCGCATTTTTGAGAAACGGCTGCTGATTTTGCTACCGTATCATATTTTACGGTATGAGCACTTTTTGAAGCACAACGGGATGGATACCAGAAAGTTACAACAATTGTTAGCTGATTTCCGTGAAATTAACCGAAGACTTGAAGAAACAGCAGAAAAAGAAAATAAATCACATCTTTATATGGATATGATTGTTCTGATTGAACAGATTGCAGATTATATCATTCCAAAAAACAATACCATTAGGAAAGGATTGGGTGATGTTATGGGTGGCAAGATTTTAAAATTACAGTCGGAGGAATTGCTGGAACTAGGGGAAGCTCGTGGAAAAGCAAAAGGCAGACTTGAAGGCAAACGCGAAGAAAGACTCGATGCAATTCAAAATATGATGGATCTTGGATTGACAAAAGAACAAATTTTAAGAAAATATTCTCTTGAGGAATATGAGGCAGCATTGCGTTCTATGCCAGCAAAAATATAACCGAAAAGAAAATTTTAAATATTTTCTTTTCAGGGGTTAAGGAATGCTTCCATCGTCCGATATATTAGGTGTAGATAAAAATGCAACATTCTATAAAAGAATGTTGCATTTTTTATTAATTGTACACCAGTGCCGCCCATTTTATACATTTATAAAAAAGAACGGTTCCCAACTTACCGTCAGAAACCGTTCTTTTTGTTATTATTTTTTGATAGCATCCTCAAAGGCTTTACGCACATCATCATTATGATTGGTAATGATAAGCACCGCATACTGCCCTTCTGTAAAGATCAAGCCGTCCTGAATCCTGCTGACCTGCTTTGGCTCATAGGACTGCAGCAGATTATATCGATCCTGCTGATGCTTTGTCAGACTTTCTTTTGCCTCGTCCACATCTGCTTTATCTTTCACCGCGATTACAACAATTTCATCTGCTTTGTGTCCATCCGAGGAATAACTTACAAAATAACTGTCTACCTTTTTATATTCCATATCAGAAATATGGGAAAAATTGTCCTCTGCATCTTTTTCTGTACTGCTTGCATTAAGCATCTCCGGAAGATCCGGATCTGCAGCCTCCATCGCTGTACGCAAGTCATACATACTGACCGTATTTTGCGCGTTTTTCCCAGAACCGCACCCGGCACACGCAATCAGTAATGTAAGTACAGACACCAGACAGATGCCTTTTTTTATTTTTTCCATTCGATTAATTTTCCTCCACTGCTTCCTCGGTACTGAATGTTGCGCCGTTTGCTGCGGCTTCATTCATCGTCATATCTGCGCCACCGATGATCTGTTCTTCTGTTGACACTCCCATATCACCGTTGTTCATCGGAGTCAGCCCTTCAAATGCTTTCTGAACTGCCTTGTCTATCTTCTGCTGCTCCTTCTCGCTGATATTCTGACTTGTATTGTCCGTGTTATATCCCGGCATGGTAACATTAAATAAATATCCTTTTCCATCCGGATCCTGAATCCAGTTGTAAGTTCCCAGACTGTATGGCATATCCTTATAGCTTCCGGACATCAGGAAATTGTCAATGGCAGAAGCTATGGCATTTGCCACCTGCGCTTTTTCCTCTGTAATATCCTCTTTAAACGCAACCATGACCCCACCAAGCTTTTTGTCCATGGCAGCACGCAAGGCTTTCGGCAGATCATATATACTGTCCACTGTTTTCTTGTTCTGGTATGCCATATTGTACTTTAATGAGCTGGCTGCCGGGAAGTAATCGCGATCCCAGCTCTGGGACTGTCCATACATGGCATCCGTCACATTAAAGTTCGCATAATTTCCATTTCCTGCATCGGAATAAATATCGGTAATGTACCAGTCTCCGTCAATTTTTACCACATCCCAGCTATGGAATTTTTCTGTATTATGTTCCACTTTACATTCAATTCCCATCATCTGCATGAACATGCGGAATGTCGTCGCGTAACCGACACATACGGCATTGTGGTATTTTAACACCCCATATGGATTATCACAGTCTTCCTGTGTACTCGGAATAACGGTCAGGGCACCGGAATCCTGCTGCAGTTTTTTGGTCATCCAGTCATACACGGCCTTTTCTTTTTCAAAATCAGACATGCTGTCCTTGATCTTCATATCCTTGATCGCTTTTTTTGCCATATCAAGGGTTTCTTTTTCTTTATCCGTCAGCTTAGAAGTGTCTCCGGATTTGTAAGCATCCGAAATATTTGTTGTTGGTTTAATTTCATAATTTTCCGCAATTTTTACATAATCTTCGGTTGTCTCCGGATTTTCTTCCTTCTTCTGCTCGGCTATGTAGGATTTTAGAGTTACCAGATTAAATGCGGAAATCGTGGTACTTCCTACAACACCGGCTGCCAGTACCACCGCAACGACTCCTTTCCACGCCCCGTTCTTTTTCTTCTTTGGTTCTTCCGGCTGTACGGAATTACTTTTTACACTTTCATAGGTTTCCATAATTTATTCGCCTTTCTTCCTTTTTCTTTATGCTATCAACAGAATTATTTTTCTGTGCTTCCTAATTATAGCAATAAAAAAGCGAAAAATACGAATCTTTAAAGAAATTTAAACAAATATTAAGATACCCAAAAACAGGGACTTCCTTTTGAAAGTCCCTGTCGTGCCTGATAATTTTTACATAATATCTTCTTCTATATGTTCCCGTCCCTGCGCAATGATTCTTCTTACATGCTCATCCGCCAGCGAATAAAATACAGATTTTCCCTCTCTGCGGCTTTTTACCAGTTTGTTCTGTTTTAAAATCCGAAGCTGATGGGAAATGGCAGACTGCGTCATCGACAATACTGCCGCCAGATCACAGACACATACTTCGGCTTCAAACAACACAAACAAAATCCGGATACGGGTAGAATCTCCAAATACCTTGAACAATTCTGCCAGATCATACAATTCTGTTTCTTCTGGCATCGTATCATGGACGATCTTCAACAGATCCGGATGTACTTTGTTCTCACTGCAACATTCTATCTTTTCTCTTTCCATGAGTTTCTCCTCTCCGCCGGAAAATGGATAACCGCAACATTATAACTTCTTTACAAACAATGCGCGGATCGCATTTAATACTGCAATCACCATAACTCCGACATCTGCAAAAATCGCCATCCACATATTTGCAATACCAATCGTTCCGAGGAACAGGCAGATCAGTTTGATTCCGATTGCAAAGTAAATATTTTCATATACAATGCGCATACATTTCCGGGCAATCCTTATTGCTTTGGAAATCTTGATCGGATCATCATCCATCAGGACAATATCCGCAGCCTCAATCGCTGCATCCGATCCAAGTGCCCCCATCGCGATACCTACATCCACGCGGGAAAGTACCGGTGCATCGTTAATTCCATCCCCGACAAAGGCAACCGTGGATTTCTCCGGCTTATTCTGTAATAATTGTTCCACCCGTGCCACTTTATCTGCCGGAAGCAGCTGGGAATGAACTTCCGTAATACCAACTTCTTTTGCTACCTGCTGTGCCACACGGTCATCGTCTCCTGTCAGCATCACAAGACGCTGCACACCGGAATGCTTAAGCGACTGCATTGCCTCTGCGGCATGTGGTTTGATCACATCTGCGATCAGAATATGCCCCGCATAGTTTCCGTCAATGGCAAGATGGACGATCGTTCCGGTGCAACTGCACTCGCGGTAAGCAATGCCTTCTTTTTTCATCAGCTTGTTATTTCCGGCGGCAACCTTATGCCCATCGACTATGGCAATCACTCCGTGTCCGCCAATTTCCTGCACATCGCTCACACGCTCCATGTCCAGTTTCTTTCCATATGCTTTCTGCAAACTGATACTGATCGGGTGTGTGCTGTGACACTCGGCAAGTGCCGCATATTCTAACAATTCTTCTTCCTTTTTTGTATAAACCGGATGTCCGGATTTTACCGGGCAGCTCTCAGCGTCACAGGTATCACTGTGGATTCCACAGACTTCAAATACGCCCTGTGTGATCGTGCCTGTTTTATCAAATACAACGGTTTTGGTGGCTGCAAGTGCCTCCAGATAGTTGGAGCCTTTGACAAGAACACCTGCGGCACTGGCTCCTCCGATTCCGGCAAAGAAACTCAGTGGAATACTAATGACAAGCGCACACGGACAACTGATAACAAGGAATGTCAGGGCACGGTAAATCCAGGTTCCCCACTCTGCCGGAAGTCCCATAAAAAGCATTCTTACAATTGGTGGCAGAAATGCAAGCGCCAGTGCACCGTAGCAGACTGCCGGGGTATAATAGTGTGCAAATCTTGAAATAAAATTCTCGGAGCGTGATTTTTTAGAGCTTGCATTTTCAACCAGATCAAGGATTTTTGACACTGTAGATTCCCCGAATTCACGGGTGGTACGGATCTTTAACAAGCCGGACAGGTTAATACATCCGCTGACGATTTCTTCTCCAACAGCCACTTCACGCGGTACACTTTCTCCGGTCAAGGCACTGGTATTTAAAGAAGAATGTCCTTCTACTACCACGCCATCAATCGGCACTTTTTCTCCTGGCTGAACGATAATCACGGTACCGATCTCCACCTCATCCGGATCAACTTTTTCCATCTGTCCGTCTTTTTCGATATTTGCATAATCCGGACGGATATCCATCAGATCGCTGATGTTCCGGCGGCTTTTGCCAACGGCATAGCTTTGGAACAATTCTCCGATCTGGTAGAACAACATAACTGCAACGCCCTCTTTATAATCTCCCAGCGCGATCGCACCTACGGTTGCGACTGCCATCAGAAAATTTTCGTCAAAGACCTGCTTGTTGCAGATGCCTTTCCAGGCTTTTTTTAAAATATCATAACCGATCACAAGGTATGGAATCAGATAAAGGACAAATTCAAGTACCTTCGGAATGGAAACAAAGTTCCCTGCTACCGCAAATGCAATTATTAAAATAGCAGATAAAATAATCCGTTTTAATACTTTTTTCTGTTTTTTATTCATAGCAGCCTCCTGTCTGATATCTATGGGAAAAGCCAGAAATCCTTTCCTGTCTGCCGGAATGATTTCTGACTTTCTGCCTTAGACATCATCTTTATGTTTGGATTAAAGGAAAATTTCACAATCGTCTTCTACTTTTTTGCAGTTCTTTAATACGTCCTGCATAACAGACTTTGCGTCTGCACCGTCTTCAAATTCTACGTTCATCTTCAGTGTCATGAAGTTTACAGTTGCATCCTTTACTCCTGCAGTTGCTTTTGTTGCTTCCTCCATTTTATTTGCACAGTTTGCACAATCCACATCAATTTTGTAAGTCTTCTTCATAGCCGGTTTCCTCCATACTTTTCATTTTACATTTTATTACTCTTTCATATGAGCACTTGTTCATATGTTTGATTTTATTATAGCGTAAATTCAATAAATGTCAATAGGAGCTTTCATGATTATGAAAATTTTAAAATTTTATGATTTTTATTTCGATATAAAAGACAGGTTGCTGATTAGACCTTGCATTTTCCTATGTTGAGACATATAGAAAATTTCTTACAGATTATGTCCCTCCTTTTTTCTTCTGAGACTTATAGAATTTAACTTATCGATTATGTCCCACTTTTCTTTCCTCTTGGGACTTATAGAACATTTCTTGCAGATTATGTCCCGCCACTCTTTCCCAGCGGGACTTATAGAAGATTCCTTTATTGTTATGTCCCCTCAACAACATTATATGGGACATACTGTAATTTTTTTCTCTATATGTCCCAACAGATCTAATCTACGGGACATTTCTTATATTTGCTCCGCATATGTCCCACTTTCCGATTCTGTCGGGACATTTCTTACATTTTTTTCTGCATATGTCCCCGTTGTCAGACATTGCCAATTGCAAATATGTATTATTTAAAATTCCTCATCCAATCCCTCGTCCGATTCCGTACCTTCATAAAGATATTTCTCATTCTCCAGATCCGAATCATCATAGATCGGCTGCACCAATGATTTTTTTGTCATCTTTTTATTTCCGACAAGCCAGGCTGCCGCTGCTGCTGTAATCGGTACAGTCAAAACTACACCGAGCGTTCCGGAAAGCCCCTGCATGATCTCCGTGACAATCACATAGGAATTGATCAGCTGATTATAACTTAAATTATATGCATAATTGACCACAAGGGTAGATAATGCACCCCCAACATAAGCAAAAATCAGAGTATTTGCCATCGTTCCCATCATATCGCGCCCCACACGGATACCGGATACAAACAGATCTTTCCCACCCAGCTTGGGATTTCGGTCATACAGCTCCTGAATGGTAGAGGCAATCGACATTCCAACATCCATCGTTGCTCCAAGTGCTGCTATGATAATTCCGGCAAACAGAAGCTGCCCGATCTTTATATGTGTATTCTGTGCAACATAGTTCAAGGTTTCAATATCTGACACATTGTAACCAGTGATGCCTGCAGCTTTACCGAACAGAATGGCCGCAATCGCTGCTATGATAACGCCGCTGACCGTACCGATTACAGCAGACGCTGTTTTTTTGGAAACCCTACCTAAAAGCCACAGCGTTAATAGTGTTGATAACAAAACAACTACAATGGTAATTCCAATTGGTGATACTCCCTGATACATCAGTGGAAACATCAGATAGATGATACAAACGCCGGTAAATACCAGACTCGCGATGGCTTTGATTCCTTTCTTTCCGCCAATGACACAGACAATCAGACAGAAAAACAAACCAAACAGATAAATTGCTGCGGTCCGATCCTTACTGTAGACAGTCACTACATTATTATCTCCTGTCGTACTGACGATTACGATCACGTGCGAACCAATCTGGCAGTTTTCCATTCCAAACAGAGAACCACTCGGATTCACTGCATCCAGTTCTTCTCCGGTATTCGCTCCGGATTTTATCTGCACACGCACTTCCTGTGTTCCATAACGCTGCCCGTCTTCCGCCAGATTATCCTTTGTAATTTTTGTCACAATGGCTTTTTCGTAACTTTGGCCTTCCGTGGAAATCAAAGGTACTTTTTCGAATTGATTTACTTTTCCCAACAAGAGCAGGAACCCCAAAAGGCACAGGGTTCCTACTAAAAATTTCTTCCAGTTTTTCTTCATTGTTATTTAGCTGCTTTCTTTACTGCTTTCTTTGTAACAGTAATTGTAATTATTTTACTTGCTGCCTGATACTGGCTGGTTGCTGCTGCCTTCACCGTAATTGTAACCTTTCCGGCCTTTTTTACGGTAACTTTTCCGTTTTTATCAACAGTTGCAACCTTTTTGTCGGAAGATGTATAAGTAAGCGCCGTTTTGGCTTTTGCATTTAAGGAAAAGGCTTTGTCTCCTACGGTTTTTTTGTAAGAGTTCTTCGCCTGAATGGTCTGCTTTACCGCATCTTTTACGATCGTATAGGTAGTAGATCCCTGTAACGTTTTTCTGGTCGTTGCATCATAAGTTGTTACAGAAAACTTTTTGTCCGTTACTTTTACTACGGAATAGGTTGGTGTCCAGGTCTGGCTTCTCTCAGAAATGAAGTCCTGTTTGGAAGCAATCAGGTTATAGAATTTTGAACCTGTTGCAGAGTTTGCTTCTAAATATACGGTTCCTTCCGGATTGGTAACGGTTCCGCCAACGGTCTTGTTTACGATTTCATAGCAGTTATTCTGTGCCTGATAATCACTGTCTTTTTCAGCTTCCTCTACAGATTTGTATCCATAAGTGCTGTAAGAAGTATGATCCTTTCCATCCCCCTCAAGCTGGAAGGTTCTGGAATAGGTATGATCATGTCCCTGCATCACCACATCAATCTTATACTTATCCATCAGTGGAGTAAGCTGTGTACGAAGCACCATACCATCGGAATCGGAATGGTCGTAACCACTGCCGTAAATATCCTGATGGAATACCACAATACGCCATTTGGCATCTTTATTCTCATTGATTGCTTTTTTCATGACATTCTCATGCGTTGCACAGTTATAGTTGTTTGTGTCAAGAACAATGAACAGGACATTTCCATAACGATAATAGTAATCGGTTCCTGCCTTTGTCTTTCCCTGTACATAATTGGTATCGGTATCGGAAAAAGCATTTGGATTATTAAAATGCAGGCTGTACTGATTCGAAACACTGTCGTGGTTACCAATGGTCGTTGCTACCGGAAGGGAAGTCAGTGCCTCTGCCCCAAGATATCCTGCATACTCGCGCTCGTTGCTTCCGTAGTTCACCTGATCTCCTGCGGATACGAGAAAACTTACATCGGAATGATCTTCGAGTGCTTCATTTAATACGTTGTTCCAGTTATAGCTGTCATTTCTTGCAGCAAGATTTTTTTCCGGTGCAGAAGTTACAACATTTCCTGCATTTTCCATCTTTTCACTCTCACTGCTGGTCTGGCCTTTGGAAGCCCCGATCTGCGGATCTCCGACATACAGGAAAGAAAATTCATCAAATGCCTGTGTGGTATAGTTTTGTGTATCCTGCCACTTTCCATCCTGAAATACCTGATAATAATAGCTGGTATTTTCTTTGAGCCCGCTTACGGTTACTTTATTGGAAAAATATTTTGTGGTATCTATGGTCACAGCTTCGGTCTGCGCTCCGGTGAACTCTGTCGCACCATCCATATTCTGTCTGGTAGAAATTCTCACCTTTGGAGTCTCAGCCGTTTTGCTGTACCATGCATAATTTAATTTTGTCTCGTCCGCACCCGGAGTCAGCGATACATGTTCATACTCACTGCTGTAAGCAGCCCAGTTCTTTTTCCAGTTGCTCCAGTCTGTAGACTCCCGGGAAGCATCATTCCAGTGTTCCGTTGCTGCTGCAATCTTTGTCGGGATACCAGTGGCAAACATCCCTGCCAATACAGCGGTGGAGAGAACTCCTGCTGTAAGTTTCATCACATTTTTTCTCATAATTCTTTTGTTCTCCTTGTGAAATCTGTAAGATTTATTACAGGACTTATAATAAACGGGTTATGTAAGATGTACTATCCGGTTTCTGTAATCCTTTTGTAAAAACAAAAAGAGTGGATGCTTTGGGACATCCACTCCACATGCCGGCTATGCCATGCCGTTTACGGTTTTATATTTATAGAGCATCTCCGCGTGGTTTTGTTCTTCCACCTGGATATCTGCCAGAAGTTTGCGCACATCGGAATCCCCGAATGCAAACACATCGGTATTATACGTTCCGGACACCATTTTTTCAGAACCAATGCTGTCTGTGGCAAGGAAATTATCGTTTTTCTTATCTTCCGGATTGGTCATAGAATCATATGTTGCCTTTGGCTCATACATCTTTCCATCCCTGTCATTGACGTTACAGGATGGGACGCTGCCTTTCATGACCTGTTCCAGAGACTCCACATGCTTTTGCTCCTTTTTTTCCAGATCGGCAAACAAATCCCGAAGTACCGGGTCTTTTGCTTCCTGTCCGTAACGTTTGTACTTCTCCACGCAGGAAAGTTCCTGTGTGTGCAGATCCTCAATTGTCGCCATCTCTTTTTCTGTTAAAACCATGGTTTAACCCTCTTTCTTTCCATAAGATAATCTTGTTGATTGCAGAACATGAACACTCCGCAACCTTCTCCTCTAGTATCTGTAAAAAAAATACAACACATACCTGGTAAAATTTCGTCAAAAAGGGTTGAAACTTCTCACAACAGATTGTATAATTTCGTTTGTATTTTATACAATATTTACAAAAAGGTGGATTATTTTATGGAAGAACGAGAAAAATTAAAATCCCGTCTGGGATTCATTCTCCTGTCAGCCGGATGTGCGATCGGAATCGGAAACGTATGGAAATTTCCATACACTGCCGGACAGGGCGGAGGCGGTGCCTTTGTGCTGTTTTATCTGTTGTTTCTGATTATTCTCGGACTCCCGATCATGACGATGGAATTTGCGGTTGGGCGTGCCAGCCAGAAAAGTCCGGTCAAAGCCTACCATGCACTGGAAAAACCCGGACAGAAATGGCATATCCACGGGATTATCACATTGATCGGCTGCTATCTTCTTATGATGTTTTATACAACGGTCACCGGCTGGATGCTTCATTATTTTTATATGACGGTCACCGGACAGTTTCAGGGACTGGATGCCGACGGTGTATCCGGACAGTTTACCACAATGCTGAGCAAACCTCTGACCATGGGCTTCTGGATGGTGGTAGTTGTTTGCGCCGGCGTATTTGTCTGCTCCCGTGGACTGCAGAACGGTCTGGAAAAAGTAACAAAGGTCATGATGACTTCTTTGCTTATCATCATGATCATTCTGGCGGTCAACAGCTTTTTTATGGATGGTGCAAAAGAAGGCCTTGCCTTTTATCTGATCCCGGACTTTGAACGGATGAAACAGATCGGTATTGCAAAAACCATTACGGGTGCCATGAACCAGGCATTTTTCACGTTAAGCCTTGGAATCGGCGCGATGGCAATTTTGGGAAGTTATATCGGAAAGGAACGCTCTCTGCTTGGTGAATCGGTAAATATTGCCATTCTGGATACATTTGTTGCTATCACCTCCGGACTTATCATTTTTCCGGCATGCTTTACGTTCCATGTTGACCAGACTTCCGGACCAAGCCTGATTTTTATCACCCTGCCGAATATTTTTAACCATATTCCGCTTGGCAGACTCTGGGGAAGCCTGTTCTTTTTGTTTATGTTTTTTGCAGCGTTTTCCACAATCCTGGCAGTATTTGAGAACATCATCTCCTGCGGTATGGAACTGACTGGATGCAGCCGCCAGAAATCCTGTGCCGTTAATCTGGTACTGATCATTGTACTCTCCCTGCCATGTGTACTCGGATACAATGTATGGAACTGGAAAGGTTTTTCAATCTTTGGCGGGTCTGTGCTTGACCTGGAAGATTTTCTGGTAAGCAACCTGTTCCTGCCTCTCGGTTCCCTGGTATATCTGCTGTTTTGCACAAGCCGCTACGGCTGGGGCTGGAAAAACTACACAACCGAAGCCAATACCGGAAAAGGATTAAAAATTAAAAACTGGATGCGCGGCTACATTACCTATATTCTGCCGCTGATTGTGCTTTTTATCTTTGGATTTGGCATTTATGATAAATTTTTTACAAACTAAGGAGGATTTCTTATGTATCACGCAAATGAATCACGTTACGAAACCATGAAATACCACCGCTGCGGCGACAGCGGACTGATGCTGCCGGAAGTATCTTTGGGCTTCTGGCACAATTTCGGAGATACCGGTGTTTATGAAAATATGAGACAGATGTGCTTTACGGCATTTGACCACGGGATCACACATTTTGATCTGGCAAACAACTATGGACCGCAGCCGGGCAGTGCGGAGGAAAATCTCGGGAAGATCCTTCGGGAAGAACTTTCTTCCTACCGCGATGAACTGATCATCAGTTCCAAAGCCGGTTTTGACATGTGGCCGGGACCTTATGGAAACTGGGGCAGCCGCAAGTACCTGATTGCCAGCCTTGACCAGAGCTTAAAACGGCTCGGTCTGGACTATGTGGATATTTTCTATCACCACCGCATGGATCCGGATACACCGCTGGAGGAAACCATGGGTGCACTCGACCAGATCGTGCGAAGCGGAAAAGCACTGTATGTCGGTCTGTCCAACTACGACGGGGAAACGATGAAACGCGCGGCTGCCATCTTAGAAGATCTGCACTGCCCGTTTATTATCAACCAGAATTCCTACAATATCTTTAACCGTACCATTGAAGAAAACGGTTTAAAACAGGCCGCGGCAGATGGGAAGAAAGGAATTATTTCTTTCAGCCCGCTCGCGCAGGGTATGCTGACCGACCGCTATCTAAACGGTATTCCAAAAGACAGCCGTGTCAATACCGATGGACGTTTCCTGCATGCGGATCAGTTTGATGAAAAGCGGATGGCAAGTATCCGAAGTTTAAACGACATTGCAATAGCCCGCGGTGAAAGCCTCGCGCAGATGGCTCTTAAATGGGTGATCCGGGACGGTGTGGTTACTTCCGTTCTGATCGGAGCTTCCCGCCCGGCACAGATTCTGGAGAATTTAAAGGTATTAAACTCCGCACCATTTTCCGAGGAGGAATTACAAAAAATCGATCAGTGTTCTCTGGCATTGTAACTATTAATATTGGGTTTATTATGTACCAAAAATCGCTCAGACCATACGGTCCGGGCGATTTTCTATTGGGAGAGTTTTTAATTTTGTATTGTTGCAATTCCTGAAATTGTAATTGCATTCTCTCCTGTATTCTCTATAAATATACTCTGTATAAATTCTTTACCAGATGTTTCAAATAACTGTTCCACCTCTCCATTCGCCTCAATATACATCTGTTTATGCGCAGAGGTCACCATTCCTATACGAACTGTTTTTTCGGGTTGGCTGGTATCAACCGTAATCCTTATTTTCTTCGGTTTTCCTTCAACTGCCCATTGACACAGCATCTGCTTTGGAATCTCTGCGGATAGCCGGATACTATCCTCCGTAATATCTTCCGGAAAAGCATCCATAACCGCCTGTTTATATACATCATACGGTGCTTCCTTAACCATATAGCTGTGTCCGGCATCTGCATTTATTTCCATTTGTGTCACATAACAGGCATGCTCATCCATAACCTGATTTTGTACATCTTCAATTTCGGTCTCAACCGTTCTGGCATAAATTTCCTGTACCGCTTTTTGGGTTCCAATCCCGGCTCCAAAGGTCAGACCAATACTGGCAAGAAAAAACAGGACAAAGCCTGCGGCAACTGCTGGAAGTCTCAATTCCTTCTGTATCCTGTACTGCTTCATACGGCCGATCCGTGCCTGTAAATCATTCTTCCCACCAAACATGGAAAATGGAAATGCCAGCGGATGAGGCTCCTGTGTAAGCAACTCCAGTGCTGCATGAAAATATTGTCGGACTGAAAAAATATTTTCGGAAATACGGCAGCATTCCATATCACATGCCAGTTCCGACCAGAAATCCAATTTGCGGTTAAACAGATAAATCAGAGGATTATACCAGAATACATCTTCCAGCAGCCGCCCAACACCTTTCCATATGAGAATATTCTGCCGGATATGCACAAGCTCATGCGTAAGCACAATCTGCAGGCTCTCTGGGGAAACATCCTTTCCTGGCAGTACGATCCATTTTCGAACACACCCCAGCACCATTGGCGAAGATATCCCGTAACAGCGATACACTTCTATATTTCCCCGGATTTTTAAACGGTGTTTTATCCCCTCTGCAACCAGCTTTACCTGTTTTTCTGCTGGGATTTGATGCTTTTTTATATAATGTTCCACCTTGTAATAACGAACCACATGACTGACAAAAACGATTCCTGCACCCAGCAGCCAGACAACTGCTGCCACACGCTCGATACGCGCGATTGTTGGTGTCAGTTCAAACAGATGTCCTTTGACAAACAATATCTCCCCGGTTTTACGATAATGTGTGACATACAAAAAAAGATACAGCCCCGGAAACAGCCAGAATGAAAATACCAAAAGCAACATTCCATAAATATAACGGTATTTCTTTAACCGATCCAAAATTCCTGCTGCAGCCACATATACCACAAATGCAAGGCTGCCTGTAAGCGTCGTCAGAAGCCCCATGTAAAACAAATTATTGATCCAGTTCATCAATGCTCTTTCTCAACTCCTCTATTTCCTCTTTTGTAAGTTTGTGGTCTTTGTAAAATGCTGTTAAAAACTGAGCAACTGATCCACGGTTCCAAAATTTTACAAATTTATGGCTCTGCTCCTGCTGATATGCAAGTTCCGGTATCAGAATCTCGTATGTAGCATTACGCCCACTCTGGTTCATCTTTAAAAATCCCTTTTTCACCAGTTTTGCAATATACGTTGATACCGTCTGGGATCTCCAGTCTTTCCCGTAAGTTTCGTTGGTCAGTTTCATAATTTCCTGTAGTGCCATCTCATGAGGATGATCCCAGATGGTTTTCATCACCATAGACTCGGCGGTTGTTAATTCTTCCATTCCCAGCTCCGTTCTGCAATTAATATATATAATTACCTGAATACACAATACTATGATTTGACGCATTTTGTATCAAAAAATTAAAATGACCTGTATACCCTACTGTAATTGTACCATTCACCCATCCATTTGTGGAATATGACCCATTAACAATTCCAACAGTTCCATCATCATTATCTCTCAATCCTAAATAACCACCATAATTTCTACCTGAATGATTTTGAGAGATATTAACTGTAATCTTATCTCCCTTTATCCAAGAATGAATTGTTGTTGTCCAACTTGTTGTGTTTGCTGGAATTGTCCAGTTTCCAACATTATATCTAATCCTCGTTCGCGGCATAATATCTAAGTTTTCTAGAAAACTTGGCTCATAATAGCCCATAAATTTTCCACTTTGACTTGTTATTTCATATACTTCTCTTCCAGCACTCTTTTTTTGCAAATATTCATTTTGCACATCTACTGTTTCAGCATGAATCGTTTGCTGGTTTCCCATAATACAAAAATATAACAACATAAATACAATAGCACCTTTAATTACTCTCTTCATACATCTTTTCTCCTGTTCTCTTGAAAATCTACTTTAATGTTACTAAAATTAATTATTATCATCTATCCTCCTTTTATAAACTACAACTATAGTTTTAGTTTATAAAAGGATAATAACATACTCGTGGAACAATTACAACTGTTTTGATTGAATTACACGTAAAATTGTGTATGATATAATTAAGAATACAAAGCAGGAGGTGTTTTCTATGCCATTAACCCAAAAATCAACCTATACAACCGATGACATCTATGCCCTTCCGGAAGGACAACGCGCAGAACTGATTAACGGTGTCATTTACGATATGGCACCGCCAAACCGGATTCATCAGGAAATTGTCATGAATTTTTCTGTTGCAATCCACGATTATATCAAAAATAACCATGGTAACTGCAAAGTCTATCCTGCTCCATTCGCCGTTTTTTTGAATGCGGATGATAAAACCTATGTGGAGCCGGACATCAGTGTCATCTGTGATCCTTCCAAGCTGGATGACAGAGGCTGCAACGGAGCCCCGGACTGGGTGATTGAAGTTGCCTCCCCTGGTACAAAGCGAATCGACTATGGTATAAAATTATTCAAATACCGTTCTTCCGGTGTCCGCGAGTACTGGATTGTAAACCCACTTACGCAAACGGTGAATGTGTATGATCTGGAAGGAGAAGAATTATCTGACCAATATACTTTTGATGATGATATTCCGGTGTGTATTTATGATGGACTTATCATCAATATTTCCACACTTTTAAAATAAGAACGAGGAGACTTTCGTCTCCTCGAACTTGTTTCCCGTCTATTTTACCTTCACGTTTAATTTTAAAACTTTTTTCTTTCCATTGTTCAACGTTACGGTCACGCGAACGGTCGCTGTTCCTTTCCTATTGGTTTTTATGGTTCCTTTCTTACTTACCGATGCAACTTTTTTATTGCTGCTCTGATAAGAAACACTTTCTACATTATCCATATTTAAGGCAGCCGACAGGGAAACCTTCTTTTGTTTTCCCTTCTTCACCTGAACGGTTTTATTCTTCAATGTAACCGTTTTTAATATTTTCATTGTGACCTGATCCATATCTTTCTGATCCATAAGGACGTAATTCTTATTGGAATCTGCTGAAAAATTCACATTTCCGGCTTTTGTAACCGTATAACTCTTGTCGTTTACAAGGACATAGGCACCTGTCTTTTGATCTTTTGCACACACATACAGCTTATTTCCGGCCTGTATGTCTGCTGTATTTACGGTCAGTGTATAGCTTACGTTGCCAGCCGGATCGGTGACCTGGATCGTCACATCTGTGTGTTTTCCATCGTTTTCTTCCAGTATCTGATTTATCAGATCAGCGGTCACCGTTGTTTTGATGGCTTTATTTTTCCGGGTTCCGGTAACGGTTACGGTTGGTGTATTTTGTCCGGCCGCGTTTCCATCGGACGGTGTTTGTGTACCAGCTGTATTTCCGTCAGACGGAGTTTCTACATCGGTTTTGTTTCCGTTGGACGGTGTTTCCCCTCCGGCTGTGTTACCACCCGAAGTATTTCCGCCACCAGAACTTCCTCCGGAAGATGAGCCGCCTCCAGTCGTTCCACCGCCTCCGGAAGACGAGCCGCCTCCGGTTGTTCCACCACCTCCGGAAGATGAGCCGCCTCCGGTTGTTCCACTTCCTCCGGAAGATGAGCCGCCTCCGGTGGAACTGTCCTCTTTGATTGTAACGGTCGCGGCTTCACTTGTCACTGTTTCGTAATAAGTCTGTCCATCCTTATCATCCGGCTCATATACTGCCTTAAACTGATAAGAACCGCCACGTTTTAAGCCTGATACAACCGTATCGGCTTCCCCATATACGAGTTTTTCCTGTGCCTTTATTATGGTTCCGTCCTGATAAAAAGAAATCGAACCAAGCGGAATACTGCCATTTCGGACTCCATCTACCTTTGCATACAGATGTACGGAATTACCGTTTTCTGTCTCTGCCGTAAGACGAATCGATGGTTTCGCCGCTGTAATGGTAAAGGTTCCGACTTTTTCCGCTATCACATCGTACTGGTTTCCAGTTACTTTAAACCACACCTCATAGCTGCCCGGCTGCACCGGAACAACATTTTTCCCATCCTGCCGATAGAAAACTTCAGGCTTTACCTGCGAATCTACCGTCTTTCCGTTGTCCTTTCGGACTACATTTACCGTGGAAACAAAGCAGCTCTGTTTCAGCCCTGTGTATGCAGCTGTCTGCTGGATGGTATCATACTGCATCTTTACGGCAATTGGATTTACCGTCACGGTTTCGTTTGCCTGGGAAGGAAGTGCCCTATCATTTTCATTGGCTGCTCCTGCACCTGCATAAGAAACTGTAATTGCATTTTCTCCCATATGAAATCCGTTTGCCTCTGAAACCGGAATCTTTATGGCTGCCACTCCTTTTTGAAGCGTGATGCCGGATACTTCATAAGGGGTCTGGTTAATGTATACCGAAAAATCAGCAGACGGCACGTTCTGTCCCTGTAAGCTGCTACCTGTATAGACCGTCTGCACGGTAAGATTCAGTTCATCCTGCATGAACACGGCCGATGGTAATCCATTTATCGTAGTGGTTGTTTCCTTTGAAGTAGCCGTCGAACCAGATGTATCCAGATCTTTGTTTACAATCAGAATTACGTTCTGTTCGATCTGTTCATCTGCTGAAAATGGACGGATTGTGATGTAGTAGGTTCCTTCTTTTACTGTAGAACTCTCAGTCGTGTGATAGCACATGGGTGTGATCGTATCATCTGTAATTTCCTCATATGATACCCCCGTCATAAACATTAAATTTAACTCTGGAATACAAATAAAACTATCCCCGTTCTCTGTAACTGTTTTTGAAAAATAAGCAGTTCCATTAAATGTTACTTCATATTCCATCGGAACAAACCCTAGATCCCGATCATACTCATCCGTTTGCTCCAGCCAGGCTACCTCTGCCAGATATGGTTTTGGATTCTTATTTTCATACTCACCGACTTTTGAAATCTCCGAAACCGTTGTGGTAATTACCGGATTTTTTATGGTCATATTTTTTACTGCAACCGGTTCATTCCCTGACAACTCACTGGTTTTCCAGATTTCTCCGTTTCCAGACGATGTCCGTTCCAGTGTCATTCCCGTCTGTCCGTCTGTCGGTGTAAAAGAAACCGCCGTATCCGCAGCCCTTCCAAGTTCCAGATAGGTGTGACCATACTCCGCAATTCCGGATTTTCCATTTCTTCCATTCAGGGTTTCAAATGTAAGTGCACCCGTAATGGTATCTGTAACATTCAGCGTCTGTTCTTTTCCTAAGATCAGTCGGTTTCCTGCTGAATCCGCACTCACAATCGAATGTACCTGTGGAGTTTCCATCTGGGAAAGATCAATCGCACTTGCCCCTTCCAGTCTGACCGTACAGCTGTCCAAAGCTACCGGTGCAAATGTTCCACCACCCTTTACTGTGAGGTTTCCTACTTTGCTTATACCTGGAATTCCGGTATAGGACTGGTCGGTATCTATGGTCAGAAATGTCTTCCCTGCGTGATTTTCAGATACTCCGTACACCTGTTTCGTATCGGAACCGGTAAGTGAAATTTCCACATCGCCGGAAACCGTATATTGTCCATCCGCTGCCGGTGGATCCGGCTCCTGCGTGGAAAACCAGTCATCCTGATTTACATATGGTTCAATGGCACCGGATGCATAGATTTCCCCATTTTGCGTACCGGAAACGTGCGCAAGCACGATCTGTGTCTTACCGTCATATGTTCCGTTCATGGAACCGGCATAAATATTCCCCAGATTGGTACCACCACCCGTAATCAGAATCTGTGCCTCTGATCCCGGATGATTCCCCATATTCTTTCCATTCTCATAAAGGGATCCGCCAAAGATATCTACATAGCGGAATCCGCTGTCGCACGTAACATTCTCAAGAACAAGTTTATGCCCATTTGCAAAAATTGCATCGTGCAGACGATTGGAAAACCGCAGCGTAATGTTTTTAAATGTCACATCCGTATTCAGGATAAATCCCCCCTTACGGTTGGAAAAAGTATTTCCATTTCCGTTGACGGTCACGCTTTTATCAAAAATAAACGGTTCCGCAGCCTCGGCATTTAAAAAAGCACCACTTCCCAAAATTGAGATTTCATCCCCATTGCCGGCAGCCGCATAGGCATCCTCAAATAAATTGTAGGGATTTCCATAGCTTCCATCTCCGGAATGGGTAGAATTTCCATCTTTAAATTCCGTATAGATCGTTCTTGCCGCTGTCTGCACAGCCTCCTGCGCCTTTGCCGGCACGACAGGCTGCACGGTAATGCACATGGTGAGCACGATAAAAAATGCCCATAGACGTTTTGCTACATTGTCTGGTTTCATCTGATTGTTTTTTTTCATCCATTTCTCCTGATAATCAGAACAGGGGGATGAGTCAAAAACTCATTCCCCTGTCACTTCATTGATAGTCTCTGCCATCATCCTAACATGGTTTCCTGTCAGCGTCAACAAATTAATGACCTGTTTTTATACCTATATCATCTGCTGATTTTATATTTTATTATTTCTATCTGTTCTATCTGTGTGATATCAATCTTCTGATTGAAAATATAACGAGCCCCACAATATTTCATTTCACTTGCAGATGCATAGCCATCTCCAAGCTCTTCAAGATCTGTACCATCCATGAAAGGATGTTTCTTTTTTTCAGTTCCTTTTCTGTCATCGGTAAGAGGTAACTCTCCTATGGAATATTGCTTTCCGTCTTTTGTTGTTGCAACTACATGATAAAAACACCCTTTTTCTCTCCAGTCATTGACGGGACAAATACTAACCGTATAAGGTGTAATTTCAACAGGGATTGTTTTTTTTGTTTTCTTAACATCCGCTTTTAACATCTTCTCCTTCATTGGAACAACTTTTCCCTTAACCAAAACATTTTTTAATGGCGTATTTGAATTATCCGGTGATTGAAATCCCTTATATACTTTCGGATTTTTCCACGCAGTATCATCGGAATAAAAGCCGCACACATTGATCTGAATACCATCACCTGTATCTATTACGTCCACCTTACTGGTAGTATCTAACCCACCTAACCAATAATTTGTTCCTTCCAAAGATTTTACGTTCGGAAGGAACACCTTTGCACGCATAACCTTCGTATTTGAAGCAACCTGAATTGATGATATGATTATCTTTTGTTCTTTTCTGCCATCATCTTCTCTACTGTTTGATTTTGCATCAGAATTTTTTCCACACGCACACAGACAATATAGCATTGTAAAAATTAATAAGTACAGACTGATTTTCTTCATTCACCAGATTGCTCCAATTTCTTTTTCTTTAAAACACTAAAGATTAATATGCTTCCTATCACTATAATTCCAATGCCAGCCACATATTTCATCGAACTTCTGCTCTGTACTCCAGCTCCT
>OLSD01000391.1_pt1 | contig 46487 bp, 29 predicted proteins | sample 1672211 | NCBI WGS metagenome assembly OLSD01 (sample SAMEA3136659, study PRJEB25190) | human gut metagenome | reverse complement strand
TCTATTATAGCAAGACTTATCCATGAGGGTATGAGGGTGGTGTGAGGGTAAAAAAACTACCCTCACACTTGCCCTCACACTCTTTGTCGCTGTCTGTCAGTATGTTACGGCAAAAAGTGAGGGTGTGAGGGTAAAAAAAGAAAAACTTTTTTTCTCAAATAAAATCACCGGAATACCAGCTCTCTGGGTACAAAGACAAATTATGACAACCTTGACAGACAGGAGAAAGCCGTTTATGGCAAACGCTTTCTTTGTCTGACAAGCATAACCGATATGATGAAAAGTTTATGCTCTTTTATTCTCACATCCTCAATATTCTACTTTATGTTGTTTCATGAGGGCAAAATCCTCTCTCTTTAGTCCGATCTTTTCCAGCGTCATCGGTTCATTGTGGTCGTTGAGATAGCGGCGGGGGGCGGAGTGGAGCTTTTGGCTCGCCACATTGAGCGAGTCAGCGAGGTATGGAGTGCGGATTCCGGCGATGCCGAGCATGGAATGGAAGAATGAGGCACTGCTTGCCACGGGCTTGTTGCGGTTGAGACGCATAGTGGGCAGCTTGTCGGGGAAGAGGGCATTGTATCTCTCTGAAGTCCACACGAGGAACGGCACGTGAAGCTCGTAGTACGACGGACAGGGCGAGGCGTGGAGGAACAGTTTGCGACTGTCGTCGAAGATGTTCTCGCCATGGTCTGACGTGTATAGCATCGCAGCCACACAGCTGCTCCGGCGCAGCGTGTTGATGATGTTGTCGAGGAAGGTATCTGTGTATCGGATGGTGTTGTCGTAGGCATTGATGAGCTGACTCCGGTTGGCGGCTTTCGCTTCCGTGGCATCATCCGGATGGAAGAATGCGGCAGAGCGAGGGTAGCGGTCACGGTAGTTGAAGTGGGAGCCGTAGGAGTGGAGCACGATGAATTCCTTCTGCCGCTTCCTGGCCAGTATGGCGGAGAGCATCTTCTGCATCTCCGTGTCGGGCGTGTTCCTGCCTTCTCCGGAGTCCTGCTTGATGAATTTCCAGTCGTCTGCCTCTTTGCCGAAGAAGTCGATGAACGAATGGTTGGGCAGCTGGTTGGAGATGAATGTAGTGTGGAATCCGGCTTCCTTGAATGCCTGGATGATGCCTTTCTCGCGGTAGATGCGGTTGTAGTCCACGGCTGATGCTGCCGACATGAGCATCGGTACGCTCTTGTGGGTGGTGTTCGACTGTGACATCACGTTGGTGAATGCCACGAGGTCCGCCTCCTTTGCCAGCAGCGGAGTGGTGGGGCGGCGGTAGCCGTAGAGCTGGAATTCGCAGGCGCGCGCCGTCTCGCCGATTATCATCACGTACACCTGGCGCACGCTGTCGGCCACGGTGGGCGAGGCGTGGAACTTGAAGTCCTTCGAGGTTTCGGCGTAGTGTTCCGTCTGGTATGTGCGTTCGCCCGCCAACACCATATTATATAATACGTTGGCAGGATAGAGGTCTGTTTCGGTGCGGTAGTCCTTGTCGGAGATATAGCTCGTGGCGAGACTTATTATGCCCAATGCCATGATGCTCGTTCCGGTCAGCCGCTGGTTGTGGATGAAAGGCTTGGGCAGCGTCTCCCTGCCGATAGCCGACATCACTCCGAGGCCGAGTACGGGCAGATATATGACGAACACGCCTATCACGGCCGGCAGCAGGTTGTCGAGCAGTTCCATTGCCTCGCCCGGGTTTGTGGTGACGAGGTTGAGGAACATGTCCACCGCTATGATGTTCCTGCCGAAGAGATAGAGCAGCACGAGCTGGAATGCCGCAAGGAAGATGAAGAAGAACAGCCACCATATCATCTTGCCCGGCTTCCGCGTGAGCGTCATCAGCAGCCAGTAGCAGCCCAGTGGCAGCAGCACGTTGGCGAGTGATGCCGTGACGGAGAGCCCGTCGGTGATGCAGAGCGCCGCGTTGGGGAGGATGAGGGTGATGAGGGTTATGAAGAAGAGGTGTTCTGGTTTCAGACACCAGTTGTATGCTTTCTTTATTATATTCATGTATGTCTTGTTCTGTTAGAATGCTTCGTTGATATTGAAGAGGAAGGTGGACTGCCCTTTCTTGCCGAATCCGTAGTCGAGGCGCACGTTCACGTTCTTCTTGAATTCCCATCTGTAGCCGATGCCGTAGTTGGGTAGGGTATGGGCCATCCGTAGGTTGCTGAACTTGTCGAACACGTTTCCGGCGCCGATCCATGCCGTCAGGCTGTTTCTCTTCCAGATGTGCTGTCGCAGCTCTATCTGTGCCTCTATCTTGTGCTTGTCGCGATAGCGCCCCTCGTAGTATCCGCGCATGGAGTAGGAACCGCCCAGTTCCGCCATCATGCTCCATGAGGGGTGGCCGAAGTTCATCTCCGTCCTGAAGTCGCCTGCTATCACAGCTCCCTTCCACAGTCTGATGTATCCGTCGGCCTGGAACGAAGTGGAGCTGAAGGCACACTTGTTTCCGAGGAAGCGCGGACGGAATATCTGCATGAGGTTCAGGTATACGCCCTTGTGGGGATATGTCATCACGTCGCGCGTATCGTACTGGAAGGTGAATCCTGCGCCCACGTTCCATGTCTCGGTCCTCATGCCGTTGAGCAGTTCGATGCGCTCAATGTCGCGTGCCCGGGTGTAGTCGAACGCCACGGTCGGACCCAGATACAGTCCCTCGGTGAGCCGCCATAGCCAGCTCGTCTTCATCTCCGCCTGCCAGTCCTTCAGCTTGCTCTCGTTGCTGTCGTCGTCGCCCTTGTCGAATCCGATGCCCCAGAACTTGCTCGGGAAGTCATAGAAATATAGCGTGTATATCAGTCGGTATCTGTCTCGTGGTGCGATGTGTGTGCCCCGTATGCCGAGCATGTAGAAGCCCACGGTGGAAACGTCGCCGAAGAGCGCCACATGGGATGGCATCGACAGACTGTCGGCGAGCGAGGAATGGTAGAGACCCTCGGCCACGAGACCCAGTCCGAGCTTCGTATCGCTGGCGTAATGCGGTCCGCCGATCACGCTGAAGTCGAAGCGTTTCTTCTTCTTGTTCTTGTTGGCATCGTTGAAGTATGCCAGGAATCTGGATATCAGTCCCTTTCTGTGTGGAGCGGATGCGGAATCGCCCGGCATCGGGGCAATGGCCGTGGAATCCTCTGACGTCTGGCAACAGGTGGCCGGAAGACGGTCGGATGCCGGCTTGGCTGATATTGCAGCGGCTTGCAGGAGCAGCATTACGGCTGCCAGCGCCATCCGTGGGAGTCTTTTCATTTATTCAGGATTGCGGATATGGTTCTTTGTTATTGAGTGAGAGAGGGCTATCGGGGGGAATCAGTATACCAGTCCCACGTTGTCCACCCAGAACGTGTTGCCTGGAGTGCCGATGTAGGCTCCGCCGTGGCTTGATGAGAACTGCAGTACGAGGTGTGTCGGTGTTTCGTTGGCATCGGCCCATCCCGTCTCCCTTACCAGCACGCTCTTGCCCTTGCTGTTGCGGGCGTAGTCACAACTGCGCAGACCCATCGTGGCGGCGTTGTAGTGAGGGTTGTGGCGTATGTCGCCGTAGAGAATCTCGTAGGTGGCACCGTTTACCCATCCTGCCGTTGACTTGCCGTATTTCACCACGAGCGTTCCCACGCGCTTCGCCGTGATATTGCCCTTGGCGTCCTCATGGCGTTTCTGCAGATAGAGCACGGTGATGCAGTAGTCCTGTCCGGGAACGGTGGTCTTGCCGCTGAAGCCCGTCTCCTTGATACGGTTCTTCGTGCCGGGCACGGCCACCTTGTAGTCGTATCTCAATGCCTTCGGACGCTTGTTGAAGCGTATTCCCCAGTTCATGTTCTTAGGGCCGTCCTTAGTTCCGGTGATAGGCTCCTTCATGTCGCCGAGATATATGGATCCGGCAGCGAGTACCTTGATGTTCACTATTCCGAGTGCCTTGCATGTCTCGATGTGTGTGGTCATCTTGGCGCAGTGGCCGTGGCCGGGGTGAACATCGCGGTATACAGAGTTGTTTGTCTTCACGATTCCCATCACCTTGGCCATCACGTTGGATGAGCCCCATGGCGACCCGCCCATGTTCTTGTATGGCGTGTTGCCGTTGATTGTGGTGGAAGGGCCGATGGCGTATATCGTCTTTGTCTTGCCGCCGATGATGGCAGACTCCTTTATGTTTCTCACTACCCAATGGTCCATGTTGCCATAGGCGATAGGTTCGAACTTCTGAGCATGGGAGCAGACGGCTGCTGTCGCCAGTAGCATCGAGGCTGCTATTTTCCTTAATAATTTCATTTCCATTAATCTTGAGTTAAAATAATGCTGCAAAAATACGACTTATGTCTTGATAAATCATCTATTAAGTAGCAGAAAAAATGTTCAAAAAGTCCTATTTTAGCATTATTTCAACATATATGTGCTGTGTTTCAGACTATGACGTTTAATTTTTGAGTCAATGCCGTTATCCTTTTGTCTGAATCAAGAGCATGAATAAAACAAAACCCCGCACGGATAAAGGGTATCGGTGCGGGGTATCGGATATATGAGGGAAGACTTTATTTCGCTATTTTCTTTCCGTCCACGATGTAGAGTCCGTGGGGGAGTCCGGCCAGGGCTTCCTGTACTGTGGCGTGGCGTGGGAAGCGGCGCAGGGTGCTGCCGTCGATAGCCATGACACGGGTGGGAAGGGATGTGGCGGAGGCATCGGCCGTGGTGTTCTCGATGCCGCTGGCGTATTGGTCGGTGACGTTGGCGAAGAGATGATTGCCGTTGTTCATCGTGGGCAGAATCTCGATGAATGTGTCGGCATTGATGCCGGCAACGTCTACGGTTTGCGACGAACCCTTGTCTGTGCTGAAGACGAAGCTGACGAAGTCCGTCTGCGAGTTCATGGTATGGCTTACGGTGTGCCATGTCTTTCCACCGATAACGGTGGTGGCGGTCATAGCGTCGCCGGGCCATTTGGTGTTGATAGGTGTGTGGGTTCCGTCGCCGCCCCACGACCATGAGTTGATGCTTGTCCATCCGGCCTGGTCGGCGTTGACGTATACCGTGATGGCGTGGGCCTTGAACTCCTTGATGCTGTAATGGCGCTCAACGGGGCTGCCCACCTTGCCGTCGGAAGTCAGCAGGGCAGCCTTCAGCGTGTGGTCGCCCTCGCCGAGAGAGATTGCAGAACCGTCGGCCAGCTGCGTGCTGTTTGCCGTAGGCGCAGAGCCGTCGAGGGTGTATACGATGCGTGCGCCGCTGTCCTTTGATATTGCGCGGAGCGTGATGCTGCATGTATTGACATATTCGCCAGAAGGGAGCGACGGCATTACGGTTTCGGCAGAGCGTTCCATCCAGTAGCACCAGTGGTAGCCCTCGGCGGCAACTGCCCATGTAGAGCCGTCGGCAGCATAGGATGAGGCGGCAGGTCCCACGGCGGCAAGCAGTCTGGCGTTTGTTCCGGTGGTGCGGAACACGTAGCGGTCGGCACGCGATTCGAGCCTTGCCCATTCGCTCTCGGAATTGATGCCAGCGAGATTGCGCAGAAGAATCATGTTCTTTATGTCGGACTTGCAGTCGGTCCAGTGTTTGTAGAAGACGCACGGAGTGCCGGGCATCGCCATGATGAAGGCGTTGGCGGCGAGTGTGTCTTTCTTCAGCGGGTCTTGGCTGGCATTCTGACGCTTCTCCGTGTCGTGGTTCTCCACGAAGGTCACGGCATATCGGCAGTATGACTTGCTGTCTGCCAGTCCGCCGTAGTATACGGGCAGTGCCCAGTTGCCGTTGTTGGCGGCGTTGCGCAGCACGTTGCGTGCAGGGAAGTCGAAGACGGCGCTCTGTATCTGTCCGTCCACGGCAGTGCCTTCAAGCCAGCCTGTCAGCTTCTGCTTGTCGTAGTCGAAGTATTCGCCTACGGAGAAGCGTGGCTTTGCGGCGGAGTTGTAGATGGCGGTGAACTTGGCGTCGTAGCCTTTCACCATGTCGTAGCGCACTCCGGCATAGCCCAGGTCGTTGAGCAGGAAGGAAAGGTATGCCTTCACGCTCTGCTGCACATTCTGCGAGTTGTGGTCGAGGTCGCGGCAGCCGGAGAAATCATCGCCCGTGTCCTTGTTCGTGCTCAGCTGGTAGCCGTTGCCCTTCGCCCATGCGGCGGTCTTGCCCTGGTCGTCGTCGGCACAGATGTCGGAGGGCAGCAGCTGGTATGTGGTGCCGTTGTATGTTTCGGCAGGGAAATCCACCCAGTTGGTCAGCGTGTTGCGGTGGTTCACCACCACGTCGGCAATCGTGCCGATGCCTTTCCGGCTGAAGGTGTTAATCATGGAGCGCAGCTCCTGCTCCGTGCCGAACGAGCTGTTGTGGTCGAACCAGTAGAGGTCGTCGTAGCCCATCGACAGATGACCGCAGTTGCCGCTTTGCGGCACCCATACGAGTTTGAAGTATTCCGACAGCTCGTCGGCTTGTTTCTCGAGGTTTCTCCATGTAGTTGTATTGTAGCTGTCCCAGTAGAAACCTTGCAGCATAACCCCTTGGTAGGCTGCCGGCCAGCCCTGTGCCATCAGCATGGACGGCAGGGCGATGGCTGCAATTGATGTCAGTAGTTTCTTTTTCATATTATTTTTGTCTTTATTATATATAATAAGGTGGAATGCTTATTGTCCGATTTCCAGAATCATCGTGGCACGCGGCTGCAGTGTCACGTCCTTTGTCAGGTCGATGTTCCTTCCCGTCAGTATGTTCTTTGCCGTTGTCGTGGATTTAATGATTTCAGCGTAGCGTGCCACCTGCATCTTCTTCTGATGGCTCGTTCCGTTGAGCACCGTCAGTATTGCCTTTCCGTTGAGCGAGCGTGCCACCACGTATACTCCGTCTACGGGAATGAACTGCGTCTGCTTGCCCTTCGTTATCAGTTCGTTGCCCTGGCGCCAGTGGAGCAGTCGGCTGAGCCATGAGAACATCTGGTTCTCCTCCTTCGTGCGCCCTTCCTTTGTGAAGGCGTTGTGTTTGTCGCCGGGGAATCCGCCCGGGAAATCGCGGCGCACGTGGCCGTCGGTTATTTGCTTGGTGCCGTTCATCAGCACCTCCGTGCCGTAGTAGAGCTGCGGAATGCGGTTCATCGTCAGCAGCAGGGCGAGCGACTGCTTCAGTGCGAGCGTGTCCTGTCCGTTGCCGAGGAAACGGTCGGTGTCGTGGTTTTCGATAAATGCCATCACGTGTGACGGGTCTTTATAGAGATAGTCGTAGCATAGCGAGTTGTAGATGCGGTTGAATCCGTTCCACCATCCGTCGGTTTCCTCGTTCTTCGCAAGGTTCATGCGGTCGTAGAAGGCAAAGTCCATCACCGTTTTCAGATAAGAGTTCTGGTCGCTGAGCTTCGAGTCCTTCTGCCATGCGGCGGTATAGGCTGGTTCCGTAACCCATGTCTCGCCCACGGTGTTGAAGTTGGGGTATTCCTCGTCGAGCACCTCCATCCAGTGTGCCATGGCCGTGCGGTCGGCGTATGGATATGTGTCCATGCGGATGCCGTCGATTCCGGCCGTCTCGATCCACCACTCACTGTTCTGGATGAGGTAGGTCATGAGATGATGGTTGCGTTGGTTCAGGTCGGGCATCGTGGGCACGAACCATCCGTCCACGGTCTCCTTCATGTCCACCTGGCTTGCGTACGGGTCGAGCACGGGTGTCAGCTTGTAGCTCGTCTGCAGATATTTGTTGTTCACCGTGGCTGCGCCGTCGATGGTGTTCGTCTTCTTGTTGCGTGCCTGGTTCTCGGGGTAGAGCCATTCGGGGTAGTTGAACCAGTCTTTCGTCGGCATGTCCTTCACCCACGGGTGGTCGAAGCCGCAGTGGTTGAATATCATGTCCATCACCACCTTCAGCCCTTTGGCGTGTGCCTCCTCGATGAGGGCAGAGTAGTCGTCGTTTGTGCCGAAGCGCGGGTCCACGCGGTAGTAGTTGGTAGTGGCATAGCCGTGGTAGGTGCTCTGCTTGCCGTTGTCGGGTGAGTTGTTTTCCAGAACTGGAGTGAACCAGAGGGCAGTCACGCCCAGGTCGTTGAAATAGTCCAGGTGCTGGCGTATGCCGTTGATGTCGCCGCCGTGGCGCAGGCTTGGTTCGTTGCGGTTGATGGAGTAGTGGAGCATTCCCTTAATCTTGCTCTTGTCGGTGCCGGAGCTTGCGAAGCGGTCGGGCATGAGCATATAGAGCACGTCGGCATTGGTGAAGCCCTTGTGGTCTTCGCCGCGCATCTTCCTTGCCTTGAGGGCATACTTCACGGTCTGCTTCACGCCCTTGCCGCTGAATTTGAGGTTCATTGTACCGGGCTGCGCATCTTTCACGTTCATGTATACGAGCAGATAGTTGGGGCTGTCGAGGCGCACCAGACTGTCTATCCTCACTCCGGGATAGTCGGTTGTGACGTCGGCTGTGCGTATGTCCTTGCCGTAGACCATCAGTTGCACCTGAGGGTTCTTCATGCCAACGAACCAGTCGGTGGGTTCGATGCGGTCAATCTTGTTTGCTGCGTTCATTGATATTGTTGCGCCCATCAGAAGGGCGAGTAGGGATGATTTTTTCATTGTCTTGTTTTTTTTATAGGAGTAATTGGAGTAAGAAATGGTGGAATATTAGTGGAGAATCATTGCCGTTTGCGGGGCGACGTGGATTCTCGTTCCGCTGAATGTCGCCAAGCCGCGGCTGTCCACCTTGCCGTCTTTCACCACAGCTGTGTATTCGCTTTCGGGCACGGAGATTTCCTCAACCTTCTTGTTGGAATTCAGAATAACGGTGATGTCCTTCCATGAGTCGCCGCCGGCATTGTCTTTCAGCCGGAAGGCAACCACGCCCTTCGGCGCATCGAGGAATTCGAGATGCCTGCGCACCATGTCGGCATCGCCCATGCGGAAGGCAGGGTGAGCCTTGCGGAGGGCAATCAGCCCACTGTAGTAGCTGAACACCTCGGGATACTTCTTCAGATTGTTCCAGTCGAGACGGTTGATGCTGTCGGGCGACTTGTAGCTGTTGTGTACGCCCTTCTTGTCGCGCAGCATCTCCTCGCCGCAAAGAATGAAGGGCACGCCCTGAGAGGTGAGCACGGCCGTCTGTGCCAGGAGGTCGAGACGGATAAGCTCGTCCTCATTGATTCCGGGGATGCTGGAACGCAGACGGTCGGTGAGACACATGTCGTCGTGGCAGCTCACGTAGCTTATCATCTGTGCAGGAGAGTTTGTCCATGGCTCCTTGCTGTAGTTCACCTTCGTCATGTCAATCTGCGGATGGCTGATGGCACCCACGATGCCGAACTTGATGCTCTCCTCCAGATTCTCCACTCCGGCAAGGAAGCCGCCTTTGTGGTTGTCGCTGAACGGACCGCGCAGCGCATCCCTCATGTCGTCGCAGAAGGCACCGATGCCGTTGAGTTGACTGGTGTTTGCCTTCATCGCGAGCTTCTCGGTGGGGTAGGCACAGCTACCGGCACTCCATCCCTCGCCGTAGATATAAATCGACGGGTCAATCTTGTTGAGTTCCTTGCGTATGATGTTCATCGTCTCGATGTCGTGAACGCCCATGAGGTCGAAGCGGAAACCGTCGATATGGTATTCCTCAGCCCAATACTTGGCGCTTTCAATCATGTATTCCCTCATCAGGGGTTTCTCAGAAGCCGTCTCGTTGCCGCAGCCGGAGCCGTCGGAATATTTGCCGTCGGCGGTCTTGCGGTAGAAGTAGTCGGGGTTGATGCGCTGGAAGTTGCTGTTCTTGATGTCGAACGTATGGTTGTACACCACGTCGAGAATCACTCTTATGCCAGCCTTGTGCAGTGCCTGCACCATCTGCTTGAACTCCTTGATTCTTGTGGTCGGGAGATAGGGGTCGGTGGAATAGCTGCCCTCGGGCACATTGTAGTTCTTCGGGTCGTAGCCCCAGTTGTACTGCGGCGTGTCGAGGCGTGTCTCGTCAACCGAGGCATAGTCGAACGACGGCAGGATGTGTATGGCGTTCACGCCGAGCGACTTCAGATAGTCTGTCGCCTTGGGCTCCGTGAGCGCAAGGAACTTGCCCTTGTGCTGCAAGCCCGATGACGGGTCGATGGAGAAATCGCGGTGGTGGAACTCATAGATGATGAGGTCGCAGGGCGACTTCAATGGCGGACGCTTGTCTTGCGCCCAACCGTCGGGGTCGGTGCTGCGCATGTCTACTACGGCGGCACGGTTTCCGTTCACCCCCACAGCCTTGGCAAAGAGACCGGGGCATTCGCCGTTGCCGGTGTCGAAGGTGTAGAACTTGCCGCTTATGTCGCCTTTCACCTCAGCGCGCCACAGTCCGTCTTCCGCCTTCTTCATCCTGATGGTTTTTATGGCCTTGCCGTCTGTGCCGTTGTCGTAGAGGCGCAGGGTGGGTTTATCGGGAGAGTTCAGTGTGAAGACAGTCTTGTCTTTGGCAAAGAGCATCTCGTTGAAGATGCCTTGTGCCGAAATAGTTTGGGGAAGGGCGGTTGCAAGCAATGTGGATAGAATTATGGTGGAGAGTTTCATTGTTTTGTTGTTTTAAGAGAGTTATGGGAGTAATAAGACCGCAGGCAGTAATGAGGTCACAGGGAATAATGGAACCACAGGGGGAGTAGCCTGCCCCCTGTGGTACTGATTATTTGGCCATCAGCGAGATTGCGAATCCTCCGCCGCGGGCCTCCTTTATCTTCAGCACATCACCCTTCTTCACCGTGCGGTGAGTGATGCGGTAAGCCTTAGGGTTCTTCTCGTAGTCGGCATCGGGAGCATCCTGATAAATGGCACATTCGTATTTCCTGCCCTTGTCGAGGAAGTCGAGCTTCACTACTGCAGTGTGAGTCTCCTCGCCGGTCTTGCCGCCGACGAACCAGTTGTCGGTGCCTTTTGCCTTGCGTGCCACGGTGATATACTTCGCCGGCTCGGCTTCAAGATAGCGCGAATCGTCCCAGTCGCATGCCACATCGCGGATGAACTGGAAGGCATCGTCGTATTTCTCGTAGTGCTCAGGCAGGTCGGCAGCCATCTGCAGCGGACTGTACATCACGAGATAGAGCGAGAGCTGTCCGCAGAGCGTTGAATGCACGAAGCTCTGGTTGTCGCTCCATTCCGACAGTTGGGTCTCGAAGATGCCCGGCGTGTAGTCCATCGGTCCGCCCTGCAGACGGGTGAACGGCAGCATCACGGTGTGGTAAGGTACGCTTCCGCCGAAAGCCTCGTATTCCGTTCCGCGCGCACTCTCGTTGCCCACGAGGTTAGGCCATGTGCGGCAGATACCGGTTGGGCGCGTAGCTTCATGGGCGTTCACCATTATATGATGCTTGGCGGCCTCTTCCACCACGCGCTGATAATGATTGTTCATCAGCTGGCTGTAGTGATATTCGCCACGGGGGATGATGTCGCCCACGTAGCCGGTCTTCACGGCGTCGTAGCCATACTTGTTCATAAGGTTGAAGGCATCCTCCAGATGGCGCTCGTAGTTGATAGCCGAAGCCGAAGTCTCATGATGCATCATCAGCTTCACGCCCTTGGAGTGGGCATAGTCGTTGAGATACTTGATGTCAAAATCCGGATAAGGAGTGACGAAGTCGAACACGTCGAGCTTTTGGTGTCCGAACCAGTCCTCCCAACCGATGTTCCATCCTTCCACAAGCACCTCCTGCAATCCGTTTTTGGCAGCGAAGTCGATGTATCTCTTTACCTCCGATGTCGTTGCTCCGTGTGTTCCGTTGGGCTTGCACTTGCTGTAGTCTGTCTCGCCGAGGCGCACCGAAGGATAGTCGTTGGTATAGCTCCAACTCTTGCTTCCCACAATCATGTTCCACCATACGCCGCAGTATTTCGTCGGGTGAATCCATGATGTGTCCTCAATCTTGCAGGGCTCGTTCAGATTGAGCGTCAGTTTGCACGAGAGCATGTCGCGTGCGTCGTCGCTCACGAGCACTGTGCGCCACGGCGAGTTGAACGGTGTCTGTATGAATCCCTTCATTCCCACGGCATCCGGAGTGAGCCATGATTCGAATGTCAGTGTCTCCTCGTTGAGGTTCAGATGCATCGTGGGATAGTCGAGGCACGCTGCCTCATGGATGTTGATATACAGTCCGTCGGCGGTCTTCATCTGGAGTGAAGTCTGCACTCCCGTGTCGGAGAACACGGTAGTGGACGAGTTGCTCTTGTATTTCTTGCGGTCGCGGCGGATGATGTCCTTGATGCCGGTGAGGGGCGTAATCTGGTATTCATACTCCTGCGTGTCGTAGTCGCCGGGAATCCAATACGCCGTATGGTTGCCGTTCATGGCAAACTGCGTGTGCTCCTCCTTGATGACAAAGTAGTTCAGGTCGTCCTGCTGTGGAAATTCATAGCGCAGTCCCATGCCATAGTCATATACACGGAAACGGATGATGATGTTTCTGTTCGACGAAGGCTGGCTCAGGTCAACCTGCATCTCGTTGTAGTTGTTTCGTATCGTTGCCGTCTCTCCCCACACGGGGCGCCATGTCTCGTCGAAGCTCGTTATCTTATGGTCGGTTTCCTTGAATCCGTCCATGAGGTCGGTTTCCTTCATGCCTTTCGAGGCGTGCTTGTCCTTGGCGAGTTCCAGTCCGAGATGCGAAGGCTTGCATACGGTCTTTCCCTTGTAGGCCATCTCGTAAGTAGGTTGTCCGCTATCCGATAGCGAGAACTTTACCACGACGTTGCCATTAGGCGATGTCACTGTCTGCGCCGCTGCCCACATAGGTATCAGCGCCAATCCTATAAATGCTAATCTTTTCATACAATGATAGTAACTTCTTCCTTTATTCCCCTTTCCCAGTAATTGCCATGATTCCCCTCATTCCCTCCCTTTGGGAGGGCTAGGATGGGTTCTTTATCTCAACCTTACCAGTTCTTTTATGTTATCGTTATATTCCTTGTTGTTAATGAGTTCTTCAATGTTCACGTGCATGCGGTAGCGCCAGTAGTGGCGTGGGTTGGCTGGGATGTTGATGCGCTCGGCGTCGGCATCCGGCAAGCGAAGCTTCTCGTCGATGGCAAACCAGTCTTGCAGCGATAGGATGCAGAGCATCGACGGACAAGTGAGCTGGTTTGTGATGATTTCCTTTGCCAGCCATCCTGGCAGCGGATGAGGTGCCGCACCGCCGCGGCATAGCTGTGATGAATAGTAAATCTGGGTGCGGTCCCAGTCCTCGTCCCACCATTGGCGCAATGTCGGCATATCGTGTGTGGAGAGCGTGCAAACGCTTCTGTATGGGTTCTTCCATAGTTCACCGAACTTCACCTTCGGGTCTTTCGGCATCTGCTGCAGCTCCAGACTGAGGATGCGCAGTTCGTCCATAACCCATGCCACGCAATCCGGCACCATGCCGAGGTCTTCCGCACAGACGAGCATCCTTGTGGCCTGCACCAGCACGGGCAGTTTCTTCATAGCCTCACTGTACCAGAAGTTGTTGTTGCGACGGTAATAGTAGTCGTTGTATAGGCGGTTGAACTTCTCCTTGTCGCTGTCCACAAGTGCCTCGTACATGAAGTTCAACTGTGCCGTAATCCTCGGATGGAACTTATTGCTGTCGTTTATGTCTCGCACGAACAATACGTCGGCTGCGAGGGCATACAGTCCGTCGCGAATCCAGATGTCCGTGTCGGTGTCCTTTCCCGCAAAGGCAGCCTCAATCTTCCGCTCCGTGTCGTATTCATGTTTCAGCGAGAAGATGTCGTCGTGTTCGTGGTTCAGGTATTTGCCAATGACCTCTTCGGCGTGTATGCCGAACACGCGGTCTACCACCCAACGGGCGATGAACGGCTTGGTGAACAGTTCCTCCTGGAAATGCAGTCCGTAGCCCTCAATCTCCTCGCGTGTCATGGCGATAGCTGGGGCGAACTGTCCGAGCAGTCCGTGGACACACGTTGTAGGGATGGCCCAGATGCGGAAGAAGCCCAACACGTGGTCTATGCGGTAGGCATCAAAGAATTTCGACATGTTCTGGAATCGGCGTATCCACCATTGGCATCCGTCGTCAATCATCCTCTGCCAGTTGTATGTAGGGAATCCCCAGTTCTGTCCGTTGATTGAGAATCCGTCTGGTGGAGCACCTGCTTGGGAGTTGAGGTTGAAATACTGTGGTTCGTGCCATACGTCGCATCCGTTGCGGTTCACTCCGATAGGGATGTCTCCCTTGAGAATCACTCCGCGTGCCATTGCATATTCGTGAGCGGCACGCATCTGGTTGTTCAGGATAAACTGCACGTAATAATAGAAAGCCACCTCCTTGAACTCCTTTGTCTTCGGGTCGAGCAGTGCCTTGCGGTCAGCTTCGTTCCATTGTTCGTTACCTTTCCATTTCGCAAAGTCCACGCATCCGTATTTGTCTCTCAGACTGCAATACTTTGCGTATGGTGCAATCCAATGCTCGTTCTCCTTCATGAACTCCTTGAATCCGTCTGTCTTCATCACCTCTTCGCCTTCCTGCTTGAATATGATGCGCAGGTATTCCGTCTTGGCGTTGTTCACGCGCTCGTAGTCAATCTGCTTCAGCGCATTGAGCTCTTCGCGCAGCGCCTCGTAGTCTTCGGCCTTCTTCCTGTCCTTGATGGCCGGCAGCTGTCTCAGGTCGGCAAACTGTGGATGCAGGGCGAAGATGCTGATGGCAGAATATGGGTAGGAGTCGGTCCATGTGTGAGTGGACGTGGTGTCGTTGACAGGCAGGATCTGCAACACCTTCTGGTTGGTCTCGGCAATCCAGTTTATCATCATCTTCAGGTCGCCGAAGTCGCCCACTCCGAAGCTTCCCTTCGAGCGCAGCGAGAATACGGGTATCAGGGTTCCGGCGAGCTTCGTGTCGCAAATCTCGAAGAAAGCCTGGTCCATCTCGTATATGCACACCTCGCCCTCTTTCATCTCCGGCAGCGCCAGCTTCCTGTTGAAGCCGGTCTCCCACAGAGTGTTGCCCTTGTCATCGGTGGCGATGAATTTCAGTTCGGTCTCTTTCCTGTCCCCGAATGCCTCCCTGTCGAGGTCGGTAACCCATTCGTTGTAGTTGTGTTCATACATCCTTATGGCGTAGTCGGGTTGCCAGTTGCCCATGTGGCTGTGCTCGCCGCATACGAGCAGATGCTCGCCCTTCCTGAGCTGTGGGGCGCGCACCACGAGGCGCAGCGTCTTGCGGTAGTCCGTGGGCTTGATTTCCTCGTGGTGACGGCGGTTCACGCAGTCGGTGAATGCCGAACTGTAGAGATATGAATCCTGCGGAATGTCAATCCACCGGTCATACACGGTGTATTCCTTCGCCCTTTTGCAGTTCAGCTCTATGCGGTGTGTGACGGTCTGCCATTCGTGGCGCTCTTCGTGCCCGCTGTTGTCGAGACTGTAGAAATAGTCTGTCCTTTCCGGAGCCTTCTTCATTTCTATGTCACACTGCCACGTCTTGCCGTCAGCGGTATTCATTCCGTATGATGTCGGTTCGGCAGTCTCCCCGTCGAAGATGTTCAGGTGCAGGTCCTGTCCGAACTCAGTAGAGTAGTTGAGGATAAAATGTATTTTCATCATATTTGTATCGTTTGAAGTTTTCGTTTAGAGATTATTCCGCGTGTTTCGTCTTGATGAAAGCCACGCTTGCCGCTCCGAGCACGAGCAGCACTCCGGCCACGGTCATCATGCAGTACTGATGCGAACCGATGGCGGAGAGGATATGTCCGCCTATTGCAGCGGCTACGATCTGCGGCAGACAGATTGTGCCGTTGAAGAGTCCCAGATATGCTCCCTTGTGGCCGTAGCCCTCGAGGGCGTTCGTGACGAATGCAAACGGCATGGCGAGCATTGCAGCCCATGCACAGCCTATGAGCACGAATGGCAGGATGAGCATCATCTTGTCGCTGATGAGTGGCAGCATGCAGAAGCCTGCGGCTCCGATGATGAGGCTGATGCCGTAGGCGGACTTTTCGTTCTTGAATCTCGGCAGCACCATCGCCCATACCACGCTGCCCAGGGCCTGGCAGAAGAAGAGCACTCCTACCCAGTTGCCTGCCTCCTGGTATGCGGCAGATGATACGTCGGTGGTATGCCATACGGTCTCGGCAATCGTGCCGTTGGTGTATGTCCACATGTAGAGGAACGCCGCCCAACAGAAGAACTGCACGAGTCCGACCTTCCAGAACATCGACGGAGCGTTCTTCAGCAGGTCAATCCAGTTGGCCTTCTGCTCCTTGGTTTCAGTTTTCAATTCATTGTATTCGGCGTATTCCTTCGGGTTCCATTCCTTCACGGTGAAGGAAGTGTAGAGCACGCAGAGGATGAGTATTGCCGCTCCTATATAGAATGAGAATATAACGGAGTCGGGCACTACGCCCTTTGGCGCCTCGTTGGCAATTCCGATTGCCGTGAAGAAGAACGGGAACACGTAGCCCACGAGCGAACCGGCGTTGCAGAGGAAGCTCTGGATTGAGTAGGCGAGCGACTTCTGCTTCTCGTTCACCATGTCGCCCACGAGCATCTTGAATGGCTGCATCGCCATGTTGATGCTCGTATCAAGAAACATGAGCGAGATGAGGCCGAACACCATTGCCGTGCTCACTGCCATGCCGAACGAACCGGCGTTGGGCAGCAGACACATCACTGCCACCGCCACGGCTGAGCCTATGAAGAGATATGGTATGCGCCTGCCGAAGCGGCACCACGTGCGGTCGCTCAGCGTACCCACGATGGGCTGCACGAGGATTCCCATCAGCGGCGGGAGAATCCAGAAATAACTCAGAGAGTGTGGGTCTGCGCCGAGTGTGGCGAAGATTCTTGAGATGTTGGCGCTTTGCAGGGCATAGGCTATCTGCACGCCGAAAAAGCCGAAACTCAGGTTCCATAGCTTCCAGAAGGTAAGATCTTGTTTTTGTTTCATGGGATATTTTTTTGTTTTCTTTTTTCCTTTGCGTTTTTCCTCTATCTGCTGCTGCCTCTCACCACGAGCCTTGTCCTCACCACGCGTTTCTCTATCTTGTCGGTGGGGATGATGCCTTCCACCTTGTCAATGAGAATTTCGGCAGCCTCGCGGCCCACTTCCTTGCCGCGCTGTTCCACGGTGGTGAGCTGTGGGTCGCATGCTATGGCACGGTTGCCGTTGGTGAAGCCGCACACCGATATTTCGTCGGGCACCTTGAAGCCCATCCTTTTCGCCGTGTACATCACGCCGATTGCCGTGTCGTCGTTCACGCAGAAGAAGGCGTCAGGATGGTTCTCCATCCTCAGTATGTCGGGCGTGATGGCTTCGGCTTCGGCGCGGTTGTCACATTCGTGCACGAGCTCCTCGCTGCATTCCACCCTCGCCTTCAGCAGGGCGTCGCGGTATCCGTTGTATCTGTTCTTGCCGATTACGGCGTTGCCCTTCATTCCGTAGAAGGCGATGCGCCTGCAACCAGTGTTGATGAGATGCGTCACGGCGTTGAAGGCACCCATGTAGTCGTCCACCACCACCAGACTCGCATTCACTCCCGTACAGATACGGTCGAAGAATACCAGCGTGATGCCTTTTTGCTGGAGCGACTTGAAGTGGTCGTATTCCGTCGTGTCCTTTGCCTGCGAAACGATTACGCCACACACCTGGTGGGCTTCGAACATCTGGCAGAGCTGCACCTCCCTGGCATAGCTCTCTTTGCTCATTGTTATGATGATGCGGTAGCCGCGCTCCGACGCTCTCTCCTCGATGCCCGTGAGCACCGACGAGAAATAGTAGTGTGTGAACTCCGGTACGATTACGCCGATTACCTTCACCGGCTGCCTCTTTGATAGGCGCAGCGACTTGGCGATGTCGTTGGGGTAGAAGTTGTGTTGCGCAGCATATTGGCAGATAGCATCACGCTTGTCCTTCCTCACGCGCGGGCTTCCGCTCAGCGCCCGTGAGACCGTTGAAATCGATACTCCGAATCTCTCGGCAATATCTTTCATCGTAGTTGCCTGACTTTCTATCATATTTTGCGTAGTGGTTATAGCTTGATAATGTTTTCCTTGTGCAAAGGTAAGTCAAAGTTCTTAAAGTTGTTACGCCCGATGCTGACTATTTTCATTTGGTTTGTGCAAACGTTTGTATGTGGCAGCGGAAAATGTTATGCCTTTTTAAGCAACGCTTTGTCAGGAGGAAAGCAACGCTTTGCTTCCCGAAAAGCATTGCTTCTTACAGGGAGGGGATTAAGGACGGGAAAATGTGCAAACGTTTGCCATGATATATTGTATCATTTATTAAAAAAAAGGTTATGCCGTATCACAATAAAGTCTATATTTGCAAGCGAAATAGACATCTGACCAAAATCAATTATTTGCAGGAAGTCAGTTGAGTTAGCTGCCACATGGCATCCACCTTAAATTTATGACTATATACCTTAATATATATATACGTCATTCATTCTACAGAATATTGATAGTCGAACTATAATCTATAACATATCTAAAAATATCTAACAATGATGAAGCAGGTCAAACTAAGCAAAGCCCTGAGAACGGCAGCCCTGACAGGCGGTCTGTTCATTACGGCTAGTGCCTTCGGACAACAAGTTGTCGTGAAGGGACACGTGAAGGATTCAACCGGCGAGCCAATTATCGGAGCCACGGTGCGTGTAGACGGCACCGAGGGTGGAACGATAACCGATTTCGACGGAAACTTCTCACTCAAGGCAGACGCCAAGTCTGTAATCAGAATCTCCTACATCGGTTACGAGACAGCAACCGCCCATGCAGGACAGAACATCAACATCATCCTGAAGGAAGAGGCAGACAACAAGCTCAATGAGGTTGTCGTTATCGGTTACGGTCGTGCCAAGAAAACCGACCTTACCGGTTCCGTTACGGCAATGAAGCCGGACGAACTCTCGAAGGGTATCACCAACAATGCCACGGATATGCTCGTGGGTAAGGTGGCCGGTGTGGATGTGCAGACCGCAGGCGGTGCGCCGGGCGCAGGAGCACAGATCCGCATCCGCGGAGGTGCGTCGCTTACGGCAAACAACGACCCTCTGTATGTAATCGACGGACTCGTGATTGACAACAACACGGCAAATGGAATGAGTAATATCCTTGCCAACATCAACCCTAACGACATCGAGAGCTTCACGGTGTTGAAGGACGCTTCGGCAACAGCCATCTACGGTTCGCGCGCCAGCAACGGTGTGGTTATCGTAACCACAAAGAAGGGACGCGCCGGACAGAAGCCAACCTTCTCTTATAACGGCGACTTCACCGTTTCCACAATCCGCAAGAAGCTCGAAACCCTCAATGCCGCTGAGTTCAGAGACCTCGCCGAGAAGCTGGGTTGTAACACCGACCTGCTCGGCAACGCCGACACCGACTGGCAGAAGGAAATCTTCCGCACCACAGTGTCAACAAGCCACAGCCTGAGCGTGACGGGCGGACTGAAGAACATGCCGTACCGCATCAGCGCAGGCTACAATCTCGGCAACGGTATCCTGAAGACCAGCTGGATGCGCCGTTTCAACACGAGCATTAACCTCGCACCGTCGTTCTTCGACAAGCACTTGAACTTCAACATCACAGCCAAGTACATGTATGAGAAGAACCGCTATGCAGACAGCGGTGCAGTGGGCTCAGCCCTGGCAATGGATCCTACACGTCCTGTAAGGACCGACGCCCCTGACTACTGGATGGTAGGCGGATATTATCAGACGCTGATGTCATACGACAAGTTCAGCAATCCGGCATGGAACAAGACACCGGATGCCGGAAACGTTCCGCAGAACCCTGTGGCACAGCTTATGAACAAGCACTGCTATGCTCACGCCAACGACTACAGCGGCAACGCCGAGGTGGACTACAAGATTCATGGCTTTGAGGATCTGCACATCCATGCAAGCATCGGAGCGCAGTATACAGCCACCGAGCAGAAAGACACCAACAGTCCGTACTCTTTCTCAAATAACTATTATGGTAAGAAAGAGCGTATCGGCTATTGGAAATACAATATCGTGGGTAATGCCTACGCACAGTATATGCACACCTTCGGCAAGCACGACATCGACATCATGGGAGGTGCCGAGCAGAGCCACTACCACCGTACGGGAACAGGACGATACGGACAGGGAATAGACCCAGTGACGGGAGAGGCAAAAGACCCGCAGCCACGTAGTAAGACGGAGTGGGCAACACACAACTCCATCGTTTCATACTTCGGCCGACTCAACTATTCGTTCTACGACCGTTATCTCATCACCGCAACGTTCCGTGCCGACGGTTCGTCACGCTTCGCCAAGGGAAAGAAATGGGGATACTTCCCATCTGCAGCCCTTGCATGGAAGATCAACAACGAGTCGTTCATGAAGAACGTGAAGTGGCTCAACGACTTGAAGCTCCGTGTGGGATGGGGTAAGACTGGTCAGCAGAACATCGACAAGGACTTCTACTATATGCCTCTCTATGTGGAAAGCGACCGGTATTCCGACTATCCTTTTGGTAGCGACTACATACATACAATGCGTCCGAACAAGTACAACGACCAGCTGACTTGGGAGACAACCGAGACATGGAATGCTGGTATAGACTTCGCCGCACTGAACAACCGCTTCACATTCAGTCTCGACGGATACATCCGCAACACAGAAGACCTTCTTGCTGAGGTGGCAACCGTGGCTGGAACCTCACTCGGCGATAAGCTGCTGCAGAACGTGGGTTCGCTGCGCAACTACGGACTTGAACTCTCATTCGACGTGAAGCCTGTTGTTACAAAGGACTTCACCTGGGACCTCACCTACAACGTGGGTTGGAACAAGAACGAAGTAAGATCCCTCAAGGCAGGCGAGCAGGACTGGGTATGGAACGAGAGTACCAATGCCGCAGGCGGTACTGACGTGCGTATACAGCGCTTCAAGGTTGGCGAGCCGGTCAACGCATTCTATGTGTTCCAGCAGGTTTACGACGAGAACGGCAAGCCGATCGAGGGTGTCTACGTAGACCGCGACGGAAACGGGCAGATTAACGCCGCCGACCGCTACTACTACAAGAGTCCGGCAGCCGACGTGATAATGGGTCTCACATCGAAGTTCCTCTACAAGCGTTGGGACTTCAGCTTCTCGCTCAGAGCATCGCTCGGAAACTATGTATACGATTACAACCTGGCAGAGCGCTCGCAGATAAGCAAGGACGGTATCTATAACCATGGAGCATTCGTCAATACAATGCCGTCGGCAGTGGAACTCGGCTTCACAAGTAAGACATCAAACCCAACAGGATTGAGCGACTACTTCGTGCGCAACGCATCATTCCTGAAATGCTCGAACATCACACTCGGATACAGTTTCCCTTCACTGCTCAAGTATGCAGGACAGGACTATTTCTCCGGTCGTGTGTATCTGACAGCACAGAATCCGTTCATCATCACGAAGTACAAGGGACTCGATCCGGAGGTGGCAAACGGTGTGGACAGGGATCCGTACCCACGTCCAATGAGCTTCCAGCTTGGTGTTAACTTCAATTTCTAAAAGCGAGTTGACCGCAACACACGTCATCGGGTCGGGAAACAGACACGTTGACGGGTGGACAAGTCAGCAAGAAAAAAGCAATAAAGATATATAAATTATGAAACATATAGCAATCAAGACTGCTGCATTGGCTCTGCTTTCGCTTGGTATGGCTTCTTGCACCGACGAACTGAACATTTCGCCAATCGACCCGCAGTCATCAAATACATACGATGCCAAACAGCTTTTGGCAAAGCAATACGCTACCCTCGGACTCACCGGACAGAAAGGTCCTGACGGAAGTGCAGACCTCAGCGTAAATGAGGGAGAGAGCGGATTCTACCGCACAGTGTTCAACCTGCAGGAGCTCAACTCCGATGAAATCCTCTGGGCATGGCAGAAAGACGACGATATGGCGCCTATCACGAACATGGCATGGAACTCAAGTTCAATGCGTGTCGACTGGTGCTACCAGCGTCTGGTATATGACATCACGCTCTACAACCAGTTCATCAGCTACGAGACTGGGAAGATGTCTGACGACATAATCGCCGAGGTGCGCTTCCTGCGCGCCCTGAACTACTACTGTTTCCTTGACCTCTTCCACAAGGCACCGTTCAAGACTGAATACAACACCGAACTGCCTGTAGAAAAGGCTGGCGCAGACCTCTACAAATGGATTGACGAGGAGCTGACAGCCATCGAACCGATACTGAAGGATGTGGGAGCATACCACACGGCACAGGACTGGGGACGCGCCGACCGCGGAGCTGCATACGCACTCCATGCACGCCTTGCCCTCAACTCCGAGGTATATACCGACGGAGCTGTGAAGGATTACGCAAAGGCAAAGCAGTACTGCGACAAGATTCTGGAGTCAGGCGCCTACGACCTCTCAAGGGCTGAGAAGAACGGCTATTCCGGTTACCAGCAGCTCTTCATGGCCGACAACGACGAGAACCCTGAGGCTATGAAGGAGATAATCCTGCCTATCCGCCAGGACGGACTGAAGACCCGCAACCACGGAGCAACCACGATGCTCATCAACGGTACGCGCAAGAGCGGTATGCCTTACTACTATCAGACGAACCCATGGCAGTGTATCTTCGCCAGAAAGGACCTTATCCAGAAATTCTTCCCGGCACTCGATGTGCCTATGGCAAATTCTGACGACTATGCAGCATACATCAAGGACAATAAGATTGACGCATCCAAGCTGACCGAGGCAGATGTTATCTCTATGGACGAGAAGCTCGGCGGAAGCACAAAGCAGATTCTTGCAGCAGCCGACGACGACCGCGCTATATTCTATGCCGGTGTGGGCGGTGCCGACGGCAATGACCTGCGCACTCTGGAGCCGGATAAGGAAATAACAGGTTTCCTCAACGGACTCTCCATCGTGAAGTGGACCAACATACGCTCCGACAACGGCAAGGTGCATGGCGAAAACTTCTGCGATACCGACGTGCCGTTGTTCCGTCTCGCTGAAATCTATCTTACACGTGCCGAGGCAAAGTTCCGCCTGGGCGAGGGTGACCTCGGACTCAGCGACATCAACGAGCTTGAGAAACGCGCACACCGCACACCGTCATCAAGTGTGACAGAGGGTCTGCTCATCGACGAGTGGTGCCGCGAGTTCTATCTCGAAGGACGCCGTCGCAGCGACCTCAACCGTTTCGGCCTCTACACGGGCAGCAAGTATCTCTGGAGCTTCAAGGGCGGACAGAAGAGCGGACGTGGCGTTGACCCCCACTTCTGGATTTATCCTATCCCTGCTGGCGAGATTTCCGGCAACAAGAACTTGACCCAGAATGCGGATTATTAATCAGAGAACAGCAAACAGATTCATAAACAAAAATAGAAGACGTATCATGAAATCAATATATAGAATAATGATGCCCGTGCTGTTGGCACTGCCTATGCTTTTCGCTTCGTGCGACAAGGACGATGACAGTAACCCGACGCTCGATCTGAGTCATGTTTCCGAAGGATTCGTGCTCAACACTCCGGCTTATGCCGAGAACAATACGTATGACCTGGCAAGGTCTGAAAGCGTGAACCTCACCTGTTCGCAGCCTAACTATGGCGGCAACGTGCCGTACGTGGTAGACTACTATGTGCAGGTTTCGCTCGACCAGAGTTTTACACAGGGTAATGCAGATGCCCAGTTCAAGGAACTTGCCTCTTCATATCCTAAGGCAAATATGCAGGTGAGCGGCAGCGAGCTCAACAGTGCCGTGGTGGATCTCTATCTGGCTGCACATCCTGATGAGTCGACTGTGCCGGCGGTATTGCCGATTTACATCCGTCTGCGTGCCGTAATCAATGGCAGTGCAGATCTGCATCTCGGTGAGACATACTCCAACTTCATCACCCTGCCTAAGGTTCATGCTGAATACAAGGCACCTGATGTAACATATCCGGACAACCTCTTCGTGATTGGTTCGTCAATCCAGAATCCATGGAATGACTGGAAGGTCGTGCCGCATCTCTCCAAATCTACGAGCAGTTATATGACAATCATATATGTGCCGGACAACGCAAACTTCAAGTGGGGCGATACCAAGGGCAACTATCTTGATTATACAAGCCTGCGCAGCGTGAACGATATGGCTGAAGCCGGAATCACCTGCAATACGGATGACAACAACAACATCAAGGTTGCCAAGGGCGGATGGTACACACTCCTCTTCCAGGCAGAGATAAGTGCCGATGGTAAGAAGATTTCCTACGACCTCACAGTTTATCCAGCAGAGGTTTACCTCATCGGTAATGTGAACAACGGTGTATGGGAGTTCAACGACAGCTTCAAGCTCACGGCTCCTGCCGATGCTTCCGGTCAGTGGGTCTCACCGGCATTCCTTGCCGGCGGCGAGCTGCGTGCATCCGTGAAGATTCCAGGCTTTGCATGGTATGCTTCTGAATTCACGCTGGTCAAAGGCTCACTCTTCTTCGCTAATCCTATGGATTCATGGGAGAAGGACTTCGGTGCCGACTACTCAGTGAAGTGTACTGCAGGACAGAAGCTCTACATCGACTTCGACAAGTGGACTGGAGAAGTGAAGTAAAATTAAAGATTGAAAGATTGAAAAACTGAAATCAAGAGGGATTTTCGGCCCTATTAGTCCTATCGGTTCTATCAGCCTATTAGTCCTTTTAGGCCCACCGATAATCCCTCAAACAACTAAAACCAAACAACAATGAAAAAGTCATTATTATATAGCTTGTTCGCACTGGCAGGATTCGCATTCGCCAGCTGCAACGGCGACTACGACGACTGGGCTAATCCGCAGCATAACGGTCCGGAGAACGCCATCACAATACCGGGCTTCGCCGCAACGGCAACGGGAGCCGTGGATTTGGCAAATGCCGGTGAGCAGGTGAAGCTCTTCACTCTCTCCGAGGCAGCCCTGCCGGAAAACACAACGCTTAAGAATTCGCGTATCATCCTCACTCCGGCCGATGAAAGCCTGGCTCAGAAAATGGACGAGCAGGAAGTGAGCGCTTCCAGCGATGGAAATGTGCAGACTGCCGACCTGCAGGCGGCTATCGTTACGGCTTACGGCAGCAAGCCTGTTGCACGTGAGTTCAAGGGACATGTCTATTCTGACGTTATGTCAAACGGACAGGCTTTGCTTGTTGATGCAGGCGAGATTTCTGTCGTTGCCACTCCGAAGGCTCCGTTCATCGACAATGCTTATTATCTTGTAGGCTCTCTCGACGACTGGTCAAAGCAGCGCAAGGATGAATACAAACTGGTGAATGGCGGCGGCGATCCTTATGCCGACCCTGTGTTCAGCGTTACCATCCCGTCTCCAGGCGACGTGACAGTTGAACTCAAAGTCGTTCCGCAGAGCGGATTCAAGGCCGACGGTTCTGACGTGGAGTCATGGGACAATGTGCTCTCTGCCACACCAGACAATGCAGAAGGCAAGTTCTCTTACAAGAACGAGGGCGGCAACATTACATTCAAGGCTTCGTCAGACTTCAGCAAATACAAGCTTGAGTTCAATATGCTTGAGGGAACATACACTGTGACCGGTTTGAAGGATCCTAAGCTTTACCTCACTGGCAGCAACTATAATTGGGGAAAAGTCGAGTCCGACTGGAAACCGCTCGTGAGAGTGCATAGTTCTGATACCGACTTCTGGACAATCATTTATCTCCATGCCGGCGAGCAGTTCAAGTTTGCTCCTCAGGCTGCCTGGGCCAACGACTTCGGTGGTCAAGCTAAGGTCGAAGACGAAGCCGGAGCTGGTATCACTGTTGACGGAACCAACCTGAAGGTTGGCAAGGCAGGATGGTATCTGCTGCACGTGACAAACGGCGACAGCCGCGTGGTGAGAGTTCTGAAACCTAACGTATATCTGCAGGGCGATGCAATCGGAAACTGGGACTGTAAGGCTGAGAACCTCTTCTCTGTACCTGCAGACGAGAACGGCAAATTCGTTTCTCCTGCTTTCGTCAACAATACCAGCGAGCTGCGCATGTGCGTAAACCTGGGCACCGACTGGTGGAAGACAGAGTTTATGGTGTTCGACGGAAAGATTGCCTTCCGTGGCAACGGCGGCGACCAGAAGCGCGTAAGTGTTACTGCCGGTCAGAAGGCTTATCTTGATTTCAAGAACAACACTGGAGAGATTAAATAAAGGTAATATTGATAATCTTACAACGTTATTGCATAGACTGCATTAGTTAGGAAGAAGGCAGAGGACCATTACGGTTTCTCTGCCTTTTCCTTTTCTGCAAAACGTATCCGTGATTTGCCTGGGGATGTTCGGTTTGGATAGAGACATTATGTTTGAAATCAGAAACTTGAATAAGAAATGAATGAATCCATTTTGAATTGTCTTCGAATTACATTATCTTTGCACAATATTTATACAAGAGAAATGAGACATACATTCATTAAGAACATAAACGAGTATGCACACTATGAGGTGCATGAGGATGACACGCTGCTTAACTATCTGCTGAACAACCTGAAGGAGAGCCGCTCAAAGATTAAGGCTACGCTGCAGGGCAGGGGAATAAAAGTGAACGGCAAGGTTGTTACGCAGTTCGACTTCCCTCTGGCGAAGGGTACGAAAATCGACGTGAGCAAGACGAAGCGCAACAACGACAAGCTGAAGAGCCGCTACGTGAAGATTGTATACGAAGACCAGTATCTGGTGGTGATAGAGAAGAACATCGGGATTCTGTCGATGGCGGCAGGACACAGGTCGCTCAACGTGAAGGCTGTGCTCGACGACTATTTCAAGAAGACGCGCCAGCGCTGTACGGCGCACGTGGTGCACCGTTTGGACCGCGACACCAGCGGACTGATGATTTATGCCAAGGACATGGAGACGGAACAGATTCTGGAGCGTAACTGGCACGACATCGTGTTCGACCGCCGCTACGTGGCGGTGCTCAGCGGCGAGATGGAAGAGGACGAGGGCACGATAGAGAACTGGCTGAAAGACAACAAGGCATACGTGACCTATTCTTCGCCCGTGGACAACGGCGGAAAGTATGCCATAACGCATTTCCGCACCCTCGACCGCACCACGGAGCACAGTCTGGTGGAGTTCAAGCTCGAGACCGGGCGCAAGAACCAGATCCGCGTACACTCTGCCGATATGGGGCATCCCGTATGCGGCGACATCAAGTATGGCAACGGCGACGACCCTATCCACCGTCTTTGTCTGCATGCCTATATGCTGTGCTTCTACCATCCCGTGACGCGCCAGCCTATGGAGTTCCAGACGATGATTCCGGCTCAGTTCCGCCATATTTTCAAGTAAGTGTATAAATTTTGAATCAGTAAAAAACTACAGATATAATGGAAAACTTCGGATTCTATGTGTTTTGTATCATAGCCTTCCTCGTAGCCTTTCTGTTGGTGAAGAAAATCGCAGGATGTATGATAAAGACAGTGATTATGGCGGTTGTCGTTGCAGTGCTCGCTGCCGTATATTTCCTGTTCTTTAGATAAATTACTCTTGGATTGGAAAGTGGTTCTCTTGTTCCACCACTTTCCAATCTGTCTATATTTCAAGTATGGTCTTTCCTTTTCACTTTTTATCCATGCCGGGATATCAATATTCCGTCTTGTCCGTCTTTTCCGTCCACATGCGGAAAGCCTTGCTCGCTTCGTCGCGCAGCAGGATTTCCGACGGCTTCTTGCGCTTCTCGGGCGCAAGTTCCAGTTCCTTGTAGATGAAATCATCGTCGAAGCCTATTGCAGCGGCATCCTTGCGGTCGTTGGCATAGAATATCTTGTCGAGATGTGCCCAGTATATAGCACCCAGACACATGGGGCAGGGCTCGCACGAAGTGTATATCGAGCATCCGGAAAGATCGAAAGTCTTCATCTTCTCAGCAGCCTTGCGTATGGCCGAAACCTCGGCATGGGCGGTAGGGTCGCAGTGCAGCGTAACGCAGTTTGAGGCTTCGGCAACCACCTCGCCGTCTTTTGCTATTACGGCGCCGAATGGTCCGCCACCATTCTTCACGCTTTCCTCGGAAAGCCTGATAGCTCTCATCATAAGTTCTTTGTCATTCATAGTCCTTTTGTTTTCTTTGTTTTGTGATATGTGTGTAATTTTCCGCTAAGTTATCTCTTTTTGTTGTATTATCAAAATAAAATGTCTACTTTCGCACTATGATATTCTATTTGTCTTGCACAGGAAATACGAAATGGGTGGCAGAGAGCATTGCCGGCCCGTTGGATGAGAGGATGGTGGATGTTGCCGAGGCTGTCGGCGGCAGCTGCACGTATAGTATTGAGGAGGGCGAGGTGCTCGGCTTCTGCTTCCCTGTTCATGGATGGCGCCCGCCGAGGGTGCTTCTTGACTTCATCGGTCGGCTGGTAATCGACAGTGGCGCTGCGCTGCGCCCATACACGTTTGCCGTCTGCACGGAGGGAGACACGGTGGGACAGGCGATGGATATATTTGTTTCCGCCTGTGCTGGCCGCGGTATTCAGATTGATATGTCGCGCGATGTGGTGATGCCCAACACGTATGTGGGACTGCCGTTTATGGATGTGGACGGCAAGAAGCTGGAAAACAGGAAATTGCGTGATGCCAAGGAGCGCGTTGAAGGGATATGCAATGACATATCCATGCGCCGGAAGGGCAGTTCGATAGAACACATAGGCAACTGGCCGAGAATCAATTCGCAGTTTCTCGGCGGATATTTTGTCAGGCATCTTGTCACAGACAAGCATTTTCGTGTGGATGCCTCCCGTTGTGTGGAGTGTGGCAGATGTGCCTCCGTATGCCCCGTGGGCAATATCGTGGGAGGTACCGGCTCCGTGCCGGAGTGGCGTCACGACAATAGCTGTATGGCATGTTTCGCTTGTTATCACAATTGTCCGAAACATGCCATACGTTATGGCTGGATGACCCTCGGCAAGGGTCAGTATCATTTCAGTTAATGCCGGTGACGGACTGTCATTCGCTTGGTATGGTCACTTCTCCGCAGAGGTTGCGGTTCATGTTCGCCCTGATGATGTTGATGTCGGAATAATGTCCCTGTAGGAACATCATCTTGGCAAGTGCGCTTTCCACTGTACTGTCGTGACCGCTCACCACTCCCATCTTCTTCAGCTGGAATCCTGTGTCGTATCTTCCCATCTCCACGGCTCCTGCGATGCATTGAGTGATGTTCACAACGGTTATTCCGCGGTTTGTAGCCTCCTTCAACAGGCGCATGAGCCAAGGGTGGTGTGGGGCGTTTCCGCTTCCGAATGTTCTCATCACGATGGCTTGAAGCTCCGGAGCTTCAATCACGTGGCGTATTATCTGTTCCTGTACTCCCGGGAACAACGTGAAGACAATCACGTTGGGGTCGATTGCAAAATGAGGAATCAGGGGTTGTGTGTAATCAGGTTTTAGAATGTTTTCCTCGTGATAGATAATGTTAACTCCGGCGTCGGCAAGGTGTGGGTAGTTGTACGATTCGAAGGCGTTGAATCCGTCGGCGCTCATTTTCGTGGCCCTGTTGCCGCGCAGCAGGTGCCCGTTGAAGTAGATGCTCACTTCTGGCACTATCGGCGTGCCGTCCGCGTGGTGTGCCGAGGCAATCTCAAGACTTGTGATGAGATTCTCCTTTCCGTCGGTTCTCAGCTGTCCGATGGGCAGCTGGCTTCCGGTCAGTACAACTGGTTTAGTAAGGTTTTCCAGCATGAAGGATAGGGCAGAGGCAGTGTATGCCATCGTGTCCGTGCCGTGGAGAATCACGAATCCGTCATATTTGTCATACCTGTCCACGATGATTCTCACGAGCTGCGACCAGAATCTTGGTGACATATCGCTCGAGTCAATCGGAGGCGTGAACTGATACGTGTCAATTCCCGTCTCAAGCGCGGCAAACTCAGGAAGACAGCTGACGAGATGATTGAAATCCAGCGGCTCCAGAACCCCCGTTGCGGGGTTGCGCCCCATGCCAATCGTTCCACCTGTGTATATCATCAATACACGGTCGGTACGGCTTGTGGCCGGACGCAAAGATTTGTTGTCTGTCATATCTTCAAACTCTTTTTTTGTTTTGACAGTGCAAATATAGTTTAAATATATTTGAAATCAAAAAAAAACTCGTATATTTGCAGTACTTTTATTAAACAAATTACATATTAATCAGAAACAATTAAAATAAAGCAAAACATGAAGCAATTTATGGACGAAAACTTCTTGCTCGACACTACCACTGCGCAAGAGCTTTTCCACAATCATGCGGCTAAAATGCCAATCATCGACTACCACTGTCACCTTATTCCGGAAATGGTTGCAAACGACCACAAGTTCAAGAGCATTACAGAACTCTGGCTCGGTGGAGACCACTATAAATGGCGTGCAATGCGCACGAACGGTGTGGACGAGAAGTTCTGCACCGGAACCGACACATCCGACTGGGAGAAATTCGAGAAGTGGGCAGAGACCGTGCCATATACATTCCGCAACCCGCTTTACCACTGGACACACCTGGAGCTGAAGACCGCTTTCGGCATCAACAAGCAGCTCAGCCCCAAGACTGCACGTGAGATCTTCGACGAGTGCAATGAGAAACTGCAGCAGCCGGAGTATACGGCACGCGGCTTCATGCGCCGTTACAACGTGGAGTGTGTATGTACTACAGACGATCCTATCGATGACCTGCGCTACCACAAGCAGACACGCGAGAGCGGATTCGAGATAAAGATGATTCCGGCATGGCGTCCGGACAAGGCCATGAACATCGAGAAGCCTGACTTTGCTGACTACGTGAACAAGCTCGGCGAGGTGGCTGGCGTTACAATCAGCAAGTTTGCTGACATGGTGGACGCACTGCAGAAGCGTCATGACTTCTTCCATGAGAACGGCTGCCGCCTTTCTGACCACGGAATCGAGGAGTTCTATGACGAGCCATACACAGACGCCCAGATCGAGACAATCTTCGAGAAGGCAATGCGCAAGCAGCAGCTCTCTGCACAGGAAATCCGCCAGTTCAAGCACTGCATCCTGCGCGTATTCGCAGAGCAGGACTATGCTGCCGACTGGACACAGCAGTACCACTATGGAGCTATCCGCGACAACAACACGCTGATGTACAACAAGCTCGGCGCCGATACCGGCTTCGACTCAATCGGTGAGTTTACAACGGCCAAGGCAATGAGCCACTTCCTCAACGAACTGAACATGGAAGGCAAGCTGACCCGCACTATCCTCTACTGCTTGAACCCATGCGCCAACGAGGTTATCGCCACAATGCTCGGCAACTTCCAGGACGGTTCATGCCCAGGCAAGATACAGTTCGGTTCAGGCTGGTGGTTCAACGATCAGCTCGACGGAATGACACGCCAGATGAACGCACTGTCAGTTCTCGGTCTGCTGAGCCGCTTCGTAGGTATGCTCACCGACAGCCGTTCGTTCCTCTCATACCCACGCCATGAGTACTTCCGCCGTCTGCTCTGCAACCTGCTCGGCAACGACGTGGAGAAGGGTCTTCTGCCAAACGACATGGAGAGTCTCTCCCGCATGGTTGAGGACATCAGCTACAACAACGCACGCAACTATTTCAAGTTCTATTAATATCCCAATGAAATAGGAACCCCATGATTCCCCTTTCTGCCCTATATATATTATAAGGTGGAAAGGGGGATTTTTTTTGCCGGAGTTATGGTTCCGGAGACCGGGTCCGCCGCTCCGCAGGGTGGAAAGCGCAGCTTTTCGCGTCGTCTCACGGTAGTGAGATTTGTTTTTGACTATAGTGAGATTTGTTTTTGACTATAGTGGGATTTGTTTTTGACTGCAGTCAGACGACCCGTAGAGCATTGCTTCGGTCTGTCAATCCATAGACTTTACAACTTGTCGGCTTGGGTTCGGTTTCCGGATTATTAATAAATGGATGCGTTTAGCAATTAGTTTGTAAAATATTTGCCAATATCAGAAAATAGGTTTAATTTTGCATAGTTTTAATCTGTATATTTATTAAAAGTCGTATGAAGAAACTAATCTTTCCCATATTGCTTGCGACTGTTGTACTCTCATTCTTCAGTTGCGGTAGTACAAAGAATGTAGCTTATTTCAAGAATGTTGACACATTGGATCTCTCGGCGTCAAAGGGCTTGTATGATGCCAAGATTATGCCGAAAGACCTCCTGACCATAACCGTCAGCACCACTGACCCCAAGGTAGCTGTACCGTTCAATCTCACCGTGCAGGACCCTTTGAGGGCAGGCGGATCGCTGAGCGGGTCGCAAGGTTCGCTGCTGCAGTATCTTGTGGACAACGATGGCTGCATCAACTTCCCGGTGCTGGGCATGCTGAAGGTGGCAGGGCTTACCAAGCGTCAGTGTGAGCAGATGATTCAGGAAAAGGTGAAGCCGTATATGTCTGCAACAGAGCATCCGATTGTCAACGTGAAAATGGCGAGCTTCAAGATTTCCGTGCTCGGCGAGGTTGCGAATCCGGGACAGTTCACCGTGGAGTCTGAGAAGATAAGCATCCTGCAGGCGCTTGCAAATGCCGGCGACCTTACCATCTACGGTAAGCGAGACAACGTGATGCTCGTGCGCGAGGATGCCACGGGACAGAAGTCCGTGCATCGCCTCAACCTCAATGATGCAAACCTCATCAACTCTCCATATTACTATCTGCAGCAGAACGATGCCATTATCGTTGAGCCGAACAAGGTGAAGGCGCAGAACGCATCGATCGGACAGAGCACCACGCTGTGGTTCTCGGCAGTGGGAATCGTCACTTCCGTTGCATCGCTCGTAGTTAATGTAATAAGAAAATAACCAGGACTGTATGTGCGGAATAGTAGGATATATAGGATACAGGGAGGCTTATCCGATACTCATTAACGGACTGAAGCGTCTTGAATACCGCGGCTACGACAGTGCCGGAGTGGCATTGGTCAATGTCGGTGGCGAACTGAGCGTCTACAAGTCTAAGGGAAAGGTGGCAGACCTTGAGGCTTTCTGTGCCGACAAGGACGTGAGCGGAACGGTGGGCATCGCCCATACGCGCTGGGCTACGCATGGCGAACCGTCGTCGGTCAACGCCCATCCGCATTATTCTGAGTCAAAGAATCTGGCAATCATCCATAACGGGATAATCGAGAACTATTCCGACCTGAAGAAGAAACTCGTTTCAGAGGGTGTGCATTTCCGTTCGGACACCGACACGGAGGTAATCGTGCAGCTCATAGAGTATATCCAGACGAAGAAGAACGTGGATCTGCTTACTGCCGTGCAGCTCACGCTCCATCAGCTTATCGGAGCGTATGCCATTGCAGTGCTCGACAAGCGCCAGAAGAACCAGATTATCGCCGCACGCAAGCAGAGTCCGCTCGTAATCGGAGTTGGCAAGGATGAATTCTTCCTCGGCTCAGACGCCACACCTATTATAGAATATACCGATAAGGTGGTTTACCTTGACGACGACAATATCGCCGTAATCCGCCTCGGCGAGGATCTGAAGGTGGTGAACATCCAGAACATCAAACTCTCCCCTGAGGTGAAGACCATCGATCTGAACCTCGGTCAGATAGAGAAGGGCGGCTACCCCCATTTCATGCTGAAGGAAATCTTCGACCAGCCGGAATGTCTGGGCAACTGCATGAGAGGGCGCATCAATACGGAGGCGAACAATGTGACGCTGAGCGCCGTGATTGACTACAAGAAATATCTGCTCAATGCCAAGCGCATCATAATAGTGGCTTGCGGTACGAGCTGGCATGCCGGACTTATCGGCAAGCAGGTGCTCGAATCGTTCTGCCGCATACCGGTGGAGGTGGAATATGCCAGCGAATTCCGTTACCGCAACCCCGTCATCAACCGCGATGATGTGGTTATCGCAATCTCGCAGAGCGGCGAGACGGCGGACACACTGGCCGCTGTGAAACTGGCTAAGGAGAACGGGGCTTTCGTGTATGGCATCTGCAACGCCATCGGCTCGAGCATCCCTCGCGCCACGGACACAGGCTCCTATATCCACGTGGGACCCGAAATCGGTGTAGCTTCCACAAAGGCGTTCACGGGTCAGGTGACGGTGCTCATCATGCTCGCCCTGGCTCTGGCAAAGGCGAAGGGCACGATATCCGAGAAGCATTATTCGGATGTGGTGAAGGAACTCGCCGTCATTCCGGAGAAGATAAAGAAGATGCTCGAGCTGAACGACAGGATTTCAGAACTGAGCCGGTCGTTCACCTATGCGCGCAATTTCCTCTACCTCGGACGAGGTTACAGCTATCCGGTTGCCCTGGAGGGCGCACTGAAGCTGAAGGAGATAAGCTACATCCATGCCGAGGGCTATCCGGCGGCGGAGATGAAGCACGGACCGATTGCTCTTATTGATTCTGACATGCCGGTGGTGGTCATTGCGCCGCGCGACGACATGTATAAGAAGGTGTTGAGCAATATCCAGGAGATAAAGGCACGACGCGGCAAGATCATCGCCCTCGTGTCGAAAGGCGACGACACCATAAGCCAGATTGCCGACGAGGTTATAGAGATGCCCGAGACGCTTGAATGTCTTGAGCCGCTGATAGCTTCGGTTCCTTTGCAGCTTCTGGCGTATCATATCGCCGTATGCAAGGGCAAGGACGTCGACCAACCGCGAAACCTCGCGAAGTCGGTCACTGTCGAATGACGGGAACAAATACTTAGGGCTACTCCTTTTTATAGGGAGCAAGCCCTTTGATATAATATATACCCAAGTTGGCGGCGCGCGGAAAGAACATCGGAATCCACGGTGCAGCCTCGCCCGCAGCATGGAAGATTATTCAGGAAAGATAACTATAAAACGCAAAGAGAATAGATGGAACCTTTGAAGCATGAATGCGGAGTGGCAATGGTAAGGCTGCTCAAACCGCTCGAATACTACCAGCAGAAGTACGGCACATGGATGTATGGGCTCAACAAGCTGTATCTCATGATGGAGAAGCAGCACAACCGAGGACAGGAAGGAGCCGGAATGGCTTGTGTAAACCTCGAGGCCAAGCCTGGCAATGAGTATATGTTCAGAGAGCGTGCCGAGGGTTCCAACGCCATTACGGAGATATTCGGACGGGTACACGGCCAGTTTGCCGGACTGTCCGAAGAGAAACTCTCCGATGTGGATTTCGCAAGAAACAACCTGCCGTTCGCCGGCGAGCTCTATATGGGACACCTGCGCTATTCCACCACGGGAAAGAAAGGACTGGAGTTCGTCCATCCCTTCCTGAGGAGAAACAACTGGAGGGCGAAGAACCTCTGTCTCTGCGGAAACTTCAACATGACCAATATCGAGGAGATATTCGACAAGCTCGTGGGTATGGGAATGTCGCCCCGCATCTACAGCGACAGCTATATCACGCTGGAGTATATGGGTCATCGCCTCGACCGCGAGGTGGAGCGCAACTACGTGCAGGCAAAGCAGAAAGGACTTGAAGGAAGCAGCATTACCGATTATATCGACAATAATGTGGAGATGGGGAATGTGTTGAAGACCTCGATGCCCGATTTCGACGGCGGCTACGTGATGTGCGGACTCACGGGAAGCGGAGAGATGTTCTCCATGCGCGACCCTTGGGGCATACGTCCGGCATTCTTCTACAAGAACGATGAGGTGATTGCCGTGGCGAGCGAGCGCCCGGTGCTGCAGACCACATTCGGTGTCGGCATCGACGATATACAGGAGCTGGAGCCGGGACACGCTCTGATCGTAAGCAAGAACGGAGGCATCTCGATAGAGAAGATTCTCGACAGGCGCGGCGACAGCAAGTGCTCGTTCGAGAGGATATATTTCAGCCGCGGGTCTGACAGCGACATTTACCAGGAGCGCAAGAAGCTCGGCGAGCAGCTCACCGATTCTATTCTCAAGGCCGTGGGCTATGACACGGAACATACTGTGTTCTCGTTCATCCCCAATACAGCCGAGGTGGCGTTCTACGGAATGCTCGGCGGCTTCAAGCGATACATCAACGAGCAGAAGATAGAGCGCCTCTACAGTCTCGGACATACGCCCACCAAGGAGGAGCTGCGCGAGATTCTGCATCAGTATGTGCGCAGCGAGAAGGTGGCGTGGAAGGACATCAAGCTCCGCACGTTCATCACCGAGGGCAACTCCCGCAAGGACCTTGCCTCCCACGTATACGATGTCACCTATGGTTCGCTGGAGCCTTACGTGGACAACCTCGTAATCATCGATGACAGCATCGTGCGCGGCACCACATTGAAGGAGAGCATCCTGAAGATTCTCGACAGTCTGCATCCCAAGAAAATCGTGGTAGTCAGCAGTTCGCCGCAGATACGTTATCCCGACTATTACGGCATCGACATGCCGAGCCTTGAGGAGTTCTGCGTCTTCCGTGCAACCATTGATCTGCTGAAGGAGCGCGGCATGGAGAGTCTCATCGACGAGACATACTGCAAGTGCAAGGCCGAGCTGCAGAAGGCGAAGGGTGAAATGACAAACGGCGTGAGGGATATCTACAAGCCGTTCACCGTGGACGAGATAAACAGCAAGATAGTGGAGATGCTGCGCCCCGAGGGCATGAAGACACCGGTGGAGCTCGTTTACCAGTCGATTGAGGGACTGCACACGGCGATTCCAGGCCACAAGGGCGACTGGTATTTCACGGGCAACTACCCGACGCCGGGCGGTGTGAAACTCGTAAACCAGGCTTTCGTGAACTATTACGAGAAGAAATACATGCCGTCCCGCTGATTACCTTAAAGGGCGGTGCATCCGGATGTCCGCAGCAAAATGGCAGGGCGACGGAACGCAGCCCGTTGGACGACGATAAATTTTAGAAACAACCATATATTGATAAAACCGAAAGGTCAAAAAAAATAAATTTGATGAGAAACGTAACTTTAGTCTTGGAGGATGGAACAAAGTTTCATGGCAAGTCATTCGGCTACGACCAGCCGGTGGCAGGTGAGGTAGTTTTCAACACTGCCATGATGGGCTATCCGGAGAGTCTTACTGACCCCTCGTATGCCGGTCAGCTGATGACTCTCACTTATCCGCTTGTTGGTAACTATGGAGTGCCGCCGTTCACGATGGAGGAGAACGGTGTGGCTACATTCATGGAGAGTGATAGAATTTACGCTTCGGCAATCATCGTAGCCGACTACAGCGAGGAATACAGCCATTGGAATGCTGTGGAGTCGCTTGCCGACTGGCTCAAGCGCGAGCATGTGCCAGGCATCACGGGTATCGATACCCGCGAGCTGACGAAGGTGTTGCGTGAGCACGGCGTCATGATGGGAAAGATTCTGTTCGACGACGAGCCTGACAATATACCCGAGGCTCTCTACGAAGGCGTGAACTTCGTGGACAAGGTGAGCTGCAAGGAGATTATCCGCTACAATGAAGGAGCCGGCAAGAAGGTGGTACTCGTTGACTGCGGAGTGAAGCACAACATCATCCGCTGCCTCATCAACCGTGGCGTTGAGGTAATCCGTGTGCCTTGGAACTATGACTATACGGATATGGAGTTCGACGGACTCTTCCTCGCCAATGGTCCTGGCGACCCGGATATGTGTGAGGAGGCGGTTAATATCATCCGCAAGCAGATGAGCCGTTCCAACAAGCCTATCTGCGGTATCTGCATGGGCAACCAGCTGCTTGCCAAGGCAGGAGGCGCAAGCATCTACAAACTGAAGTACGGTCATCGCTCACACAACCAGCCGGTTCGCATGGTGGGAACAGACAGATGCTTCGTGACAAGCCAGAACCACGGCTACGCTGTGGATGCAAAGACTCTCGGCAAAGACTGGGAGGAGCTGTTCGTGAATATGAACGACGGCAGCAATGAGGGCATCCGCCACAAGACCAACCCTTGGTTCTCAAGCCAGTTCCATCCGGAAGCCTGCTCAGGTCCGGTAGATACAGAGTTTATGTTTGACAAGTTCGTAGACGCCCTGAAATAAGCACTACGCATAAAGATTTTATCAAAGATTACAGATGAAAGACGAAAATATAAAGAAAGTCCTGCTGTTAGGTTCAGGCGCATTGAAAATCGGTGAAGCAGGTGAGTTTGACTATTCTGGTTCTCAGGCTCTGAAAGCTCTTTGCGAAGAGGGCGTCAAGACGGTTCTCATCAATCCTAACATTGCCACGGTGCAGACATCCGAGGGCGTTGCCGACCAGATTTACTTCCTGCCGGTGCAGCCTTATTTCGTTGAGAGAGTCATCGAGAAGGAGCGCCCCGACGGCATCCTCCTCTCCTTCGGAGGTCAGACCGCGCTCAACTGCGGTGTGGAACTCTTCAAGACAGGAGTGCTCGAGAAGTACAACGTGAAGGTTCTCGGCACACCAGTGCAGGCAATCATGGACACAGAAGACCGCGAGCTCTTCGTGCAGAAGCTCGACGAGATAAACGTGAAGACTATCAAGAGCGAGGCTTGCGAGAATATCGAGCAGACCCGTAAGGCAGCTGCCGAACTGGGCTATCCGGTGATTATCCGTGCTGCATACGCCCTTGGCGGACTCGGTTCGGGTTTTGCCGACAATGAGGAGGAGCTGAACAAGCTTGCCGAGAAAGCATTCTCGTTCTCTCCGCAGGTGCTTGTGGAGAAGAGTCTGAAGGGATGGAAGGAGATAGAGTACGAGGTGGTGCGCGACCGTTACGACAACTGTATCACCGTCTGCAACATGGAGAACTTCGACCCGCTCGGCATCCATACCGGCGAGAGTATCGTAATCGCCCCCTCGCAGACGCTCACCAACTCGGAATACCACAAGCTGCGTGCCCTTGCCATAAAGATTATCCGCCATATCGGAATCGTCGGCGAGTGTAACGTGCAGTATGCCTTCGACCCGAAGAGCGAGGACTATCGCGTAATCGAGGTCAACGCCCGTCTGAGCCGTTCATCAGCCCTCGCATCAAAGGCCACAGGCTATCCGCTCGCCTTCGTTGCCGCCAAGCTCGGCATGGGCTACGGACTCTTCGAACTGAAGAACTCCGTTACCAAGACCACGAGCGCCTTCTTCGAGCCGGCACTCGACTACGTTGTCTGCAAGATACCGCGTTGGGACTTGAGCAAGTTCCGCGGCGTGGATAAGGAGCTGGGTTCATCCATGAAATCTGTCGGCGAGGTGATGGCCATCGGCCGCACCTTCGAGGAGGCAATCCAGAAGGGACTCCGCATGATAGGCCAGGGAATGCACGGTTTCGTGGAGAACAAGGAGTTGAAGATTGACGATATCGACGCCGCCCTGCGCGAGCCTACCGACAAGCGCGTGTTTGTCATATCCAAGGCTATGCACAAGGGATATACCGTTGACGACATACATGAGCTGACGAAGATCGACAAGTGGTTCCTTGAGAAACTGAAGCATATCATCGACATCGATGAGGCGATGAAGAAGTGTAACATCAATACCCTCGACAAGGAACTTCTGCGCACGGCAAAGATCTATGGATTCACCGATTTCCAGATAGCCCGTGCCGTAGGTCTGGAGCAGGAACTTCACAGCATGGCAAAGGCAGGACTCGTTGTGCGCCAGTTGCGCAAGAACTACGGCATCGTGCCTGTAGTGAAGCAGATAGACACGCTTGCCGCCGAGTATCCGGCACAGACAAACTATCTGTATGTGACCTACGCCGGAGTGAAGAGCGACATCGTCTTCGAGAACGACCACCGCAGCATCATCGTGCTCGGTTCTGGAGCCTACCGCATCGGTTCGTCGGTTGAGTTCGACTGGTGTGGAGTGCAGGCGCTGAACACCATCCGCAAGGAAGGCTACCGCAGCATAATGATTAACTATAATCCGGAAACCGTGTCGACAGACTACGATATGTGCGACCGTCTGTATTTCGACGAGCTCACCTTTGAGCGTGTCATGGACATCATCGACCTTGAGCAGCCGCACGGCGTAATCGTGTCTACCGGAGGCCAGATACCGAACAACCTCGCCATGCGCCTCGACGAGCAGCATGTGAATATCCTCGGCACCAAGGCACAGGACATCGACAATGCCGAAGACCGTGCCAAGTTCTCGCAGATGCTTACCAACAACGGCATCAACCAGCCGGAGTGGAGCGCTCTGACGAGCATGGAGGACATCGACAGATTCATTGAGCGCGTGGGCTTCCCTGTTCTTGTGCGCCCAAGTTATGTGCTATCAGGAGCAGCCATGAATGTATGTTCCAACGAGGATGAGCTGAAGCGCTTCCTGCAGCTGGCTGCAAACGTGAGCGAGGATCATCCGGTGGTAGTGAGCAAGTTCATCGAGCACGCCAAGGAGATAGAGATGGATGCTGTGGCAAAGGACGGCGAGGTGATTGCCTACGCCATATCCGAGCACATCGAGTTCGCCGGAGTCCACTCGGGCGACGCCACAATCCAGTTCCCGCCGCAGAAACTCTATGTGGAGACCGTACGCCGTGTCAAGAGGGTAGGTCGCCAGATTGCCAAGGAACTGCATATCAACGGACCGTTCAACATCCAGTTCATGGCCCGCGACAATGACATCCTCGTAATCGAGTGTAACCTGCGCGCCAGCCGTTCATTCCCGTTTGTGAGCAAGGTGCTGAAGATAAACCTCATCGAGCTTGCCACACGCGTGATGCTCGGTCTGCCGGTGGAGAAGCCGAGCAAGAACCTCTTCGACCTCGACTACGTGGGAATCAAGGCATCCCAGTTCAGCTTCAACCGTCTGCAGAAGGCCGACCCGGTACTTGGCGTCGACATGAGCTCAACGGGAGAAGTGGGCTGTATCGGAAACGACACAAGCTGTGCCCTACTGAAGAGTATGCTCTCCGTGGGCCATCGCATACCGGCCAAGAACATCCTCCTGTCTACGGGCGGAGCGAAGCAGAAAGCCGATATGCTCGATGCTGCGCAGATGCTCGTGAAGCATGGTTATAATCTCTACGCCACGGCAGGTACAAGCCGCTTCCTCACCGAGAACGGCATCCAGAACACACGTGTACTCTGGCCGTCGGAGGAGGCAGAGGGCGATGCACCGAGAGCTTTGGACATGCTCCACAACCATGAGATTGACATGGTGGTGAACATCCCTAAGGATCTCACCAGTTCGGAGCTTTCAAACGGATACAAGATTCGTCGTGCGGCAATCGACCTCAATGTTCCGTTGATTACCAACAGTCGTCTGGCGAGTGCCTTCATCTATGCTTTCTGCACAGTGAAGCTCGACGAGATGGAAATCAAGGCATGGGGCGAGTATTGATAGAAACCGATTTTTATGATATATAGATAAAGCGGCAAGACAGGATGTGGAAGCATCTCCGTCTTGCCGCTTGTGCGGAAAATTTCGTACCTTTGCGTCCCCCAAATATGGGGATACAAAACATTATGAAGCGAATATTTCTTATTATTTTAGGCTGCGTCAGCATCTGTCTGTCGTATGCCCAGTGTTTTAGTGGAGCTTATATAGCAGAATGGCAGTGGGACATGAACAAGAAGACAAACTGGGTGAACCAGCTGCGCCTGGACCTCAGCGTTCCGGTATTTAATGGAAAGGGTTCCTTTGAGGCGGCGACGCTCCATCTGGCGAAGACCGGCGAGAGCGTCATCGGCGACTGGCAGGGCTTCTCGAACATCGAGGCAGATGATATGTTTGCCGCAATCGCCGTGCTGGGCTATATGCATGAGTGGAAGGCAGGGCATCTGTTCGTGGGCGTAAGGAATGTGAACGAGGACTTCTTCACGTCTGACGTTACGGCGCTCTTCACCAACAGCTCCTGCGGCATCTTCCCCACGGTGGCTGCAAGCTATCCCATTGCCAACTATCCTCTGTCGGGACTTACCGTCTATTTCGATGTGACAAAGGGCGGATGGACGTTCCGCAACAGTATCTACAACGGTTCCGGCTACAACGGATGGACCGCCCACGACAATCCATTTCTTGTGCGTCCGAAGAAGGACGGCATCTTCAACATCTCCCAACTGGAGTATTCATAACGTGGCGGAAGGTATTTTGCCGGGGCTGCCATCCATACCCGCCAGTATGCTATAGATGAGGAGGGGGAAATGGCTCCGGCAGAGGAAGCTGCGCACAAGACCAGCTGCGGATGGTGGGTCTATGGCGAGCAGACCGTGTGGGAGTCGGGCGAAAGAAAGGTTTCCTGTATGGCTCAGTATTCCGAAAACACCAGTCGCAGAAGCGTTTGCTACCGCTATGGGGAAATAGGCGGAGCATATCAGGACGAAGCCAACGAATGTGGCGTGTCGGGCCAGTATGCCCGTTTCCAGCAGGGCACGGAATATTCTCTGGAGCTGACTTGGAGGAGGAGACTTAACAAATGGCTGTCTGTGCAGCCGTCGTTCCAGTATGTGTCGAACGCCGACGATGACTTCACGGTTCTCGGTGCCCGTCTTTTGTGTGAATTCTGATTTTACTTGTTCTCTCCTCCGCCAGAATCATCCTCATCAGTTCTTCATTAGCCCTGTTGTTGATGTCGGCACTTCTTACTTCAGAGAGATAGTCGAGAGTGGCAGAACATTCGCCGGTAATGTCTATGCCGATGACTTTTTCATAGGCATAGATGATGCCTAAGTTGATTAATACAAAAAGCAAACTATGGCACTTGCGATGTCTATCTATGTCACTTACGATATCTATCTATGGCACTTGTGATTTTAACAGGTCACACACTTTGCGGCAGATGACATTTGTAACACTACTTTCATATAATATATAAGGTAATATTTATATAAATAGTGTTCACTGAATAATGGCTTTCCAGTTTTATTTCGTATTTTTGCATTAGTAAAAAAAGACTTAGAACTAATGGATATGAAACGAATCTTTATCACTCTGTCCGTGTTCATCGCATGTATGAACCTCATGGCACAATCTCCTGTCGGCTTTTATCCCAAGGAGAACGCTCACGACATCAATATTGACACACACCTCGTAATTGAGTTTGACAGACCGGTGAAGGCCGGCAGCAAGGGACTCGTCACGGTGCTGGACAAAACCACCAACAAGATAGTTGACAGAATAGACATGGCTATTCCTGCAGGACCTACAGAAGGACAGCCTAAGAATCCCAATGCTGTCTATACTCCGGTCCCATACGTATATAAAATGGAGAATGTCACAAATCGGAATACGCGTCCCGGCACTCCGTCGGGAGCAGCCAAAGAAGACAAGCGCCGGTATCAGAAGACTATCATTGGCGGCTTCTCTGATGCATTCCATTTCTATCCTGTCATCTGCCATGGCAATAAGGTCACTATTTATCTGCATAACAATATGTTGGATTACGGACATGAGTATGAGATAAAGATAGGCAAGGGCGTAATTGAAGGATGGAATGGCAAGCGGACATGGACGTTTACCACCAAGCAGTCTGCTCCCTCAAAGGATAAATCCTGTGTTGTAGTGGCTGCTGACGGTAGCGGAGATTTCTCCACCCTGCAAGGTGCAATGGACTGGATGCCCGACTCGTTGCCGTCGGAAACCTGCAGGAAGACGGTTTTTGTGAAGAATGGGGATTATGAGGAACTGGTATATTTCCGCAACAAGCGGTTTGTCACAATCCAAGGAGAATCGATGGATGGCGTAGTGGTGCATTATCCCAACAACGAGGTCTTCAACCCTCATCCTGTTGACATAAAAACCAACGAGTTGAAAGGCACATTCCCGTCGCGCCGTGCGGCTGTAGCTGCCGACAACTGCGCAGATATGATTTTCAAGAACATTACCTTCAAGACAGACTGTAAGGGACAGGCAGAGGGATTCCTGCTCAATGGCGAGAGGAATTATTCAGAGAACGTACATGTGGTTGGCGACGGCGATGCCCTTCAGGCGAATGGATCAGCCTACTGGCTCAACTGTGTCATTGATGGAGGAGGGGATACGGTTCTGGGCAGAGGACCGTCGTATTTCAATCATTGCACTCTTTCCAGCTATGGCGCCTTTATGTGGATAAGAAACACCAAGGAGAATCATGGCAACGTATTCAATGATTGCACCTTCAGGGGATTGGGCAATGATGCCGTGATAGCCCGTCTGCCAGACAACAAGGGGAAAAACTATCCGGATGCAGAGTGTGTGTTGCTGAACTGCACTCTGGAAGGTGTTCCTTCAGAAGGCTTCGGACCTGTGGATGAATCAGCTTCCACAGCCACGCTGATGGAATTCAACAGCTGCGACAAGGATGGAAAAACCATAGATGTCAGCCTGAGACACAAGTATGTGCGCCAGCTTGATGCCATCAAGGATGCAGAATTGATAGGGAAATACTCTGATGCAAGCTGGGTGTTGAACTCACGCTATGACGGCACCATTCATAATATTTATTGATGGATTTTTGAGTAAAGGTCGGTGCACCTATGCTGCACTGTTGGTGCACCTTTATAGAAGACGAGAAACGGGTGGCAGCTCTCTCCATTCAAATAAAAAAAACTTTTTTTCTTTTTTTACCCTCACACCCTCACAATCCGTCTGAAACGCCCTGTTTATCGGGGTTTCAGTGGTGAGGGTAAGTGTGAGGGCAAGTTTTTACCCTCACACCCTCACAATCCGGCTGAAATGCCCTGTTTTATCAGGGATTCAAGGGTGTGAGGGTAAAGATTAGGGTAGGTGAGGGCAAAGGTGAGGGTAGGTGAGGGCAAAGGTGACAATCGGGCAATGGACATTGTCTAAACCATCAGTTACATCATACGTTTAGCCAAAGGCAACGTATTCGCAGAATGTAAATACTCTGACACAGTCAGACTCTTTGAATACCATGGATATAAAAATAAAAGTATAAAGTTGAGGTGAATGGGATATAGGTGTATATGTAAACCCTCCTTTATTGATTTTGGTGAAATAGTGAGGCAAACTCTCGGTTTAGTGTAATATTTTGTTTATTTTTGCCACATTAAAAGTCTAAATTTATGAAACTGAATAGAATCAAACTTGTACTTGTTGAGAAAGGTATATCACAAACTCGACTCGCAAAAGACCTCTGTAAGAGTTACAGCTCGGTAAATGCTTATTGCAGCAATCGAACACAACCGTCGCTGGATGTACTGAAACAAATCGCAGACATTCTCTCAGTTAATATGAAGGACCTTATTGTTGATTGATAAAATACATACAGGAACAAAGGCAAAAGTATGTAGCTAATCTCTGAGTAAGATTGCAATTAGGCATACACTGTCTGCCTAATCATAATCGCTAATTTAAAAACAAAAAAGGAAACGCTAATGCACACACCGCCGTTCACCATATCAGCCGAAGCCATCAACAAGATAGCAGACATATCGAGGCTCATAGAGCGATATGCCATCCGCATGGAGCAAGAAGACGCTCTGATGCTTCGAAAGGCTAACAAGATAAAGACCATCCACAGCTCGCTCGCCATCGAGGGAAACACCCTTGATGAGGAACAGGTGAGAGACATCGTGAATGGAAAGACTGTCGTTGCACCGATAAGACAGATTCAGGAGGTGAAAAACGCCATAGCTACATACGAGCAGTTTCCACATCTCGATGCCTTTAAGGAGAGCGACTTGCTGCGTGCTCACGGCATTATGATGCAGGCTCTTGTTGACAATGCCGGACAATACCGCAGGGGCGGAGTGGGCGTGTTTTCCGAGTCGGGTTGCGTACATATAGCTCCCCCTGCTGATCGTGTACCTTATCTCATGGCAGACCTATTCGAATGGTTGAGTGGCAGCAGTGACCATCTCTTGGTGCGATCGTGTGTGTTCCACTACGAGTTTGAGTTCATACATCCATTTGCCGACGGCAATGGGCGCATGGGACGTCTGTGGCAGTCGCTCATACTGAGCAGGCTGCACCCCGTGTTTGAACACCTGCCGGTGGAAAACATGGTGTATGCTAACCAACAGCAATACTACGATGCAATTACCGCCAGTAGCAATGCTGCCGACTCCGGACCATTCATCGACTTTATGCTTGGGGAAATACAGAAAGCCCTCGAAGCGCACAAGCGAGAACCAATAAAGAAAGTTCCTAATAAAATTCCTAATAAAGTTCCTAATAAACTGTTGCAGGCTTTCCCCGAAATGCAGAGTATGGCATGGAGCGTATACCTGCAGATAGCAGCCAATGGACATCTTACCACCATGCAAATGGCTGAAACCTTAGGTATTAGCGACCGTATGGTGAGAAAACACATCAATACGCTAAAGGCAAAAGGATTGATAACTCGCATCGGAAGCAACAAGACAGGACATTGGAAAGCGAACAAAATCTAAATAAACATCTGAAAAGATGATTATGCAGATGGAAAGCCAGGAGCATCTGAAGACTTTGTTGCAGGGACGTACCAGTGGCGGTGTGTTTCTCACCACGATTCAGAAGTTCTAAATCAAACGAAAATCAAAATATAAATCAAAATCCAATCTTCTTGCCAACTCGTCAACTTCTAAAATAAAATCTTTTATCTCGTCCATGGAAAGACGGTGTACTTACCTAGCCACTTTGTATTAAAAACCATAATACAAACGACCCAAATCCCTATTATCATTCTCAAGCTTTTTAGGATGATAGTCGCCAAGGAGTTGGATTTCATAAAAGCACACACTATTAGAGTCTTTCTTATACTTCTCTATAATAGAATTATTAAGCTTTATCATACTCTATATCGTGATGCAATTTGGACATATCTTCACTAATTGTCCATGAACAACAA
>OLSD01000389.1_pt1 | contig 46548 bp, 38 predicted proteins | sample 1672211 | NCBI WGS metagenome assembly OLSD01 (sample SAMEA3136659, study PRJEB25190) | human gut metagenome | reverse complement strand
AAATTCATTCTTCTAAAACTCCGAAATACCACAAGCCCTAATGACCGATTTGGGTAAATAATGTGAAAGAGGCAAAAAAAATTCTTTTAAATTGGTGTTTTACAAATTAATTTAATTATGTTTGCACCGAAAATCGTTAGCTTACATAAAAATAAAAGTTATGGCTACTACTTACGGTAAACTGCTTCTCGCAGTCTATGAACTTGAGGGACTGCTACTTGTGCTGGAAAAGCATGGCGACGACACCCCCGCTTCTGTGGTTGAGCTTATCAAACAGAAGGCGGCATTTGTGGCTGAGGAAGCCCAAAGTGTTCAATTCCCCGACCAATCATCGGAGGAAGAAATGCTCGATGCCGCACTCGACGAGACCGACGACACCACCGATGTGCGTGCCGATGTGGCTCAAGATGAAGTGGTGGAGGAAGCACCTGCCGATGAACCAGAGGAAATCAGTTTCGCCGAAGTGGAGGCTGTGGCAGAGCCAGCAGCCGAGGCAGAGGAAGCCATCGCCGATGAGGAACCTCCTATGTATGTGAAATGTCCTCAATGTGGCAAGGTGCTGCCTATGGGCTACACATTCTGCAACGAGTGCGGTTGCGCATTGGGCGCAGATGAGGCAAACAATGCCGACGAAGAGGCTGTGCCAGTGGAAGACGAAGACGCCTTCGTGGAACCGGAAGAAGAAATTACCGCCCCAGCGGCCTACGCAGATGATGACGAGGAGTTTGAAGAAGTGGAGACGGAAGATGAAGAAGAAATCACCGACGACGAAGACTACGACGACATTCCCGACGCTCTCAGCATTGAAGAAAAGTTGCACCGAGGCATAGCCAAGAACATGCGTTCGGCATTCTCGCTCAACGACAGCATTCGCTTCCGTCGCGAACTCTTTGGCGGCAGCCAGGCTGAATACAACGATGCTCTCGACATGGTGCAGTCGATGCACTCATTCGGTGAGGCAGAAGAATACTTCTACGACGACCTCGCTTGGGACCCTACCAGCGACGACGTGAAAGACTTTATGGAAGTGGTGAGAAAGCATTTCCTTTAAAAAATCCTCTAAGTACTAAGTGGATATTGTAAATAATAAGTATTGAAGATTTAAATTTATAATGGCTGGAAAACTATATATTGTTCCAACCCCAGTGGGAAATCTCGACGACATGACCCCACGCGCTATTGCGGTGCTTCGCGACGCACATTTGGTGCTGGCTGAAGACACCCGCACCAGCGGTGTGCTGATGAAGCATTTCGGCATCACCACCCCCATGCGTAGCCACCACAAATTCAATGAGCACGACACACTCCCTGCTTTGGTGGAAGAGCTGCAAGGTGGCAGCATCATTGCGCTGGTGACCGATGCGGGCACTCCTGCCATCAGCGACCCCGGTTTTTTGTTGGTGCGTGAGTGCCGCCGCCACGATATTGAGGTGGAAACACTGCCGGGCGCAACGGCTTTCGTGCCAGCGCTGGTCAATTCGGGTTTGCCTTGCGAGCGTTTCACCTTTGAGGGCTTCCTGCCGCAGAAAAAGGGTAGGGTATCGCGATTGGAGTCGCTTGCCACCGAGCCTCGCACCATGATTTTCTACGAATCGCCAATGCGATTGGTGAAAACGCTGGAGCAGATGGCAGAGGTGTTTGGTGCCGACCGTGAAGCGTCGGTGAGCCGTGAAATCTCCAAACTCCACAACACCACCCACAATGGCACACTATCCGAACTTGCCACCTATTTCAAAGCCAACGCCCCACGCGGCGAAATCGTGCTCGTGGTGGAGGGCAAGGCTCCAGAGGCCACAGTGAAAGTGGATAAATACGCTAAATTCAAACAAAAGCATATTAATCAACTAAAAAATAATGAATGATGAAAAAGATTGTGTTAATGTCGTTGGCGTTTATCGCCGTTTCTTCGCTCTCTGTTTCATGTAATAAGGGTGCAGAAGACAAGAAAGTGAATACCGATTCACTCGAAAATGTGGAACTGAAAGGTGAACTTGCCTCGGTTACCGCTGCAAAGGATTCGCTCAACCTGCTGATGAACGACATCGCTGATGGTATGAACCAAATCATCGATATTCAAGATGTGATGAGCGTGTCGAATCTGAATTCCGAAACCGCTGACAAAAAGAATGCGCTTCGCGACCAAGTGGTGGCTATTCAAATGTTGGTGAAAGACCGTCAACAGCGTTTGGAAGCACTTGAAAAGAAATTGCAAGCATCTGGCGTGTATAACGACGACTTGAAAAAGCAAGTATCTACACTCAAGAAGCAAATCGACAACCAAGTGAAGATTATCAACCAACTCACTGCTGAATTGCAAGCCGCAAATGTGAAAATCGGCAAGTTGAATGTGCGTGTTGACTCTCTCCGCACCGAAAACACTCAAGTGAAGAACGACTTGAGCGTTGAAAAGCAAAATGTGGCAGCAGAGAAGGAACGCAACACCAACCTCACCAACACCATGAACGAATGTTTCTACGTGATTGGCTCTAAGAAGGAACTCAAGGAACAAAAGATTATCGAAACTGGTTTCCTCCGCAAGACCAAGGTGATGGAAGGCGACTACACCAAGTCATACTTCACTAAAGCCGACAAGCGTACACTCACCCAAATCAACCTCCACAACAAGAAGGCGCAAGTGATGTCGAAACACCCAGCCGGCTCGTATGTGATTGAGGAAGTGGGCGGCCAGAAAGTGCTTCGCATTACCAACCCTGCACGTTTCTGGGAATTGTCGAACTATCTCGTAATAAAAGTAGGATAATATGCCATAAGGTTTCAACCCAAATCGGTCATTAGGGCTTGTGGTATTTCGGAATTTTAGAAGAATGAATTTTGCTTGTCTTTTAATGAGTGATAGCGAGCTATTACGAATTAAAAACAAGTAAAAGGCATCTTATAAAAGCCGAAAGACCGCAAGAAGTAATCTAAAAAAACATTACACGGCCTAATGACCGATTTGGGTTAAATAATAGGGGCTTAATCACTTATTAAGCCTCTTTTATTTTTCGTGTCGTGAAAATAGTATTGGCATTTGATAAGTTTAAGGGCGTGGCCACTTCGCGTGAGGTGGCTATGGCTGCGCGTGACGCCATTCTCGGAGTGGTTCCCGATGCCCAAGTGGTGCTGATTCCTTGTGCCGATGGGGGAGAGGGCACGATGGAGGCCCTGTCGCCAGCACATTCGCAGCGTGTGAGTGTGGAGGTGTGCGGCCCATTGCCCGATATGCGTGTGAATGCCGCTTACACCATTTCGCACGGCACGGCTGTGATAGAGATGGCGGCTGCCAGCGGGCTGGCGTTGCTTGCCGATTCGCAGCGTGATGTGATGCACGCCACCACTCGTGGCACCGGTATGCTCATTCGCCACGCCATAGCGCATGGCGCACAGCGTGTGACGCTGGGCATCGGCGGAAGCGCCACCAACGATTGCGGCATGGGCATTCTATCTGCTTTAGGCTTCCGATTTCTCGACCAGCAAGGGCGTGAACTCGCTCCATGTGGCGCAAATTTGGCGAAAGTGGCTCGCGTTGATGCCGATGCCGTGCCACAGCAGGTGCTCGACACCCGATTTGATGTGATTACCGATGTAGACAATCCGCTCTGCGGCACGCATGGTGCGGCGGCGGTCTATGCTCCGCAAAAGGGCGCGTCGGCTCAGCAGGTGACGCTGCTCGACGAGGGCGCACGCCATTTCTCCCAGTTCATGTCTGATGGCGTGGCTGAAGCCCCAGGCGCAGGAGCGGCTGGCGGTGTGGGAGCAGGACTGAAGGCATTTCTCAACGCCATTTTGCACCCTGGCGCTGATGCCGTGCTTCGGTTCCTGAAGGTGGACGAGGCGATAGCCGATGCCGATTTGGTGATGACGGGTGAGGGAAAAATTGACGCTTCCACCGCTCACGGCAAACTTCCCTACGCTGTGGCTCGGCTCTGCCGCAAGCGCGCCGTGCCAGCCGTGGCACTGTGCGGTATTCTCGAAGGCGAAGCCCCTGGCGTGTTCACCTCGGTGCTTTGCATCAATCCTTTGCCTGTGGATATGCCATTGGCGCTTAACTCTGAAGTATGCCTCTCACGAGTGGCATCAACAACCGAAAAATTGATAAAAACCATATTCAAATGAGAAAAAAACTATTCACAATCCTTTCTTGCATGATGTTGGCTATCGCCACGCTGATGGCTGCCAACTCGCAAGTAGATGAAGCCATGGCGCTGGCAAACCGCCTTTCGCCCCGATTGGCTCAAAAAGTACAATTCAAGCAAGGCAAGAAAAAGAGCACCGACTATTTCACGCTCTCAAACAATGGCGACAAGGTGCTCATCACCGCCAACAATGCCAATTCTATGGCGGTGGGCTTGAACCGCTATCTGAAAAAATATTGCCACACCACCGTTTCGTGGTATGCCGACATCGCCGTTGACCTCCCCGAAGTGCTTCCAGCAGTCGATGCCACCGAATCAGTCGATGCCCGTGTGCCAGAACGCTTCTTCCTCAATTACTGCACATTCGGCTACACTATGCCGTTTTTCGATTGGAACGACTGGGAGCGTGTGATCGACTGGATGGCGCTCAATGGCGTGAATATGCCGCTTGCCATCACTGGTCAGGAAAGCGTGTGGTACAATGTGTGGCGTAGCATGGGCATGACCGACGAGCAGGTGCGCAGTTATTTCACTGGTCCTGTGTATCTCCCTTGGCACCGCATGGCAAACATTGATGTGTGGTGCGGACCGCTGCCCAAGGAGTGGCTCGATGGTCAGGTGGTGCTCCAACAGAAGATCTTGGCGCGCGAGCGTGCGTTGAACATGCGCCCGGTGCTTCCTGCTTTCGCCGGCCATGTGCCCAAGCAACTCACCGAACTTTTCCCTAAAGCCGACATCAAGCGTCTCGACCCTTGGGACGGCTTCGGGGAGGATTACCAAACCTATTTCCTCAACTCCGAAGACCCACTATATGCGAAAATCCAGCGCAAATTCCTGGAGGAGCAAACTCGCCTCTTTGGCACCGACCACATCTATGGCATCGACCTTTTCAACGAAATGGAGGCTCCAAGTTACGATTGTGGCTACATCAGCCGCCTCTCGCGCCATGTGTATGAGTCGCTGAAAGCCGTCGACAAGAAAGCGGAATGGCTGCAAATGGGCTGGTTCCTCTACTATCAGCGCAACAAGTGGACCAAAGATGTGACCAAAGCCATGCTCACCGCCCTGCCACAAGGCAAGATGACGATGCTCGACTACTTCTGCGAGCGTATGGAGGTGTGGCGTATGCACGATAAGTTCTACGGTCAGCCTTATATTTGGTGCTACCTCGGCAACTTTGGCGGCAACTCGGTGTTGCAAGGCAATGTGAAGAAGTCGGGCGAACTGCTCGAAACGGCGTTGAAAGATGGCGGTGCCAACCTCAAGGGCATCGGCTCTACGCTTGAGGGCTTCGATGTGCAGCAGTTCCCATTTGAATACATCTTCGACAAGGCGTGGAACTATGGCGCTACCGATGCCGATGTGGTGAAACTGGTGGCTGACAGCCATGCCGACCAGCCTGATGAGAATGTGCGCAAGGCTTGGGACGTGCTTTATAACAAGGTGCTCACCTCACACGCCACCACATGGCGCGGCACTGGCGCCAACGGCTTCCCGAATTTCAAAAAGCAGACCAAAAGATGCCGCCCTTATTCCGATATGAAGGCACTCAACGAGGCTTGGCAACTGCTGCTCAAGCAGAAGTCGGTGACTGTGGATGCGGCAAAGTTGGATTTGATTTGGACAGGTCGTGAACTGCTCGGCAACCTCTTTGGCTACGAGAAGGCGGAGTTTGACTCTGCCTATGTGGCTGCCGACACCGTGAAGATGCATGAAAAGGCGTATATCATGCGCGCGCTGCTCACCGACCTCGATATGCTCAATGCCCAACACCCATTTTGCACCGTGGATAAGTGGATTGACCAAGCCCGTGAGTTTGGACAAACGCCAGAGGTGAAGGATTATTACGAAATGAATGCACGCCGACTCATCACCACATGGGGTGGCGACCTCAACGACTACGCAGTTCGTAATTACAGCGGACTTATCGCCAACTATCACGCAAAGCGTTGGGAAATCTATATCGACGAGGCATTCCGTTCGGTGCGCACAGGCACTCCGTTCCGCGACAAAGAGCGCATCAAAGCCACCAACGAGTTCCAACTATCGTTTGCCGACAAGCATGGCGAGCAATTCCCTAAATATCAAGGCATCGAACTCCTATCATTCTCACGCGCCCTCGCCTCAAAATACGCCACTGAACTCCAATCCTGGCTCACGAAATAGAAGTTAGAAATTAGAAGTTAGAAGTTAGATTTTTGCAGAAGAGCCTCCGAGTGCTCCTAAATTTATTCTAAATTTCTTTCCGAGGGAAAAATGCGTTATATTCAGCTAAATCTATCATTTTTTGGCACATTTAGCTGAATATAGCGCATTTTTTGAGATTTATCCAAAAACGATACATCCATTCTCTAAAATTTCTATCTAATCTCTAATTTCTAATCTCTAATTTCTGACCCCTTATTTCTCTTTCTTGCTTCTTTTTTGTAATTTTGTGTGATTTTAGATAATAAATAGCTTTTGGAACAGATATTCAACATCTTCTCACAGCACACATCGCTGCAAGCCGTGATTCTTCTGGCTTTGATTTGTGCATTGGGTCTAATCTTGGGAAAGGTCAAGTTAAGAGGCATTTCGTTAGGTGTGACCTTTGTGTTTTTCATCGGCATTTTGATGGGTCACATCGGGCTCTCCATCGACGAGCAGGCTTTGGGCTTTGCACAGGATTTCGGTCTGGCGTTGTTCGTTTACGCACTTGGTGTGCAGGTGGGGCCGGGTTTCTTCAGTTCGCTTCGCAAGGGAGGCATTTCACTCACTATGCTTGCCCTGCTTCTGGTGGCTATCGGCACGGCTTTCACCATTCTCATGCCTGTGATTTTCGACATTTCATTGCCCGATGCGGTGGGTGTGATGTGTGGTGCCACCACCAACACTCCAGCCCTCGGTGCTGCTCAGCAAACCCTTGCCCAACTTCATCAGCCCACCAGCGGTGCCGCTTTGGCTACTGCTGTCACTTATCCGTTGGGCGTGGTGGGTGTGATTTTGGCATTGCTGGTGATGCAGAAGGTGCTTGGTCATAATGGCCGCATGTATATTGCCCCCGACGCCCCCGAAGATGGCACTTTCGTGGCTGCATACCATGTGAATAATCCCGGCGTGTTTGGCAAGCGCATTAGCGAATTGGCAGAAATCACCCACGAGAAATTCATCATTTCGCGCCTGTGGCACAATGGCAAAGTGATTATCCCTTCGAGCGAAACGGTGCTCAACAAAAACGACCGCATACTCGTAATCACCAACGAAGCCACCAGCGCGGCAATGACGCTGCTCTTTGGCGAACAGGAAAAAACCGACTTCAACAAAGACACGGTGGACTGGGACGCTATCGACAGCCAACTCATATCGCGCCGCATTGTGGTCACTCAACCCGATATCAACGGCAAGCGACTGGGCTCGCTCCGACTCCGCAACCACTATGGCGTGAATGTGACACGCATCTACCGTAGCGGTATGCGACTGCTTGCCACCCCCGATTTGCGCATTCAGCTGGGCGACCGCATCACTGTGGTGGGTGAGGAAGCCGCCATCAAAAATGTGGAGCATTTTATGGGCAACCTTGTTTCCGACCTCGACGAGCCTAACCTGATTTCCATCTTCATTGGTTTGACACTCGGGTTGCTGCTCGGTCTGATTCCAATCGCCCTCCCCGGCATTTCCACACCTGTGCGCCTCGGTCTCGCTGGCGGTCCTATCATCGCAGGTATTTTGATAGGTTCGTTCGGACCTCGACTGCACATGGTCACCTACACCACCCAAAGTGCCAACTTGATGATGCGCCGACTGGGTTTGTCGCTCTATCTGGCATGTTTGGGACTTCATTCGGGTGCCGATTTCTTCACCACCGTCATGCGCCCAGAGGGTGCGCTGTGGATTGTGGCTGGTTTTGTGCTCACGGTGATTCCTGTGCTGATGGTGGGTTATGTGGCACTTAAATTCTGCCGTCTCGACTTTGCCACCATCAGTGGTATGCTTTGCGGCGCAATGGCTAACCCGATGGCACTCGACTACGCTCGCGACACACTCAAGAGCGACCGTGCGTCGGTGGCATACACCACGGTTTATCCGCTCTGTATGTTTATGCGCGTGATTTTGGCGCAAGTCATCTTGCTGCTGTTTCTGTAGCCGACTGAACATTGACTAAATTACTATAACGATGAACCAAAAACTTTTGAAATCATTATTGATTTTTGTGGCTGTGCTGAGTTTAGTTTCGGCATCGGCACAAGAAAAATGGACAGGCATCGACCGCTATGCCGCCGATAACGAAAAACTCATGGCAGCACCTGCCGACACCGCTCGCATTGTGCTCTTGGGTAACTCCATCACCGACTTTTGGCCAACACGCAGCCCAGAATTTTTCAAGCGCCACCCTCAACTCGTGGGCAGAGGCATCAGCGGACAAACTTCACACCAGATGCTGGTGCGCTTCCGTGTAGATGTGGTGAATCTGCACCCCAAGGCTGTGGTAATCAACTGCGGTACAAACGATATTGCCGAAAATCATAAAATTCCATACAGCGAGGCGAACACTATGGGCAATATCATGTCGATGGTGGAGATTGCAAAGGCGAATGGCATCAAGGTGTATCTGGCGTCGGTGCTCCCCTCGAAGTGCATGTACTGGGCGCCTGAAAAGACCAACATTGCCGATAAGGTGGCGAGCCTCAACGCACGCATCAAAGCCTACGCCCAGCAGCAAGGCATCACCTACATCGACTACTACTCATCAATGGTGTATGGCACCGAACGTGAACTCAATCCCGCCTACACCAAAGACGGCGTACACCCCACGCCCGACGGCTACCGCCTCGGAATGGAGCCAGTTCTCCAATCCGCCCTGCACCTCGAATAGCATAATATGGTATGGATGCGACACTTCTTGTCAGCGACAAATGGTTGATATTCAATATAGTGCCACAATTATGGGCGGACGTGAAGTATCACGTCCCTACCAGGTTTGGTTTTTCGCCGAAGGCGATCTGTTTTTTATGTTTTTGTTTCAGTCCCCCAGTATTTTTCCACTGAACCGCTCATTCGCTTGCATGGAGTTAACCATAATCAGCCGTTTCCAACGGCTAATCAAGAATTGATTTGGTCTGTTTCTTCGTTTTTTCTATGGTTGTTGATGGTCAAAATGTCTGATTTTTAATTCTATTATTACTCATTGTGCAAAAATTTGGTAAATAATTATTACCTTTGCAATTGGTGTTTTAGCGCCTAACTGTTACAAAATTAATTTGTCATCATTAAGAAAACTATGTTTAAGCGTCACAAAATAGGGTTATTAATGGGCTTGGTGTGCTTGCTTTTTGCCTCTTCCTGCAAGGATGAGCCGCTGAATGCGGAGTGCGACATCGAGCAGGTGATTCTTCACACCAATCACGTAGATGAGGTGTTTTTCAATAAGACAGATTCTGCCAAATCCCTTCTCTATACCGACAACGAGGCGGTGTTTAACGTGCGTCGCAACGCACCGCTCGATGGCATCACGCTCGAATTTAAAATCACCGAAGGTGCCACCATTCAGCGCATTACCGAGGGCGACGACTTTCAGGCTGATGTGCCTGTGAGTTATCGTGTGACCTCGCAGGACGGCAACTGGCACCGCGACTACAAAATCACCATTTCGCCAGAACCTGTGCATGTGGTGAAGAGCGTAATCAAGTATGATTTCGAAAATTTTGAATTAGATCCACAAACTAAAAAATACTACATCTGGCACAACGAGCGCCTTGATGGCACTTTCGGCAACGAATGGGCTACGGGCAATCCGGGCTACAAGATGAGCAAGTCGTCGGCGCTTCCCGACCAGTATCCTACTGTGCCCATCGACGGCATGGACGGCAAGGCACTGAAACTCACCACTTGCGACACTGGTCCGTTTGGCGCAATGGCAAACATGCGCTTGGCGGCTGGCAACTTCTTCTTGGGCGAGTTCGACGTGTCGCAAGCCTTGGGCAACGCCATGGCGGCTACTCGCTTCGGTGTTCCGTTCACCCTTGAGCCTGTGAAATTGTCGGGCTACTATCAGTATCAGCCGGGCAAGAAATTCCAGGACAAGAGTGGTAAAGAGGTGGTGGGCCGTGTGGATGAAGGCTCAATCTACGCTGTGATGTATCGCAACCACGATGCTCAGGGCAACCCTGTGCGCTTGCGTGGCGACAATGTGCTTACCAGTCCGCTGATTGTGGCGCTTGCGAAAGTGAAATCGCTCCCAGCCACCAGCCAATGGACACCATTTGAAGTGGAATTTGAGTATTATGAGGAAATCGACAAGGTGCTTCTCGCCAACAAGGGTTACAACCTTGCTGTGGTGTTCTCCAGCAGCGAGGAAGGTGCTTCGTTTCAAGGTGCCATCGGCAGCTGCCTCCTTGTGGATAAGGTTCGTTTAACTTGCCAAACTGAAGAATAATGAAAAAAACGATATTAATTGCCGCTGTGGCTTTGCTCACTGCCGTAGGCGCTCAGGCGCAGAGTTTTTTCCACAAAGGAGTGCTCTCCGATGTGAAGTATGGCGCACGCTTAGGCTATAATTTGGGTGGCTCCGCTCCGCTCAATATGCCGGCAAGTATTCGCAAAATGAACAAATTTCCGCTCACGCCCAACATTGCCTTTGGCATCAACGCCGAAAAGCCGCTTGATGGCGATTTCGGATTGATGGTGGGTGTGCGTTTTGAAAATAAGGGTATGTCGGTAGATGCTTCGGTGAAGAACTACAAGATGGAAATGGTGAAAGGTGGAGAGCGCCTCGGCGGCGTGTTCACCGGCAAGGTGGTGACCAAAACCACACAATGGATGTTTACCTTCCCTGTGCAAGCCACTTTCCACTACAAGAAGGTGACCTTTAAGGCTGGCCCCTATGTGTCGTATCTCACAGGCCGTGAGTTTTACGGCTGGGCTTACGACGGCTATATCCGCGTCGACGACCCTACAGGCCCGAAGGTGATGCTTGGTTCCACTCCTGATGAGCGTGGCGACTACGATTTCACCCCCGACATGCGCCGCTGGCAAGTGGGCTTCGATGTGGGTGTGGATTGGGCGTTCGGCCGCCGATTTGGCGCCTATGCCGACCTCTCGTGCGGATTCCACGGCATTCATCGTAGCGGTTTCAAAATCATTGAACAAACGCTCGTGCCTATCTATGGCTCCATAGGTGTGACTTATGCGTTCTATTAATTTCGGATAAAAAATATTTACACGCTAATTTATAATTAAAAAAGAAAAACATGAGAAAGTTATCAACATTGTTTTGTGCAGTGCTCTTGACCCTTTCGGCAATGGCAACCGACTACAAGGGCAATCTCACCGTTTCGATTAACGGAGAGGGTAGCACTCAGCCTGCCACTATCTCTATTGTGGAGAATGCAGGTAAGTATAATTTGAGTATTCTTAACTTCATGCTCGGTGAAGGAGAATCTGTTCTCCCAGTGGGCAACATCGTAATTGAAAATGTGACTGGTGCGGTTGCTGGCAATCTCACCACCCTTTATGTGAATAAAAACATCACTATTCAGAAAGGCAACGCCGCAGATATTGCCGACGATGCCTGGCTGGGCCCAATGTTGGGCGAAGTGCCTGTGAAAATGTCGTCGTCGTTCAACACCAATGGCTTTCTTGGCGTGAATATCGACATTGATATGGTGTCTACTCTCGGTCAGGTGATCAAGGTTACTTTCGAGAATGTGGGCAACCACTTCCAAATGCCTAACAGCGACTTCGAAACCTGGAGCACCGCCACCGACAACAACGCACCAAAGCATTGGCACGGATTTGAGAGTGTGAAAGGTAAATTGAGCGGCACTGCAAAGAGTAAAACGAAATTGGTTTCATCCAAGAATGTTCGCCCCGGTTCTAAGGGCTTGACAAGTGCTGTGGTAACAAGCACCAAAGTGTTTACGGTGATTGCCAACGGTACGATGACCAATGGTGTGTTGAATGCTGGCTCGATGTATGCTGCTGATGCTTCTAACCACAGCGAAACAGACCTTTCAAGCACCAGCAAAGATGCAAACGGCGACCCGTTTGCCACCCCTATGTATGCCAAACCCGACTCGGTGAAATTCTGGATGCGATTCACGCAAGCCAAAGCCCAAGCATCCTATCCCTATGCGGCATTCAATGCGGTCATCACCGATGGCACCTACTATCAAGACCCCGAAAATAAAACCTACACCAACAAGGTGGCTGTGGCGGCTCCCAACAAAGCCGATATGACCGTGGGCGATTGGAGATTGGTGTCTTGCCCCTTCGACTACGCTTCCTATGCCGCCAATGGCGCAGAAGCCAAAGCCATCTTGCTCACCGTTTCCACTAATGCCACTCCGGGCAAGGGCAGCTACTCCAATGGTGTTGCCGACTCGGTGTATGTCGACGACCTCGAACTCGTTTACCTCGCTGGCATCAAATCAATCTCTTTCAAGGGTCAAGCCCTCGATTTGACTACTGTCCAAACCACAGGCATCGAGCTCGCTGCCGATGAGGCTGTTTCGGCTGCCGATTTCGAAGTGGTGAAGGAAGGCGAAGACGCTAAGGTGACCAAACTCGTTGAGGCTACCGCAGATGGCTATGTGGCTGTGATTACCGCCGTCTCTGCCGACTTGAAAACTCAAGTGGCTTATGAAATCAACATCAAGAAGCCTGCCGCTCCAGTGCTCAAGGGCGATATCAACGGCGATGGTGTGCTTGATGTAGCAGATGCTTCTGCTCTTATCGATATGGTGCTCAATTCGGGAACTTGCACCGAAGTTGCCGATGTCAACGGTGACGGTGCGCTTGATGTGGCTGATGTGACTGAACTCATCACTTTGATTTTAGGATAAACAATAATAAATGGAAATAGTTATGAAAAAGATTTTAGCATTTTTTGTGGTTGCTGCATGTGCAGTGTCGGCCATGGCTACTAATTACGACGGCGAACTCACCGTTGCAATCAACGAAGAGACTACTGCGATGGGAACCAACATCACAGTGGATAAGACTGACGCAGGTTATGACTTGAGCATCAAGAACTTCAAACTCGTGGCTGGCGACCAAGTGTTGCCTGTTGGCAACATTGAATTGAAAGGCTGCGAAGGTACCGACGCTTACGGTATCACCACCATCAAGTTCAACAAAAAAGTGACTATCACTGCTGGCGACGACCCAACTATTGATGCCGATAGCTGGATGGGGCCAATGCTTGGCGAAGTGCCTATCGTGATGACCGCTAAGCTCAACGACACCGTGCTCAGCGTGAACATCGACATCGATATGCAAGTGCTTGAACAAGTAATCAAGGTCGGATTCGTGGGCAATGCTCCAGCTCCTGCTAAGGGCGACATCAACGAAGATGGCTTGCTGAACGTGGGCGACGTTTCTGCCCTCATCAACATGCTTCTCAAGTAAAAAGGTCGCAAATTTTAGAAAGAAAATCATCGATTCACCTCTCCGATTGAGGTTTATCAATATTTGATCCGCTTCACCCCGATAATCACCCTATGGTTGATTATCGGGGTTTTTCCATTCCCCTGAAACGCCAATATGTTGGTAGGGACGCGATACTTCGCGTCCGCTCCAAATGATTGATATTCAATATGGTATCACAATTATAGGCGGACGTGATGTATCGAAAGCACTGAAAAAGTCCAGTTTTTTAAAGACTAAAACGAAAAATGCTTACGATTTATAACTTTTCTTTCCAAAAATCGCCTCAATAAGGCTATGATAGGCAGAAAAAGAAGGGTAAAACGACTATTTCTCCGTTATTAACTTTCAATCTGAAAGTTGGTTTTACTTTTTCAGTGCTTTCGATGTATCACGTCCCTACCATTTTCTTTTTGACATATTTTGGTATCTTCGATGCTGTTGGCTTTTGGGGCTTTTTGGTGTAGCATTTTGATGCCGTTTTTGAAAAAAATCTAATTTGGATTACTACAAATTGTGATTTTTAACCATAAGTTTTGTAACTTTGTATCGTTTTTTGAAATATGTGAAAAAACAGAAAACATTTTAAACGTTGTTTAAAACATACACATACGGACAATCCTAAGTATAACATATAGAATAATTATGGATAAGATTATTAGCAAACTTTTGGAAATTAAATGGTTAGCGTCAATTAAAGCAAATACAGCACCACGATGGATGGTATTGATTGTCGACCTTATCATCATCTCCTGCAGTTTTCTTCTTTTGGCTACCAGTGAGGCGTTTATTCCTGGTCACTCTGTTAGCTCACTCGTTTTCCTCCGCAACTGGGGTATAGTGCTTGCAGTGTATTTGCTGATGATTTTTATCACCAAAAGTTACACTTCCGTTATTCGTCTGTCGGTTTTTGAAGACCTTTACCGCGAATTTGTGGTGGTGGCAGGTAGCACGATTTTACTTTTGATCATCAATGCCGTGTTGTCGGCTTGCTCTTACGAAGACTTGGCTCGCTCTTGGAATATCGTTATTATTGGTGCCATTTCATTCTCGTTCCTTGTGATGGAGCGATTGCTTATCAAGCACGCCTATTCAGTGCTTAGGCAGTACGACTCTTCCGAACGCAAGCGTGTGTTGGTGCTTGGCACTTCGATCGAATCGATTATTCTGGCAAACGCTTTGAAAACTGAGATTGGCGGTAAATACTTGCCAATTGGCTTGTTGGCTGAAAAAGGAGCGAATCCACCTGCTCAAATCAGCGGTTTCAAGGTGTTCCCCTACGATGAAAATACGCTGGTCAACACTTTCGTGGAAAACAGCATTCACGCTCTCATCTTCAACCACGACAAGGTGAAACTTGTGGGCCGTGAGTATGCCGACTTCTTTATCAACAACAACTTGCGCATTCTCTCTCTCAACCACGTTGAGGAATTTTCTGGCGACGATAAGGGCGATGATAAGGGTGCAAATATCTCCACCCACGTTAAGAACGTGCAGATTGAAGACCTCTTGGGCCGCGACCCTATCGTGCTCGACAATTCGCTCGTGCGCTCCAATATCCGTGGTTCGGTGGTGATGATTACCGGCGCCTGTGGCTCGATTGGTAGCGAAATCGTTCGTCAGGTGGCAACTTATAAGGCTAAGAAAATCATCTTGGTCGACCAAGCCGAAACCCCTATGCACGACATGGCACTCGAAATGAAGGAGAAATTCCCCGAAGCCGACATCGTGCTCTTTATGGGCGACGTTCAGAACCGCGACCGTATGGAGCGTGCATTCGCCGAATACCGTCCACGATTCGTGTTCCACGCTGCGGCATACAAGCATGTGCCTATGATGGAAATCAACCCATCTGAAGCAGTGCTCACCAATGTGATGGGTACGAAAAACATTGCCGACCTTGCGCTCAAATACGATGTGTATAAGTTTGTGATGATTTCTACCGACAAGGCTGTGAACCCAACCAATGTGATGGGCTGCACCAAGCGTCTGGCAGAGGCTTACACTCAATCACTCTTCTTCGATGCAAAGCGCAAGGGTAAGAAAACCCAATTCATCACCACTCGCTTTGGCAATGTGCTCGGCAGCAATGGCTCTGTGATTCCTATTTTCCGTAGGCAGATTGCCGAGGGTGGACCGGTCACCATCACTCACCGCGACATCATTCGCTACTTTATGACCATTCCAGAGGCTTGTAGCCTTGTGCTTGAGGCTGGCTGTATGGGTAACGGTGGTGAAATCTATGTGTTCGACATGGGTAAACCAGTGAAGATTTACGATTTGGCTACTCGCATGATTTCGCTCGCAGGTCTGCGCCCAGGTGTGGATATCGAAATCAAGGAAATCGGTCTTCGTCCGGGCGAAAAGCTCTACGAGGAACTGCTCAACGATAAGGAGAAAACACTCGACACCACCGAAAACGATAAGATTATGGTGGCGAAAGTGCGTACCTACGACTTCAACACCGTGTACGACAATATCTCCAACATCATTTCGTTTGCCGAACATGGAAATGTACACGACATGATTAAGAATATGAAGATGTTCATTCCAGAATACCACAGCAATCATTCTGAATTTGAACAAATCGATAAGGAAATTGAGGCTGAGCACAGCAAGGGCGTGAACGATAAGCCTGTGCAAGAATCCGAGATTTTCTATTAATTACTTGATATTTATTTTACTACTCATAAATAAGCAATCGTCACCAATATGTGGATAGTACTGGCTATAGTCTCGTCTATTAGCCTCGGCTTTTACGACATAGTTAAAAAATTGGCGCTTGAGGGCAACAACGTGTTCCACGTGTTGTTCCTCAACACCTTTTTTTGCACTCTGTTCATGTCGCCAGTGCTGATCTACACCCTTGGTGATATGGACGGCAACTTCGTCCACCCCATGAGCCACTTTTATCTTTTCGTGAAGGCGGTGATTGTGACCGCTTCGTGGTTGCTGGGCTATTTCTCCATCAAAAACTTGCCGCTCACTATTCAAGCCTCCATCAATGCCGTTCGCCCCATTCTGGTGCTTGTGGGTGCGCTCATCATCTTCGGCGAGTGTCCCAGTCCGCTCCAGTGGATTGGTATCGTGTTGGGCTTCGTGTCGCTGGTGTGGGTAGGCTTCATTGGGCATAAGGAGGGCATCTCGTTCACGCAAAACAAGTGGCTTTGGGCAGGCTTGGCAAGCGTGCTGCTGTGGGCTGCGAGTGGACTCTACGATAAGTTCCTCATGCTTCATTTCAAGCCCCTGAATGTGGAGGCTTGGTATTCGTTCTATCAGTTGGTGATTATGTCGGTGGTGATGGCACTGTTGAGGTTCCGCAAAAAGCGCTTCGACAAATTCCAGTGGCGCTGGTCAATCCTCTTCATCTCTTTCTTCATTTGTGTGGCCGACTTGACATTCTTCATGTGCCTCTCCGAGCCTGGCTCAATGGTGTCGATAGCCTCAATGATACGCCGATGCAGTGCCCTCGTGGCATTCATCTATGCCGTGATCGTGCTCCGCGAAGGCGACCTCAAACTCAAAATCATCGACCAGTGCATCCTCATCGCCGGCGTCCTCTGCATGGTCATCGGCAGCCTCTAATCCCCCTCCCCATCCCCCCCTCTGTTCTCCCACCTCAGTCCCCCCCCTTCCCTCTGTTCTCCCACGAAAACAAAAACATAAAAAACATCCTTGGAGGAATGTGGGATGCTTCGCATCTGGCGATGATATTGTGTGATTGGCGTCATTGGAAACGAGTTTCCATGCCGCCAATCACACAATATCTTCGCCACCCTCTACCGAGGGCTAACCACATTCCTCCAAGGACAAAAACCACTCGCCTTACGGCGAAAAACCCTGCCTGTCTCCTTTATAAAAACCGAAAGTAGTAATCTAAAAAAACTACACAACCTAATGTCCGATTTGGGTTAAAACACGTACATCACATTTTGTTCAAAATCCAAATAATAACGCTCGCTTTGGTCTTTTATAGGAGCAAAATTGTAAAGAATACCGATTTGAACTTTCGTAAGGCGCATATAGTTCCACAACTGTTGACGATGCTCTGGTCCAAGAGCGGCAACAGCCTTACATTCAATTATCATATTATCTTTTACCAAAAAATCCACATGGTGCTTGTGGTTAATGCGCTGGCCATGAAACTCTACAGAGAAATAAAATTCACGCACGGCAAGAATATTCTTCTCTTGAAACGCAATTTCCAGCGCATCTTGATACATGTATTCGTTGAGAAACGGTCCCATATCATTGTGAACGATTTGGCAACACCCAGTTATGTCATAACAATAGTTCTTTAATTTCACTGCCAAATCAGGATTGAAATCTGCTAATTTCTGAATTTTAAAGTACATGCTTTGGTAATTGGTTGGTTTTTAGTTCAAATCAGTTTGCAAAGCAAATGTATGAATAAATCCATTCTTATCAAAATCTAAGGTCTATTATATTTCGCAATTATAAGGAAGATGTGAATGTGGAATGGCTGGGTTGAATGGTTGGGTTTTTCGCCGTGAAACGGCGAGTGGTTTTTGTCCTTTTGGCGATGCCATCGACCTCGTAAGAGGGCGACGTTAGCGTTGTGGTGTGGCAGATTCAAGCCTCGGCTTGAAATCTGAAATGCCACAGCGATAACGACAGGTGCGAAGCACTGGCATCGCCAAAAGGATGTTTTTTATGTTTTTGTTTTCGTGGGAGAGCAGAGAGGGAACTTTCGTGGGAGAACTGAAAGAAGTCCGTGAGCCTTGGGTGGGGGGATTTGGGGGATTCGGGGGAAATCGTTATCTTTGCAATATCAATAATATGATTTAATTATGGCATCAATTTTGAAATCGGGCTTGCCTGTGGCGCTTTGCAGCGACCACGCCGGTTGGGCAACCAAGCAAGCAGTTATTGCGTATTTAGAGAAAGAAGGTATTCCTTACAAGGACTTTGGCACCTACAACGAGGAAAGTTGCGACTACCCCGACTTCGCACACCTTGCAGCCGTGGCTGTGGAGAGTGGCGAGTGCTACCCAGGCATTGCCGTGTGTGGTAGCGGCGAGGGCATCAACATGACCCTCAACAAGCATCAGGGCATTCGCTCTGCGCTTTGCTGGATTCCTGAGGTAGCTTCACTTTCGCGTCAGCACAACGATGCTAATTTCATCGCCATGCCCGGCCGTTTCGTGACCAACGACGAAGCCTTGGCAATGGTAAAAGTGTTCCTCAACACCGATTTTGAAGGTGGCCGCCACCAGCGTCGTATCGACAAAATTCCCCTGAAATAATCCCATACAATAGGTAGGGACGTGATATTTCACGTCCGCCCAATGTGTTGATTTATAACGATTTGATGCGGACGCGAATTATCGCGTCCCTACCGATGATATTTTAAAATTCAATGGTTATATCCACCTTATCCATGTCGCATTTGAATGGAGGGGTGAGTTTACTGATGGTGATTTCTCCGCCTGTGACGGTGGGGAAATTCTTTTTTACGGCTTGCGTGATGCGGTAAGCCACATTTTCGAGTAGCAGCGATGGCTGCGCCATTTCAGCCTCCACCGTGGCGTAGAGGTCGGCGTAGTTCACCGTGCCGTCGAGGTCGTCGTCGGTCATCGCCTTCTCCATGGGGCAATACACCTTCAGCGTCACCTCAAAGTGGTTGCCCACCACTCTCTCCTGTTCGCCCACGCCGTGGTAGGCGAAAAATTTCATCTTATGCAGTGTGATAGCGTTCATTTCTCCTGTTCTTTCTTTTCAATCCAAACGTATGCGCCCAGGTCGGTAGCCGTGCCGTTGGTGAAGCGGTCGTTGCCATAGCGGTCGTAACGTGCGCTTTCGGGACAAAGGCTGATGTCGCCGCGCGCTATTGCGGGGCTCTCGTTCATCAATCGGTAGTCGAAGATGTATTTCTCGCGGTTCACATAATATTTTGGGTCGGCTTCCCACACGCAGTTGAAGAAGTGGTCGTCGTCGTTGCCGCTCGACTTAAACAGCGTGTTGTAAATCCAAATATTGGTGCCGCTCATGTCGCCCAAGTTCACATCGTAGCCCAAGCCGTAACTGATGCTGTTCATGATTTTGCAGTCGAGAGGCATCAGCGAATTTTTCTCATCGTTTTGGAAGAACGCGATGTTCGGTCCCTCAATCGCCGCAAACAGATAGTAGTTGGCAAAGGTGCACTGTGTGGCGCGGATTTTGCCGCCCATGAACGCCACCACGCCATCGGGAGCGTCGCTAAACTCGGTGCCTTCCGCCTCCACCCATGCGTTGATGGTGAGCATACAGTATGATTCGGAATTGTGCACCACGCTGTTGAGCAAGTGCAGCGATTGCCTTTCGGGATTATTGCTTGCCACCTGTATGCCGTATTGCGTGCTGTGAAGGTCCACGTATTGCAACTCATTGTCGTGGCTGCCGGCGAAAATCAGCAAGCCGCCCCATTGTCCCGACATAATGTCGAAACTGATGTCGCCCACCACATGGTCGAGACGGTCGCCGCGCATCACTATCTGCTTGTCTTTTGTGCCGATAGCCTTCAGTGTGCCATACACCTCCAGAAGCGCCTTGTCGTGGAAGAGTAGGGTGGTGCCGGGGTCGATGGTCAGCGTCACGTTGGGGCTCACCACCAGTGAGTCGTAGATGATGTATGGCGTTTCGTTGGTCAGGTGGGTGTCTTCGGTAAGCGTCACGGCTTTAAGGGTGCGCACATCTTGCCCCCAGGCGTTGAGCGCCACGCTTTGCGTCACACCGTTGGTCACAAAGTCGATGCGGTCGTTGATTTCCTCCGGCTCGTTTTTGCTCAACTTATCCACATATCCCTCCACAAACACGTAGATGCTGTCGCCGCCGCGAATCTCAATATCGCGAAACACGCTGCCCTTCGTGCCGTCCACGTTCAGATAGAAGTGCGCCTTGCTGATGCCAGCCACCTGTATGTTGGAGATGTTGATTTGCTTCTTGCTCCTGTTGTAGATCACAAACTGCTTAGTGGCAGTGCCTTTCGTGGTCATCACCGTGTCGAATTTCACGGTGTCGACCGAAAAGGTGAGCACATCGTTGGGGTCGGTGGTAAACGAATCGTCGATGCAACTCGTAAGCCCAAGCCCCATACACATACTTATTGCTATGTAGAAAAATAGTCGGTTCATTTTTTATGCTGTTGTTATAAAAGCAAAACGCACAACTTCGCAAAATATTGCCCCGCTATGGCGCTTTTGCTTAAAAAGAATGAGGCAGCCCCATCCTTTCGGGGTAGCCTCATTCCGAAGCGAAAATATGGAGTAAAAGTTAGCCAAGAATGATGTTCACGAGTGCTGTTACGTCGGATACGTTGATTACGCCGTCGGCATTGATGTCGCACACGGCGTCGGAGTAGGTGGTGTCGCCGAGGATGCGGTTCACGAGCGCTGTTACGTCGCTCACATTCACCACGCCATCGCCGTTCACGTCGCCGGTGAGGGATTCCACTTCAAAACCGCTCACGGTGAGGGAGGTTGGGTATTGGAGCAAGTTATTCAACTTCAAATAAGCGGATCCCGCTCCGACATACATATCGGTGGTGGGGCGAATGAATGTGAGGGTAGGCAAGTCGAAAATGTAGCCTCCCGTCACATTTTTCACATTGGTGAGAATGGAAGAGGTCACGCCCACGAGCAGATTGTTGCCAATGGTGGAGGTGTCGGTTGGGCGAACGAGTTTGTAAACATCTCCTTTCTTGTAGCCCTTCACCAGCAAGCCGGTTCCGGCAGGAGTGGCGCTTTGCTTTTGAGTGTAGGCAATCGTTTTGCTCACATTCACTTGATTCACCGTATAGGCTTCCACGCCCGAAGCGTCCCAATCCACGGGATGGGCGATGCAGATGGCTTCGGCAGAGTTGTTGCTGCTGAAGTAAGCATTGAGGCGGTCGATGGGTAGATCGGAATCGGCGCCAAATGCGGTCCAATTGTTGATTTTGCTCTTATAGGAAGCATAGTGTGCCCAATTCACATAGCATTTGAAGCCGGTGTTGTTGGCGCCATAGAACGCATCGCTGAATGTGGGAACGGAATTGCTGAGCAACACCAATTCATTGAGATTGCGTGCGTTCACGAATGCGTATTTACCGATTTCGGTACAAGTGGCGGGGATTCCCATCGAAGTCAATCCCGAGCCGTAGAACGAGTAGGCACCGATGCGTTCAATCAGCGGATTGTTTCGCACAGTTACATTTAATTTAGAAGCACCGTAGAAGAGGCTGTCGCCAAATTCGGTGATGAGGTATTTTTGATTGTTGAAGTCTTCGTAGCGGTCAACGGTAAATCCGGTAACACCGCTCGAAACGATGTAGGGGTGATACACATATTTCGCCTTGCCGGCATAGCTCACGCCGTCCACTACCAGCGGAGTGGGGTCGGTAACGGTGACGTGGTAGATGGTGCTGATTTTGTCTTGGTAGGTGAAATCGTAGGCACCGGCTTTCACATTGAGTGTGCCCCATTTGCTATTGTTTTTGTATTGCTGCACGGTGCCGGTGGGCACATAGAGTGTGCAAGAAATGGGGATACCGGTCAGCACCCACGATTCAGAGGCTGCCGACTGCGCATTATTGAGCACAATTTCAGTGAGTTGCTTGTTGCCCTTCAGCGCATCATAGCCAAGGTTGGTGACCGATGAAGGAATTTTGATAGCCGGAATCTTATTGCCTGCAAACGAGGAAGTTTGCACATATTTAATACCGTAGGGCAGCTCGAGTCGGTTTTCAATTCCGCAATTATAGAAAGCGTAGGAACCGATTTTTTGGAGATTTTTGTTGAGCGTGAGCCCGGTGATATAGGGTTGGTTGTTGAATGCCATATTGCCAATGGATTTAATATTCTCACCCAATGCCACTGTGAGCGGATACGACATCGTTTCGTAAATCACCTTACCATCGATTTCGGTCACGGCATAAGTCTTTGAATCGTGCGACACGGAGGCAGGAATCTTCAGTGTGGCACCTTCGGTGGGTGCTTGTTGGCTGGTGAGCTTCATTGTGCCATCGTAGGAGGTGCCATTGATGGTGGTGGCAGCGGTGCTTGTGATGGTGAAGCCGGAGCGCACATCATTGAGCAAAGTGCCGGAAACGGTTTCGGTGCACGCTTCAGGCACATCATAAGAGCCATCTTGGATATTGACACAATTTTTCCAAAAGGCGGCAGATTTGTAATTGCTCACAAATCCGTAGGGCACATAGAGGTTAGCCGGAGTGGCGGGGAAGAGCGTGATAGTGGGCGGAGTGGAGATATTGTTGAATATACGTTGCAAACCGGAGGCATTTCCAAATGCTTCCGCATCAAATTCAGACACCGAGCCCGGAATCTTCACTTCCTGCAAAGCAGCATTGAACAAATAATCTTTTAATTTTTGCACCCCGTAAGGAATATGGATGGTCTTCAAATTGGTGCAAAAAGCAAATGCATTACAATCAATGACAGTTACTTGAGAAGGGAACATGTATTCGTAGAACGCAGTATAGGGGAATGCAGCAGGGCAGCACACTAAATCCCATTTATCACCTTTTAAGTACATATAGAGTACCCCATACGAGGATTTATAAAACGGATTATTGGAATCTACTGATATAGTGCTCAAATTCGGGCATTTATTAAAAGCTAAATAGCCAATATAACTTACACTCTTGGGAATGGTTATCGACGAGATAGGAACATTCTCAAAAGCATATAATTCTATTTGATCCACAGTGGAGCCTAAATTCACGGAAGTAAGGTTTGTACATCCCGAAAATGTATAGCAGTCAATCGTTTTTAGATTCGTGGCGTTGGAGAAGTCGAAGGATTTAATCTGGGTTTGGTCTTTACATGACCGAAATCCTGTGGCTACCAACTTGTAGGAGTATACCGAATGGGTGTAGGTGGCTTTCGGCGCGAATGCACCGGTGGAATTGCCAAACACACCCACCAACTTCACTTCGCCCGGCACATTCTTTGAGGGCGCCTTAGTGACACACATCGCAAACGAATCGTCGGTGGTAAAGTCGTAGGCAGCCGATGATAATTCAATGGTGGCAAACTTTGAATACTGGCTCAAATTATTAAAAGCGGTAACAGTGCGTAAGTCATTGGTTTTCGCTACGCCGAGTGTCATGTCGGAGTTGCTTGGGAAAGCGGAGGCGGAAGTGGTGAAAGTAGAGGGGTCGTCGTTAGCGATGTTCACCTCTTTCAGCGCAGAGCAGCTGGCAAAAGCATTATCGCCGATGGATTGAATGGAGCTTGGAATCCTCACATTCACCAATTTAGAGCACCCTTTAAATGCTTCATTTCCAATGTGGGTGATGCCATAGCCAATGAAGGCTTGCACAATGTTGGTTCTGCCGCTGAACGCCTTGGCATCGATTTGTGTCACGCGATAGGTGACGCCATCGTGGGTAACAGCAGTGGGAATGGAGAGGGAGAGGTTGGGCTGGGTGGAACCTGCCGAGCTCGGACCAATCACCCACACTTTGGGGTAATCGGTGGAAGCATCATCATCCATCACCAAGTAGTTTAGATACATCTCTGAGAAGATGTCGCCAAAAGCCGCAGAGGCGCAGAACGTAATCAAGGCGAACGCGGCGGATAGAATAATTTTTTTCATAACTCGGTTGCTTTTTTTAATTCACAAAATTCAAGAATGGTCGCCAATTTCGGCAATTTCTATTCCAGGAAAAATAGATTTTGAGTAAATGATTAATGATATTCAGCAAAATTACAAATATTTTCACAATCATACCAAAATTTCCCAACAAATCTTCATTTTTTTTCACGGCGAGGCTCATCGGCTCATCGGCTCATCGCTCCGGCTGCGAGTAGATGATGAACCTCGAGAGGGTCGGTTGTGGCAAGCCACTCACAGGTAGGGACACACCACCCATGATACACACGATACGCCATTTTTGCGTCAGGCGCAGTTTTTTTCGGCGAAGCCGACTTTTTTGTTCGTTTTATGCCACAAAGGAAAGCAAACGTATTCAAACTAAAAGCAGTATACGCTTCCTTAAATGAAAGAGCCGTAGTCATGCCCTGAAAAACCCCTGAAAAAAATCGGCGAGGTGTGTGCAGATTTTGAAGATATTTTGTAAATTTGTAAATTCATAGTGTGGTGCTTTTGCCAAAGGTGCAGAAGTGGCGCATTTTTAAGAGTAAAGCAAACTTTATAATTCATCATCGTATGCAATCAGATAGCCTCATCATTATCCCTACCTACAACGAAAAGGAGAATATAAGCAACATTATCCACGTGGTTACCAATATGCCAGAGCATCAATTCGATGTCTTGGTAATCGATGATAATAGCCCCGATGGCACCGCCGCTATCGTGGAGGGCATTATCGCCGAAATGCCTGGCCGTGTGCACTTGGTGAAGCGTGCCGGCAAACTCGGACTGGGCACCGCCTACATCGCTGGCTTCAAGTGGGCACTTGAGCACGATTACCAATACATCATTGAAATGGACGCCGACTTCTCGCACCGCCCCGAAGATTTGATTCCGCTGCAGCGTGCGTGTGCCGAAGAGGGTGCCGATGTGGCTGTGGGCTCGCGCTATGTGAATGGCGTGAATGTGGTGAACTGGCCTATGGGACGTGTGCTGATGAGTTACTTCGCGTCGAAGTATGTGCGCATCGTCACCGGCATGAAGGTGCACGACACCACCGCAGGATTTGTGTGCTACCGTCGCGAGGTGCTTGAGGCGATGGACTTGGATATGGTGGAATTTAAGGGCTATGCTTTCCAAATCGAGATGAAGTTTACTGCATACTGCATGGGCTTCAACGTGAAGGAAGTGTCGATCATATTCGTGAACCGTGTGCTGGGTACCAGCAAGATGAGTGGTGGTATCTTCAGCGAGGCTCTGTTTGGTGTGGTGAAACTGAAATGGAGTTCATGGTTCAATAAGAAGAAATTCACCCGTCGTGTAAAATGAGCAACCTTTATTCTGTAAACCTTGAGGCTGTGTCGGGGAGATATAACCCGTAACCGACACCATAACCGTAGGGACATGCTTATAAGCCGCCGAGTCATCGTACCGCTGTTTTTTGACATCGCAACGTGCCAAAGGCGTGCCTCTGCATGAACACGAAATCAATTTTTCCGGCACATCCTCATTAATTATTCCTTACCAACTATGAAAAAGATTGTTTACAATGGCACCGTTATTAATGAGGGTCGCCGCTATTTAGGCTATGTAGTGATTAATGATTCGCTCATCGCAGAGGTGGGTGAAGGTCGTCCGTCGAACTGTCTGTTAGACGAATGCGACGAGAAATTTGATGTGCAAGGGGCATTGATTCTGCCTGGTGCCATCGACGCGCATGTGCATTTCCGTGACCCCGGCATGACACACAAGGCCGACATCGCAAGCGAGAGCCGTGCCGCAGCCGCAGGGGGCGTTACTTCCGTGATGGATATGCCCAACTGCAAGCCAGCCACCGTCACCATCGCCGACCTTGAGGCGAAATACGCGAAGGCGGCTGAAAACAGCGTGGTGAACTATAGCGCTTACATTGGTGCCACCGATACCAATTTCGACGAACTCAAAAAAGTGGACTTCTCTAAGGTGTGTGGCATCAAGGCATTTCTCGGCACTTCCACCGGCGGAATGCTTTTGAGCGATGCCGAGGCTAAACGCAGGGTGTTTAGCGAGTTTGGCACGATTATTGCTGTACATAGCGAGGACGAGAGCATCATCAATGCCAATCGCGAGGCTCTGCTGAAGAAGATGGGCGGTGATGATTTGCCTCTGGGCTATCACAGCAAGGTGCGCTCGGCTGAGGCGTGCTACGAGAGCACACGCCGTGCCGTGGATTTGGCTCGTGAGTGTGGCACCCGACTGCATGTGCTCCACATTTCCACCGCCAAGGAATTGTCGCTGTTCGACAGCGCGCCGCTCGCCGTGAAGAAAGTCACTGCCGAGGCTTGCGTGGCTCATCTGCTCTTCACTGAGGCTGATGGCGCACGACTGGGCGCACGCATCAAGTGCAACCCATCGGTGAAAACGCCAGCCGACCGTGCTTCGCTCCGCAGGGCACTGCGTGAGGGCGTGATCGACGTGATTTCCACCGACCATGCGCCCCACCTGCTCACAGAAAAGGAAGGCGGCTGCCTGAAAGCGGCTTCAGGAATGCCTATGGTGCAATTCTCGCTCGTGGCTATGCTGGAGTTGGCGCACCAAGGCATATTCACCCCCGAAATGGTGGTGGGCAAGATGTGCCATGCGCCCGCACTGCTCTACAGGGTGGACAAGCGAGGCTATTTGCGCCCCGGCTACAAGGCCGACATCGCCGTGGTGAAGGAAGTGCCTGAAGGACTCACCATCACCGATGCCGATGTGGTGTCGAAGTGTGGCTGGACTCCGCTCAACGGCTCCACTGTTCATCACCGGGTGGTGATGACGATGGTCAATGGCGAGGTGGCTTATGCCTACGGCAAGGTGAACGACTCCGTCCGTGGCGAACGCCTCACATTTAATAATTAAATATAGATGTCAATTTCAGAAAAATTCGGTTCGGGTAGTGTGGCTGGGCTTTCTCAAGTCCAGGTGGAAGAAAGCCGTGCAAAGCACGGTAGCAACACGCTCACACCGCCCGAACGCACTCCGGCTTGGAAGCAATTCCTAACCACATTCAACGACCCACTGATCATCATCTTGCTTGTGGCATTGATGCTGTCGGTGGGTATTGCTCTTTATGAGCTGTTATTTATTCCGAGCAAGGGCTTTGAGGCGCTGCTTGAGCCGCTCGGCATTTTCTTCGCCATCATTCTTGCCACGCTGGTGGGATTTCTGGTGGAATATAATGCTAATAAAAAATTTGACGTGCTCAACAAAATCAACGACGATGTGCCGGTGAAGGTGGTGCGTGGCATGACTTTGGCTGAGGCTCGCCGAAAGGGCGCCATCATGCAAGTGCCACGCCGCGATGTGGTGGTGGGCGACATCGTGCTGGTGGAATCGGGCGAGAAAGTGCCTGCCGACGGCATTTTGCTTGAAAGCATGTCGCTGGGTGTGGACGAAAGTTCGTTCACTGGCGAATCGGTGATTTGCCACAAGTCGGTAGATACCGAAAATGCCAAAAGTTCGTCGGCTTATCCTGTCAACAAACTCTTGCGCGGCTCGAATGTAAAAGAGGGCTATGGCGTGATGCGTGTGGAGGCTGTGGGCGATGCCACGGAATACGGCAGCATCTACAAAGACGCAAAAATCGAGCACGATACCGAAACGCCGCTCATGCGCCAGTTCAACAAACTGGGCAAACTCATTGCTCGCTGTAGTTTCATGGCTGGTGCCGCCATTATCGTGGGGCGTGTGATAGTGTATGGCGTGGCAGAGAACTGGTCGTTCGAGTTGCTGCCCACTATTGAATATTTCGTGGAGACGGTGATGCTTGCCGTCACGCTCATTGTGGTGAGTGTGCCGGAGGGGCTTCCGATGAGCGTGACGCTCTCGCTGGCGCTGAGTATGCACCGTATGCTCCAAAACCAGAACCTGGTGCGCAAGATGCACGCTTGCGAAACGATGGGTGCCACCACGGTGATTTGCACCGACAAGACCGGCACGCTCACGCAAAATCAGATGCGTGTGTTCCGTATGCATTTCTATGGACTTGAGGGCGGCGACGCGCTATCCGACTCGCAGCAGAGCCACATTGCGGTTTGCGCTTTGGCTTGCAATTCCACCGCCTACCTCGATTGCAGCGATGCGGCTAAGGTGCAGCCCATTGGCAATCCCACCGAGGGTGCTTTGCTCCTGTGGCTGAGGGATAAGGGCGTGGACTACGCTTCGCTGAGGGAGAGTTGCCCAGTGGAGGCGCAGTTGCCTTTCTCCACCGAAAACAAGTATATGGCCACTGTGGTGTCGTGCGCCGCTTTGGGTGGCAAGCGTCTGTTGCTGGTGAAGGGCGCAAGCGAGATTATACGCGCCTACTGCAAGAATGTGGAAGGCGGCATCGATTTCAACGACATTCTTTCCGAACTCCAAAACTATCAGAATAAGGCGATGCGCACCTTGGGCTTTGCCTACCGTGTGCTTGCCGACGATGAGCCTTGCCCCATCACCGAGGGCGCAGCCAACCTCGGCGGCTTGACCTTTATGGGCATTGTGGCTATCAGCGACCCTGTGCGCGAAGATGTGCCGCACGCCATAGGCACCTGCATCGACGCTGGCATACAAATCAAGATTGTGACCGGCGACACCCCAGGCACAGCCAAGGAAATAGGCCGACAGGTGGGCTTGTGGACTGAAAATGAAAACGATTCGCACCTGATTCTCGGCGAGGAATTTGCCGCGCTGCCCGACGACGAGGCTGCCCGACGCGCCGAGGAAATCAAAATCATGTCGCGCGCTCGCCCTGCCGATAAGGCGCGCCTTGTGTCGCTTCTCCAGAAGCAGAACGAGGTGGTGGCGGTGACTGGCGATGGCACCAACGATGCCCCTGCGCTCAATGCCGCACAAGTGGGACTTTCGATGGGCGATGGCACAGCCGTGGCAAAGGAGGCAAGCGACATCACCATTATCGACAATTCGTTCACCAGCATCGCCAAGGCGGTGATGTGGGGACGCTCGCTCTATAAGAATATCCAGCGCTTTATCGTGTTCCAACTCACGGTGAACGTGGCGGCTTGTCTGCTCGTGGGCATCGTGTCGTTTATCAGCGAGAAGCAACCTGCGCTCACCGTCACACAAATGCTGTGGGTGAACCTGATTATGGACACCTTCGCCGCGCTGGCGCTGGCTTCGCTGCCACCGAGTGTGGAGGTGATGCGCGACAAGCCTCGCGGCAATAAGGCAAACATCATCACACGCAGTATGGGCAAGTTTGTGATTGGTGTGGGCGTGCTATTTGCCGTGGCTATGATAAGTTTGTTTGTGCATTTTCTGCTCAATAACGTGGGCGAAGGCGGACGAATGTTGCAGAGTGCCATTTCGATGGAGGAACGCACCATCATCTTCACGGTGTTTGTGTTTATGCAGTTCTGGAATCTGTTCAATGCCAAGTCGTTCGGTAGCGGACACTCCGCATTCCACAACATTAAGGGCAGCGGTTTGTTCTTTACCGTGGCTTTGGTGATACTCGTGGTGCAAATTCTGATTGTGGAATTTGGCGGCTTGATGTTCCAAGTCACTCCACTTCCGCTCACCACCATTCTGTGGTGCCTGTTGTGCACAATGCCTATCATGCTTGTGGCCGAGGTGTACCATTTGTTGAAAAAAATCAAAAAATAAAATAGAAATATGCGCGCTTTCAAAACCTTATGCTGTATGATAGCCACCTGTATGGCTTTTGCGGTGTGCGCACAGCAGAACGAGAATGTACCGCCTGTTCGCCATTCCCGAATAGGCGATGTGGCGAAGTCGGCTGATGGCTCTATCACGCTGAAAGTGGTGGGGCAGAAGTTGAACTACGGCGGCGTGAAGCCAGAGTTGTGCGACACCGATGTGTGGTCGCCAAAGTCGGTGCATTTTCACCCCAACGGCAAGAAATACTACATCAATTCGCTGGAGGGCTGTCGCACGATGGTGTATGATGCACGCACCAACAAGAAATTGGCGGTGATTCATCATAAGTTCACCCCCGCCAACGCCTATCTTTGGGCGAAGGAGAGCGGATTTTTCCCTTTCACCCACTATACGAATAAGAAGAACCTCAACACCTTCTGGGGCAGACCAGTGGAGAGCACTTTTTCGCACCGTGGCCGCTACCTGTGGATTCCCTACTATCGCCGCAGTTACGACATCAATGCGCAAGACCCCTCTGCCATTTCGGTGATTGACACGCGCACCGATTCCATCATTAAGGTGTTTGAAACCGGACCGCTCCCCAAGATGGTGGCTACCACCCACAGTGGCAAGTACCTTGCCGTTACGCACTGGGGCGACAATACGGTGGGCATTCTCGACATTTCGAGCCCGAACCCCGACGATTGGCACTATGTGAAGTGTGTGGTGGTGGATTATCAACTCAAACTCAATTTGAGTATGACCATAAAGGTGGACCGCGACTGCAATAGCGGCTATCTGCTGCGTGGCACGGTGTTCACCCCCGACGACCATTATATGCTCATCGCCTGTATGGGCGGTGGTGGTGGCATTGCCGTGATTGATATGCAGAAAATGCAGTATGTGGGCAGGCTCACGGGTGTGTATAATGCCCGTCATCTGGTGGTGAAGAATGGCTATCTCTACGCCAGCCTGAATGCGGCGGGCATCGTTCAGCGACTGCCGCTCACCAAGGTGGAGGCAGCCATTAAGGCGATGAATGGCAAAACCGTCCCTATCAGCGGCTGGCAAACTTGTAAGGTGGGCGGTGGCGCACGCACCATTTCGCTCTCGCCAAGCGGCAATTTCGCCTTCGCGGCGTGCAACAGTGCCAGCCAGTTGTGTGTGGTGGACACTCGCACCATGAAGCAGGTGGCTACACTCACCATCGATTCCTACCCTGTGGGGCTCGACATCTCTGCCGATGGGCGTTTTGTGGTGCTCACTTCGCAGGGCCGCAGAGGCCACGGTGGCAATGCCGTGAATCTGGTGGAAGTGACGTATAAGGAGAAGGAACCCACCTCGGCGCTCATCGACGAGCAGAAAGAGGAGGAAGATGCCGCAGCGGCAAAAGTCGCTCAAGAGCAGGAGCAAGCCGATGCGCAGTCGGGCACTGATTGGTGGTATATCGGTGTGGCTGTGGGCTTCATTTTGGGGCTGATGGCAGTGGCGTTCTTTCGTGGTCGTAAAAAATAGTAAAACAGAAGATTAATAATTAATGGCAAAATATTTTATCATAGCAGGTGAGGCAAGTGGCGACATACACGGTGCAAGCCTGATTCGTGCACTCAGGCAGGAAGATGCCAAAGCGCAATTTCAGTTTCTCGGCGGCGATATGATGGCTGAGGCCGCTGGTGTGAAGCCGCTTATCCATTACCGCGATATGGCATACATGGGGTTTGTGGAGGTGCTGAAGCATCTGCCCACCATTCTGGGCTTTATGGCCACGGCTAAGAAGGCGATAATGGACAATAGGCCCGATGCCGTGATTCTTATCGACTATCCGTCGTTTAACCTGAAAATTGCGAAATTCGCTCACGATAAGGGCATTCCTTGCTTCTATTTCATTTCGCCCAAGGTGTGGGTGTGGAAGGAGTATCGCGTGAAGCAAATTAAGCGTTACATTGCGCGCCTGTTCTCCATTCTGCCTTTCGAAACTGCATTTTTCCGCAAACACGATTACGAGGTGGAATATGTGGGCAACCCCTCTGTGAAGGAAATCGACGAGGCGGCGCAGCAGTTCACCCATTTTTCCACTTTCGTAGCCGACAATGGACTCGACGACGAGAAACCCATTATTGCCATAGTGCCGGGCTCCCGACGTAAGGAAATTCGCGACAATTTGCCCACCATGGTCGAGGCGGCACTTCGTCACCCCGACTACCAACTCGTGATAGCAGGTGCGCCAAGCATCAGCCAGCATCTTTACGACGAGGTGCTTGAGCCGCTGGGCGTTCAGGTGCCGGTGCTTCACGGCAAATCGTTTGAATTGGTGCATCATGCCCGTGTGGCACTCGTCACCAGTGGCACCGCTACGCTCGAAACAGCCATTTTGGGTACTCCGCAAATAGCCTGCTACCGCATGAACGGCAGCAAGTTTATCTATAAGTTCTATCGCCGATTGCTCAAGGGCAAATATGTTACGCTCCCCAATCTTGTGACCGACGAGCCTATCATTCCCGAATTGCTGTTGCATTTTTGTTCAGCAGATGCCGTTGATAGCCACCTCACGGTTCTCTTGGCTGATTCAGCCGAGCGCAAACAGATGCTCGATGGCTACAGTCGAATGAGGCAAATTCTCACCAATAAGGATTGTACCACCTGCACGGCAAAAGGCATTGTGGAATATTTGAAAAAGCAGAAATGAAACGACCAAACCACTCCGAAATAGCAGATTTTCTCGAAACTTGCATTGTGCCGCTCTACGACGGCTTCGATGCAGGGCATCAGCGCGACCACGCCCACGCTGTGATGCGCACAAGTCATAAACTGGCGCAGTATTATCCCGAAGTGGATGAAACCATGCTGCTGGTGGCTGCTGCCTACCACGATGTGGGCTTGGTAAAGGGGCGTGAGCACCATCACACCGACAGTGCCATCTTTATGCGTGCCGACGAGCGTTTGCGCCAATGGTTCACCACCGACGAAATCAATCTCATGGCAGATGCCGCCGAGGACCACCGCGCTTCGAGCAAACATGCGCCACGCACCATCTATGGGCGTATTGTGGCAGAGTCCGACCGCCAAATCATTCCCGAAACGGTGATTCTACGCTGTATGCAGTACACTCGCAGCCACTTCCCCGACCTCGACGAGGAAGGCGAATGGAATAGGATGGTGGAGCATCTGCAAGAAAAATATGCCGAAGGTGGCTATCTCCAACTGTGGATTCCGGAGAGCGACAACGCCCAACGCCTTGCCTATCTCCGCACCATCATCGCCGACAAGCCTCGTCTCCGCCAAATCTTCCTCCGCCTCCTCCCCACCCTCTAATTAATCCCCCCTCCTCCCACCTCCTTTGCCTCCCACAGATCCCACAGATCTCACTGATTTCTTTGTGGGTGGAAAATCTCACGGAGGTGGGTGAAAATGGTCGTGTGGGGAGTGTCCGATTACTTCGAGTGCTCCATTTTCCAAGGCTCACACAGATTCAACAAAAATAATTCGTGAAAATTCGTGGCTAAAAATCCCCACGACAAATCATTTGTGTGATTCGTGAAATTTGTGGTTTTAAAGCCAAGCCACAAATTAGCACAAATTTTCACAAATTATTTGTGGGCTAAATGGTCTGTTTCTCAATATTTTTACATAACTTTGCCTATAAGCGTTCCAAAAAACCTTCGTGTCATGACAGCCAGTAATCCACATTGCCATACCAAAAAACGGCTAATGGAAGCCGTTGGGGCGCACACGCTGTGCTCTTGTGGCTACATGCAGGATGGGGGCTGTGTTTTTACATCAAGGACTATCAGGGCAATGTGCGCGTGGTGCTCAATCAAAGAATGCTTGATTGTGAAGGTGATGAAGTACAAGATATTAAAAAAGCAATAAAAGTAGAATGGTATATCAGACAAAATGTAGAGCCATATGAAGAAAGAAAAATCCAAACATATCCGTAAACCAACTATTTTTCCCTTAATAGTTATGTTCTTCCTCCTTTCCTTATTCTGTTGCAGCACTCCGTTGAAACTTGAAAATGTTAAGAATGAAGATTTGTTCTCTGTAGAAGAAATAAAAAAAGTTAACGATTCTGTTTTCCTAATATATGCATCAAGAAATGACACTATTTTCAAAATAGCCAGCTATTATGACGGCAATAGTATAAATAATTGTACAAAGCTGAAAAAGAAATCTAAGTTTAGAGCAAAGCTTCTTTCTCAGTTTAAGGAAGCAGAGAAAAAATTTAATATGTTTCCTAATTATAGTATATCGTTCATTTTTCATGGCATAACTATATGCAGGGAACCTGAGAAAAACATTGATGATGTATATCTATGTGATACTCTGAATGGATGTTTCTTAATAGAACAAGTTAGATGAACTATGTACACCAAAGGGGCGGTTCTTCTGGTGTGTTTCCAATGCGTTGATACATTGGTGTTTGAGTCGAAACATGCCGAAGGCATGTCCCTACGTTGTGATGTGATTTGCGCCATCGCTTATTGTGGCTGTCATGAATCATCGCATATTATCAAGGCTCACACAGATTCAACGAAATTCAACAAGATGATTATTTGTGGGAATTTGTGGTGGTTTGTGGGTGGAAAAAATTTCTGCAACAAAATATTCGTGTGATTCGTGGAATTTGTGGTTTTAAAGGCAAGCCACAAATTAGACAAATTTTCACGAATTATTTGTGGGCTAAATGGTCTGTTTCTCAATAATTTTACATACCTTTGCCAATATGCGTTCCAAAAAACCTTTCGTGTCATGACAGCCAGTAATCCACATCGCCACACCAAAAAACGGCTAATGAAAACCGTTGGGGCGCACACGCCGTGCTCCTGTGGCTATATGCAGGATGGGGGGCTGTATTTTTACATCAAGGACTATCAGGGCAATGTGCGCGTGGTGCTCAATCAAGCTAACCAGCCAGTGGAGGTGAACAGCTACTATCCCTATGGTGGCTTAATGGCAGCCACCACCACCGAAGGCAACCAACCCTACAAGTACAGCGCCAAAGAACTCGACCGCGAAAACGGCCTCGACCTCTACGACAGCCAAGCCCGCCACTACGACCCCATCCTCCCCCGCACCACCACCATGGACCCGCTGGCAGAAAAATACTACAGCCTCAGCCCCTACACCTGGTGCGCCGGAAATCCGATATTAAATATCGATAATAATGGGAAAGATTATGAAGTATCTGTATTAGATGATAAAATTGTTATTTCAGCAAATATCTATACTTCATCTTCTGATTATACTGCAGCAATGAAAGGGTGTTCTCTAATAAACTCAAACACCGGTAGATTTAGCTTATCATTTAAGGATGGGGAAACAAATGTGGAAATTCCAATAGTTTTTGCTTTGCAAGCGATAGAAACTGATGTTAGAGATCTAAATACAAACTGTGAAAATGACGAAATAGGAAATGTTTTCAAAATACTCCCAGATTATAAAATGGATGATAATAAAAATGGAGAAACAATAGGTGGCGTGAAGGTTAGCGTTAAAGCAAGCCGTGCAGAAACCAGCACTGTTGGTCATGAATTCGGTCATCTCATTGGCTCCACGCATCATGGAGGGCTTATGACAAGTTCATCTTCAGAAAGAAAGAGTGATCTTTTAGACAAGGCTTCTGTCAATCAAATTGTTAAAAACGCTATTAAAGGAAAAACAGCCAAAGAATGGGGCGTCAGCGCCGGGCAACCACATTTTGAGAATAATTCAAAATTTACTATTAAGCAATTGAAAACAGGAAAAATCAATGAGAACAAATAAAATAAATATGAATAATACAGTGCCTATTGCGAGAGCAATGCTCCTCATTTTTATAGTGAGTATAATAGGGGCATGCTCTTCCGCTAAATCATTATATTCAAAAGAATATTTGATGACTCATAATGATACTACCGTCTACGATAATGTATATTTGGTGGACACCATCGAGATTCCAAACCCTCGGGTAATATCCCTGTATCCACTGTGGGGAAAGTCTGAATACTCTTTTGTTGCAGACTCTGCATTAGCAATGAAAATTGTGGAGGAAATGCAACGGCTTCACACTTGGTCTGATTTTTTTAAGTATTTAAAAAACAGTAATAGTCTAATTAATTCTTGTTATGTATATTGGATTCCAAATGACTACAGTAATGGTGAACTGTATGTCCTTATGGGTAGAAACAAGAAGAAAGGAAGAAAATTTATTAGTTTGGTTCTTAGTCCGTCTTTTGAAGAAGAATTTACACCAGTAGGGAATATAGATGGACAGTCGATTGTTTTATGCAAATTCACTCCGGATAATGTAAGAAAATTTATGTTATTTTTAGTGAATGTTGGATTTTTAGATATGCATCATAAGTGGGTATTAGATGGTCCACCGGCAAAAATCAGGGTTCCCTCGACAATTATGCCCTACAACAAATATATCAAAATTGTCTATCCCGTGTCGCCGGAATAATGAATACTTATGGATGTTAACACCTTTACTTACGACGCTATGGAACGACTACTTAACATATCGCTTTCGCACGACGGAGCTGATGCTGTCACACTCAGTAGCAACACTTATGATGCGGTGGGGCGGTTGGCTTCGTGTGCTGTGAATGATGGTGGGAGCAACACTTCGTATGCCTATAATGTGCGAGGATGGATGCAGAGTGTGACCAACAATCACTTCCATACCAAAGGGACGGTTCTTCTGGTATGCTTACGATGCGTTGACATACATTGGAGCTGTGTTGAAACATGCCGAAGGCATATCCCTACGTTAAGGTGTGATTTGTGCCCTCGCTTATTGTGATGGGCATGAATCATCGCATATTATCAAGGCTCACACGGATTCAACGAGATTCAACGAGATGATTATTTGTGGGAATTTGTGGCTGATTATTTAGAACACAGATTGCACGGATTATACGGATATGTGGGGTTTGTTGAATCTTGTTGAATCTGTGTGAGGGGTTTTGTTTGTTGGGGGGGGCGGTTTTATGAATTTGTGGAATTTGTGGGAGTGGGGGTGTAGTCGGCGTGGATGCTTTCTGCCATTCGGCGGTAGATTTCTCTCATGCGTTCGTTGGTGAGCATGTTCATTTGTTTGTTCATCACATTCACGTCGTAGCGCACCATAGGACCGGTTTGTGCTTCCTTCGGCTGCATGGTTTGCACTTTGTTTGCAGTTTCGGCAATCAGTGGCAGAAACAGTTTGAAATCAAGGTCTTCCGCTTCCAGAATCTGCTCCGCCAAGCGGTAGCAGTGGTTGGTGAAATTGTTGGCAAACACCGCTGCCAAGTGCAGGCGTTCGCGCTTGTGTGAGTCGGCTTCCTGCACCGTGTCGCACACTTGTTGTGCCATCGTCTTAATCACCGCCATCGCCTCGCCATCTGAAGCCTCGATGAAGCATGGCACACTTCTGAAATCCACTTCGCGCGTTTTTGAGAACGTCTGCATAGGGTAGAACACGCCGTAATGCCGTGCCTCACCGTCGAGCACCGTCATCGGCACACTTCCAGCCGTGTGCAGCACCACGCCATTCTGCGCCACGCTGGCTATCTGCTTAGCCACGGTGGCGATGGCATCGTCTTTCACGGCGATGATATACGCATCGGCATCAACCACCATATCCGAAACCGTACAGATAGCTTCGCAATCCAGCCTGTCGGCAAGCGTCAGCGCATGTGCCAATGTTCTGTCATACACTTGTGCCACTTCCACTCCTGCACCCTTCAATGCGAGTGAAAGGTGTGTTGCCAAGTTTCCTGAACCTATGATAACTACTCTCATAACTCTTTAGTGGCATGAAATATGCCTTTAAATTGAAGATGTGGCTCAACGGCGATTTCGTGTTTGCAATGGGGCATGATCTGCTTCGACATACCACCAGTGGCAACAATTTTCACTGGCTGATTGCCGAACGAGGGCAGAATGTCGCTGATAATGCCGTCGATCATTGCCGCTGTGCCGTGAATAATGCCGCTTTGCATACACTCGATGGTGTTGCGGCCGATAATGTGTTTTGGCTTCTCGATATTGATAGTGGGGAGTTGCGAAGCCCTGGTGGTGAGTGCGCTCAGCGAGGTTTTCACGCCGGGGATAATCATGCCGCCAATGAAGCATTTATCCTCGTTCACCACGCCCACGGTGGTGGCTGTGCCCAGGTCGAACACAATCACCGGCGCACCGTAGCAAGCCACAGCACCGATAGCGTCGGCCACTCGGTCGTTGCCCAACTGTGTGGGCGATTCCACATCTATGTTGATTACGCGTTTGGCGTCGTGCACGCTGAAGAAGTGTGGAGCCTTGCCGATGACCGAAATCACCGCCTCGCTCAATTCCTCTTTCACTTCAGGCACCACCGAACTCACCACCACCGCCTCAATTTGCGAGGGTGTGATGCTTCGGGGCGTAAGTCCGCCGATGATTTCGTTGCGGAAAAAGTATTCCGTTCCGTTTTTCTGCGTTTTAAATCGCCAAGTGCTTTCAATGCTTCCGTCGGCTTTCGCAATCGCCATCACGGTGGTGGAGTTACCAATATCTACCAATAGACGCATGTGCTGATTATTTTTCTTTCTGAAGTTCTACGATGTGCGACAATATGAGGTCGGCTGTTTCCTCTTTTGTGCAGAGGGGCAGCGTTATCACCTCGGTTTCGGTGATGAGTGTCACTTGGTTGGTGTCCACGGCAAACCCTGTGTCACCACCGTCGGCGATGGTGTTGGCGCAAATGATGTCGGCGTTTTTCTTGCTCAACTTCTTGCGCGAGTTTTCTATCAGGTTTTCCGTTTCCATTGAAAATCCCACAAGCATCTGACCCTCTTTTTTCTTCATTCCGAGCGTGTGGAGAATGTCGGTGGTGCGTGCCAATGGAATCGACAGCTCACCATCGCTCTTTTTCACCTTCTGCGCGGAATAGTGCGTGGGGGTGTAGTCGGCCACAGCGCTGCACATCACCACTATGTCGCTTGCCTCGCTTCTTGCTGCCACGGCTTCAGCCATGTCGGCGGCGCTTTTCACGTTCACCACGTCGATGCCGATAAATGGCTCAATGTTCACCGGACCCGACACGAGCGTAACGCTCGCGCCACGCATCACCGCCATTTTCGCCAAGGCATATCCCATTTTGCCACTTGAGTGGTTGGTGATATATCGCACAGGGTCGATAGCCTCTTGTGTGGGGCCGGCAGTGACAAGTATGCGCTTGCCCTGCAAGTCTTTTTCCTTGCCCACATGTAGCAGGATATGGCTCATCAACACCTCTTCCGATGGCATTTTGCCGCTTCCCACAGAGCCGCATGCCAGTCGGCCCGATGCAGGGCTGATGATGTCGTAGCCGTAATGCTTGAGAGTGGCCAAATTGTCTTGGAGAATGGGGTTTTCCCACATGTTGGTGTTCATCGCTGGCGACACCAGTTTGGGCGCTTTAGTGGCAAACACGGTGGTGGTGAGCATGTCGTCGCAAATGCCGTGTGCCAGTTTGCCTATCACATTGGCTGTGGCTGGCGCAATCAAAAATAGGTCGGCTTTCTGTGCGAGCGACACGTGCTCCACCTGAAACTCGAAGTTGCGGTCGAATGTGTCGATGAGGCATTTGTTGCCTGTGAGGGTCTCAAACGTGGTGGGTGTGATGAAGTTGCACGCGTTGCGTGTCATAATCACGTGCACCGAAGCCCTTTGCTTCACCAGCATCGAAGCCAAGTTGGCAATCTTGTAGGCGGCAATGCTTCCCGTCACGCCCAGTACGATGGTTTTACCTTGTAGCATACTTTTGCGAGTGGATTATTGGTCGCACAGCAGTCCGTGCTTCTCGTAGTTGGCTTTTCGTGCAATCTTGTTGTCGTCGTCCACAAACACCACCATTGGCTTGTGCGTTTTGGCTTCCTCTGGGGTGAGGTTGGCGTAAGCCATGATAATCACCTTGTCGCCCACGCTCACGCATTTTGCGGCGGCTCCGTTCAGGCAGATGATGCCCGAACCAGGTTCGCCCGCTATGGTGTAGGTCTCGAATCGGTTGCCGTTTTCGATGTCCACAATCTGCACTTTCTCATATTCTAAAATGCCCGACTCTTGCAGCAAGGTAGAGTCGATGGTCACACTTCCCACATAGTTCAAATCGGCTTGTGTGACCACAGCACGGTGAATTTTTGCTTTTAAAAGAGTAATTTCCATGTGCTTTGCTTTATCCGATAATGAAGTTGTCGATGAGGCGTGTTTTGCCAATATACACGGCTATTGCCACGAGGGTTTCGCCGCTGATGGTGTCCACGCGCTGAATGTTTTCAAAATCCACCACTTCCACATAGTCGATGCGTGCCAGTGGCTCGGTAGCGAGGTTCGCCTTGATGATTTCAATCACCTTCTTTGCGTCTTTTTCGCCATTTTCAATCGCTTCCTTACCCAATTTCAAACTCTTGGAGAGAATGAGCGCGGCTTGGCGCTCGGCTGGGCTGAGATAGGTGTTGCGGCTCGATTTTGCCAGTCCGTCGGCTTCGCGAACGATAGGGCATGGCACAATCTCGATGCCAAAATTAAGGTCGCGAACAAAGCGGCGAATAGTGGCCAACTGCTGAGCGTCTTTCTGACCGAAGTATGCACGGTCGGGGCGAACGATGTTGAACAGTTTGCCCACCACGGTGCAAACGCCACGGAAGTGGATGGGGCGAACAGCGCCACACAGCAGTTCGGTGGTCTCGGTGGTGTCGATGAATGAGGTGAAATGTGGTGGGTACATTTCGCTTGGCTCTGGGTTGAAGATGAGGTCGCCGCCTGTGGCTTCCACCAGTTGCATATCGCGGTTCAAATCGCGTGGATAAGCCTCAAGGTCTTCGTTGGGGCCGAATTGGATTGGGTTTACAAACACCGATACCACGGTGCGGTCGTTTTGGCTAACTGATTTTGCAATCAAACTTTGGTGACCTTCATGAAGATAGCCCATGGTGGGAACCAAACCCACGCTGAGGCCTTCTTTTCTCCATGCGGCAATGATTTCTCTTGCCTCTTGAATTGTTTTTACAACTTTCATGTTGCTTCTGTAAATGTGTATATATTTATTAAAATATGATTTTCAATATAATTTCTCAAGCACTTCTTCGCTGATTTTGAAGGTGTTGCTTGGGGTGGGGAAGGTGCGGTTTTCGCACTCTGCCTTGTATTGCTTGAAGGCTTCGAGCATCACTTCGTGAAGATTGGCGTATTTTTTCACGAATTTCGGGGTGAAGCCGTCGGTGTAGCCCAGCATGTCTTGATACACGAGCACCTGACCATCGCAGCCATTACCTGCGCCGATGCCGATGGTCAACGCTGGCACGCTTTCCGTCACCTTCTTGGCAAGTGCGGCTGGCACACACTCAAGCGTGATGGCGAAAGCACCTGCCTCTGCCACCGCTTTTGCGTCGTCGATGAGGTGTTGAGCGGCTTCCACCGTCTTGCCCTGTACTTTGTAGCCGCCGAGCATGTTCACCGATTGTGGGGTGAGGCCGATATGCGCCACCACAGGTATTCCTGCCTCCACAATGGCTTTGATGCGGTCGGCATACACCGCGCCGCCTTCCAGTTTCACGGCTTGGCAGTTGGTTTCCTTCATGATGCGTCCGGCGTTGCGCACTGCGTCGCTTACCGAAGTTTGATACGACATAAATGGCATATCCACCACCACGAAGGTGTTTTTTGCGCCACGGCACACGGCTTTACCGTGGTGGATCATATCCTCTACGGTCACAGCCAATGTGTTTTCGTAGCCGAGCATCACGTTGCCGAGCGAATCGCCCACGAGTATCATGTCGATACCGGCTTCGTCGATTGTGCATGCTGTGTGATAGTCGTAAGCGGTGAGCATACTCAATGGAGCGCCACCCTTACGGCTCAATAAATCATATATTGATTTCTTCATTTCCTTTTTTCGTCTTACTATTTACAAATGCCTCTTGTGTAACAAGCCTACAAAGTTAGGTATTTATCATAAACTATGCAATTCTGTTTAACCCAAATCGGTTATTAGGGCTTGTGGTATTTCGGATTTTTAGAAGAATGAATTTTGTTTGTCTTTTAATGAGTGATAGCGAGCTATTACGAATTAAAAACAAGCAAAAGGCATCTTATAAAAACCGAAAGACCGCAAGAAGTAATCTAAAAAATCCTTTCACGTCCTAATGACCGATTTGGGTTTATGTTTGTTCACATTGTTCACAATTGGTAATAGGTCTATTTCACTCAAAAGACATTCTATTTACCACGCATCAACTCGTCGTAATTCCGCTTCTCAGCACCCACGAGCCGTGGTCGCTTGGCGTTGTATTTGTCATTGATGAGGCTGCGCGAGGGGTTGAAATATGTGCACCGTATGCCTGCCAGTTCCAGCAGCAGGTGCGGCATATCGTCGGTTTCAAATGGACGGTTTGCCGCGCGCTTGATTTTCTCCACCATGTCGGGGTGCAGCGCCTTGTATTTGTCGGAATACCATATCCACATCGGCACCTCGTACTCCGATTCGAGCATGGGGCGTGAGTAGTCGTTGTGGATGCGCCCAAGCGTCTTGCCGTCGTCGTACACGTTTTCGCCGTGGTCGCTCACAAACACCATCACCATATCCTTGTCCCTGAAGCGGTCGATAAGTGCGCCCATTATCGAGTCTTGATAGAGCGTGCTGTTGTCGTAGTCGGCAATCGATTGCTTTTGCTCTTGGTTCAGTCCCTTGCGGTGGGCGTAGTCTTTGATGGTGAAATGGGGGCGGTCTTCGGGATAGCCGTACATAAATTCCACATGCTGGCCGCGCACATGGAAAAGGATGAGGTTGCGCTCGGCTTGTTTTCGCATTTGTGCGTCAAGTTCGGGCAGAAGTCCTTCATCGAAGCGGTAATGTTGGTCGTTGTGGTAATCAAGTATTATTCTCGTCACTTTCGGATTGGTGAGGAAGAATCCGCCTGTGCTGTTCCAAATTTCGCTGTTGAAGCGTGTGAACTGGTTGGAGAGTAGGCTCACACGGTATTTCGCCAGGCGGAACAGTTGTGGCATCATTGGCACCGACGACCACGAGCCCTCTTGATCCACGCTGTGCATCGATAGCATTTCTTTCATCACATTTGATGTGAGGGTGTAGGGTGTAACTGCATTGCTGAATGCCACTAAGTTGCCTTTCTTCATTTCCTCCATCATTCGTGGGGTGGTGGGTTTGTCGTAGCCGTAGATTTGGGCATGGCGCTTGATGTAACTTTCGCCAATCATCAGCACGATGTTGCTCGCCTTGTAGTCGCAGCCCTCAATCCTCGTTCTTGCCGACACCTTTACCAGTTCGTCGCATTGCTTGGAGGTGAGTTCGTAGAGTCTGATGCCGTGCATCACTCGGCTCAATGGCGTGCACGCTCCGCAGCCGCCGGCTTGTTCGCCTTCGGTGAATCGCTTCTCAAATTCGCTCACCGATGTACTCGTCATCGAGTACCAGTAGCGTGGCTGCATCGAGAGCCAGCCGGTGCGCACATAGTAGAATGTGCCCACAGCCACTATCAGCACCACTTTCGCCACCATGTTGCAGCGAGGGTATTGCGCCAATTTGCGGAACAGCGGCAGCAATGTGCCTTTCGCCCGAATCAGATACAGCACTGCCGCCACAGCCAATCCGAGAAGGAATGCAATGAGGTATCGGAGTGTGTAGGACTGAAGCACGAATCCGTGGAAAAACTCGCTCGATTCGCGTGGGTTGGTTTCCATCAGCAGTTGTATGGCTTGGTACGACAGCGGCAGGTTGAAGTGGTTCGATAGCCACACCTCCACCGTGCTCAGCAAGCCGAGCAGAATGATGAACACCCATTCCAGAGCCGTGCGCCATTTGTCTTTCTCCACCAGCGACAGGAGCAACGAGAGGGTGAACAGTTCGGGAATCATGTATTTCATTTGCAGGATTACGCCTCCCAAACCGTATTTCAGAGGAATGTAAACAGCCATTACCGACAAGGTGAACGCCCACATTCGTGTTAGCGGACGTGCTAAAAAGTCGATAATGGCTGTTGCCGTTGTTTTAATTCCAATCATCTTCGTTGATTGAACGTAGTGTATCTTTATTTGGTGATTTCCACTTCCACAGTAGCAGGTGCAGATTCGTTGTTGCACTTATCCACTGCGGTCACGGCATACACATATTTGCCTTTAAGTGTGCCGTGGGTGTGGTAGCAGGTTTCGCCGGTGATTTCCACAATGGCTTCTGCCTTGTTGGTATCTACTGCCTCGCCCTTTTTGAAGCGATACACCACATAGCGAGCTGCCTTTTGCATTGCGTCGGTGGCTTTTGGGGCGTTCCAGCGCAGCACGGTTTCGCAGCAACTTGCCTGTGCCTTGAGTTTCTTTACTGCCTCTGGAGCCTTGTTGTCGAGCCAAGTATATACGGGTGGAAGCGCTTGTGTGGTCATGTACTTGCGTTTGAGCATGTCGCCCACGCCCTTGAAGTTGTTGGTCAAGGTGTAGCCTGGCCACCAAACCACGCCGTTCACGTTGTCGAGTTTGTGGAGCAGTTCCATCTTTTCGCCGAGTTGGTTGTCGATGGTGCTGTCGCGGGTGTCTTTATGGGTCATTACGTTGGCCACCGAAAAACCGTAGTACATGCCGCGGCCGTATGCTTCGCCGTTCCACCAGGGCATCAACTTTTCACCGCTTGCTCTTGGGTGTTCCTGTTCCCAGTAGAGTTGAGGCACCATGTAATCTACCCAACCTTCCTTGGTCCACTTGGGGCAGTCGGCGTAAAGTGCGTCGTAGCATTCCAAACCGTTGGTTTCGCTACCGCGAGCGTCGGTTTTCTTGTTGCGCCAGATGCCGAATGGACTGATACCAAGTTGCACCCAAGGCTTCACCTCTTGCAGGGTGTTGTGAAGTTGTTCGATGAGCAAGTCCACATTGTGGCGGCGCCAGTCGCCTTTGTCGGTCCAACCTTCAGCCTTTCCGTATTTCTCCCACGATGCGCTGTCGGGAAATTCTACGCCTGCCACTGGGTAAGGGTAGAAGTAGTCGTCCATGTGAATGGCATCCACATCGTAGCGGTTGATGATGTCGCGCACCACCACGTCGATGAAGTTGCGACTTTCGGGCAAAGCAGGGTCGAAGTAAATCTTGCCGTCGGCATATTTCACAAACCACTCAGGGTGCTGATAGTAAATGTGTCCCTGTGCAGGTTTGTCGTCCTTTCCGCTGGTCACGCGGTATGGGTTAATCCAAGCGTGCAGTTCCATGCCGCGCTTGTGAGTTTCGTCGATCATAAATTGCAATGGGTCCCACACTGGGGTTGGTGCCACGCCGGCAGTGCCGCTAATCCATTTGCTCCAAGGTTCGAGTTGGCTGGGGTAGGCAGCGTCGGCTTGTGGGCGGATTTGCCAGATAATGGCGTTCACGCCGTCGGCTTTAAGTTCGTTGAGTTGCCAAATGAGGTACTTTCGGGTCTCTTCAGGAGTCATTTTTGCGTATTGACTCTGACCGATGATATGGAGCCATGCGCCTCTGAACTCATGTTTCTTTGCATTTTGTGCCATGCTGCCAATTGCCGCCAAGGCAATCAACATGGCTGTTAATAGTTGTTTCATTCTTTTCATTTTATTAATTTTAATGCAAAATTACGACATCGTTAAATTTTCAGCAAATCTTTTTCTGTTATTCGGCTGAAATCTGTATTTTTGTGTGTTCATAAACAGACATCATCGAAAATGCTCACACAGAATCAAAAAATAGCTTTCACAAGCATTCTTATCGAAATGGCAAATGCCGACGGACTGATCGACGCACGCGAATGTGTGGCTGTCAAGAAAATTTTAAGCAGCCTTGGCGTTGACAACGAAACTTTCCTGTTGGCGCGCGAAATTCCGTTGCCTTTGGCGATTGATGTGATGGAGAATGCTTCTACCGAAGGAAAAATCTTTCTCGCGAAAAAACTCGTTGAGGTAATTGATGCCGACGAAAAAGTGTCAGATACCGAAATCGCGTTGCTTAACGCCGTGGCGCATCGCCTCAAAATAGATTCCTATTTCAAATAAATTCCTCATACCGTTGTATCCCCTTAAAAAATCGCTCTATTATATAAAATGTGTAAAGCAAACTAATGTCAAACCACACATTTCCCAAATCATCTCCATATTGCCCTTGCATAAACACTCTTCCTTATCCTATCTTCGCCCCCAGAATGCCCAAAACGCAATATCCACCCTCTAAAATCTAATTCCCACGCCCTCTAAAATCTAATTTCTAACCTCAAAATCTAATTTCCACCCTTTAAAATCTAATTTCTAACCTCTAATTTCTAATTTCTAACCTCAAAATCTAATTTCCACCCTCTAAAATCTAATTTCTAACCTCTAATTTCTAATTTCTGAACTGGTGTTTCGGGTGTTTCAGGTGATTCGCTGAAAAAGCCCGATTTGGCGTATGGCTCGAAAAACCGTCAAAAAAAAAGTGGAAATTTTTCTTTCAGATTTTCAGTGAGTTATAAAAAAGTGTGAAATTTTTCTTCCGAAATATTTTGCTGGTATTGAAAAAAGCTATAACTTTGCACTCGCTTTTCAGGGGTAACACTCCGAGACGGAAAGCGAGATCATTGAAATGTTGCAGTTTTTTGACAAGTAGTACAAGAGAACAAGATGGGACATAATTAGTCCCGTCGGTTCCTGAACGACAGGTACAGCATAAAGGCGAAAATGAATCATCGGCCGGGCCGGGACGAGAAATCAACTTAGGCGTCAAGCGTATTCAAAACATTATTTCCGAGAAGAAGTAAAAATAAGATACAATCAACAACGAAGAGTTTGATCCTGGCTCAGGATGAACGCTAGCGACAGGCTTAACACATGCAAGT
>OLSD01000388.1_pt1 | contig 46631 bp, 37 predicted proteins | sample 1672211 | NCBI WGS metagenome assembly OLSD01 (sample SAMEA3136659, study PRJEB25190) | human gut metagenome | reverse complement strand
CATTTGGACAATCTGACGTTCAACTTCAAGGGCGCGACCAGAAGGTCAGCGCCCTCTCGTTTCACGTCACCTTGCCTCAAATGCGACCCGCTCGCTGTCCGTCCTCTACCTGCGGCGCTGTCTTGCTCCGGATGCGGCAGTTAGGGACGCTCCTTTTCTGCCGGCAGTTTGGGACACTCCTTGTAGTCATTGGGGACGTTCTTAAATGACTAGTCGTTGGGGACGTTCTTGTTTGACTAGTCATTCAAGAACGTCCCCAACGACTACATAGCATGAGAGTGGATAATCTCCCGGTTTGAGCCTGCATCCAAGCTTAAAGTGGGAGATTATCCACTCTCATTTCGTTTGTTGATTTCGATGCCTACATTTGTAGGAACAGTTCGTGGAGGCGGGTGTCTTCGTCGAGTTCGGGGTGGAAGGTTACGCCGAGCTGGTTGCCCTGACGGGCGGCGACGATACGGCCGTCGACTTCGGCCAGGGCCTCGGCATCGCCGTGCACCTCAACGATGCGGGGCGCGCGGATAAACGTCAGCGGCACTTCACCGTCGATGCCGGCTACCTGCCCCTTGGTTCGAAAGCTGCCGAGCTGCCTGCCGTAGGCATTGCGCTCGACAAGTACATCCATGGTTGCCAGGTGCGGCGTGCCCTTATCGTCATGGGCGGCAAGGTCGTGAGCCAGCAGAATCAGGCCGGCGCAGGTGCCCAGGACGGGCATGCCTTCAACAATGCGGGTGCGAAGCTCCTCGAGCATGCCCAACTCATCAAGCAGCTTCCCTTGAACGGTAGACTCGCCGCCGGGAAGTACCAGACGGTCAAAGTCCTGCTTCAAATCAGCCGCCTGCCTCAGCTCAATACAGCGCGCGCCCAGCTCGGATAGTCTTGCCTCGTGCTCGGCAAATGCGCCTTGGACCGCCAGCACGGCGACCGTTTGGTCTGCATAATCGCTCATGTGCGATCCTTTCTGCCGGACTAGCGTCCGCGCTCCTCCATGATGATTTCGATCTCGTCGGCGTTGATGCCCACCATGGCCTCGCCCAGGTCCTCCGAAAGCTCGGCGATGAGCTTGGCATCGGTGAAGTTTGCCACGGCCTTGACGATGGCGGCGGCGCGCTTGGCCGGGTCGCCGCTCTTAAAGATGCCCGATCCGACAAAGACGCCTTCGGCGCCCAGCTGCATCATCAGCGCGGCGTCGGCGGGGGTCGCTACGCCGCCGGCGGCAAAGTTCACGACGGGAAGCTTACCCGTGGCATGGACCTCGCGCACCAGCTCGACCGGAACCTGCAGTTGCTTGGCTGCCTCAAAGAGCTCGTCGTTGCGCAGGGCAACAACGTCACGGATCTGCTTTTGGATCTTGCGCATGTGACGCACGGCCTGAACGACGTCGCCCGTACCCGGCTCACCCTTGGTGCGAATCATCGTGGCGCCTTCGGCAACACGGCGCAGCGCCTCGCCCAGATCACGGGCGCCGCAGACAAACGGCACGTCAAACTGGGTCTTGTCGATGTGATAGACGTCATCGGCAGGGGAGAGAACCTCGGACTCATCGATGTAGTCGATCTCGATGGCCTGCAGGACCTGCGCCTCGACGATGTGACCGATGCGGCACTTGGCCATGACGGGGATGGAGACGGCCTCCTGGATGCCCTTGATCATCTTGGGGTCGCTCATGCGCGAGACGCCGCCGGCGGCGCGGATGTCGGCCGGGATGCGCTCGAGAGCCATGACGGCGCAGGCGCCCGCCTCCTCGGCGATGCGTGCCTGCTCGGGCGTGGTGACGTCCATGATGACGCCACCCTTGAGCATCTGCGCGAGCTCGCGATTGAGTTTGACGCGATCGGTCTTGCTAGTCTGTTCTGCCATGGTTGCTCCCTTGGTTGGCATGTGCATTGCTTGACGGAACATCCTATCGGGGAGCTGGGTATGGCGAAATACTCAGTTTTCGAGATAATTACAAGGTCAGACTAATACCAGATTGAATTACCCGATAAGGTCAGGTGACAAACTCATGCTCGACTACAATTTGGAAAAACGTGGCGAGGCATCGCTTTATGAGTATGTTTACCAGCAAATCCGAGATGATATTGTTGCTGGACGTATTGTGGCGGGGGAGCATCTTCCGTCTAAGCGCGCCTTTGCCAGTCATCTGGGAATCAGTGTCATTACCATCGAGAATGCATATAGCCAGTTACTCGCTGAGGGCTATATTTGCTCAATACCACGTCGTGGCTACTACGCTTGCGAGCTTCCGGATGCACCGGTTTTGGCTTCGGCTGCGGAGGGCATCGACCGAGATGCCGTCTCTGTGGGTCCCAGCGTGCATGATGTCAACGGACAGGTCGAGCGATTCGATGCGCTTTCTCCTTCTGCTTTGGAGGCGGCGCGGCTTTGGCAAAGCGCGCTACGGGCGACGCTGGCATCCGAAGACGAGCGCGAAATCTTTTCGCCCGCACCGGCGCAGGGCACTGCTCGGCTGCGACGCGCAATTGCTCACCATCTGCACGGGACAAGGGGTATGAATGTCGACCCCAACAACATCGTTATCGGTGCGGGCGCCCAGCTGCTCGATACCATGTTGGTTCAGTTGCTTGGCGCGGACAAGGTGTATGCGGTTGAGGATCCGGGCTATTTGCGTCTGACGCGTATCTATCAGGCTATGGGCTGCAAAGTTCGACATATCCCGTTGGATGATGAGGGCGTGGACTTGAGCACTCTGCAGAAAAGCGGGACCGATGTCCTTCACCTGATGCCGTCCCATCAGTATCCGACCGGTCTTGTGACGAGCATTGCGCGTCGCTATGCGCTTCTGAGCTGGGCCGCCGAGCGACCAGGTCGATATCTCATCGAAGATGACTTTGATTGTGAGTTTCGCCTTGCCGGCAAGCCGATTCCCGCGCTCGCGTCGATCGATGCCGCCCAGTCGGTTATCTACACCAATACGTTTTCGAAGAGCCTGTCATCGGCGTTGCGCCTAGCGTACATGGTGCTGCCCGATGAGCTAATGGAGCGGTTTAGGCGCGACCTTGGTTTTTACGCCTCGTCGGTTAGCTCCATAGATCAAGTTGCATTGGCTCGCTTGCTGGAATCGGGTGATTACGAGCGTCATGTGAACCGCGTGCGCGTTCGTGCTCGCGAGGCGCGTGATGGCCTGATGGCGCTTGTGCGGAAGGTATTTCCGGCAGGAGAGGTCTCGATCGAGCATGCAGACGCGGGCCTTTACTGTATCGTGGTTGCGGAGCGTGGAACGGGCGGAAGCACTTTTGCATGGGCCCTCACGCGCTCGAGCATCCCTTTTATCGATATCGGTGACTGTTTTTGGTGTGCCGATGGCGCATCTGTCCCTGAAAACTCAACTCAAATTCTTGTTCAGTATGACGATCTGAGTCCAAAAGTACTAACTACCTTGGAATTGCAGCTAATGGGGGCACTCTGCAACCTAAGTGAGTAGACTTTTAGCACTTTGGCGACCAGGCAGTTTTGTAACAAGCTATCTACCTGCGGTTTTGAAAAGCAGGATGACCGGCCTGCTCGGGATGTTCAAAGAAGTCTACTCACTTGCCGCGCAAAGCTTCTGCATGAGAAAAAAATGGGGTTTTCAACAGGGCTTCGTCCAGCTCTCGGCAAGCTTTTGGCCAGTTGGGGAGAGCTGTTGAAAACTTGGCAGTCCGTTCGGCGCCATTTTTGGTGCGTTCGCGCCAATGCGTGACTGACTGGGTTGAAATTCGTGTTTTCCTGTGCCTATGAAGGATCTACTTTGTGACATATCGGCTTTTAGGTACTGGCGTTTGCCTCCTCAAGTCCGCGCTTTGTGTCCGCCGCTTCCACGGCCGGAAGAAGACCGGCAGCGATATGACCTTGCCCGTAACCCGACGGCTGCGGTTGTGCTCGGCTTTCCGTTGTATACATTGGTCCGGACGAGAAACAAGCGGACTTGTCCTGCCAGTATCAGACAGCGGCTGTTTCTTGGTGAGCTCCCCAGGGAATCCGTGCTGGAAACGGAGCATGGGTTTTTGGTCACGTCTCCTCTACTGACGGCATTTATCATGTCTCGACATCTGACGGATCTCCAGCTTCTTTTTGTGTTGGCAGAGATGTGCGGCTTGTTTGCGGTGTGTGCCCTGCCAGCGGCACTTGAGGCGGAGCTTTCGCGTGCAATTGATTCGGGCGCGATTTCGACAACGTTCGGTTGGGTGCGCTGCCCGTCCGAGGACGGCACCGCTTCAAATTTATGGCGTCGAGACGCTTTGGTTTTGGGCGGAGACCTTGACCGTTTTTGTTCAGATGTTTGCGGGATGCGTTACGGCAATGGATTTATGGCGGTATCGCAACTCGTTCCATTGGGTGCCGCGTCGCCTTTTGAGGTCGAGGCGTATTTGTTGCTTGGACTGCCGCGAGCCCTGGGAGGCGAAGGTTTTTGCGGCATAGAGCTTAATGTTGAAGTGATGCTAAGCACAAGTGCTCGAGCGATTGTGGGAAAGTCCCGTGTATATATCGACCTACTTCTTTCTTCGCCGGACGGCAGGCGACAGGTGGCCATTGAATGTCAGGGAAAGGCCTCGCACGGACGCGCAGGGGATGGCTTGCGTGACGCTGACCGCATGACGGCCCTTCAGGCCATGGGCTACGATGTGCTTCTCCTGACACACAGACAGATATCGGATGAGGATAGATTCCGCGCGATCGTTAAGGCCATATGCAGGATGCTCGATGCTGAATATCGTGATAAAAGCTCGGATGAGCAAAGGGCTGAGATATTACTCCGGTCTGAACTATTCGTTGACTGGACAAAATTGGGAGTAATTGACGGAAAGATGCCCGTTAGACACAAAATGGCTCGATCGTGGACGGCTGCGAATCTAAGTGAGTAGACTTTTGGCACTTTGGCGACTAGGTCGTTTTGCAACAAGGCATTTACCTGCGGCTTTATAAAGTGATATGGATGGTCTGCTCGGCAAGTTCCAAAAAGTCTACTCACTTAGTTTTTGACGAGAAGCCGATGCCGAAGACGGTCCTATTTCAGGGCGTTAACAAGTTCGTGAGGCACGAAAAAGGCCCGGACCAATACGGTCCGGGCCTCATCGAGCTAGAGGTTATGTCTCAAGCGGTTGGCTTAGCCAAAGTAGCGCTTAAGCAGGCCGGCAAAAGCTTTGCCGTGGCGGGCCTCGTCACGAGCCATCTCGTGCACGGTGTCGTGGATGGCATCGAGGCCAGCGGCCTTGGCGCGCTTAGCAAGATCGGTCTTGCCGGCGGTGGCGCCGTTCTCGGCCTCAACGCGCATCTCGAGGTTCTTCTTGGTAGAGTCGGTCACGACCTCGCCCAGGAGCTCAGCGAACTTGGCGGCGTGCTCGGCCTCCTCGTGGGCAGCCTTCTCCCAGTACAGGCCGATCTCGGGATAGCCCTCGCGATGAGCGACGCGAGCCATGGCCAGGTACATACCGACCTCGGAGCACTCGCCCTCAAAGTTGGCGCGCAGGTCGGCAACGATGTCCTCGGAGACGCCCTCCATCTTGGCGACGCCCACGACGTGCTCGGCAGCCCACTCGAGCTGACCCTCCTCCTGCTTCAGGAAGCGAGAACCGGGAACGCCGCACTGGGGGCACTTGAAGTCCTCGGGCAGCTGGTCGCCGTCGAACTCTTCCACATAACCGCAAACGGGGCAAACAAACTTCATGATTCGATCCTTTCGATCGATGGCGATTGTGCGCTCGTCCGGTCCCGTAAGGGCCCTCTCCGGACGTGCGTCTTGACGAGTTCTATTATCCATAAATGCAACCAAATGTGAAGCCTATTAGGAATGATTTTTAATAAAACAATTTTGAGATATGAAGATGTTGATTGATTAACGATTGGCAGGCTGTCTTTGACCGTCGCTGAGTACAATCGGTCGAGCAAATGTTGACCAATCAACAAATGAGGGAGTTTCCTTTATGCATCTAGCCCGTCGTGCCTGGTGCCGAACATATCAGACGGTTTTTCGCATTGCATTGCCGATCCTGCCCTATACCGAGCCGCGCATTTTAGAGCATGCCGAGGATGTGCCCGCGGTGCTTCAAAAGCGCTCGATCCAGAAGGTCCTTATCGTGACAGACCCTGGTATTGCACGTTTGGGGCTCACGGCATCACTCGAGCGTGCGCTTACGGCTCAGGGGATTGGCGTTACGGTCTATGCCGAAACGCGTGCAAACCCCACGGTCTCAAACGTGGAGGAAGCGGCGTCCCTGTACCGAGAGAGTGCCTGCCGGGCCATTATCGGCTTTGGCGGAGGATCGGCCATGGACTGTGCCAAGGGCGTGGGCGCACGCATCGCGCAGCCAAGCAAGCCCATCAACAAGATGCGTGGCCTGTTACGGATTCATCGTCGCCTGCCGCTGCTCAGCGCCGTTCCCACTACCGCCGGTACGGGAAGCGAAGTCACGCTTGCGGCGGTAATTACCGATGACGAGACGCACTACAAATACCCTATTAACGACTTTGTGCTCATCCCGCGCTTTGCGGTGCACGACCCCGAGTTTACGCGCGGTCTGCCCGCCTCCATTACGGGGCAAACGGGCATGGACGCCCTGACGCATGCCGTCGAGGCCTTTATCGGACGAAGCACCACGCCCTATACGCGCAAGATGGCGCGACAAGCGGTTCAACTCATCCACGACAATTTGCTCGAGGCCTATGAGCATGGCGATGACATGCGTGCGCGTCGCAATATGCTTTCGGCGGCGTATAAGGCGGGCGTTGCGTTTACCCGCTCCTATGTCGGATATGTGCATGCCATCGCGCACAGTCTGGGCGGCCGATACGGAATTCCGCACGGTTTGGCCAACGCGATCATCCTGCCGCACATGCTTCGCGCTTATGGTGACGCCGCCGCCCCCAAGCTTGCCGATCTTGCTCGCATGGCGGGCATTGCGCCGGCTACCGCGCAGGATAGTCTTGCGGCCGAGGCCTTTATCGATTGGGTCGACCGCATGAACGAGATCCTGGGAATCCCCAAATATGTCTCGGGCATTCGCCGCTCCGACATTCCCGAGATGGCGGCGCATGCCGATGCCGAGGCCAATCCGCTGTACCCCGTTCCGCTTTTGATGGACCGCTTGGAGCTCGAGCGTATGTACGAGGTCGTCGCGGGTGGTATGTTTGAGGACGAGAACTAGGAGGGTGCCATGAACACCGAAGAAATTGCGCGCATCGTCGGCGATCAGCGCACTTACTTTAAAACGCACGCTACGTTTGATGTTGATGCCCGACGTCGCGCGCTCGTGAGTTTACGCGATGCGGTACGGGCGCACGAGGCCGATATTGCCCATGCACTCAAGACCGATTTGGGAAAGTCGCATGACGAGGCATATATGTGCGAGATCGGCACGTCGCTTTCCGAGATTCGTCATCAGATCGCTCACGTGGCTCGATGGAGTCGTCCGCGCCTGCGTCCGTGTGACCTTGCCAACGCCGTGAGTGTGTGCAAAACGCAAGCCGTGCCCTATGGCGTCACGCTCATCATGGCTCCGTGGAACTACCCGTTTTTGCTAACACTCGAGCCGCTCGCCGGCGCCCTTGCCGCGGGCAATACCGTGGTCATCAAGCCGAGTGCCTATGCTCCGGCATCGAGTGCGGTGCTCAAGCAAATCTGTGAAGAGGCATTTGATCCGTGCCTGGTGACGGTTGTCGAGGGCGGGCGCGCCGAAAACGAAGCGCTGCTCGATGAGTGCTGGGACAAGATCTTCTTTACCGGTAGCGTTTCGGTCGGCAAGCTCGTTATGGAGCGCGCGAGCAAAAACCTCACGCCCGTGACGCTTGAGCTGGGCGGCAAGAGCCCCTGCATCGTGGATGCGACGGCAAATTTGAAGGTCGCGGCACGGCGTATCGCCTTTGGCAAATGGCTCAACGTGGGGCAGACCTGCGTGGCGCCCGACTACCTGCTGGTCGATACGCGCGTGCACGACGAGCTGCTGGGCCTCATCAAGGAAGAGGTCCGCCGTATGTTTGGCGAGCATCCGCTCGATAACGAGGATTGCGGGCATATCGTCAATGCTAAGCATTTTGCGCGCGTGCGCGGGCTGATCGATCCCGATAAGGTCGTGCTGGGAGGCACGGCGCGCGAGTCGTCGCTCAAGATTGAGCCGACGATCCTAGACGGCGTGACCCCCGATGACGCCGTGATGCAGGAGGAGATCTTCGGTCCCATCTTGCCGGTGCTGACGTTTGAGAGCCTAGACGAGGCCGAAGCGTTTATTACGGATCGTCCGACGCCGCTGGCCCTGTATATCTTTAGTCAGGATCGCGCAGTTCAGCAGCGCTTCGTGCGTTACGTGCCCTTTGGCGGTGGCTGTGTCAACGACACGATCATGCACTTGGCTACGAGCCATATGGGCTTTGGCGGCATGGGCGCGAGCGGTATGGGGCAGTACCATGGACGCGAGAGCTTCGATACGTTTAGCCACAAGAAGAGTATCGTGAACAAGGCAACCTGGTTGGACGTGCCGTTTCGGTATGCGCCCTACGCAAGCTGGAAGCACAAGTTCGTGCGCATGTTTGTGCATTAGAAAAGGGCGCAGGTAATACGAACAAGTGTTCCTATTACCTGCATTTTGCGTTAGACTACTGTTATGGAGCACGGATGGGCCAACTCCCTTTAGAAGGGATTTGGTATGAACGTAAGCGATGTTATTTCGTTATTGGCGTTGTTGATTGCGGCTATCGAACTCGGTCTGTTTATCGGCCGAATGAAATAGCCGCCCCCGCGTAAGCGAAGACGGCCACTTCTCACGATGAAAACGTGTATCGGAGTTGGCAAGACCCGCGGCAACGGGTGCCATCCGTGTTCCTATCTTATCTGCAAGCGTTCTGTCGCGCAAGCGTTGAGGCAAACGATTGAAGGACGCAGACAGGATGTATTTGTGTCCGCACGGGACCGTAGACTTCTCAATAAGGTTACACACCGGTTTATCCGGCCGTTAGAGGAGCTGCTATGTACGAGCCTTCGCGTGTTCTTCTGTCATTTCACATTGCAGGATTTCAGTATGCCGATGGCGCCTTGGTCTTGGGCGATCTTAAAGCGGGCGATAAGCTGACGCTGTGTGCCGAGCGCGATAATCCCCATGACCCTGAGGCGGTTGCGATTTATTACGGCAACACCAAGCTTGGCTATGTTCCGGGAAACGAGGTCGGCCCACTGTCCTTGATGATGTATTACGGCCACGAGGACGTATTTGAGGCCCGCGTGCAACAGGTTGCTCCCGAGCGCAGCCCGTGGCACCAGGTGCGCGTTGGCCTCTATGTGGTGGATGCTCGCTAGTCGGCAAGGGAGGCGGCCATGTTTGATGACGACGGCCTATTCAATCTGACAGACGATTCGTTTGAGTGGGATCTGCTACTCGATGACGATGAGTTGGAGCAGGATCGTAGGAAACGGCAGGGCAAGAAAACTCAGGGTGACGCTTCGAAAAAGCAAGACAAACGCCGTCGAGGTCTGTTCGGCGGGCTCTTTGGCTAACCGACGCGCCAGAGCGTCTGTATACTAGGCACGTGTTAGACGCGTTGCGAAATGAGGACACAGACGATGATGTGGTTTACCGCCGACCTGCACCTGGGCGATACGAATATCTTGCACGACATGGATCGGCCGTTTGATTCGGTCGAGGAGATGAACCGCAAGGTCATCGATGCCATCAATGAGTGCGTGGCTGCGGACGACCGCCTCTATATTCTGGGTGACTTTACCTATCGTTTGCCCCTGGCGGAGGCGGTGCGCCTGCGCGAGCGTATCGAATGCCAGAACGTGACGCTCATCCGCGGTAACCATGACGGCGACTGGGAAGATCCCGACACCCCGCAGATTTGGGAAGACGTGCGCGATTACCTGGAGATTGCTCCCGGCTATGCCAAGGGCCATCGTCTGGTGATGAGCCATTACCCCATGCTCAGCTGGAATGGTAAGGCGCGTGGCGCCATCATGCTACACGGGCATATCCACAGCAGAGGAGACCGCACCAACGTGCGCAACCGCGACCGCGAACGCCCTATCTTTCGCTACGATGTCGGTCTCGATGCCAACAAGTACAAGCCCGTAAGTCGGGATCAAATCCTGGGCTTCTTTGGACTGTAATGCTCGAACCACCACACAAACCACCACAAAGGGGACAGGCACCTTTGTGGTGGTTCTGGCGCCGTTGCCATTATGGCGGCGGCGCCTTTTTTGTCCGCGCGGCGCGGTAGAGTGTAGCCGGTTGATATTTGCGTCCATCGAGGAGCTGCTATGAACGAGATCAAGTGCCCGCATTGCGGCGAAGTTTTTAAGGTCGATGCATCCGGCTATGCGGATATCGTCAAGCAGGTGCGCGATGCCGAGTTCTCGCGCGACCTGGATGAGCGTGTGAAGGCAGTCCAGCGTGAGGGTGAGCAGGCGCTGGAGCTTGAGCGCTCGCGTTCGACGGCTGCCTTGCAACAGGCAGAGTCTCAGCGCAATGCTCAGCTTGTCGAGCAGAAGAACACTGCGGATCAGAAACTGGCGCAAGAGGTTGCCAAGCGCGATGCTGAGCTTGCCGAGCTGCGCGCTAAGCTCGAGGGCGCTGCCGTAGAGCGCGAGAGTGCAAGCCAGCGCGCGGCGGTAGAGGCGCGAGCCAATGCTCAAAAGGATAATGCCGAACTCCAGCGTGAGATTGATAGCCTGCGTGCGCAGCTTGGGCGCAAAGATGACGAAGCAAAGCTTGCCGAGTCGGCGGCGCGCAACGCTGCTCAAAACGATTTAGCTGCACGTGATGCTCAGATTGCCGAGCTGCAGGCCAAGCTTGCCGCGGCGGACAAGGCCCAGGAGATGGCGCTTGCCGCCGCTGCGGCTGAGTCGCAGCGCGAGCTCGATGCCGCTCGCAGCGAGGCCGAGCGCGCGCTTACTGACTATCGCGCGAAGGTGCAAGAGAAGTTTTCCGCCGCAAAGGCTCAGTCCGAGCAAGAGGCTGAGGGTCTGCGCGCCCAGCTGCGCGAGCAGGAGCTGATGGCAAAAATGAACCTGTCGGAGGCGGTCGCCGCGGCGGAGCGAGAGCGCGATGAGGCGCGTGCCAAACTGACGAGCGAGCTGGCGGTGCGCGATTCTCGCGAGGAACAGGCCAAGGCGGCACACGAGCTCGAGCTTGCGCAGGCCAAGCGCGCGAGCGATGACCTGATTCGCTACAAGGACGAAGAGATCGAGCGCCTTAAGGACATGAAGGTCCGCCTGTCCACCAAGATGGTGGGCGAGTCGCTCGAGCAGCACTGCGAGACCGAGTTTAACCGCCTGCGCATGACGGCGTTTCCCAACGCGTACTTCGAGAAGGACAACGATGCGTCCGAGGGCACCAAGGGCGACTTCATTTTCCGCGAGTGCGACGCGAGCGGCAACGAGGTCATTTCGATTATGTTCGAGATGAAAAACGAGAACGACGAGACTGCGACCAAGCATAAAAACGAGGACTTCTTTAAGAAACTCGATCACGATCGTCGCCAGAAAGGCTGTGAGTACGCGGTGCTCTGCACGTTGCTCGAACCCGAGAGCGAGCTTTACAACGCCGGCATCGTGGACGTGAGCTATCGCTACGAGAAGATGTACGTGATTCGCCCACAGTTCTTTATTCCCATGATCACGCTTCTTCGCAACGCCGCCATGGGTTCGCTGCGCTATAAGCAGGAACTGGCGGAGTACAAACAGCAGAATATCGACGTCACGAACTTCGAAGCCAAGATGGAGAAGTTCAAGAATGATTTCGGTCGCAACTACGAGATCGCGAGCCGCAAGTTCCAAACGGCGATTGATGAGATCGACAAGACGATTAGCCACCTGCAGAAAACCAAGGAGGCGTTGCTGTCCTCCGAGAACAATCTGCGCCTAGCCAACAAGAAGGCGGACGATCTTACCATTCGCAAGCTCACGTGGGGCAACAAGACCATGAAGGCCGCGTTTGACGAGGCGCGCGGGGCTGCGACAGAGACAAACGATGAGCCAGCCGAGGCGGATTCGTATGAGGTCGAGGGTGCCGAGTAGGGCATAGCGTATAGCGCAAAAGCGGGGCCGCTGGCTATATTGCCAGAGGCCCCGCTTCGTTTCGTTCCAGTATGTTCGGCTAGTCCTCGAGCAGGTCCTCGATAAAGCCGACGCGGTAGTTTTTGAAGATGACCTCGCCGCCGTCTTGCGTGGCGTCCAGATCGACATCGCCCATGATGCCAAAATCGTGGTCGCCATCCTCGTCGGCAAAGATCTGGTGCACGTGCCATACGTGCGCGGTCTTCTCGTCGGACTCGTCGATGGAAAACATCGCGGCGCTGCGGGCGTCTCCGTCGGTGAGGATTTCCTCGTGCTGCTCATGGTAGGCATCGAGCGCCTTTTGCCAGCGGACCTCGCTCATGCCCCAGTCCTCGTCGAGCTCGCCCAGATCGCGAACGTGCTCGCGGGCGGCAAGGGTCACGCGGCGGAAGAGCGCGTTGCGCACCAACAGCGTGCAGCCGCGGCGGTCCGCCACGACCTCGTCGATGCCCTGCGGCGGCGCGGCGTCGAGGGTTGCCGGGTTGCCGGCGTTCTCCCACTCGTCCACCAGGCTCGAGTCCACCGAGCGCACCACAAAGCCCAGCCACGAGATAATGTCGCGCAGGCGCTCGTCGCGCTTCTCGATGGGCACGGTGCGGTCGAGCGAACGGTAGGCCTCTGCCAGGTAGCGAAGCAAAATGCCCTCGGAGCGGGCGATGCCGAGCTTTTGGATATAGCCCTTAAAGTCGCTCGCGCTCTCCAACATGTCGCGCAGGACACTCTTGGGTGAGAGCTGGTAGTCGTTGGCCCAGGGTACTTCTTGGCAATACTTGTCGAAGGCGGCATCGAGCAAGTCCTCGAGCGGCTTTTCGTAGGTGACATCCTGGATGCGCTCCAGGCGTTCCTCATAATCGACGCCGTCAGCCTTCATTTCGGCCATCGCGCGGTCGCGCGCGGCGCGCTCCTGTGCGCGCAATACCTGCTTGGGGTCCTCGAGCGTTGCCTCGACCATCGAGATCAGATCCATGGTATAGGTCTCACTCTCGGGGTCGAGCAGCTCCAGCGCGGCAAGCAAAAACGGCGAGAGCGGCTGGTCGAGCGCAAAGTCCTCGGGCAGATCGACCGTCAGCGCATAGTCGATGTCTGGTGCGGCGTCAGCCGGAGCGTCAGGCGCGGGCGGCACCTCGGTGCGAACGACGACGCCGGAATCGATGAGCGTGGCGAAGATTTCGTCGGCACGAACCTCGAGCTTTGCCTTTTCCTCGGGAGTCTGCAGACTCGTCTCGATGAGGTCGTGTACGCGGACTCGGGCATCGCCGCCCTGCTCGACCACGCTAATCACCATGGAGTGCGTGATACGCAGGCGTGGCTTGAGTGTCTCGGGCTGCGTCTCGATCAGGCGCTCAAAGGTCTGCTTGTTCCATGTGACAAAGCCCTCGGGGGCCTTCTTCTTTTTATTTTTACGGAGCTTCTTGGGGTCGTCGCCCGCCTTGGCCATGAGCTTTGCGTTCTCGATCTCGTGCTCCGGGGCCTCGGCGATCACCATGCCCTCGGTGTCAAAGCCCGAGCGCCCGGCGCGACCAGCGATCTGATGGAACTCGCGGGCGCGCAGGCGACGCATCTTGTAGCCATCGAACTTGGTGAGCGCGGTGAGCACCACGGTGTGGATGGGTACGTTGATGCCAACGCCGAGCGTGTCGGTGCCGCAAATGACGGGCAGTAGGCCCTGCTGCGCCAAGCGCTCGACCAGCAGACGATAGCGCGGCAGCATACCGGCGTGGTGCACGCCGACGCCACAGCCGAGCAAGCGCTTGAGGATCTTGCCGAAAGCCGTGGAGAAGCTCGTGCCTTTGGCGGCCTCCTTGATGGCTTCGCGCTGCTCTTTGCTGGCGATGCCGAAATTGGCAAGCGACTGCGCCGTCGCAAGGGCGGCGTCCTGGCTAAAGTGCACGATATAGAGCGGGGCCTCGTCACGGCGCATGGCGAGCTCGACCGTGCCCTCGAGGGAGGTCGTCACATAGTCGTAGCTCAGCGGAACAGGGCGCGGGGCGTCGACAACCAAGTCGCAAGCAGCGCCGGTGTGCTCCTCGAGTGAGGCGGCGATGGCAGTGACATCGCCGAGCGTGGCGCTCATGAGCATAAACTGCGTGTGGGGCAGGGTGAGCAGCGGCACCTGCCAGGCCCAACCGCGGTCGGGGTCGGCAAAGTAGTGGAACTCGTCCATGGCCACGCAGCCCACGTCGGCATCTTCGCCCTCGCGCAGTGCGTCGTTGGCAAGGATTTCGGCCGTGCAGCAGATGACGGGTGCCTTGGTGTTGATATGCGTATCGCCGGTGATCATGCCGACGTTATCGCGGCCGAGCACCTGCACAAGGTCGAAAAGCTTTTCGCTGACCAGAGCCTTGATGGGGGCCGTGTAATAACAGCGCTTGCCTTGCGCCATGCCCATAAAGAGCATGCCTAGCGCGACAAGCGACTTGCCCGATCCGGTCGGTGTTCCCAAAATGACATGGTCACCGGCGGCTAGATCCATGAGGGCCTCTTCCTGGTGGTCCCACAGCTCAATACCGCGGTCGCTTGTCCATTCAAAGAAGCGTTCGAAGGCCTGATCGGGCGTGAGCCATGGTTCGGGCTCGCTACCATCCTCGGGCTCCCACCAGGTGGGGGAGAGCGCGCCGAGCGAGCCGAATTCGGCTTCGGTTCCCGTGCCGCCCGAGAACGAGCTGGCGGCGCCGGCGCCAGAAACGGTGCTGGCGGAAGTATCTGTCGTGGTCTGTGCCATGTGGTTGCTTTCTCTCGCCGTTTGTCCGCCAACTATTATGGCGTAGCAGCGGCGCGGGGTGCCAGCGCGCGAGAAAATGCAGGAAATGGGCGTTCTGCCCAGCCGTTTGGTGCAGTTGCCAGCTAAGTGAGTAGACTTTTTGCAATATCGCGAGCACATGGCTTTTGCGCAAGAGCTCTACCTGCGGTTTTAGTTTTCGTTATGCGGGTTGTGCTTGGCTATTGCAAAAAAGTCTACTCACTTAGGTTTGAGGGTCGTTCGCTGACGCCTATTTTCACTTGTTTGCCGACGCCGCGACCATCAGAAGCCCCTAGGACTCCTGCGGCAGGCGCTTCTTGCCTTTGCGGGCGCGGTTTCTAAAGTTCTCGACGGCCTCTTCCATGCCCAGAGGTACATAGGTGAGCGCATCGAGGTTTTCGGGCAGGTAGCAGGCAAGGCTTTGCTCCTGCGCGCGGCCCGCCGCGAGCTGTTCATCGCTGGGCTGCGCGCCGGGTGTGGCGCAAATGCCATAGACGGCGGCACCCATCTCGCACGTGCGGCATTCATATTCGGTCTCGGGGTGCTCGGGATGGTCGCGGCGGACGTCGTCACTAACCCAAAGCGTGCCGTAGCCGGCCGCGGCAAACTGCCCCAGGGCGTAGTCGCGCAATGGCTTGCTGTCGGTTCGCAGCGTGACGGTGGCGCCGGCTGCAAAGAGCGGGCGGTACAGCATTAGGTGGTCGACATGGACGAGTCGCTTTTTGGCGTACTTGGCCTTGGGCTGCGGCGTGGGAAAGTTGATGGTGATGGCATCGAGCTCGCCTGCGGCAAATAGCTGTGGCAGCGATGCGGCGCCTCGGGGCAGGACGAGTGCGTTGGATAGCTCCTGCTCGCAGATTTTCTGCGCGGCATAGGCAATGCAGATGGGCTCCTGGTCCATGCCGATAAAGAGGGTGTTTGGCTCGTGGCCCGCGCGCTCTACAAGGTACGTTCCCTTGCCACAGCCAAGATCCAGGTGAAGGTGCTCGAAGGGCTTGCTGCCTGCGGGCGCACAGGCCTTGCGCCAATCTCCGGCATAGGCCTCGGGGTTCGTCTCAATCGCATCGGCGTAGCGCTCCAGGCGCTCCTCGAGCACAAAGTTCTTAGGCGTGCGAACGTGGACGGCTCCCATGAGGCTCCTTGGTCATAAGTTTGGAACGCATAGCTGCACGTTCCGTCAATGGATTGAAATAGGGCGGGCATAGCTTGCCCGAAAGATGCGGTGCAGCCCGGCGGCGAGTCGCCGATACCTACAGGCGCTTGAGAATCACATAGCGGTTGAGCTCGCCGCTGCGACCGTCGGCATGGAAACGCTCAAGCTCGCGCACGGGGACCTCGCCACTCTTGTAGAACGTACGGACGCCGCGCACCAGGTCGGTGATCTGCTGATCGTCAAAGTGATGACAATAGCGGTAGGCGTGGCGGTCGTTTTGCCAGCCAATGAGGTGGTCGCCGGCTTCAAACTGCGCGGAATCGTAACCCTCAAACGGCGGGGTGAGCTCGGCGCGGGCCTCGGCGCGAACAGCCTTGCGCGCCATGCGCTCGTCGTTCATAAACTCCCAAAAGCTGATGGCGATGATGCCGCCCGGGCGCGTTTGCCGCACCAGGGCGTCGAGCACGCGTACGCGGTACTCGCACGACGGCACATGGTGCATAAAGCCAAAGCAGACCGAGATGTCGGCGAGCGGGGCGTCGAAAAGCACGTCGGGCGTCTCGGCGGGGTTGAGCTTCATAAGGGCGTCGAGCACGTCGAGTTCCTGGAAGTGCAGGTTGGGAATGCGCAGCGCGTGGCCATGTGCATCGATGGCCAGGTCTTGGCACGAGTCGACACCATAGAACTCAAACGGGCAGCTGGCATCTGCCGAGGGGTTTGCGCCATCGACGCCCTTGGCGGCAAGTGCGCCGCCGGCGGCAAAGTTCTCGAATCGCATATTGCCACAGGCAAGATCGAAGACGCGGACGGGATGCTCGATCGTGGCGACGTCGAGCTGTTCGAGCGCGATATCCATGGTGCGTACCCAGCCGGGCCACGGGGCCTGGCGCGTATCGGAAAAGGAAGCGGAGTGCTCGCGATAGAACGTGTTGTTGAGCTGGATGAGCGATGAGGCGAAATCGCGGTTCACGGCGCGGAACTCCCTCCGTTGGCGGTGCGAAATAAACAGTACGACCATACTACCGTTAACGCCGCAACGGGGACAACCGAGCTGCGGCTCATTGCTTTGTTTGGACACATTTCCGCAGCTCATATGTGCCCGCAACCGCCAGTTGTCAAAAATCTCACTAGAATAGGTGGCATGCTTTTGGCGGTGGCGGATAGATTTTTAACTGTGCAAGGCGCCTTAAGAACACAAACGGTCCGGCGGCACGGCTGGCATCACATAGGAGGAACCATGAATGTAGAAACTGCGCAGCGGCTCGCCGACCTTCGCCGCAGCAAGGGCTTTAGCCAAGAAGGGCTGGCGCGAAAGCTGGGGCTGTCGCGCCAGGCGGTTAGTAAATGGGAGCGTGCGGAGAGCTCGCCCGATACCGAGAACCTGATCTCGCTCGCCAAGCTCTATGGTGTGAGTCTGGACGAGCTGCTCAATCCGAGCGATGAGATTGAGGACGATATCGAGTTTGAGAACGAGGACCGCGCTCGTCAGCGCGAGGCCGAGGCGGCAGAGCGCGCCCGCACCCATGAGGCGGCGGCGCGCGCCACCGAGGCGGCAACGCAGGCAAGTGACGCGGCAGCCAAGGCGGCGTAGGCGGCAAGCTGGAGTGCGCAGGCTGCCAATGCGGCGACGGCTCAGATGACGGGTACCGGTGCGGCTGGTCCGACTCCGGTGAAGGGTCCGTTCCAGTCATTCCCGTATTGGGCCGTGTGCTGGCTGCTGTTCTTTTTACTGATGTTCCTGTTTGGTGCCGGCCCCTTTGCTGCGCTGATCTTCTTCACGATTCCCATCTATCACTGGGTGGCGCGTGCACTCGATGGCGATTGGGCGCGCGGGGATATTCAGGTTGGTCCGGCACCGGTGGCAGTCAGGGCCCAGGGGAAGGATACTTCTGCGGAACCTGATGCTGACGTGGCTACCGCGGCCACCGCTGAGCCATGTGCCAAAGAAGGTGACGAATGATGAAGCTTTCGCATGAATCCAAGCTGCGCCTGGGCGTCGGCATCGGAGCGTTTGTACTGATTATCGGGCTTGTTTTTGGCGTTTCGCGGACTTTGATTCATTTTGATGGCCCGTGGGATCTCGACGATGTTATACCCGGCTTGTCCGGTATGGACGATGTGGTTGATGACGACGATTTTATGAACGATGGCGGTAACTATTCCGCTCGGCCTCAGCAGCTTTCGTGTACGACCTTTGATGCCGATGAGTTTCGCTACCTCGATTTCGATATCGATGCGGCTACGGTGGACGTCAAGGTTATTGATGGTAACAAGGCTCGCGTTATCGAGCGGGGACGCGTTGCCAATGGTATGGATGCCTCCAAGGCCGCGACGCAGAACATCGCATCCGTCGAGGACTCGACGCTCAAGGTTTCCCAGTTTGGAAGTGATGACGGTAAGGCAATCGATCGCTCAGTTACGGTCGAGCTGCCGCGCCGTGTTGCCGAACATCTGAAGGGAGTCAACGCGCACGTGGGCTCGGGTGATCTGCAGATTGCCGGTGTCACCTGTGATGGTTTCGACCTTTTCCTGGGTGCGGGAGATGTAGAGTTTGCGGGCAGCGTGACTGATTCGCTCAGTGCTGAGGTCGGTTCGGGCGATGTGACGTTCGAGCTCTACCAGGCCCCCGCGAAGTCGATGGACGTGAGTGTGGGCTCGGGCGATGTGGAGATGATGGTTCCGAACTCGACGGGCTTTAAGGCGAGCCTTACCTTGGGCAGCGGCGACTTCGAGAGCGATTTCCTTCCGCTTGGCTACGACGGCGAGACCATTTTGAATCTTGAATTCGATAACGGCGATAAGTCTGCTACGTATCGTTTTGAGGTCGGTTCGGGCGACATGTCATTTGATTCAGAGTGACGGGCGGTTATCGAAGAATTATATACCATAGCTGCGCTGTTTGATGAAGGCGCCGAAGCCGAGATCGGCTCCGGCGCCTTTGCCTTTACAATGGGGACATGGAACAGATTATCTTGAACATACTCGAGGCCCTGCGTCGCGGCGAGACCGTGGACGACAAAGCGCTCGTCAAACTGATACATGCTGAGGCGCGCCGTGAGGGTGCCGACAAACGCGATTTGGCCAAGCGCCGTCTGCTGCCGTTCTACCAGCGGGTAAAACGTGAGGAGCCGGCTCGTTGGGCTGGGTGGAATGTCGATTCCGATCTGGAACGTCAACTGCTGCAGGTGCTGCGTATGAAGCCGCGCCGAACGGCCTCGGGCGTGGCGACCATTACCGTCATCACCAAGCCGTGGCCGTGCTCGGGCGATTGTCTGTTTTGTCCCAACGATCTGCGCATGCCCAAAAGCTATCTGCACGCTGAGCCGGCATGCGCCCGTGCGGAGCAAAACTGCTTCGACCCGTATCTGCAGGTGAGCGCTCGCCTGACCGCGCTTTCGCAGATGGGTCATGCGACCGACAAGATAGAGCTCATTGTGCTCGGTGGCACCTGGAGCGACTATCCGGAAGGCTATCAGACATGGTTTATGTCGGAGCTTTTCCGTGCGCTCAATGACGATGCCGTCGCCGGCGTGGCGGCCAACCCCATGTTGGCGCGTCCGGGCATCAGCCGTGTCGAGGCAGGGCGTCTACTCGATGACGCTCCTGCCGATGCCTTGCCGCCGGTGGTAACAGAGCGCCGTGAGAGCTATCGGGCTGCCGGCATTGCGACAGACGAGGCTGAGCTTGCTGCCGGCGTTGCCGACGAGCAGGAGCGTGTGGATGCTGCCGTGGGCGGGTATAACCGCGCGGTGCGTCGTCTGTACGGCCCCGGTACGCCGTGGGGCGAGGTTGCCGAGTGGCAAACGGCAACGATGGAGGAGCTCGAGCGTCAGCAGCGCATCAACGAGACGGCGAAGCATCGCGTGGTGGGGCTCGTTATCGAGACGCGCCCCGATGCTGTAACGCCGCAGGCCCTCACGCTCATCCGCCGCCTGGGCTGCACCAAGATTCAGATGGGTATCCAGAGCCTCGACCAGCACCTGCTCGATATCAACGAGCGTCGCATTTCGGTGGCTCAGATCGAGCGGGCGTTTTCGCTTGCACGCCTGTTTGGCTTTAAAATCCACGCGCATTTTATGCTCAACTTGCTGGGCGCCACGCCCGAGGGGGACAAGCTCGACTACGAACACTTTATGACCGAGGGGGCCTTTATGCCCGACGAGGTCAAGGTCTACCCGTGCGCGCTCATCGAGGGCTCGCGTCTGGTGGGCTGCTACGAGCGCGGCGAGTGGCGTCCCTATACCGAGGAAGAGCTGCTCGATGTGCTGGCCGACGACATCGTGGTGACGCCGGCGTTCTGCCGTATCAGTCGCATGATCCGCGACTTTAGTTCCGACGACATTATGGTGGGCAACAAGAAACCCAACCTGCGTCAGCTCGTTGAGAACCGCCTAGCTGCTCGGGGTGACTGTGCGACGGTGCGCGAGATTCGCTATCGCGAGATCAGCACGGCGGGCGCCGACTTGGATGAGCTGACCCTTGACGAGGAGGTGGCGTACGAGACGCCGGTGACGCACGAGCGCTTTTTGCAGTGGGTGACGCCGCAGGGCAAGATCGCGGGCTTTTTGCGGTTGTCGCTGCCCGACCATTCGTTTGTTGCCGCGCATGCGGACGAGTTGCCGACGACGCCGGACGAGGCGATGATTCGCGAGGTGCACGTGTATGGCATGGCGGCACGCGTGGGCGACCAGGGCCAGGCGGCGCAGCATCACGGGTTGGGGCGTTTGCTCGTAGAGCGTGCGTGCGAGATTGCCCGGGATGCGGGTTATACGCGCATCAACGTGATCAGCGCGATTGGTACGCGCGAGTACTATCGCCATTTGGGTTTTTACGATCATGGACTCTATCTGCAAAAGGAGCTCTAGATGAACAAGCCGAGTGTTTCTGCTGGCGTCGTTGCCGGCGTTGCCCTGGGAGCCGCGGCACTTGGTGCGGCCGCCGTCGCTGTTCGTGCTGCCTGTCTGCAGGTTGCGCGAACCCGCAATGGGTTGGCGCGTGTGAAGCGCGTGCACGATGGGGACGGCGATGAGATTCGCGTGTTGGTGCAAGGCAGCGTCTACCAAAGCGCAGGCTACGTCGGTGAGCGTTGGGCGGAGCCCGTCTTTGCGTACTATCGTGCGTTTGACGACGTGTTTGAGTCCGAGGATGTGATGCGCGATGCTTATGGTCACGGCATCAACCGCATGCTTGTGCTGGGTGGCGGCGGGTTTGCCTATCCCAAGTTCGCGCTGATGTCGCACGAGGGCTTGCGCATGGACGTCATCGAGTATGACGGAGAGATTACGCGCCTGGCGCGCCGCTGGTTCTACCTAGACGAGCTGGAGCGCGCGGCGGGCGATCGCCTGCGGGTGATAACCGCTGAGGCTCGCTCGTATCTGGGTGTGACGAGCGTGGGCCATCGTCGCTACGACGTGGTCGTGAGCGATTGCTTTGGCGGTGCCGAGCCCGTGCGCGAGCTGGCGACCGTTGAGGCGTTGCGTCTAGTGCGGGGCGGCCTGAACCCCGGGGGTATCTACGTGGCCAATATCGTGAGCGCAAACGAGGGGAGCGATGTGACGTTCCTGCGCGATTGCGTTGCCACGGCACTCGAGGTGTTCGCTCGCGCCTGGGTGGTGCCTTGTGGCGATACGGAGTTCGGCGGCGAGGAGAATTATCTACTCATCGCCAGCGACGGCGACTACGCCTTTGCCGAAGCTGTGCCCTTCGACACCGACTTCCTCGGCACCGTCCTTCACGACAAGTAAGTCTCCCCGTCCCAAAAAGACTGGTCTTAGGCGTGGTCGCGCCAGCTGCGGACACGCTGCTTCATGCCTTCGATGTCGAGCACACCTTCGGCGAAGCCTTTGCGCACGAGCTCTTCGGGAACAAACTCGTCGTACCGATCAAAGTAAGGTACCTCGCCGGGATAGACGAGCTCGATGGGGTCGAAGTCCTTTTCGGCCTCGGCTGCGAGCACCTCAAAGAACGTCTCCTTGTCGGCCTTCATCTTGAACTGCATAAAGTATGGACGCGACGGATCGAGCCCGCGAAGGCCCAGCTTTGCGGCGCATTTAATCTTAAGCAAGCGCTCGAGCGCCAAAAAGGCGTAGCTGCCCAGCCAGGGGAAGAGCACCCAGGTGTCGCCGCCCAGGTTAATGAGCGGCTTGGCCCCCGCGCCCGAAATCTCGGCCGTATGGCGAGCCTGTGCAAGACGTGCCCGTGCGTTGCCCATGAGATACGGATATGCCGCATGCTCGTTGAGCGCTTTGCGCATGCGCTCGAGTACATGCGTATTGATGTCTCCGGGGCAGTCGCCAAAGTAGGCCGGCACCCGGCCCTTGACCTGCGTGGCAAAGACAGTGTGGCGCTTCCAGTCCACTTCCTCGACAATCCAGCAGTGTCCGGCGATGGCGATGCGCTCACCGGGCGGGGGCGGATTGACGATCGTGCCCAGCTCGGCCGACTCGCTGCGAACGGTGAACTCCTCGTTTTCCTGGAACACGGCGTAGAACTTAAAGTTGTTGATGATGCGCTCGCCCGCGAGACCCACGATCAGCCCGCCGCCCTCGGTGACCTGGATGTGGTCGATCTTGATGAGGTGGCGCAGCAGTACGCGATAGTCATCGGCTGAGACGCGGTGGAAATAACTGAGCGTGAGCACGCGTTGGGCAAGTTCGGCCGGCGTGAGCTCGCCGGTGCTGGCGAGGGTCGACATAGTCTGGTGATAGAGCAGGCTGTAGGGGAGTCGATCGAGCTCGGGCGGCTCGACCCACTTTTCCTCGCGATAGAGTTGTACGAGCGCGATACCCTGCAGGAGCTTCCAGGGAATGGTTTCGGGCATCATCGTGCGCGGCTCGGGTTCTTCCTCGCGCATGACAAACCACATCTCGGGCGGAAGGTCGCGGCGTCCCGTGCGCCCCATGCGCTGCAAAAAGGAGCTGACGGTAAACGGCGCGTCAATCTGGAAGGCGCGCTCCAGGCGGCCGATATCGATACCGAGCTCCAGCGTAGAGGTGGTGACGGTTGTCTGCGTCTGCTCCTCGTCGCGCATGAGCTCCTCGGCCGTCTCGCGCAGCGATGCCGAAAGGTTGCCGTGATGGATTAGAAAGCGGTCGGGCTCGTGTCGACTTTCGCAGTAGCTGCGCAGCATGGAGCACACGGCCTCTGCCTCCTCGCGCGAGTTGGCAAAGACCAGGCACTTGCGGCCGCGCGTATGCTCAAAGATATAGCCCATACCGGGGTCGGCGTTGTCGGGCGCCGTGTCGGTGGGGTTGAGAAGCGCCTGCTCGGTCGCTCGTGGGATGTCGACTTCGCCCTCGGGGGCCGAGGAAGTGCGACGGTCTTTGGGAGCGGCCTTGCCCCGTGCCCGCTCACGACGTTGACGGCGCTCCTCTTGTGTGAGCTGCCCGCTGTGACGCATGTCTTGGGCGCCGGCGGGCAGTGCCGTGGGCGCCACCGCCTCGATGCGCTCGCATGCGAGCACTTCGGCTTCCTGCGGACCTGTGCTCGTGAATCCTCGCTGCTGCGCCTGGGGACCCGAGTTGTAGAAGTGCTCCATGGAGATACGCCACACGCGGCGCGGCTCCTCAAAGCGGGGGATGACGCAGTCGCGTCCTGTCCCCTGCGACAAGAAGGCACCCGTGCGTTCCGGGTCCCCGATGGTGGCCGAAAGGCCAATGCGCCGGGGCCGCACGCCCGCCATGCGCGAAAGACGCTCGATAAGGCAGAGCGTCTGCCCACCGCGGTCACCGCGCATGAGCGAGTGGACCTCGTCGATGACCACATAGCGCAGGTCGCAGAACATACGCGGGATTGCCATGTGCTTGTGGATCAGGAGTGCCTCGAGTGATTCGGGCGTAATCTGTAGGATACCGCTCGGCTTTTTGATGAGCTTTGCCTTGTGCGACTGCGAGACATCGCCGTGCCAGTGCCAGACGGGGATATCGGCCTCTTCGCACAGATCGTTGAGGCGAACGAACTGGTCGTTGATGAGTGCTTTGAGGGGGCCAATATAGAGGGCGCCAACGCTTGCGGGCGGGTTCTCCCAAAACTCGGTCAGGATGGGAAAGAAGGCCGCCTCAGTTTTGCCAGATGCCGTGGATGCCGTCAGGAGCACATTGTCTTGCGTGTTGAAGATGGCATCTGCCGCCGCAACCTGGATGGAGCGCAGACTCTCCCAATCGTGGGAGTAGATGAAGTCTTGGATAAACGGAGCGTAGCGGTCAAAGGCGTTCACGGAGCCTCCTTTCAAAAGCGCATCTCTCAACGCGGCGGGCAGTGGCTTGCTGCATTGCTGCTTCAACGTTTGCCCAGATAAAACCGGCCAAAATTAACCTGTCCCTTTTTGGCAGGTTAGATGGTGAATTCGGCGAAGTTACGGTCGCCGCCTGCGGTATCGGTGCCGCCTGTTGCAGCTGCCGGCGCCAGCGCGTCGCCGCCGACGCTTTGCAGCAGCTCGGCCACGTTGGCATCGGGGTTCTGACACAGGATATCGAGCAGCTCGATAAAGTCGCGGATGACCTCGCGCGGCGTCAAATGCGTATCGGCTCCCACGCGGCCGAACTCAATCTTGAGAAAGTCCACCAAGTCGTTCTCGGTAAGCGTGGGCGTCCAGCCAAAGTAGCCGGCATGGATCTGCATGAGCTTTTCGATGAGCACCAGCAGCTCCTCGTAGGTGAGCGGTTGCAGGCGGATGATGGGCGCGAGCATGTCTTTGAGATCATCGCGCGCAAAACGGCCTTGAGCGAGACGGCTGCGCAGGGCCTCGTAGGAGAACACGCCGCGGCGGCGGTCTTCGATGGAGGTTGGCGTGCCGCCCATGATCATGCCCAGGTACTGCGCTTTGCCCTGGAGCGTGTCGTTGTACATGGTCAGGATCTTCTCGTAGTTATATTGGCGCGTGATCGCGTTGGGAATCTTGTACAGATTCACGAGCTCGTCGATGAGCACCAGCATGCCCTTGTAGCCGCTGCAGACCAAAAAGCGCGCAATGAGCTTAACGTAGTCGTACCAGTCGTCATCGCTGATGATGGTCGAGGAGCCCAACTCGGCGCGCGCCTCGCTCTTGGTGCGGTATTCGCCGCGAATCCATTTGGTCACCCGACTCATAGCTTCTTCGTCGCCCTCGGATACTGCCGTGCGGTAGCGGCGGAGCATGCGGACGAAGTCGAAGCCGTGGACCATCTCCTCGAGCGGGGCCAGTTGGGCATTAACGGCAGTCTCGTCGGCGTCGGCACACGAGGCGACCCAGCGATCCAGGATAAGGTTGAGCGCACCGCCCTCAGGGCGCGTCTTGGTCGATATGTTGCGGATGAGCTCGCGATAGGTAGCGAGGCCCTGGCCCTGGCCGCCCTGTAGGCGGCGCTCGGGTGACAGGTCAGCATCGGCGACGACGAATCCCTCGCCCATGGCGTGTGTACGGATGGTCTGGAGCAAAAAGCTCTTGCCGGCGCCGTAGCGACCGACGAGGAAACGGAAGCTTGCGCCGCCATCGGCGATGAGGCTCAGGTCGGTGAGCAGAGCACGGATCTCGACCTCTCGCCCCACGGTGATATAGGGAAGGCCGATGCGCGGGACCACGCCGCCCTTGAGCGAGTTGAGAATGACGGCGGCGACGCGCTTGGGCACACGGGGTGCTGCGGATTCGGTATCACTCATGGTCTAGGTATCCTCTCACGTCTGCTTCGTAGTCCTCGATAATTTGCGGTCCTGCTGAGCCAAATTCAATAACGGTGTCGCCCACCAGGTCTAAGAGCGCCTCGTTGATGCTATCGACGAGCATGCCCTCACTCTTGCCCGACTGTGCCACCGCCGATGCCGACTGCGCTGCGTTTTGCTCGAGGAGTGCTCGAAGATAGGCGTCTGCGGCGGGATCGAGTGCGGACGCAGCGGCGGCGGGCGTGGGCGCTGGTGCGAGGAGCGGTGCTACGATGCCAAACTGCTCGGTGGAGATGGTCGGCTCGCTAGCCTCGTCCTGCTGCATGGTCGTCGCGACTGGTTCGGCGACCGTGTCGGCCACGGGCTCGGCTTCCCGTCGTTCGGCAACTGCCACCTCGGCATCCGCAAGCGTGCCGTCCTCGCGCTCCTCGTCGATCAAAAGCGCCTCGCGCGTTTGTGCGGCGGCGCTCCGAATGTGCCCCAGCTGGCTCAGGTCGATATCGATCTTGACGGGCTGATGCGCGGCATCCCATGAAAGCCATGCCGTGATCTCGTCATCGATAATCTTAGCCAGATATTTGGGAACCTTTTCTTCCTTAAGGGGATGGCCGGGATCCAGTGCCAAGCGCAGGCGCTGATCACAAGCGCGCATCATCTCGCCGAGCTTGCTGCTCTTTTGCCTGCTGCCGTGAATCCGCATGCATTCCCAAAAGCCATTTTGGCAGCGGTAGATGTGAATGGGGTCTAGGCGATATTCGCAGTCCTCGTGGCGCTCGGGCGCAAAGAACACGGCCGAGGCAAACATGGTGTAGGGCATGGCCGTCTCCTCCCCAAACAAGCTCGCTACGATGCCGGTCTTTCGGTGCGTGTCATAGTAGCGCGCCATGCGGACATACACGGCGCATGCCACGTGGCGCAGGTCGCGATGGTGGGAACGGTCGAGCCGTGAGTTATTCAGGTTGTACGTCGAGAGCGCGTCGATGGCAGCCATGAGCCGCTCCTCATGCGCCTCATCGGGCGGAAGGGGAAGCGTGGGCTCGGAGGTCTTACGACGCGCAGGCGGCAGGGCCGATGGCGTCGGCGCGGGTACAAGGTCTCGCGCTGCGCGGCGCAGCTCGATAAGGGCGTTGTCGAATGCGACGGTTTTAGAGTCGCGAAGCAGCTTGGGGTCGAGCTCGTGGAACACGGCGTAGTCCTGCAGCCACACACGTGCGAACCGGTCGATGCCGGGTTCAAAGGCGCGATAGGCATCCCAAAATGCCTTAATCTTGCTAAAGCCATCGAGCGGATTATCTACGCCAATGCCGCAGATCAATTCGTAAAGATAAAGAAAAGCAAACGAGGTCGATGTCTCCTCGATATTGCCGCGGCGCACTTGGGCACGCCAGGTAAAGTAGCCGCGCAACTGTCGATCGCTCATGGCATTGTAGGTGGGAAAGTACGACTTAAAGGTGCCGTTATAGGGGCAATCGTCCTCGAAGTCGGCCATCAGCAGGCCTTGGCGGTAAAAGAGCTCCGCCTCCGATAGCCAACGCCCCGCGCCGCCTTTGGGATCCTCTTGCCAGCGTGATATCTCGCGCATCTTGCGGTACTGGTCGGGGAGGAAGTTCTGCATCTGACGCCCGGTCTTGAGAATCGGCTCGTCAGCATAGATTTCGTTTGAGAAGCGGGCGGACTGATGGGTCCGGGCCTCGGCCATTATGCGCTCGATGAGCATTTTGACGTCCTGGTCGGCCACCGCCCTCTCCTCTCCCTATATGGTGTCGGTGACCTCATATCATAGCACAGCATCAAACAGATGTTCGAGATATCACTATGCAGATAGTTTAGAACAGGAGGGCGTAGATGACCGCCACGACGACGGAGGGGAGCATGTTGGCCGTGCGGAAGGTCTGAGGGCGGATGAGATTTACGCCGACGCAGAAGATGAGCATAGAGCCCACGAGCGACAGGCTGTCGAGGGCGGCGGCGGTCATGATGGGGGAGAGCGCGCCGGCAAACAGCGTAATCGTCCCCTGGAACACGGCGACGGGCAGGGCGGAGATAATACAGCCGCGTCCAAGCGAGGCCGTCATGGTGCAGACGATGATGCAGTCCAGCGCTCCCTTGAGGGCGAGCGTGGACCAGTCGCCGAGCAGGCCGTCTTGGATTGATCCCACGATAGCCATGGCACCGATGCAGACGGTCAGCGATGTCGAGACAAAAGCGTTGGTGAACTCGTTATCGTCCTCACTGCCAGTCTTGCGCTTGAGCCATTCGCCAAGGTTCTCGATGGCGGCTTCCAAGTTGACGGCCTCGCCGATGAGCGAGCCGAGGGCGAACGAGACAATGAGCATGGTGGTGCCGGTGGTCGCTAGCGCCTTCCCATCGATAAGGAGCATCTTTTGCATGGTGCCGCCAAGGCCGATAAACAGGACGCACAGCCCCGATGCTTTCATGAGCGTGTCTTGGATGCGCGGTGTAATGAAGCGGCCGCCCGCTAATCCCAAAAGACCGCCCGCAACTAAAAGCACAACGTTGATGATTGTTCCCAAGCCCGGCATGAGCCCTCCTGTATTGATGCCAACGTGGCAATCGTAGCAGAACGAAATGCGAGGCACATCGCGACTCATCTAATACGTTATATAAGTGGTGTTAGGAATGATGCGCAGCATTTAAGCCTCAGGTGGTTGTCGGGACATAGGGATAATATTCAAAGCACAGTGTCATAAGCCGCTGCGGGGATTCAATAGCCGCGGCGATGATATTGGCATCGCGGGCACGATCAAACCCTTCGAGTTCGATCTGATACGAGACGTCTTGCATAATGTCCAGACGCCGCCAGGCTAGGAGTGTGTCGCCATCGAATTCCAAGGTCTTGCCTCCATCTGGAGCAACGGCGTATAGACGCAGCTTGGCGGTGGTTGCGGGGTCGACAACCGTGACCTTTTTAATTTCGTTTCGAGTATTCTTGGCGCCCAACAAGGTGAGCAGTGTTGGGGCCACGACCTCGCCCGATGGCAAAAAGACGACTTCGATGGATTCGGGAAATGCGATGATAGCCGACTTGCGGACGGGCTGATTGGCGGCGGCAACTTCGATGTTCGCAGCGTCGATGACCTCTGTGTGGTCGAGCGCGGCAAGCACGCAGCAGTTACCTTCATCGATCTCTTGAGGATCAGCAAGCCCCAGACTGTCCGCGAGTTCGGGATCGTTTGGATCGGTAGCGGGTTCATTCGGTGCTTCGAGAGAAGCTGGGACGCTGTTTGTCGGCGATGGCGTGTCGCCCGCACCTGCTTCTTTGTCCGCGCTCTCTTCTTGTATGGTTGCGTTGATGGGTTCGTCGTTTGAGGGGAGCGTCTTGGCGTCAAGCGCGGAGGGGAGAATTCCGATGGCTCCGGATCCGCTCCACTCCATTTCGAGAAGCGCCGGGTCGGCAAGAATGCGTTGCCTGCTTTGCGCGTGGGCATCGATTTCAATAGGGCCTGCCTCTATCCCTCGTGTAAGGCTGAGTGATCCGGCTGGCTTCTCGAAATGAGCGTCTGTGTCTTTGGTGCTGACGGCGTAGAGCAGCAGGGACGCTTCTCCCGCCGCGATGGCATCGGTGTCGGCTTTGGTCAGCCGCAACGATGCCGTGAATGAGAGGGTGGGCTGCGTGTCGTCTGCATTCGCGGCGGCGCAGCCCAGACATATACCGCCTCCTTTCTCAAAAAACGTACCGTCGAAGGCGACCTTCGCTCCGTTCGCCGAGTCATCGATCGAAGCGATGTCGATGCGCAGCTCTAAATTGCATGGATCGCCATCTGCGTCGAGCACAACCGAGCGCCACGTGCAGACGGCGTACCCCGCCTGGGAGCCGTTTGCCTTGTTCGAACGATTGATATCCACGACTATCGAACCGTCCGTATTACGACGAAGGCATCCCGAGGTTGAGATTGCAGCCTGTGCGATCGAAAAACGCTTGCACGCAATGGCGCTCGACGGATTTGATGCGGAGCTTAGGGCTGCTGGTAAGGAGTCTGCCATGACGGGAGTCGCCCAAGCGGCGACAGGCGTTCCGGTTGCGAGCGCGCCGCAGAGTGCGACGACGGGCAAAAGGTTCTTCGATGCCATGGGGTCTCCTTAGCTAATTTAGTGCGGCCTGTCCGTGTTTTGTTTCTGGCTGCGTTTGATGTGCAGGCCGAGGCCGGCGGTTCCCGCGCCTGCTGCTGTGGCGCCTGCTGCCAAGAGCCATCGTCCATCGCCTGTCTGCGCCAATGGTTCCTCGCGGTCGCCGCGGTCGAGCCCCGAGAGGTCGACCGTCACTTGCGTGGCGGCCTGCGCCTGTTCTTGCTGGGCAAAGGCCATGGCTGGGCCAAACGCTAGGATGCTGACGGCGGCGGCCAGGGCGACGGCCTTATGCCGTGTGCGCACCGGGCTCGACCGTCCAGGTGATCGTTGCAACCTGATCGCCTTCGCCGGTTACGTGGAAGATATCGCGCGTGACGCGGGCGACGTTTCCGCTTGTCTTGAGCTTAATTTTGTCCGTGCCGCCGGCAATGCCCTGGTAGCCCATGTCGAAGGCTGCATTCTTGGAAAGATCGAGGCCTGTCCCCTGCGTTGCGGCACTGGCGTTCTGGAGTGCGCCGTCGGGGCCGACCTTAAAGTCGATGGAGTTCTGCGCGGTTCCGGCCTTGGCGTCGGCGGCAATGGTCCAGGTGTTCATGGCGTCGATTTTCATGTTGGTGACATGGATGCCGTAGGCCGAAAGATTGTCGATGGTGATCGCGTCTTCTGAGGGACCCTGAAGCGTGCCGTCGGCTTGGGCGACGAAGGGAATAACCGTTGGTGCGTTGAACTTGATGTTGTCGATCTCGGTCTTGACCATTACCTTCGTGGTTCCAACACGCCCGGCTGCCATAGCTGGCGTCGGGGCGGCGCCCATTGCGAGCGCGAGCGCGAGCCCTGCACCCACGACGAGCGCTCTGGCTCCGTTCATATTCCTGGTGATGTCCATGGTCGTTCCTTTCTATTCGCCGCGGGCCGTCCCCGCGATGATTGGACGAATGCTGGTGAATCGCGTGCGGTGCCGCGTCGACCGGAAAGCTAGTTCTCGGCTTGCTCAACCCGTACCTTGACGCGTGTCGGGTTGCCGTGGCTGTCATAGGTCTTGGCCTCAAGCGCCTGGATCTCGATGTACGCCTCACCTTCCTCGATGTCGCCGGCGGGGCATGTCTCGACCGTTTTGCCGGTCTCGACCACATCGGATTCGTATATGGTCTCGTCGTTTTGGATGACGCGGAATCGCTGGGGAAATTTATTGTCTTGGACGTTTTGCACGTTGACGCGCAGCTTGCCGTCCTCCTGCAGCTGAGCGACCGGCGCGACCGAAATCGTCATCATGTTGTCGCGGACGATGGCGTCGAGCTCATCTTGGATTTCCTGACGCGTTTTGCCCTCGGCCGTCGTGACCGAAGCGCCCGCCTCGGGTACGGGCTGCGACTGCCAAGCGTATAGTCCTACGGCGACAAGGGCGCAGACGATGGCCAAGCAGGCAACGATGAGCTTCTTGCGACGACCCAGGCCTGCAAAGTGGGGTGGCTTCTTCGCGCTCATGCGGCATCCTTGGCGGTATAGACGCGCGCAAAGGTGGACGGGTCCGCTCCAAAGAGCATGTGAAGCATCAGACGGCGCGAGTAGACGAGCTCGTCGAAGTCGGGAGGGAGCTCGATGTCGTGGATATGCGCGATGTGGTGGGCGAGCGCCGAGAACGACTCGGGGTCGCAGATCACATCGGTGGTAACGTGGTAGACCGTCGTATCGGGGAATGCCTCTTCGTCGAAAGGCAGGAGATGGGGATCGTCGTCGACTTCGATGGCGATGCCGTACTGGGGCCAGTAATATGCCATGGGAACCTCCCTGCTTCTGGGCCAAAACTTCTATCGGTTTTGGCTGTCGACGCCGACCGTATCAGCCGCTACTTGACCAATTTCTGACCAAATGCTTGACGGATTGGCGTCTCCGCAGGTAAAAGGCGGCAAAAAATACTCCAACTTTTTTCGAGCGACAATCGCGCGGTCGGCGACGGCGGGGCCATATGTGTCAAAAGCATCGTCTGCCGAGGAAATCAAGCCGCTCGCCGAATTGCACGAACGTAAAAAACGCCAATTATGGAGACGGTCTCGAACACGTCGACGAAACGATGCGGTAACATCTCCCTGCAAACACTGTAGTTAGCTAAAGGGGGAGTTCGCGTGTCTGCAACCATCAAACCCTTCACCGACGAGTTCGAAGAGTATGGCCGCGATGAATCTCGCGCATCGGGCGAGGCCTCGAGCATCTCGTTTCCGACAACGGAAAACGAGGTCCGTGCCATTTTGGAAAAGCTCCATGCCGAGCGTGTTCCGGTAACGGTTCAGGGCGCCCGAACCGGCCTTGCCGCCGGCGCCGTGCCCCACGGCGGGCATATCCTCAATACTTCCCGTATGAATCGCTATTTGGGCCTTCGCCGCGATGAACAAGGCCAATTTCTGCTGCGCGTGGAGCCGGGCGTTGTGCTCTCGGAGCTGCGCAAGCAGCTGAGCAAGAAGGTGCTGCCGACCGCTGGTTGGGACCAGGCATCGCTTGAGGCCTACGAGGAGTTCCAAGAGGCTCCCGAGCAGTTTTTTCCCACCGATCCCACCGAGGCGTCTGCCTGTCTGGGCGGCATGGCGGCATGTAACGCCTCCGGTGCCCGCAGCTACGCCTACGGCCCCATGCGCCCACATATCACGGGACTCCACGTCGTGCTGGCTGATGGCGATTTGCTTGAGCTTCGGCGCGGCGAGGCTTTTGCCCAGGGCCGCCACCTGTCGCTCGTGACGGCAGCGGGCCGTACACTCGAGCTCGATCTTCCCGGCTATACCATGCCCAAGACAAAAAATGCTTCGGGCTATTTCGTTGCTGACGATATGGATGCCATCGATCTGTTTATCGGTGCGTGTGGCACAATCGGCGTCATCACCGAACTCGAGATTGCCCTGCAGGTGGCACCCGCGGTCGTTTGGGGCGTGAGCTGCTTCTTCGACAGCGAAGACAAGGCCGTGTCCTTCACCGATTCTGTGCGTCCCGTTCTGTCCCATGCGGCTGCCATCGAGTACTTCGATGCTGGTGCCCTGGATATTCTACGTCGCCAGCGCGAGCAGTCGACGGCGTTTGCCTCGCTGCCTGCGCTCGACAAAGACGCCAAGGTCTGTGTCTACGTGGAGCTCGACTGCGACGACGAAGCCCAGGCGACTGAGGAGCTGTATCACTTGGGGTGGGTACTGGAGCTTGCGGGCGGCAGTGACGATGCGACATGGGTCGCGCGCACCGAGGTCGATCGCGAGTGTCAGCGATTCTTCCGCCATGCGGTGCCCGAGAGCGTCAACATGCTCATCGACGAGCGCCGCCGCATGGATCCCACCATCACCAAACTGGGTTCGGACATGTCGGTGCCCAACGCGCACTTGGCCGATGTTATCGCCCTCTATCGCCGCACGCTGGCGGAAAGTGGGCTTGAATCTGCCGCCTGGGGGCATATCGGTAACAACCATCTGCATGTGAACATTCTGCCGCGCGATGCACAGGATTACCGCCGCGGCGGAGAACTCTTCGCCCAGTGGGCTTCCGAGGTCACGGCCATGGGCGGCGCCGTCTCTGCCGAACACGGCGTCGGCAAGATCAAGGCGGGCTTCTTGGAGACGATGTACGGTCACGAGGCCATGGTCGAGTCGGCGCGGCTCAAGCTCCAGCTCGATCCTGCCGGGCAGCTGGGTCGCGGTAACCTGTTTTCGGAGAAGCTCTTGGATGAGCTCGTCCAGAAAGGGGGCGCGTGAAGATGAGCGATTTCCATATGGTGGTGTGCGTCAAGGCGGTGCCGGGCAGCACCGAGGTCAAGATGGACCCCAAGACCAATACCATCGTGCGCGATGGCAAACAGGCGGTCATTAATCCCTTTGACGAGAGCGCTTTGGAATGCGCGCTGGCGCTGAAGGACGACTTTATCGGCTTTGGCATGGACGTGCGCGTAACGGTGGTGTCGATGGGCATCCCCGCGACCGAATCGCTATTGCGCGACTGCATCGCCCGAGGCGCCGATGACGCACTGCTGCTGACCGACCGCGCCTTTGCAGGTGCCGATACCCTGGCAACCACCTATGCCCTCAAGTGCGGCATCGAGGCGCTCGACGAGGACTTCGACCTGCTCATCTGCGGCAAGATGGCGGTGGACGGCGATACGGCCCAGATTGGTCCCGAGCTTGCCGGTGCCTTTGAGATTCCCTGTGTGACCGACGTGAGTTGCGTGCAGAGCGCGGGCTTTACGACCTGTGGTTCACTGGCGCTTGTTCACGGCTGCGATGCCGGCGAGGAGACGGTCTATCTTGAGATGCCGTGCGCGATGACGACCGCCAAGGAGATTGGCCAACTGCGTATGCCGAGCATTGCCGGTATTCGTGCAGCCGAGGAGGTGGACGTGCGCGTGGTCAACGCTGCCGACGTGAACGCCGACCCCGCGCGCTGCGGCCTTGCCGGCTCGCCGACACAGGTCGTGCGGTCGTTCGTGCCTGACCGCGACCAGACGTGCGAGGCCGTTGAAGGAACAGCGTCCGAGCAGGCGGCAAAACTTGCCAAGATTATCGAGGGGATGGCATAGATGAGCGGACTGATTATCGATAGCGAAGCCTGTATCGGCTGCGGTCGCTGCGTTCGTGCCTGTGCCTCGGGCGGCATCGTAGTGGAAGGCGAGCGGCCCAACCGTTGCGCCCGCGTAACCGACGGCTGCATCCTATGCGGCGGGTGCGTCGACGCCTGCCCCGTCAGTGCCATTTCGATCGAGCGTGACGAGGCCGCTGGTGCGGTGGACCTTGATGCATATCGAGACATTTGGGTGTTCGCGCAGACCGACGAGCACGATACGGTGACTCCCGTGGCCTACGAGCTCATGGGCAAGGGACGCGAGCTTGCCGATGCCCGTGGTTGCCGTCTGGTGGCACTGGTCGGTATGGACCCCGAGGGTTCTCTCGGTGACCTGGAGCATCTGGTTTGCGCCGGCGCGGACGAGGTCCTGGTTTGTCGCGACGAGCGTCTGCGCCAGAACGATGCGGAGGTCTACGCCCGGCTGATCTGCGATTTGGTGGCAGAGCACAATCCCGAGGCCATTCTGTACGGTGCGACCGCCTTTGGCCGCGAGCTGGCGCCTGGCGTTGCTGTACGCCTGCAGACGGGCCTTACGGCCGACTGCACCGTGCTTTCGATGGATGCGGAAACGGGCCTGCTGCAGCAGACGCGCCCGGCGTTTGGCGGCAACTTGATGGCCACCATCATTTGCCCTAACCACCGTCCTCAGATGGCAACGGTGCGCCCCGGCATCTTTAAGGCGCCCGAGTTTGACTACAGCCGCTCTGGCACGATTACCCAGATATCGCTTGCGGATGATGCTAAGGCTCGTGTCGAGATCTCGATTCCCGCCGAGGAGTGGGGGCAGCAGGCATCAATTGCCGATGCCGAGCGCCTGGTCGTGGTGGGTCGCGGCATTGGTTCCAAGAAAAACCTGCCGCTGATGCGAAGACTCGCCGAGGCTCTGGGGGCCGAGCTTGGCTGCACGCGACCTGTCGTGGAGGCCGGCTGGTTGGAGTATCGCCATCAGATTGGCCAGACAGGCGTATCGGTTTCGCCCAAGCTTCTCGTGAGTATCGGTGTTTCGGGCGCCATCCAGCATCTTGCCGGCATCGGTGGGGCGGAGTGCATTATCGCCATCAACGAGGACCCGGATGCCCCCATCTTTGGTGCTGCCCAGTACAGGGTTGTCGGCGATGCCGTCGAGGTCGTCGAGGAGCTGCTGGCCCAGCTTGAGCGCTAGGCGCGCGCCAGCCAGTAGCGCATCTCGTCCTTTAGGCGCTCCCAGGTCGCTTGCGTGGCGAGATCGGTAAAGGGGCGCGTAATGCCAAAGGGCGCGTCGAGCAGGCGGTAGATATCGCCCTGCTCGCGCGCCAGCGCGCGGCTCGCTGGATAGACGAGCTCAAACATAAAGCAGATGAGCCCCACCAGGTAGTCTGCGGGCTCGTCGCGTTCATCGCGTGCGACGCAGCGGCGCTCGTCAAAGGCAGCGAGAGCCGGTGTCGAGAACCGGCTGGCGAGAAATGCGTCCTCATCAACCTTGAGGATGGTATCGACGGTGCTGTCGGCGATGGTGCGCATAATGTCGATCTTGTCGCCATCGCGCACGATATCGCAGAAGCGCCGCGTGCGCTCGTCAAGTTGTGCCGGCAGGCGAAAGTCGCTGTGATAGGCGATGCTCGCGCGGATGAGCTCATCTTCTGCCGGGTCATCGATAAAGTCGCGGATGCTCGTTACGGCGGGCGCATCGGCGGGGTTCTCGCCAAAGAGGACCCCGACGCCCAACGCTGCGTGGCTCATACTCTCGGCGTCCTTAAAGGTGTCCCAGCGCCGCAACTGTTCAAAGCGTCCCATATCGTGTAACAGGCCGCAGAGCCAGGCCAGGTCAATATCCTCTGTCGACCAGCCCTGCTCGCGCGCCACGGCATCGCATGCCTCGGCAACGTGGTACGTATGCTCGATTTTGAGCGCGATACGTGGATTGGCGGCATCGTAAGCATCGGTATAGCGTTTGAAGGCCGCGGTCGCCCGGCCCCGATCGATAGCTGTCATAATGACTTCCTAAAAAGCTGTGTCTTTCGATCCGGTGGCAATTGTAGGTGAACTCGGTTGCCACCGGGCGATGATTCTGCCGCGTCGTTGAATGCGGCTCGGAAATCTTGTCGGGACGAGGAACGCTATGGTGCTCAAAATCGTTAAAACCGTCTGGCCGGTGATGCTTACCTATGTTGCGATAGGCGCGCCGTGCGGAATGATTATGGCGCAGACGGGAATGGAGCCCTGGATGGTTTTTGCTCTGAGCAGCACGTTTGTGACGGGTAGCGGCCAGTTTATGGTCTGCAATCTGTGGCTGGCAGGTGTGCCTGCGGCATCGATTGTCGCAAGTGTGGCCGCAATCTCCTCGCGCTTTGCACTTTATTCGGCATCAATCGCGCCCCATCTGAGGGGTGCCTCGAAGCGTCAGACGCTGGCCGTTGCCGCGACGCTTACCGAGGAGGCATATGGCATCTCGCTTGCCAAGTTGGTTGAAGGGGAGGATTGGGGCCCGCGCGAGTCCTTTGCGCTCAACGCGATCCTCATCGCGACATGGGGCGTTTCGTGCACGATGGGCGCCGTTGTAGGCGCCGTTGTCGATGTCCCCACCGCTATTGCTGGCTTTGTCTGCACCTCGCTCTTTATCTGCCTGCTCTTTTCGCAGCGACTGTCGCGCGGCAATGTCGTGGCTGCCGTTATGGCTGCGGTGTCTGTCGCCATATGCAAGTTCTTGGGGTGGACGAATATCGCCGTGCCGGCAAGCGTGCTCGTCGGTGTTGCCGCGGCGCTTGCGTGCGATGCTTTCGCCGAAGGAAGGGGCGCTCGCGATGCCCGTTAATGAGTTTTTGGTCCTGTGGCTGTCGTCATGGGCGGCTATCGCGTTTTTCCGCATTGCCCCGGCGTTTGCCTTGCGCGGGAGAACGCTGTCGCCCCGCGGTACCGAGGCCCTGGGCTATATCCCGTCCGCTGCCTTTGCCGCGCTGGTCGCCAACGACTTGGTGAGCCCCGGCGCGTTCGACGCGGGACTCTGGCCTGCCCTGGTTCCCTGGATTGCGGCCGTCGGCGTCGTGGTCGTGGCGGTCAAGACAAAATCGATGCTGTGGTGCTGCGTCTCGGGCATCGTACTCTATATTGTCTTGAGCCTTATATAGGGGTGGCGTCGCGGGCGCCGAATCTCGTTCCATCCCAACTTGTCGAATTTTTCACCGAGCTGGTCTATTTCTTCTGGTACCATGGTCAAACTTTACTGTAGCAAAGCATGACGTGGGCTTTTGTTCCGCGTCAGCGGAAATGGGGGTTTCATGGCACAGGAAGCGACTGCCAACGAGCAAAAGAAATTCAAGGTTCCGCGCATCCCGGGCGACATCATGATCTATCCGATGATCGTCGGTCTTTTGCTCAACACCTTCTGCCCGCAGGTTTTTGAGATCGGCGGCTTCTTTACGGCTGCCTGCCGCGGTGGCTCCAATACCATCGTCGCCGCGATCCTGCTGTTCGTGGGCGCCGGCATCAGCTTTAAGTCCACGCCGGGCGCCATCAAGACCGGTATCGTCGTGCTGATTCCCAAGCTGGTCGTCGCAGCGGCTCTCGGCCTAGGCGTGGCATATTTCTTTAACGACAACTTCCTGGGTCTGAGCTCCGTGTCTATCATCGGCGGCATTACGTTTTGCAACATGGCGCTCTATACGGGCATCATGGGCGAGTTCGGCGATGAGTCCGAGCAGGGCGCCGTCGGTATCCTGTTCTTTACGGCCGGCTCCGCCGTCACGATGATCATCCTTGGTGTTTCGGGTCTTGCCAACATCCCTGTCGGTACTATCATCGGCTCCATTTTGCCGCTCGTTATCGGCATGGTTCTGGGCAACCTGTTCCCGTTTATCAAGAACCTGCTGGTTCCCGGTTCCAACCCTGCGATTGCCGTCATCGGATTTCAGCTTGGCGCGTCCATGAGCCTGTCGAGCTTTATCACCGGTGGTATTTCCGGCATCTTGCTGGGCCTTGTCACGCTGTTTGTCGTCGGTCCCATCACCTTTGCGTTCGAGCGCCTGTGCGGTGGTAACGGCAAGGCTGCCGTGGCTTGTTCCACCATCGCCGGCACGGCTATGACCACGCCGGTTGCTCTCGCCGAGGTCGCACCGCGCTACGCCGAGCTTGCGCCCACCGCGTACGCCCAGATCGCCACTGCCGTTATCATCACGGCAATCATGGCTCCGATTCTGACCGGCTGGGTCGACAAGAAGTTCTGCCAGGGCAAGGAGGACCTGTCGCCTGCCGGTGTCGAGGCCATCGAGGAGGCCGTCGCGACCGACATCGACGGCGAGTAACGGCCGTTACCGATAATTGATTCCGGCGTGCAATTCGCGCCGTCCGAGCGCCCGAACAGAAACTGTTTTGCAGTGATGTTCGGGCGCTTTGCTATGATTCCCTTTACCCCTGCGGAGTAAAGGGGTGTTTATTGCCCTGATTCGAATTGGGCGATTCTGGCCATTCGGATATTGAAGGGATGGCGTCTAGTGGTTAAGGCACTCAAGATTGAGATATTCCTGCTATGCATGATTGTTCTTATCGGGCTTGCCGCGCGAAGTCGTCGCTCCTTGTTCTCGAGCACCCTGCAGCTATTGTTTAGCATGCTTGGCTACACCTCCGCCGCGTACATATTATTCGATATGATCTGGACGCTTTCGGATGGTGCGGACGGCACGTTGGGTATTGCTGCCAACTGGATTTCCAACGCGGTTTCGTTTTCGCTCTTTGCCATCGCGTGTCTCATTTGGTTTATCTATTCCGAGACGATGCAGGGCTCTCGCCTTGTGACCTCGCGCTATAGGGTGGTGCTTGTAACGTTGCCTACGGCTCTGGTGGTCGTGCTGGCTTTTACCAGTTACTGGACGCACGCCTTGTTCTATATCGATTCGCAGGGCGTGTATCGTCGCGGCTTTGCCTATATGATCCAGCCCATTGTCAGCTACTGTTACGTTATACATACGTCCCTGCATGCGTTTGTGCAATCTCGTAGGGTCGAGAGCCTGCAGACGAAGGCTATCTATCGAACCTTGGCATTTTTCGCCATTCCGGCCCTGGTGGGCGGTACCTTTCAGATCGTATACTCGGTGCCTGGCCTTTGTGTCGGCATAATGATTAGCATGTTGCTGCTCTATATCATCTGCCAGGAGCAACTGATCTCGACTGACCCGTTGACTGGACTCAACAACCGCAACCGTTTTGAGACCTATATGCTGTCGCTCTTTTCAAATGTGGATCAGGCCGAAGATGTATATCTGCTTATGATGGACGCTGACGGCTTTAAGCAGATTAACGATCGCTATGGACATGTGGAGGGCGACCATGCTCTTCAGGTTGTTGCGACGGCGCTCAAGGATGTCTGCTCGGCGTCTGGTGGCTTTATCGCGCGTTATGGTGGCGATGAGTTCGTGGTGCTCCAAAAGGCAGCGGCGGAACAGGATATCATGCATCTGTGCGCGACAATCAACGACGAGCTCGCGCATGCCGAGGTGCCGTATGCATTGCGGATGTCCATCGGTTGCGCGCGGGTCGGCGATAGTGTTGATACCTGGCAAGACTTACTTCGCGCTGCCGATGCGGAGCTCTATCGCGTCAAGGCCGAGAAAAAGAAAGCCGGCGTACAAATACGCTAGAAAAGGGGCATACGACCGCATTGATGGTCGTGCGCCCTTTTTGCGTTTGCGGGGGCCACCGGCCATAACGCCCAGGCGCGGTGCGGCAAGACGAGCGTCTGCCGCCGCGGCTCGGTACGAAATCAACGAGAGCCAGTGCATTCCATTAAGCTAAAGTGTGTGAAGGCTCTCTCTAAAAAGGTGAGCTCGCTAGGCTTTTTTGGGTTTGTTGACGATGATTATGCCGCCGCAGACCAACAACAGGGCAACAAGTACGGTAACGGGGCTCGTGCCAGCGCCCTCGCCGAGCAGCAGCGCGCTCAGCAGTACGCCAAAGACCGGGTTCATAAACCCAAAGACCGAGACGCGGCTGACGGGGTTGACGGCAAGCAGGCGCGACCACAGCGAGTAGGCGACCGCGGAGATAAGCGCCATGTAGATGATGAGCGCGATGGCGGGGGCAATTTCGGTGGGGGACAACGTGCCGCCCATCAAAAACCCGATGGCGGTAAGGACCACGCCACCGACTAAAAACTGCCAGCCGGCGAGCAAGACGCCGTCGTGCTCGCGCGAGAAGATGCCAATGAGGCAGGTCGACAGGGCGCCCGCAACAGTGGAAGCCAAGATAAAGCCCTCGCCATCGAGCCTGAAGCCAAAGGTGCCATCTGCGCCCGAGAGGTTGACGAGCGCGACGCCGGCAAAGCCCAGCGCACAGCCAAGCACCTTGGCCGTATTGAGCTTCTCGGTGTGAAATGCCAGGGCGGCAAAGAGGATTGCGAGGAAGTTGGCGCTGGCCTCGATGATGGAGCTCGACATGGCGCTGGCGCGCGAGAGGCCCAGATAGAAAAAGAAGTACTGCCCGATAGTCTGGAAGAGCGACAAGACAAAGATGGGCTTGATGTCGCGAGCCTGCGGAATGAGGGGGCGGCGTTGGGCCGCACTCATCCCAACGATAACTAGGGCGCCGGCAAGCGTGAAGCGCAAGCCCGCAAAGAGCAGCTGCGAGGCGCTATCGTGCGCCGGGATACCAAAGAGTGCGTAGCCGATCTTGATGCAGGGAAAGGCCGATCCCCAGAGTGCACAGCAAACAAGACAGCCCAGGATGAGTCCGGGCAGGGTGGCGAGATACGGCTTGCGGCTTTCCATGATGTCCTTCCTGCATGCGCGAAGCAAAAAAGAACCCGCCACCGGATGTGTCGGTGGCGGGTGTTGTTACCCGAAGGGATTGTACCCGATGGGAAAGGTTTAAGCGAAGTAGGCCACGCCGCTCTCAAAGATCGGCATGAACTTATCGCCGGGGACATGCTCGGGCACGTTGCGGTACAGGTTGTCGCCGCGACGCTCGGCATGGCCCATCTTGCCCAGGACGCGGCCGTCGGGGCTCGTGATGCCCTCGATGGCGAGTGCGGAGCCGTTGGGGTTGACGGAGAGATCCATGCTGGGCTTACCGTTCTCGCCCACGTACTGCGTGGCGACCTGGCCGTTGGCGATCAGCTGGGCGAGCACTTCATCGTTGGCGACAAAGCGGCCCTCGCCGTGGCTGATGGCGACGGTGTAGGGGTCGTCCAGGCTGCACTGAGACAGCCACGGGGACAAGTTGGACGAGATGCGGGTGCGCACCAGACGGCTCTGGTGGCGACCGATGGTGTTGAACGTCAACGTGGGCGCATCGGGCGTGGCGTCGACGATGTCGCCGTAGGGCACCAGGCCGAGCTTGATCAGGGCCTGGAAGCCGTTGCAGATGCCCAGCATCAGGCCATCGCGGGCCTTGAGCAGGTCGCGGACTGCCTCGGTGACCTCGGGAGCGCGGAAGAACGCCGTGATGAACTTGGCAGAGCCGTCGGGCTCGTCGCCGCCCGAGAAGCCGCCGGGGATCATAACGATCTGGCTTGCACGGATGCGGCGGGCAAGCTCGTGGGTGCTCTCGGCGACGGCCTCGGGCGTGAGGTTGTTGATCACGAAGGTGTCGGCCTCGGCACCGGCGGCACGGAAGGCGCGGGCGCTGTCGTACTCGCAGTTGTTGCCGGGGAACACGGGGATGATCACGCGCGGGCGGGCGATCTTGGCGCCGCCGTACACGTGGATATCCTTGGCGCGGAAGTCGATGGTCTCGACCTCGGGGGTCTCGCCGGCGCTGCGGTAGGCGAAGACGCCCTCGATGCCGCTCTCCCAGGCCTCCTGGAGCTCGGCGAGCTCGATGACCTCGGAGCCGGTGTCGATGACATAGCCCTCGACGGTGGTGCCCAGGGGCTCGAGAACAACGCCGTCGGCGACCTCGGGCAGCTCGGCGTCCTCGGCGAGCTCGACGATAAAGCTGCCGTAGAGCGGGGTGAAGAGGCTCTCCACGTCTACATCCTCGGCAAGCTCGATACCGATCTGGTTACCGACGCACATCTTAAAGAGGCTCTCGGCGCCGCAGCCGTAGCCGGGCGTGGAGACGGCCAGGGCGTCGCCGGTAGCAGTGAGCGCCTCGACGGCGTCAAACGCGGCGAGCAGCTGCTGAGCATCGGGGCGGTAGTCCTCGCCATAGGTGGCGGGGGCGATGCGGACGACGCGGTGCGTCAGGCCCTTGAACTCAGGGGAGACGGCGCGCGCCGCGCGGCCCACGGCCACAGCGAAGCTGATCAGAGTCGGCGGAACGTTGAGCTCGCCGGCCTCGTCCTCAAACGAGCCGCTCATGGAATCCTTGCCACCGATGGCGCCGGCACCTAGGTCGACTTGGGCCATGAGGGCGCCCAGGACGGCTGCCGTGGGCTTGCCCCAGCGCTCGGCCTCGGTGCGCAGACGCTCGAAGTACTCCTGGAAGGAGAGATAGGCGCGCTTGTGCTCAAAGCCGGCAGCCACGAGCTTGGCGATGGACTCGACCACGGACAGGTAGGCGCCGGCAAACTGGTCGGCTTCCATCAGGTAGGGGTTGAAGCCCCATGCCATGGCGCTTGCCGTGGTGGTCTCGCCGTCCACGGGGAACTTGGCGACCATGGCAGAGCTCGGGGTGAGCTGCGTCTTGCCGCCAAAAGGCATAAGCACGGTTGCGGCACCGATGGTGGAGTCGAAGCGCTCGGAAAGGCCCTTGTTGGAGGCAACGTTGAGGTCGGTGACAAGCGAGGTCATGCGCTCGGCAAGCGTGGTGCCGGCCCAGCTGGGCTGCCACACGCTGCGGGCGCACACGTGGGCGACCTGGTGCTTGGGCGCGCCGTTGGAGTTGAGGAACTCGCGGGATAGGTCGACGATGGCGACACCGTTCCAAGCCATGCGCATGCGCGGCTCGGCGGTAACCTCGGCGATAACGGTCGCCTCCAGGTTCTCCTCGGCGGCGTAGCCCATGAACTCCTCGACGTCACTGTCGGCGACGGCGCAGGCCATACGCTCCTGGGACTCGGAAATAGCGAGCTCGGTGCCGTCCAGGCCGTCGTACTTCTTGGTCACGGTATCAAGGTCGACATACAGGCCGTCGGCAAGCTCGCCTACGGCGACCGAGACGCCGCCGGCGCCAAAGTCGTTGCAGCGCTTGATCAGGCGGCAGGCGTCGCCGCGGCGGAAGAGGCGCTGCAGCTTACGCTCGACCGGGGCGTTACCCTTCTGGACCTCGGCGCCCGAGGTCTCGATGGACTCGGTGTTCTGGGTCTTGGAGGAGCCGGTGGCACCGCCGATGCCGTCACGGCCGGTGCGGCCGCCCAGCAGGATGATCTTGTCGGTGGGGGCGGGGCACTCGCGGCGCACGTGGTTTGCCGGGGTAGCGCCCACGACGGCGCCGACCTCCATGCGCTTGGCCACGTAGCCGGGGTGATAGAGTTCGTTGACCTGGCCGGTGGCAAGGCCGATCTGGTTGCCGTAGCTGGAGTAGCCGGCGGCAGCGGTGGTTACGAGCTTGCGCTGCGGCAGCTTGCCCTCGAGCGTCTCGGACACGGGGACGGTGGGGTCGCCGGCGCCGGTGACACGCATGGCCTGGTACACGTAGCTGCGGCCCGAAAGCGGGTCGCGGATGGCGCCGCCCACGCAAGTGGCGGCACCGCCGAAGGGCTCGATCTCGGTCGGGTGGTTGTGGGTCTCGTTCTTAAACAGGAACAGCCAGTCCTGGTCCTCGCCGTCGACATCGACCTTCACCTTGACGGTGCAGGCGTTGATCTCCTCGGATTCGTCGACATCGGTCATGACGCCGGTCTTCTTGAGGTATTTGGCGCCGATGGTGCCCATGTCCATGAGGCAGACGGGCTTGGCGTCGCGACCGAGCTCGTGGCGCATCTCCATGTAGCGGTCGAAGGCCTGCTGCACCACGGCGTCGTCGATCGTCACGTCATCCAGGACGGTGCCGAAGGTGGTGTGGCGGCAGTGGTCGGACCAATAGGTGTCGATCACGCGGATCTCGGTGATGGTGGGGTCGCGATCCTCATCGCGGAAGTACTGCTGGCAGAAGGCGATGTCCGCCTCGTCCATGGCAAGGCCGCGCTCAGAAATAAAGGCGGCAAGGCCGGTCTCATCGAGCTCGCGGAAGCCGTCGAGCACCTCGACGGGCTGGGGCTCGGGGGTCTCCATGTACAGCGTCTCGGGCAGGTCGAGCGAGGCGATGCGCGCCTCGACGGGGTTCACCACGTAGTGCTTGATGGCCTCGATGGCGGCTTCGTCCAGAGCGCCCGAGAGCATATAGACCTTGGCGGAGCGCACGGCGGGGCGCTCGCCCTGGCTGATGAGCTGCACGCACTCGCTGGCGGAGTCGGCGCGCTGGTCAAACTGGCCAGGCAGGAATTCGACGGCAAAGACGGCGCCATCGCTTGCGGGGAGCTCGTCGTAGGTCACATCGACCTGGGGCTCGCTAAAGACGGTCGGCACGCAGGAGCGGAAAAGCTCCTCGTCGATGCCCTCGACGTCGTAGCGGTTGATGATCCTCAGGGCCTCGATGCCCTTGATGCCGAGAATCTCGGTCAGCTCGCCCTTGAGCTGCTGAGCCTCGACGTCGAACCCGGGTTTCTTCTCCACGTAGATACGAGAGACCATTGGTTCCTGCCTTCCTGATCGGTTGGGCGTACGGTACGGTATGCGGCAGCGGTCGGTTTGCGGGGCCTGCCCTGCGGTCGCCTTGAGCCACATGTTTGTAAACCTCACTATGATACGACAGCTCGTGGCGCGTTGCGGACGGCGAGGGTGCTACAGTGAAGCGCAAACAAGAGAAAGGCATCACATGGCATTCGTTTCACTCGCCATCATCGCGCTCGTGGCCTTTGCAAGCCCCTTCATCGCCTCGGCGATTCCCGGAAAACCCGTTCCCGAGACGGTCTTTTTGCTCGTGCTCGGTGCGGTGCTGGGACCCCATATGCTCGGCGTCATCCATGTAGATGCCGAGGTTTCGCTCGTGTCAGAGCTCGGCCTGGCCTTTTTGTTCCTGCTTGCCGGCTTTGAGATCGACCCTAAGAACATCACGGGCGTCGAGGGACGCTACGGCTTGGCGACGTGGGTCGTCACGTTTGGTATCGCCTGGCTCGCCGTGCGCTTTACCCCGTGGTTCTCGGTCAGCCATTTCGACGGTATCGCCGTGACGCTTGCCCTCACTTCGACGGCGCTCGGCACGCTCGTGCCCATCATGCGTGAGCGTTCGCTGACCGGAACGCGCGTGGGCGACTCGATTCTCGCGTATGGCACCTGGGGCGAACTTGGGCCCGTGCTTGCTATGTCGGTATTGCTGTCTGCCCGCACCGGCATCCAAACGCTCGTAATCCTTGGCTTGTTTGCGGCGGTTTGTGTGTTGCTGGCCGTGGTCCCAAGTCGCTCCAAGCGCGTCGGCAGCCGCTTCTTTGCGTTTGTCGAGGAACGCGCCGATACCACGTCGCAGACCTTCGTGCGCCTGACGGTGCTCATCCTGGTCACGCTCGTGGCGTTCTCGGCCATCTTTGACCTCGACATCGTGTTGGGTTCTTTTGCCGCCGGCTTTGTCCTGCGCTATATCATCCCCGAGGGCAACCATACGCTCGAGACCAAGCTCGACGGCCTGGCCTACGGCTTTTTGATTCCGGTGTTCTTTACCATATCGGGCGCAAAGATCGACCTGACGGCCGTGGCGTCGCGCCCGGGCTTGCTCGCGGGCTTTATCGTGGCGTTACTGATTATTCGTGCCGTGCCCATCCTTATCTCTATGAGCATTTGTCCCGCGACGCGCGATGTGTCGGCGTACGGTCGCATTACCGTGGCCCTGTACTGCACCACGGCCCTGCCGATCATCGTTGCCGTGACGAGCGTTGCCGTCAACGCGGGCGCGCTGTCGCAAGATATTGCGTCGGTCATGGTTGCCGCCGGTGCCATCACGGTGTTCTTGATGCCATTGCTCGCGCAGCTCTTCTACCGCGTGGTCGACGCCGCGCCGGTTGCCGCCGTGGCAGAAGTTGCCGAGCATCCATCCGATGCGCTCGACATCCTGCGCGCCCATCACGATTTGGCGAGCCTGCTCGCACGAGAGCACGAGCTGCTGACCTCGCATGGCCATGGTCGCGTATTCGAGGGCCTGCCTACGCTCGATACGATTGCCGAGCGTCTTTCCGCCGAGGCGGCGAGCGGTCACATCGATGCCCGCATCGTGGACGCGGCGCATCTTCTTGCCGATAAGACCTATGGAGACGAGGTTGACCTGTCCGAGCTGACTCCGCGTGAGCGCCGCCGCCTGGAGCGCGCCAAGCTCGCCGTGCACGAATACCGCCGCCGCATGCTGGAGCTCTACGCGCGCGATGAAGCCCAGGACGACGACGGCAAGTAGCAAGGAATGTCGGGATACGGGTTCCGTCCAAATAATAGAAGGCGCGCTGCCTGCGG
>OLSD01000384.1_pt1 | contig 46903 bp, 50 predicted proteins | sample 1672211 | NCBI WGS metagenome assembly OLSD01 (sample SAMEA3136659, study PRJEB25190) | human gut metagenome | reverse complement strand
CCTGCGACAGAATACCGTCGATCACATCACCGTTGAGCTTGCCGTCCTTGTCCAGTTCTCGCATTTTCTGCGCCTGCGACAGCGAGGGCGAGGACTGCTGCCCCTCGATGGACACGGCGATATATTTCTGATGCTTCGGACGGATGAATGAGATCTCTACCGCCGGGGTAAATGCCAGCTTTTTCTCGTCTACCATTGCCTGTAAGTCTGGCACAAGCTCGGTCAGGCGGATATACCGCTGCACCTGCTTGTAGTTCATGCCGTTGCGATCTCCCACGACCTGCGTGGAGCGTTTTCCGGCGTCCTTGCCATCCTCACCGGGGCGGGAGCCTTGGTGCTTGATGGCCTCCACCTGCATTTTGAGTGACTGCGCCTTTTCCGTGGGCAAAATGCGCTCACGGTGGCGGAGGTTGTCATCCGTCATGGCGAGGATGGCTTCATCGTCCGTCATGTTGCGGACGATACACGGCATATTCGCAAATCCGGCAAGCTCGCTTGCCCGCTGGCGGCGGTGGCCTGCGATGATCTCATAGCCGCCATCCTCACGGGGACGCACCAATGCAGGCTGATTGACGCCCGCCGCCTTGACCGACTCCACAAGCCCCTGCATCTCCGCATCGTCCCGAACGCCAAAGGGATGATTTTTGAACGGATGCAGATCGGACAGGTTGAGATAGACGATTTCCTCTTTTTCGGTGCGGGTGGCGTCACGGGGCGCAGACGGCTCCGGCGTAATCTCCGCGCCAGCGGGAGCGCCGCCCTTATCCACGGCAGGCTTCTCCGGGACGGACTTACTTTGGGACTTTTTGTCCCGAGGTTTGGGCGGCTTTGCCTTATCGGGAGCGGCCTTGCCATCCTTGGGCGGTCGGCCTCTGCCGGGTTTGGCGGGCTTGTCCTTTTCGGTGGGCGGCTTCTGCTTGACCGCCTTTTTCTCCTCCTTGGCCGCCTCGTCACAGGCGGTGGCAAAATCCACCACCTTGCCGGAATGTGCCGGGGCGGGATCGTCCTTGCCGGGAGCGGGCGGCTGCGCCTGTTCCTTTTCAGCCTTGGGGACTTCGGGAGCGGCAGGCTCCTCCACCTCAGCGTGGGTAACAGCGTCGGCGGGATTAGGTACGGCCTCGCCCATTTCAAAGAGTGCCGCCTGCCCCTCGTGTTCCAGCATGACCGCCTCTGCGTCGGTCAGCACAGGCTCGGGAGCGGGCTGCTCCGGCACGGCGGCATTTTCTACCGCAGGAGCGGGAGCCTCGGCGGGCGGGGCTGCTTCGGGAATGTTTTTCTTATCATCTGCCATTTACAAACCTCCTTTTTGTGGCATGAAAAAAAGCCAGTCCGCAGACTGGCCGGGTGGAAGTGACCTCCCTTCGTAGTTTTATATATGAAAACGCCGCCCGTTGTCCTGTTGGGCGGTGATTTTTTTGCAGAGCAAGTGGCTTTCTATAACATTATAGTATATAATTAGTTCTAATAATAAACAAATGGCAGGGGGTATTCTTTTGAAAAATCTGTTAGAAGCTGTGGGTTTGATAATCCTCAGTATGGGTGGTGCTGGCGCAATTATCATGTCTGTTTCAAGTTTTCTTGCTAATAAAATTGCAACACGTCTTGAGCAAAAATACAAATTACGCATTGATAAAGAGCTTGAAGCCTATAAAGCAGGTTTAACCCAGCGTTCATATGTAACGAAGGTTCAGTTCGATATTGAATTTGAGGTATATCGCAAACTATCAAAAGGAATGTTTGAGTTTATCAGAACTCTATATACAACGATTGAAGAAGAGCATTACCCTAAAAAAGAAGGGGAAAACCATCGGGAGAAAGTTGCAGAAGAAATCAGAACATACACAAAAATGGTTGACAAAGCTGCCACTCTGCAAGAGCTATTATATGAAAACGCTGCTTTTATCCCACAAAACATCTACGAAAAATATAAAGAGATAATTGAACTGACAACGACACAATTTTGGAATTATCAGCAGCGTTTTAAGGACTATCTTGATGGAAAAATATCTTTAGCTGAGAGAGTTACTGACTCTGACAAGCAGTCGTTTGAAACGATTGAAAAGAACGTGGAAGCATTAAACAACGAATTGCGTGAACATCTTCAAAAAATATATATTGTTACTTAATGATTTAACATTGTTTTGCTACTTGAGGCGCTCATTCGCTCTGGTTTAGAGGAGGATGCAAGCATTCTGACTGCAAGTTTTGGTGAGGTGGTAAATTCCCCCTCAAACCTGCGGAAAACTCCGCTCAAATTCACTCTTGAGCGGAATGCCTCTATATTTTAATCTATTAGAATAAATACCTCTTGCCGACTGCCAGCAAACCATTGATATATCTGTGTTTTCTGAAATCCTATAATTACACTCCGACCAAAAAAGTCCGATGGTTTTGATACGAAACCATCGGGCTTTTTTAGTATGGAAATTAGTGCAAGAATGTGATACAATCAATTCAGCAAAGGAAAATCGTCAGGTCTGTAAATTCGGGAGGTACAACATGAAAAGAGAATACCCCCAGAAAATGTTTTGGCTATTTGTTCTAACGAATTTCCTATTTCACTTTTTCTACTTATCCGTTCCGGGGATCATCCTCTGCATCGTTGGGATTTGGGTAAAGACCTGCCTTTACATTGGATGTGCGGTTCTTGGCCTGGATCTGATCCTTTCGATTGTCGAACAGTCACGGATCCGAAATGCTGCCGTGTCTCATAGCGAAAACCCTGAGTTCAACGAACTGATGGACGCATTTTGCAGCCCTGACGGGCTACAGGCAGTCGGGAAAGTACTGGATGAAAAGATCAAATCCACTCCTGATGATGAATCTGAAAAAGGAAAAGACCAATAAGGTATCTTTTGATTCATCTCTCGTCTCATTATGGTTTCACCTTTCACCGCTATGGTTTCATTTTTGCGTGAAACCATATGAAACCGTATCAATATTATCAACTGTCGCCATGCAGAGTGTCCTTATAGGATCTGAGTATCCTGTAATGGACACTCTGCTTTTTTGTACGTCGAATACCACCCGTCCGGTGCGTCACCTTCGGCATAAAAAGCATACGCTGAAAGAGACGGCCTTTGCCGTCTTTTTCCTTTCCCTCCCGCATACACTTCTCCAAAAGCACATGCTGCTCAAGGAGGTGTTCCGTATGTCCCAGCGCACCGCGTCATATTCCGGACGCCGCGTTGCCCCGACCCGCCGCCGCGCTCCTGCGCCCCGCAAAGCGCCGCCGCGCCCGACCCCGTCCCGCCCGACTGCACCCCACCCGGAGAAAAAAGCCACGCCCGCCGCCCGCCGCCGCATGGCGCAGATGGTGATCTCCGCCGCGCTGCTGCTGGCGGTGGTGGCCATGAAATTCCTGTTTCCCGCTGCATTGGAGCGCTGCCGCGCCACGCTTCTGGAGCTGCTGGGAGCCGACACCGACTTCGTGGAGGTATTCTCCGCCGCCGGACGTGCTTTTTCCTCCGGTTCCGATGCCCTGACCGATGCCTACACCGCCGTGTTCGGCGCGGCGGAGGTGCCTGCTTCCGGCAGTTCCGTTCCGCGAACCGATGATCTGCCCGGCAACGTGGATATGCTCCAGCGCGTTCTGAACTTTGACTACGCCGATCCGGTGCCCGCCGGGGACATCACTTCGCTTTTCGGCGCCCGCAGCGATCCGCTGGAGGGCGGCGGGCGCTTTCACTACGGCCTTGACATAGCAGGGGAGGAGGGCGCCGTGATCTCCGCCTTCGCCGATGGCGTTGTCACCGCCGTGGGCGACAGCACCGATCTGGGCAAATACGTCACCGTCACCCATGAGGGCGGCTATTCCACGCTCTACGCCCACTGCCGCCGGATCACCGCTTCCGACGGCCAGCAGGTGCGCTGCGGCGATCCCATCGCCGAGATGGGGGACACCGGCCGCGCCACCGGCGTCCACCTCCACTTCGAGCTGCATCAGGATGATGTCTACCTGAATCCCATCTACTATGTCACATTCGCCTGACCGTTCCGCCGCCCTCACCGTCTCGCCCTCGGCGCTGGTGCTGCTGGCGGCGTTCCTGCTGTTTTCAAAGGGGCTGACGCTGCCCGCCGCCATTCTCTCCGCCGCCCTGTGCCATGAGCTTGCCCATGTGCTGGCGCTGCACCTGCTCCACGCCCCGCCCCGGCGTCTGACGCTGTCGGCCTCCGGCGCAGAGCTGTACGTCCCGGCGCTGGCGCGCCTTTCCTACGGCGGCGAGATACTGGCCGTAGCCGCAGGCCCCGCCTGCAACCTGCTGCTCTGGGCGCTGCTGTCCTCCGTGGGCGGTGAGGCGCTGGCGCCCTTCGCCGGGGCGCATCTGATACTGGGCGCGCTGAATTTGCTGCCCGTCCGCCCCATGGACGGCGGCCGCCTGCTCTGGCTCCTTGTGTCGCTGTGCAGCGAGCCGTACACCGCCGACCGCGTGGCCTATATCACCGGCGCGGCGGTATCCTCGGCGCTGCTGCTGGTGTGCCTGTATCTGACGCTCACCACCGGCGGAGGACTGTTCCTGCTGCCCGGCGTTCTCTGGCTGACGGTGAATGGGGTATTGCCAAATGGAACAAAACACGATAAAATAAGCTGTTACAACAAATGATCTGCCGAGGATTTTTACCATGGACAAACGACTGGAACGCATCCTGCCCCGCGTACAGAAGCCCGCCCGCTATGTGGGCGGCGAATATAACGCCATTCTGAAAAACAAAGACGAGGTGGACACCCGCATTGCCTTCTGCTTCCCCGACACCTACGAGATCGGCATGTCCAATCTGGGCATGCGCATTCTCTACGGCGTCATGAACGACCTGCCCGGCGTTTGGTGCGAGCGTGTGTTCGCCCCGTGGGGCGACATGGAGGAGGAGCTGCGAAAGGCGGATATGCCCCTTTTCGCGCTGGAATCCGGCGACCCCATCACGGATTTCCACATCGTGGCCTTTTCCGTTGGCTACGAGATGGCGTTTCCCGCCATCCTCAACATGCTGGATCTGGCGCATATCCCCCTCCACGCCGCCGACCGTACCGGCCTGACGCCGCTGGTCATTGCCGGCGGCACCGCCATGTACAACGCCGAGCCGCTGGCCGACTTCATCGACCTTGTGAGCCTGGGCGAGGGCGAGGACGTGACCGTGGAGCTGATCGAGCTGCACCGCCGCGCCCGCCGTGAGGGGTGGAGCAAGCCGGACTTCCTCCGCGCCGCCGCGCAGCTGCCGGGCATCTACGTGCCCAGCCTGTACGACGTGACCTATCACGAGGACGGCACCGTGGCGTCCATCACGCCCCGGGACGGCGCGCCCGCTGTTGTCACCAAGCGCATCGTCCACGACATGGACAAGTCCTATTTCCCGGTAAAGACCATCGTGCCCTCCACCGAGATCGTGCAGGATCGCGTGACGCTGGAGCTGTTCCGGGGCTGCATCCGGGGCTGCCGCTTCTGTCAGGCGGGCTATGTCTACCGCCCCGTCCGCAACCGCAGCCGCGACCTCTGCGCCGACTACTGCGTCCGTTCCTGCGACGACACCGGCTATCAGGAGGTCACGCTGTCCAGCCTGTCCACCAGCGACTACCCGCCGCTGACCGACCTGTGTGATGAATTGGAGCCATTCTGCGACGCCCGGCATGTGAGTCTCTCCCTGCCCAGCCTCCGCGCCGACAACTTCTCCATGGAGCTGATGCAGCGGCTGGCCAAGGGGCGCAAGACCGGCCTGACCTTCGCGCCGGAGGCCGGCACCCAGCGGCTGCGGGACGTCATCAACAAGAACGTCACGCTGGACGATCTGCTGCTGTCCTGCCGCACGGCCTTTGCCGGCGGCTACAGCGCCGTGAAGCTCTATTTCATGCTGGGTCTGCCCACCGAGACGGACGAGGACGTGCTGGGCATCGCGGACGTAGCCGCCCGCGTCATGCACGCGTGGCGCGAGAGCGCCCAGAACAAGCAGCGGGGCATCCGCATCACCGTTTCCACCAGCTGGTTCGTGCCCAAGCCCCACACGGCGTTCCAGTGGGAGCCGCAGATCTCCAAGGAGGAGTACGAGCGCCGGGTGGCGCTGCTGCGGGAGGCCATCAAGACAAAGACCGTCACCTATAACTGGCACGACTCCGACACCAGCTTCATGGAGGCCGTTCTCGCCCGGGGCGACCGCCGCATGGGAAAGGTATTGGAAACAGCGTGGCGTAAAGGCGCTCACCTTGACGCCTGGGAGGAGTATTTCTCCCTGGATCGCTGGCTGGAGGCCTTCGACGAGTGCGGCCTTGACCCGCATTTCTACGCCAACCGCACCCGCAGCGAGGACGAGCTGCTGCCGTGGAGCATGATCTCCTCCGGCGTGACGCAGGCGTATCTGAAGCGGGAGCGCCATCAGGCGTACCGGTCCGTCACCACCCCCGACTGCCGCACCCACTGCAACGGCTGCGGAGCCAATCTGTTAGTAGGAGGGACATGCGATGTCTAAGCTCCGTCTCTTATTTATAAAGGAAGCGCAGGCGTCCTACATCTCCCATCTCGACCTGCTGCGCACGTTCCAGCGCGCCTTTCCCCGCACCGAGCTGGATATCAAGCACTCTCAGGGCTACCACCCGCACCCCATCATCTCCATCGTCCTGCCGCTGCCGGTGGGACAGTCCAGCGACTGCGAGCTGCTGGATTTCGAGGTGACGCAGGATACCGACGGCAGCGGCATCGCGGAAAAGCTCAACACCGGCATGCCCTCCGGTCTGCGGGTGCTGGACTGCTATCCGGCCACCCGTCCCGTCCGGGATCTGGCTTTTCTCCGCGCCGACGTGACCTTTGAATACGACAATGGCGTGCCCGCCGATGCCGCCGAAGCCATCACCGCGCTTCTGCGCCGCCCGGAGCTGGTCATCCAGAAGCGTACCAAGCGCAAGGACCTTGCGGATGTAGATATAGCGCCCATGATAAAGGAAGCTTCCTTTACAGCAGGGGAGGGCGTTGTCACCGGTACTGTCACGGTGCAGGCGCAGAATCCCGGCCTGAACCCGCAGCTACTGGAGAAGGCCATCGCCTGCTATCTGCCGGAGCTGACGCCGGACTTCACCCGCATCCGCCGCCGGGAGCTGCTGGACGCGGACGGCAGGGCGTTTCGATGAAAAACAACAACGGTGAGAAAAAATTGTTAAACTGTTGACAGAGAGCGGTGCAAGTGATAAAATTAACAAAGTAAAAATACAATACGCGGAAAGGGAGAACACTATGGCCAGACCGTTTGACTACACAGCGGAATACAATCGCAAGCTATGCACCGCCGATGAAGCGGCACGGGTGGTAAAGAGCGGCGACTGGATCGACATCTCCATGGGCACGGGCTTCCCGTCCCTGATGGATGCCGCCATCGCCAAGAGAAAAGACGAGCTGCGGGAGGTGAAGATCCGCGGCTACCTGATCTTCGACCCGATCCAGATGGTGGAGTGCGACCCGGAGCGCAAGCATTTTGTCTATAACAGCTGGCACATGTCCGGCTACGAGCGCAAGCTCTGCGACCGCGGGCTGTGCAACTTCAACCCCATGGTTTTCCGCAACCTCAGCTGGTACTACAGCCAGTTCCTCACCGTCAACGTGGCGATGATGGCCGTGACCCCCATGAACGAGCACGGCTACTTCAACTTTGCCGGCGCCACGGCCTCCGCGCGCTCCACGCTGGACAAGGCGGATGTGGTCATTCTGGAGATCAACGAGAATCTGCCGTGGGTCTACGGCGGTCTGGACGAGTGCATCCATATCAGTGACGTGGATATGATCGTGGAGGGGCCTCACGGCCCGCTGCCCAGCGTCAAGTCTCCCGCCGCCAACGAGGCGGAGATGAAGATCGCCGAGTATGTGGTGCAGAACATGGTGGACGGCTCCACCCTGCAGCTGGGCATCGGCTCTCTGCCCAACGCCGTGGGTCAGATGATCGCCAAGAGCGACCTGCGGGATCTGGGCATCCACACGGAGATGCTGTGCGACAGCTATCTGGACATGTACAAGGCCGGCAAGATCACCAACAACCAGAAGAAGCTGGATCGCTACAAGAGCATCTTCGGCCTTGCCATCGGTTCGCCCGACCTGTACGACTGGATACGCGAGAACCCCGGCGTGGTCACATATCCTATCAGCTACTGCAACGACCCGGCCAACGTGGGCAAGCAGGATAATTTCGTCTCCATCAACAACTGTATCTCCGTTGACCTGTACGGTCAGATCTGCGCCGAAAGCTCCGGCACCCGCCAGATCAGCGGTACCGGCGGTCAGCTGGACTTCCTGGAGGGCGCGGCGCTGTCCCGGGGCGGCAAGGCGTTCATCTGTCTCACCTCGTCCTTTACGGATAAGCAGGGGAATGTCAAATCCCGCATCAATCCGCTGCTGTCCCCCGGCGACATCGTCACCGACCCCCGCAGCCAGGCCTACTACATCGTCACCGAGTACGGCGGCGTGAATCTGGTGGGCTGCTCCACCTGGGAGCGGGCGGAGAAGCTGATCTCCATCGCCCACCCCATGTTCCGCGACGAGCTTATCGCCAACGCGGAAAAGCAGGGCATCTGGATCAAATCCAACAAGCGCTGAAGAACCTACATACAGCATGGACAGGCGGCAAAGCCGCCTGTCCATGTTTTCATCTTGACATTTTTTCGCGGATATAGTATACTTCCCCCATACGAAACAAGCGATGACGGGAAGCAGTAGGCGGTCAGCGGATGCCAAGAGAGGGCGCGGCAGGTGTAAGCGCCCGTGATGCCCCGCCCAAGTCGTCCCTGAGCTTCGCGCTGAACCGGCAGTAGGCTGCGACGGTGTGCCCTCCGTTACCGGGGCGGGGTGTCGCTGCACCCATGAGAGCGGGAGCGATCCCGAATACAGGTGGTACCACGGACGTATGTTCGCCCTGTTTTGCACTGGCAAAACGGAGCGGACTTTTTGTTTTGCCAAATACCAGATAAGGAGTACAGATATGAAAGAACTGCCCAAGGTCTACGACCCGCGGGACGTGGAATCCCGCATTTACAAGCTGTGGATGGACGGCAACTGCTTCAAGGCGGAGCCGAATCCCGACAAGAAGCCCTTTTCCATCGTCATGCCGCCTCCCAACGTCACCGGCCAGCTCCACATGGGACACGCGCTGGACTGCACGCTGCAGGATATCCTGACCCGTTTCAAGCGGATGCAGGGCTACGAGGCGCTGTGGCTGCCTGGCAGCGACCACGCCGGCATCGCCACCCAGATCAAGGTGGAGGAGGAGCTGCGCAAAAACGAAGGCCTGACCCGCTACGACCTGGGACGCGAGAAGTTCCTGGAGCGCGTCTGGGCGTGGAAGGAGAAATACGGCAGCCGCATCGTCGAGCAGCAGAAGAAGATGGGCGCCTCCTGCGACTGGAGCCGCGACCGCTTCACCATGGACGAGGGCTGCTCCCGCGCCGTCCGCGAGACCTTCTGCGAGCTGTATGAAAAAGGCCTGATCTACAAGGGCAGCCGCATCATCAACTGGTGCCCCCACTGCCTTACCGCCCTGTCCGACGCCGAGGTGGAGTACACCGACAAGCCCGGCCATCTGTGGTACATCCGCTATCCGCTGGCCGACGGCAGCGGCGATATCGTCATTGCCACCACCCGCCCCGAGACGATGTTCGGCGACACCGGTGTGGCTGTCAACCCGGAGGACGAGAACTTCAAGCACCTGATCGGCAAGACCTGCATCCTGCCCATCATGAACCGCGAGATCCCCATCGTGGGCGACGATTACTGCGAGATTGGCTTCGGCACCGGCGCCGTGAAGATGACCCCGGCGCACGATCCCAACGACTTCGAGGTGGGTCTGCGCCACAATCTGGAGGTCATCCGCTGCATCAGCGACGACGGCACCATGAACGAAAACGCCGGCAAATATCAGGGCATGGATCGCTACGCCTGCCGTAAGGCGGTGGTGGCCGATCTGGAGGCCGACGGCTATCTGGTCAAGACGGAGCCGTACAGCCACAATGTGGGCACCTGCTACCGCTGCCACAACGACGTGGAGCCGCTGATCTCTGCCCAGTGGTTCGTGAAGATGGCGCCGCTGGCCAAGGAAGCCATCCGCGTGGTGGAGGACGGCACCATCAAGTTCGTGCCCGAGCGCTTCACCAAGACGTATATCAACTGGATGGAGAACGTCCACGACTGGTGCATCTCCCGCCAGCTGTGGTGGGGTCATCAGATCCCCGCGTGGTACTGCGACGAGTGCGGCCACATCAACGTCAGCCGTGAGGATCCCACCAAGTGCGAAAAGTGCGGCTGCACCCACCTGACCCGCGAGGAGGACGTGCTGGACACCTGGTTCAGCTCCGCGCTGTGGCCGTTCTCCACGCTGGGCTGGCCTGACACCGACGCGCCCGACCTGAAGTACTGGTATCCCACCTCCGTCATGGTCACGGGCTACGATATCATCTTCTTCTGGGTGGCGCGCATGATCTTCTCCGGCATGGAGCAGATGAAGAAGGAGCCCTTCAAGACCGTGTTCATCCACGGCCTCGTCCGGGACGACAAGGGACGCAAGATGTCCAAGTCCCTGGGCAACGGCATCGATCCGCTGGAAATGGCGGAGAACTACGGCGCCGACGCGCTGCGCTTCAACCTCATCACCGGCAATAGCCCCGGCAACGACATGCGCTTCTTCGTTGAAAAGTGCGAAGCCATGCGCAACTTTGCCAACAAGATCTGGAACGCCAGCCGTTTCGTCATGATGAATCTGTCCATCGACAAGGTGCAGCTGCCTGAAAATCTGGAGCTGGAGGACAAGTGGGTGCTCAGCAAGCTGAATACCCTGATCCGCGAGGTCACGGACAATCTGGAATCCTACGAGCTGGGCGTGGCCTCCGCCAAGATCTACGACTTCATCTGGGATACCTATTGCGACTGGTATATCGAGCTGACCAAGACCCGGCTCAACGGCGAGGACGCCGCCGCGAAGCTGGCGGCGGAAAACGTGCTGTGCTATGTGCTGCTGCGCATTCTGGAGCTGCTGCACCCGTTCATGCCGTTCATCACCGAGGAGATCTGGCAGGCGCTGCCCCACGAGGGTAAGTACCTGATCTCCGCCAAGTGGCCGGAGTATCAGAACGCGCTGCACTTCCCGGAGGCGGAAAACGCCATGGAAGCGGTCAAGGACGCCATTTCCGCCATCCGCGCCCGCCGCGCCGAGATGAACGTGCCGCCCAGCCGCAAGGCGCAGGTCATCATTGTCACCGCGCAGCCGGACAACTACCGTCTGGGTGCCCACTTTATCACCCGTATGGCGTATGCCAGCGAGCTGACGGTCATGACCGAGGCGCCCGCCGACCTGACGGGCATGGTCACAGTGGCCACCCACGACGCCACGGTCTACATGCCCATGGCCGAGCTGGTGGACATCGCCAAGGAGCTGGAGCGCATCGCCGCCGAGCGGAAGAAGGCGGAGGAAAACCTGCATCGCATCGAGGCGAAGCTGGCCAACGAGTCCTTCACCTCCCGCGCGCCGGAGAACGTAGTCAATGCCGAGCGCGAAAAGGCCGAGAAGGCCCGCGCCCTGATCGCCAAGCTGGATGAATCTGCGGCGGCCATGAAGCTGTAATGCAAAATTACTTTACAGCTAATTTGCAAACAGAATCCCGAAAAAGGCATCTTCGGATGCCTTTTTTCTTTTGCTCCGACACGTTTCGACGAAATAAACAGGGCATATCCTGTATAATAAGCGCAGGTCACTTGATCTGCGGCGTTTTCACGGAAAATGGCCGCAGGATAATGGAACAAAGGAGCAGCCAAATGGAAGTATCGGCAAAATATGAAGGGCAGCAGCTGGAATTCCAGCTCTCCGGTGAATTGGATCATCACGGTGCCAAGGGGCTGCTGGACTGTCTGGAACGCGAGATCGAGCGCACGGTACCGATGTCGCTGGTGCTGGATTTTTCCGGCGTCACATTTATGGACAGCTCCGGTATCGCTGTGGCGCTGCGGGGGTGGCAGCGTATGCGGGAGGTCGGCGGCAGTGTGCTGCTGCGTCATGTGGCAAAGCAGCCCCGGAAGGTATTTGAGGCATCCGGCGTCGGCCGCATGATGACCATTGAATAAGGAGGGAGTACATATCATGACGCGAGCGGAAAACTATGTGGTTCTGGAATTTCTCAGCCGCAGCAGCAACGAGGGCTTTGCCCGGATCGCCGCGGCCGGCTTTGCCGCGCAGCTGGATCCTACGCTGGACGAGCTGGGGGACATCAAGACCGCCGTCAGCGAGGCGGTGACCAACGCCATTGTCCACGCCTATCCCGACAGTCTGGGAAAGGTGGTCATGAAGCTGAAGATCCTGAAGGGCGGCATGCTGGAGATCATCATCCGCGACTGGGGCTGCGGTATCGAAAATGTGGAGCAGGCGCGCCGCCCCATGTACACCACCGGCGGCAGCGAGCGCAGCGGTATGGGCTTCACCATCATGGAGAGCTTTACCGACCGCCTGACAGTGCGTTCTGTGCCGGGCAAGGGCACAACGGTGCAGATGCGCAAGCGCATCGCGCCGCGTCTTGCGGGGCGATGAGCGACCGGCTGGCGCTGCTGGAGCGGGCACAGCAGGGCGACGGCAGCGCGGAAGCGCAGCTTCTGACAGAGAACGCCGGCCTGATCTGGTCCATCGTCCGCCGTTACAACGGCTGCGGCGTGGAGACGGACGACCTGTATCAGCTGGGATGTATAGGTTTTGTCAAAGCTGTAAAGGGATTTGACCTCACATACGGGACGCAGTTTTCCACCTATGCGGTGCCTAAGATCGCCGGGGAAATACGCCGCTTCCTGCGGGACGACGGCCCCATCAAGGTGGGGCGCACCATGCGGGAAAAAGGGCAGACCCTGTGGGCGGCGCGGGAGCGGCTGCAAAACCGATTGGGGTATGAGCCGAGGCTGTCCCAGCTGGCGGAGGAAACGGGCATGACGCCGGAGGAGATCGCCGCCGTGGACATGGCGCTCATCTCGCCGGAATCTTTGCAGCAGGAGACAGCCGAGGGGCTGACGCTGGAATCCACGCTGCGAGCCGAGGAGCCGGATGTCACCCTTGTAGAGCGCATCGCGCTGCGGGACGCCATTGACGCGCTGCCGGAAAAGGAGCGCAAGACCATCCTGCTCCGCTTTTTCAAAGGGCTGACGCAGGAGCAGACAGCCCGGATATTACAGGTATCACAGGTGCAGGTATCCCGCCTGGAGCGCCGCAGTCTGCAAAAGCTGCGGGAGCTGCTGGCGGAATGAGTAAGGGGAGAGACAGGGGGATGCGCCGCACGGCGGCGCAAAACCACGCGCAGGGGGAAGCGCAGCGCGGCGATCTGTGCCGCACCGCCCGCCGCACCGTCAGGTGCGGCGGCTGCTCTTTCCAGTATTCCTGACGCGATGCGCATCCGTTACCGTTCGGCGGTGTCCGGGAGAGACGGATGCTCTGCCTGCCGCTCCTTTTCATATTCCAGAGGAAGGAACTCCGTCATGACGCCGCGGTACCGCTTGGGCAGAAACGTGTTCTGACACCGCGGATTTTCCCGCTCCTGGATGGTCACGCTCTGGAAAAACTGCTTCCAGAGCGCCCGGTAGTACAGCTCTTCGCCCTCGGGCAGAGCGGGCTGGAAGCTGTCGACCTCCGATATGCGGGAGCGTCCGTTGGCATACAGCAGCAGCTCCCGGTGGGTACGGTCATAAATAAAGAAACGCTCGTTGGCGTACCGCTGGCAGAAGTGGCCGCGCAGCAGGGGAAGTACCCGGTTTTTCGGCTCGATCTCCGCGCCCAGCACGCCGTTGCGATCCGAAAACCGCACGAACCCGCGCAGCTTTTCCACCTCGCCGTTGATGTGCCGGATGGCCTTGTACAGAGGATAGCAGACGGGATCGGACAGATCACGCATGAAGCCGGCACCTTCAGCCAGCAGCTTGCGAATAAACGCGTACATGTGCAGCTCCTTGTCAGGCAAACAGGTGAGGAAGCTGCGCCGCACCACCGCCAGTGCCTTGGGGGAGCGGCTGGCAATGCCGCGGCTGACCCGCTGGCTGTACGCCGGCTGGGTGATGACCGTGCGCACCTCGAATAACGACAGGGGATCCTCGTCGCAGCAAAAGGCGGCGGGGATCTCTTTGTACACATAGCTCTCGTACACGCAGCACAGGAAGCCGTCCAATGTGCCGTCATACTGATACATTACTTCACTCATACCGCGACCCCCGCCTGATCGAACAGCGACAGCTGCTCCGGTTGTTCGCCCGGCAGTCCCGGCTCCGCCAGTGCCAGCTGCTGCGGCAGCGTGGCGGGGGAGAAGCGCAGCCCCTCCGGCATCCGCCCGCCGCAGGTGAGAAAGTACTGTGCCCGCTTGACCACCACGCCCAGCTTTTTCAGATCCTCGAACCGCAGCGTGCCGCAGCGCCGCGCCGATACGATCCGCCGCGCGCTGACCGGCCCCACGCCTGGCACCCGCAGCAGCGTCTCCAAGTCGGCGCGCATCACCTCTACCGGAAACTGCTCCAGATGTGCCAGCGCCCAGCTGCACTTGGGATCCAGCCGCGTGTCGAAGTCCGGATGCGCTTCGTCCAGCAGCTCCGACGCCTGAAAGCCATAAAACCGCAGGAGCCAGTCCGCCTGATAGAGACGGTGCTCCCGCAGCAGAGGCGGCTTTGTGTCCAGCGACGGCAGCAGACTGTTCTCCACCACCGGAACATAGGCGGAATAGAACACCCGCTTCAGCCGGAATTTCCGGTACAGGGATTCCGTCAGATGCAGAATGTGCCTGTCGCTGTCGTCAGTAGCGCCTACGATCAGCTGCGTGCTCTGTCCCGCCGGAGCGAACACCGGCGCGTGCCTGTATTTGGCCAGCTCTGCCTTGCTCTGCGCTGTGCCGTCCCGTATTAGCCCCATGGGGCGCAGAATGGCCTCTCTGGACTTGTCCGGCGCCAGCGTCTGTAAGCCCTGCTGACTGGGCAGCTCGATATTCACGCTGAGCCTGTCGGCCAGAAGCCCCAGCTGCCGCACTAACTCCGGCGCCGCGCCGGGGATGGCCTTGGCGTGGATGTACCCGTTGAACCGGTATTCCTCCCGCAAAATGCGCAGCGCCCGGATCATCAGCTCCATGGTGTAATCGGGGCTGTGCAGAACGCCGCTGGAGAGAAACAGCCCCTCAATATAATTCCGCCGGTAAAAGCCGATGGTCAGCTCCGCCAGCTCCCGCGGCGTAAACGCCGCGCGGCGCGTGTCGTTGCTGCGCCGGTTGACGCAGTATTTGCAGTCGTATACGCAGGCGTTGCTCAGCAGCACCTTCAGCAGCGTGATGCACCGTCCGTCGGCGGAAAAGCTGTGGCAGCACCCGGCGATAGAGGAGGTGGTGTTCCCGATCATGCCCGGGCGGAACCCGCGCCTTACGCCGCTGGAGGTGCAGGCCGCGTCGTATTTGGCTGCGTCCGACAGGATCGCCAGCTTGTCCAGAAGCTCCATGTTCTCTTACGCCGTGCGGCGGCGACGGCGGGGCGCGGGCTTATCGATGCAGTCGATGAGCCGCATAACGTTGGCGGCGATGGAGCCGGCGCCCAGCAGGGTGATGATAAGACCGAGTGTTGTCATGATAGCGTCCTCCTTTGTCGAACTCTTGTTCTGGTCATAGTATAAATCGAACATTCGTTCTTGTCAAGAGGAATCGAACAAAATTTCTATAATTTTTCTTTTGCAGTTGACCGGGCGGGGAAATTGTATTAAAATGTAGGCAAGAGAAACGGAAAGGCAAGACACCCATGACAGATTTGGAAAGACGATTTATCCAGGCGCGGCACGATGCCATCGCCACAGAATACAGCAACCTGAACCCCTGCCAGCGACAGGGTGTGTTGGCCACCGAGGGGCCGCTGCTGCTGCTGGCGGGCGCCGGCTCCGGCAAGACCACGGTGCTGATCCACCGGGTGGCCAACCTGCTGCGCTTCGGCCGCGGCAGCGATACGGACGAGATCCCCATCCCCATCTCCGAGGACGAGGTGCAGTTTCTGGAGCAGTACGCCGCTGCGCCGGATGCGGCTCAGCGCCCGCTGATGGAATACCTGTGCGCGGTGGAGCCGGCGCGCCCCTGGGAGGTGCTGGCTATCACCTTTACCAACAAGGCCGCCAACGAGCTGAAGGAGCGCCTTGGTCGGATGCTGGGGGAGGAGGTAGCCGCCGACGTGTGGGCGTCCACGTTCCACTCCGCCTGTGTCCGCATCCTGCGCCGCGACATCGACCGACTGGGCTTTGACCGCAGCTTCACCATCTACGACAGCGACGACAGCAAGCGCGTCATCAAGGACATCATCAAGGAGCTGGAGCTGGAGGAGAAGTCCTTCCCGCCCCGGGAGGTGCAGACCATCATCTCCCGCGCCAAAAATGACATGCAGACGCCGGAGGATTTCGCGGAGCAGGGGAAAGCCATCAACGACTGGCGTAAAATCAGGATGGGTAAAGTGTATTCGCTTTACAATAAAAAGCTGCGGGACGCCAACGCACTGGACTTCGACGACCTGCTGTGGCACACGGTGCGGCTGCTGGAAACGGCCGGCGACGTGCGGGAATACTACCAGCGCAAGTTCCACTACATCCTCATCGACGAGTATCAGGACACCAACGCCCTGCAATACCGCCTGGCCGCGCTGCTGACCAATCAGGCGAAAAACATCTGCGTGGTGGGTGATGATGACCAGAGCATCTATCGCTTCCGCGGCGCGGACATCACCAATATCCTCAGCTTCGAACGGCAGTTCCGGGGTGCGCGGGTCATCCGGCTGGAGCAGAACTACCGTTCCACCCAGAATATTCTGGACGCCGCCAACGCCGTTATCCGCCACAATCAGGGGCGCAAGGGCAAGACCCTGTGGACGGAGAACGGCCGGGGCGAGCTGGTGACGGTCAAGACCACCTATAACGAGAGCGACGAGGCCAATTTCGTCCTGGGGCAGATCATGATGTACTACCGCCGGGGCGGGAATTGGGGCGACTGCGCTGTGCTCTATCGCACCAATGCCCAGTCCAACGCCATGGAGTATGCCTGCAAGCGCAACGGTGTGCCCTACAAGATCTACGGCGGCCTGAAGTTCTTTGACCGCGCCGAGGTCAAGGACATGCTGGCCTACCTGTGCGTCATCAACAACCCCACCGATGATCTGCGTCTGCGGCGCATCATTAACGTCCCCGCCCGCAAGATCGGCGCGGCCACCGTGGACAAGGCGCAGCTGATCGCCGCCCGCTACGGCCTGACGCTCTACGATGTACTCTGCCGGGCGGAGGAGTTCCCGGAGCTGAAAAGCTCGGCTGCAAAGCTAAAACCCTTTACAGATATGATCGAGGAAATGCGCCGCCGTCTGCCGGACTGCCCGCTGCCGGAGTTCTACGACTATGTCTGCGAGCGCAGCGGCTACGCCCCGGCTCTGCGGGAGAAGGACGATGTGGAGAGCCGCGGCCGGCTGGAGAACGTGCAGGAGCTGAAATCCAGCATCCTGACGTATCTGGAAAACGCCGAGGGCACGGAGCCGAGCCTCTCCGGATTTCTGGATGAGATCGCCTTGTACACCGATCTGGACAGCCGCGCGGACGGCGACAACTGCGTGACCATGATGACCATGCACGCCGCCAAGGGACTGGAATTCCCGCAGGTGTTCGTGGTAGGCATGGAGGAGGGGCTTTTCCCCGGAAACCGCGCCATGGGCGACGGAGCCGAAATGGAGGAGGAGCGCCGCCTGTGCTATGTGGCTATGACCCGCGCCCGGGAGAAGCTGACGCTGACCAACGCCCGCCAGCGCACACTGTACGGCAGAACCACGCCCTGCATGCCCTCCCGGTTCCTCAACGAGATACCGGAGGAGAACATGGAGTGGCTGTCCAAGCCCCAGCCCCGCAGCGAAAGCTGGGAGGAGCGGGACAGCGATTACGGCGACCGCGGTTATGGCAGCTATGGCGGCTACGGCCAGCGTTCCGCCGCGCCTGTTGTCACCCGCCGCGAACCGGCAGAGCCGAAGGCGGGCGCTCTCCGCAGCGCCGCAGGCGCGTCCAAGGCCGCACCCAAGGCCGCCGCGCCCCGCATGCAGATACAGGCGGGGGAGACGGTGGAACACGATGCCTTCGGGCGGGGTCTGGTGCTGTCCGTCCGTACCATGGGCGGCGACGCGCTGGTGGAGGTGGCCTTCGACTCCGTGGGCACCAAGAAGCTCATGCTGAAGATGGCTGCGCAGCACCTGAAAATAGTGTAATGGAAATATACTTTACATACGCTGAAGGAGAACATCTATGGGATTTGGCTTCGGTTTTGACACGACATTTGGCTTTGCACAGGTTTTCATTTTCGCCGTATTTGCCATCGTCATTGTGAGCTTTATCGCTGCGGCGGTGAAGGGCATCGGCACATGGCACAAGAACAACAACTCGCCCCGCCTGACCGTGGACGCTGCTGTGGTGTCCAAGCGGCAGAACACCACTGTCCACCATCACCACGGCAGCAACACCGGCGGGATGCACAACAGGAGCTCTACCACCTATTATGCGACCTTCCAGTTTGACAGCGGCGACCGTCTGGAGCTGTGCGTCTCCGGAGGGGAATACGGCCTGCTGGCCGAGGGCGATGTGGGGGAGCTGACATTTCAGGGTACCCGCTATCTGGGCTTCGACCGCCGCGGCACCGCCGAGCCCGCATCCGAGGAGCCGCCGATCCGTTCCACGGAGAAGAAAAGCTGGGATCCGGAGCTGTAAAAGGGTGGGGTATATATGACATATTGGAAATGCTTGCTCTGTGCGGTGTGTATCCTGCTGCCGCTCTGCTTTGCCGCAGGCTGCGCGGCATTCCCGAAGGCAGACGACCCACCGGAGCCGCCGCAGGAAACCGTGGATACGCCTGCGGAGCCGGATATCCCCGTTGTTCCTGCACCGGAGCCGGAGCCGGAACCGGCGGAGGACGCACTGGTGGATGTGTGTACCTACCTTCCCGGCGTCTATGCCGACCTCCGCTACGCCACGGAGAACAATTTCACCGGACAGGTGATCTACGATTTTACCCAGCCCCAGCTGCGCTATGGCACATTGAAAAAGCTGGCACAGGCGCAGGAAATGCTGGCTGAGCGGGACCTGGCGCTGAAGATCTGGGATGCCTACCGCCCCGTCAGCGCACAGTTCCGCCTGTGGGAGGTGTGCCCCGATCCGCAGTATGTGGCCGATCCCACAAAGGGCTATTCCGGACATAGCCGGGGCAACACGGTGGACGTCACGCTGGTGTCCGTCGATGGTTCGCCCGTTCCCATGCCCACGGATTTTGACGATTTCACCGCCATGGCGGACAGGGATTACAGTGATGTGTCCGACACGGCAGCTTATGACAATGTCCGCCTGTTGGAGGACACCATGGTGTCCTGCGGTTTTCGGCCATACAGCGCCGAATGGTGGCACTTTACCGATACCACAGATTACCCCGTGGTGGAAGAATAAGCGGGTATACGCCTGCCACGGCAGGCATATACCCGCTTATAAAACGCAAAAAGCTCTGCGATACATCGCAGAGCTTTTAACTGTGCAGTTCAGACGCGATCAGATCGCGCGGGTAACCTTGCCGGAACGCAGGCATCGGGTACAAACATACACATGGCGAGGCGTGCCGTTGATCACTGCCTTCACGCGCTTGACATTGGGCTTCCAGGGGCGATTGGAACGCCGATGAGAGTGGGACACCTTGATACCAAAGGTCACGCCCTTGTCGCAAAATTCGCACTTTGCCATCCGTTGCACCTCCTTGCTGTCATAACATAACTGTCGCTTGCACCGCAAGCATTTGATATGATAGCAGATATGCGGCGAAAATGCAAGCTTTATTTCACAAAAAAACGAAATTTTTTTGTGAGGGGAAATGTTGCGAAACAGCGGCTCACAAGATATAATATAAAAGAGTAAATTTGCCCTTTCCGGGCAGAAGGAGCACCCATGGAAAAAGTGAAACGCACGCCCGCCAGCCTGAAAAAGATGGTGGAGACCTTCGGCATGGAGATACTGCACCGCGGCAGCGATTTTGATTCCGCCGTGATCACCATATCCGATGTGAACCGCCCGGCTCTGCAGCTGGTGGGCTTTTATGATTATTTTGACGACAAGCGCCTTCAGATCCTGGGGCGCGGCGAGATGCGCTATCTGGATCGCATGACGGAGGCGGAGCGCCTGCGGGTGTTCAACAAGCTGATGAGCTATCCGTTCCCGGCGCTGATCGTGGCGCGGAACATGGATGTGCCCGGCGAGCTTCTGCAAATGGCGGAAAAGCACGACCGCACGCTGCTGCGCGCCGCCGATTCCACGGTGGATGTCACCAGCCGGCTTATCGACTATCTGAACCGGGTGACGGCGCCGCAGATCACGCGGCACGGTGTTCTGATGAACATTTACGGACAGGGCGTCCTTATTTTGGGCGACAGCGGCATCGGCAAGAGCGAGACGGCCATCGAGCTTCTCAAGCGCGGCCACCGGCTGGTGGCCGACGATGCGGTGGAGATACGCCGCGTGTCCAACTCCCTGTACGGCACGGCGCCGGAGATCATCCGGCATTACATCGAGATCCGCGGCGTGGGCGTCATCGACGTGCAGCAGCTGTTCGGCATGGGCGCTGTGCAGTTCGACACGGAGATCGATCTGGTCATCCAGCTGGAGCAGTGGGAGGACGGAAAGTTCTATGACCGACTGGGTCTGGGCGAGGAAAAATACACCATACTGGATGTGAGCCTGCCCATCGTCACCATTCCGGTGCGGCCGGGGCGGAACCTGGCGGGCATCGTAGAGATCGCCACCATGAAGAACCGGCAGATGAAGTACGGCTACAACGCCGCCCGGGATTTTGTCACCCAGTTTGACAGTAAGGTGGACGCCATGCTCCACGGAAACGGAGCGGGTCAGCCATGAAATACGTAGGAGTGGACATCGGCGGGACCAACCTGAAGGCCGGGCTGGTGGACGAGAATGGCAACCTGCTGGCGACGCAGAAGATGAAGGTGGCGTCCATCGTCGACCGGGAGGGGTTGGCGTGGACAGTGGCATCTCTGGCACAGGAGCTGGCCGGAGCTGCCGGCGTGCCGCTGGGTGAGGTCGCCTCGGTGGGCGTTGGCGTGCCGGGAACGGTGGATATTCGCGCCGGCTCCATCGCGTACACCTGCAACCTGCCGCTGCGGGACGTGCCGCTGCGCAAGCTGTTCCACAAATATCTGAATATCCCGCTGTACATCGAAAACGACGCCAACTGCGCGGCACTGGCGGAATTCCACGTGGGTGCAGGCTGCGGCAGCAAACGGTTTGTGACCGTGACGCTGGGCACCGGCGTGGGCGCAGGCATTGTGCACAATGGAAAAATTTACCATGGCGCCAACGGCATGGCCGGCGAGGTGGGGCACATGGTCATCGAGCAAAACGGCCTGCCGTGCCCCTGCGGTCGGCACGGCTGCTGGGAGCAGTACGCCAGCGCCACGGCGCTGAAGCGCATGACAGCAGAGGCGCTGGCGGCGCATCCGGACAGTGGACTTGCCCGCGTGGTGGCGGAAAACGACGGTCATGTGTCCGGTCAGTCGGCCTTCATCGCCGCCCGGGAGGGCGACCCGGTGGGGCAGGCGGTGTGCGACAGGTATGTGAACTACCTGGCCTGCGGCGTTATCAACGTGGTGAATATCTTCCAGCCGGACACGCTGGCTATCGGCGGCGGCGTCAGCAACGAGGCGGAGGAGCAGCTTCTGCTGCCCGTCCAGCAGCGGGTGGCGCGGGAGAGCATCCCCTGCGGAAAGGATCGCCGGACGCGCATCGTGAAGGCGCAGCTGGGCAACCGGGCGGGGCTGATCGGCGCGGCGCTGCTGGGGAAGAATAAGCGCATCTGAATGGGCATATACTGCGTGAAAACCCTGTGTTTTCAAGGCTTGGAGGGACTATGAGCTGGTATGAGGAGTTGGATGCCTGGACGGCGGATTATCTGCCGGGCATGGCGTATGAGAAGGATGTACCGCTGCGGCGGTACACATCGTTCCGCATCGGCGGCGCGGCGCGGCGCATGGCGTTTCCCCGCAGCGGGGAGGAGCTGGTGCTGTTGGTGAGCCGGGCGCTGGAGCTGGGCGCGCGCCCGTTCGTGCTGGGAAACGGCAGCAACGTGCTGTTTCCGGACGAGGGAGTGGAGCGGTTGGTGGTCAATACCCGGGAAATGAACCGGGTGTGCCGCGGAGAAAATGAGAACGAGATCATAGCAGAATGCGGCGCTTCCATGGCAAATATGGCTGTTTTTGCACAAAAAGAGGGACTTTCCGGCCTTGAGTTCGCCCACGGAATACCGGGCAGCGTGGGCGGCGGCGTGACCATGAACGCGGGCGCTTACGGCGGCGAGCTGGCGCAGGTGATCGAGAGCGTGACGGTGCTGTTTCCCGACGAGGGCGTCCGGACGCTCAATGCCGGGGAGATGGCGTTTTCCTATCGGCACAGCCTGCTGACGGAGCGGCCGGAGGCCGTTGTGCTGCGGGCGGCGTTCCGTTTGCAGCCGGGAAAGCCGGAGGAAATACGGAAAAAAATGGATGAACTGATGGCAAGGAGAAAGGCTTCACAGCCATTGGAATATCCCAGCGCGGGCAGCACGTTCAAGCGCCCGGAGGGGTATTACGCGGCGGCGCTCATCGACCAGTGCGGCCTGAAGGGACTGACCGTGGGCGGGGCACAGGTGTCGGAGAAGCACGCGGGGTTTGTCATCAACCGGGGCAGCGCTGCCTGCGCCGATGTGACGGCGCTGATGGCGGAGATCCAGCGGCGCGTGAAGGCGCAGACCGGCGTGGAGCTGGAGCCGGAGGTGCGCGTTATAAAGTGATGGATATGTAAGTTTAATTCAAGTTGAAAAAGCGGATTGTTTTATAACTTTGATGGGATGACACAGAGAAGCCGGGAAACAAAAGGCGGAATAGACACTGTGGAGAACAGATAAATGGAAATTCTTATTATTTCGGGATTGTCCGGGGCGGGGAAGAGCCGCGCCGCCATCTGCCTGGAGGACGGCGGGTACTACATTGTGGACAACCTTCCGGCAGAGATGATGGTGAAGTTCGCCGAATTCTGTGAGGCGGCAGGCGGACGGTATGACCGGCTGGCGTTCGTGTACGACGTGCGGGCGGGAGAGCCGTTCCAGCGGCTGACGGAGGCCGTGGACGAAATACGCACCAAGGGGCTGCGGTGCCGGCTGCTGTTTCTGGAGGCGGACACCAAGACCATCATCAACCGCTACAAGGAGACGCGGCGCAGCCATCCTCTGTGCGGGGACGGCTGCTCCATCGAGGACGCGGTGGCGCGGGAGCGCGTCATGCTGGAGCCGGTGCGCAGCCGCGCCGATCTGGTACTGGATACCAGCACCTTTTCCACCGCCAAGCTGCGCAGCACGCTGCTGACCATGTTGGGCAGCGGCGGGGCGGGAGCGCTGCATGTGACGGTGCTGTCCTTCGGCTTCAAGAACGGGCTGCCGCCGGAGGCCGATCTGGTGTGGGACGTGCGGTTTTTGCCCAACCCCTACTATGTGCCGGAGCTGAAGGGCAAGACGGGGCTGGACGAGCCGGTGCGGGACTATGTGATGAACGCGGGCGTGACGGAGGAATTCTGGGCAAAGCTGACGCCTGTGGTGGATTTTTTGCTGCCCCAATACCGGCAGGAGGGGCGGACGGAGCTGGTGGTGGCCGTGGGCTGCACCGGCGGACGGCACCGGTCGGTGGCCGTGGCGCACCGGCTGGCGGCGCATATCGAGGCGCTGGGGTACACGGTGACGGAGAGCCACAGGGATATGGGACGATAAGAAACAACGGCGGGACGTGGGGGACGCCTCCCCTACGAAGCACATCCGACAGGCGGACTTGTAGGGCGGGACCCGTGTGTCCCGCCGCACGATGTGCGTTGACCCCGGCGGGGCACGCGGGCCCCGCCCTACATGGCGACAGCGCTTTATGCGGATGGGCGGACAGAGTCGTCCGCCCCTACGGAGTGGGATGTCGAGGGCGGCGGCTCCTACAGAGCGGGACGTCGAGGACGCCGTCCCCTACAGAGCGGGATGTCGAGGGCGGCGGCTCCTACAGAGTGGGACGTCGAGGACGCCGTCCCATACAAAGAGGGACGAGGAGTGCCGCGCTGGGTGCGGAGAGCAGGAGGTAAACGGTGATGATCTCATTTGCGGGAAAAGTGAAGAGCGAACTGTGCCGCATGGGGATCAGCCGGCTGTGCTGCGCCCGGGCGGAGGGGTACGGCGTACTGCTGTACTGCAACACGTTTATGCCGGGCGAGGTGCGCATCATCACGGAGAGCGGCGACTTCGCCGCGCGGCTGCCCAAGCTGTTCCACAAGGCCTTCGGCGTGAAGTTTGACCGGGTGCCGGAGGAGAAGGCCGGTAAGGGGAAGCTGATATTCGGCATTACCGAGCCGGACAAGCTGGAGAAAATCATCAACATTTTAGGCTATGACGTCCGGCAGCTGACGGCGCTGCATGTGAATTTCGGCCTGCTGGAGGAGGACTGCTGCCGGACGGCGTTCCTGCGGGGCGCGTTTCTGGCGGGCGGCAGCGTCACCGACCCGGAGAAGCGGTACCATTTAGAGCTGGCCACCAGCCATGTGCCCGCCAGCCGGGAGGTGCAGGCGCTGATGGAGGAGATGGGCTTTCTGCCGCGCACCATACGGCGGGGCGCGGACGCGCTGCTGTATTTCAAGCAGTCGGAGCACATCGAGGACTTTCTGACAAAGATCGGCGCGCCGGCGGCAGCCATGGATATCATGACGGCCAAGGTGGACAAGGAGATACGCAACGGCGCTAACCGCGCCATGAACTGCGACATGGCCAACGTGAACAAGACGCTGGACGCGGCGCAGGAGCAGATGAGCGCCATCGAGCGGCTGCGGGGCAGCGCCCGGTGGGACAGGCTGCCGGAGAAGCTGCGGCAGACGGCGGAGCTGCGGCTGGAATACCCGGAGCTGTCGCTGATGCAGCTGGCGGAGAAGTGCGACCCGCCGGTGACGAAATCCTGCATGAATCATCGAATGAGAAAGCTGATGGAGGAGGCAAAGGAGCTATGACAACGAGAGAGCGGTGCGAGAGCGCCATCCGATATAGGAAAAACGGCGCCAACTGCGCCCAGTCGCTGCTGGCGGCGTTTGAGGACGTGATGGGCATCACGGAGGCACAGGCCATGGCTATGGGCGCGGGGCTGGGCGGCGGTGTGCGCAGCGGGAATATCTGCGGGGCGGTGAACGCGCCGGTGATGATCCTGGGCTGTGCCTGCCCGGAGATGGCGGGAAGCAAGGCCAAGGCCGCGGAGATCACCAAGGAGTTCCAGCGGCGGTTTACGGAGCGATTCCGGCATCTCAACTGCCGGGAGCTGCTGGTGGAGAAGGAGCTGCAGCCCACCGATACGGCGCTGGAGCTGGCGGCGGGGGATCACTGCGGGCTGCTGATCGTCAGCGCGGCGGAGATCCTGTGCGGGATGATAGGGGAGAAGTAAGCGGGACGGCGGGGACGGCGTGTCCTACGGGAGGTGTACCGCGCGTAACCGTAGGGCGGGACCCATGTGTCCCGCCGCACGATGCGCGTTGACCCCGGCGGGGCACGCAGGCCCCGCCCTACATGGCGACAGCGCTTTATGCAGATGGACGGACAGAGTTGTCCGCCCCTACAGGTGGGACGTCGAGGACGCCGTATCCTACGGATGGGACGGCGGGGACGGGAGACAGAAAAAAGTAAGGAGAACGGGTATGGGATTTGTGCATCTGCATGTGCATACGGAATACAGCCTGCTGGACGGCGCGTGCAGGATACGCGACCTGCCGAAGCAGATAAAGGAGATGGGGCAGACGGCCTGCGCCATCACAGACCACGGCGTTATGTACGGCGCGGTGGACTTTTACCGCGCCTGCAAAGCCGAGGGGATCCATCCCATCATCGGGTGCGAGGTGTATGTGGCGCGGCGGACGCGGTTCGACAAGCAGCATGAGTTCGACGCGGAGTCGCGGCATCTGGTGCTGCTGTGCAAGAACGAGACGGGCTACCGGAATCTGTCGTACATGGTGTCGCAGGCGTTCAGCGAGGGCTTTTACATCAAGCCCCGCATCGACCTCGACCTGCTGCGGGAGCATTCGGAGGGGCTGATCGCACTGTCGGCGTGTCTGGCGGGCGAGATCCCCCGGCGGCTGATGAACGGGGACTATGAGGGCGCGAAGCAGCACGCGCTGACCATGCAGGATATCTTCGGGGAGGGCAATTTCTATCTGGAATTGCAGGATCACGGCATCCGGGAGCAGACAGAGGTGAACCGGGGCGTTCTGCGGCTGCACAACGAAACGGGCATTCCCATGGTGTGCACCAACGACGCCCACTATCTGCGCAAGGAGGATGCCGAGAGCCACGACGTGCTGCTGTGCATCCAGACAGGCAAGACCGTGGACGACGAGAACCGGATGCGGTATGAGCCGCAGAACTTCTATCTGCGCTCCACGGAGGAGATGGAGGCACTGTTCGCCGGGTATCCGGACGCGGTGGCCAACACGGAGCGCATCGCGGAGATGTGCCAGATGGAGTTCACCTTCGGCAAGTACCATCTGCCGGAATTCCAGCTGCCGGAGGGATACGACTCGCCCACATATCTGCGGGAGCTGTGCAGCAGGGGCTTTGAGAAGCGGTACGGACAGGCGAAACCGGAGTACCGGAAGCAGCTGGACTATGAGCTGGACATGATCGAGAAGATGGGGTTCACGGACTACTTCCTCATCGTGTCGGATTTCGTGCGGTACGCCAAGAGCCAGAAGATACCGGTGGGGCCGGGGCGCGGCAGCGCAGCGGGCTCCATGGTGTCCTATTGTCTGGAGATCACGGATATCGATCCCATGAAGTACGACCTGTACTTCGAGCGGTTTTTGAACCCGGAGCGCGTGTCCATGCCGGATATCGATATGGACTTCGGCGATACGCGCCGGGGCGAGGTGGTGGACTACGTCCGGCGGAAGTACGGCGACGACCATGTGGCGCAGATCGTGACCTTTGGAACCATGGCGGCGCGGGCGGCCATCCGGGACGTGGGACGGGCGCTGAACATGACCTATGCCGACGTAGATGTGGTGGCGAAGCTGGTGCCGGCAGGCCCCGGCGCGCTGCATATCACACTGCGGGAGGCGCTGAAGCTCAGCAAGCAGCTGGCGGACATGTACCGGGACGACCCGCAGGTAAAGAAGCTCATCGACACGGCCATGGCGCTGGAGGGGATGCCGCGGCACGCCTCCACCCACGCGGCAGGCGTGGTCATCACAAAGCGGCCGGTGTATGAGTATGTGCCGCTGGCGCGGAACGACGACGCCATGGTGTGTCAGTACGTTATGACCACGCTGGAGGAGCTGGGCCTGCTGAAAATGGACTTTCTGGGGCTGCGGAACCTGACGGTGCTGGACGACGCGGTGAAGATGGTGCAGGAGCGGGAGCCGGATTTCACGCTGGACGGCATACCGGACGACGATACGGCCACCTACGAGATGATCTCCAGAGGACAGACGGCGGGCGTGTTCCAGATCGAGTCCAGCGGCATGACCGGCGTGTGCGTGGGGCTGAAGCCCCAGAGCATCGAGGACATCACCGCCGTGATAGCGCTGTACCGGCCGGGACCCATGGAATCTATTCCGCGGTTTATCGCCTGCAAGCACAACCCGTCGCTGGTGACATACAAGCACCCCATGCTGAAGCCCATCCTGTCGGTGACGTATGGGTGCATCGTGTATCAGGAGCAGGTCATCCGCATTTTCCAGGAGCTGGGCGGCTTTTCGCTGGGGCAGGCGGACATGGTGCGCCGCGCCATCAGCAAGAAGAAGGCCAAGGAGATCGAAAAGGAGCGGCAGGCCTTTGTGTACGGCGACGCGGAGCGGGGCATCCGGGGCTGCATCGCCAACGGTATCGACGAGGCCACGGCGCAGGCCATCTATGACGAGATATTCGACTTCGCCAACTACGCCTTCAACAAGGCGCACGCGGTGAGCTATGCGGTGGTGGCGTACCAGACGGCGTATTTCAAGTGCCACTATACCAGAGAGTATATGGCAGCGCTGCTGACCAGCGTGCTGGACAACAGCGACAAGGTGGCGGGCTATATCAGCGAGTGCCGGGACTGCGGCATCAAGATGCTGCCGCCGGATGTGAATCGCTCCAGCGATCGGTTCACCGTGGAGGACGGCGGCATACGGTTCGGACTGGTGGCCGTCAAGAACATCGGACGGGGGTTCATCCAGTCCGTGGTGCGGGAACGCAAGCTGGGCGGAGACTTCAGATCCCTGCAGGATTTCTGCGACCGGATGTACGACTGCGGCGAAATGAACAAGCGGGCGGTGGAAAATCTGGTGCGCTGCGGCGCCTTTGACAGCCTGGGTGCCAAGCGGTCACAGATGCTGGCCGTATACGAGAAGATAATGGATGCCATCGGCAACGTGCGGCGGCGAAATGTGGAGGGGCAGATCGACTTCTTCGGCATGAGCGCCGACAAGAACACGGTGCAGGAGGTGGTGATGCCCGATCTGCCGGAGTTCACCGCCGCAGAGCGGATGAGCATGGAGCGCGAGACGGCGGGGCTGTATCTGTCCGGGCATCCCATGATGGACTATCGGGACGCGGCCAAGCGCAGCGGCGCTGTGACCATCGGAGATGTGCTGGCGGGCGCGGCGCTGCTGGAGGACGGCTCCTCCGGAAAGTATGCGGACGGACAGGTGGTGGCGGTGGCCGGCATCGTGTCCACGGTGCGGACTCGGCCGACGAAGAACGGCACGCTGATGGCCTATGTGATACTGGAGGACGAAACGGCCTCCATGGAGCTGCTGTGCTTCAACAGGGTGCTGGAAAGATGCGGGAGTTATCTGGCGGTGAACACGCCGGTGCTGGTGAAGGGCAAGGTGAGCCTGCGGGACGAGAAGCCGCCGCAGATCATGCCGGACGCCATATATCCCATGGAGAGCGAGCTGCCGCTGCCGGTGTTCGGCGTTGAACGGATCAGCGACGCGGAGACGGTGTATCTGCGGGTCAAAAGCGTTGACGATCCGGCCTTTGCGCACATCCTGCTGGTGGCCACCATGTTTGAGGGCGACGTACCCCTGCGCATCCGTATCGCGGATACGGGGAAGCTGTGGGGCGGCACATGTATAGACCATCCGGCCTTTCTGCAGGAGTGCAGAGAGTGGCTGGGGGACAATAACGTGGTGATCAAGCTGAAGGAGCAGACAAAGCTGAAGGAACAGAAAAAGTGACATGAGGGCGCAGCGGAAGCTGCGCCCTTTAGCTTGTCGAAAAAGCCTGTCATTGCGAGCCAGTGCGCACACTGGCGCGGCAATCCGTTTCCAAAACGCATAATTCCTGCACTTTTCCGCGGATTCCCAGCTAAAAGGTTACGGATTCCCACGCCAGCGTGCGCGGGCGGACAGAGTCGTCCGCCCCTACGATGGGGGGGCAAGGAGTGTGCGAAATGGGACGTCGAGGACGGCGTTCCCTACGAAGAGGTGTATGGGGACACCGTCGTTCGCTGCGGTAGGAACCAATTGGGCGGAGGGGCATAGGATGGAGTGAAAGAGGCCATCTTTCACTACGTATTGGGAGGTCATGTCATGGCGGAAACTGTTATGCCGGGGCCGGTCTGCGATCTCAGCAGCGTCCGGGAATCCGTATGCATCCATACACGAAAGATCTTTGACTCCTGCCGGGATAAGGACTGCGTGGAGGATCTGCGGTTCTATCCCACGGCGGCGGCACAGGAGGTGCTCAGCGCATCGCAGATGATAAAGGGCGGCACGGCGGAGCTGCTGTATGTATACACAGATGTGGAGCCGGTGACGTTCAACCGGGGGTTCTACTCGGTGGATATGCGGTTTTACTACCGGGTGACGCTGCAGGTGTGTACCGGGACGCCACGGTACACGGAGGCGGATGGGCTGTGCGTGTTCGACAAGCGCTGCATCCTGTTCGGCAGCGAGGGCAACGCCAAGATCTTCTCCTCGGACACGGTGTTCGACGAGCTGGACGTACCGGGACGTGTGCGGACGAATCTGCCGGTGGCCGTGGTGGAGGCGGTGGACCCCATCGTGCTGGACACCCGCGTGGCGGAGGTGCCGCCGGTGACGGCGGAGCGGAGCTGCCTGGCGGAAATTCCGTCCTTTGTGGCGCAGAGCTTCGGCGGAGAGCTGGTGTTCGACGACAGCAGCGGGCGGCGGCTGTATGTGACGCTGGGGCAGTTCACGCTGGTGCGGCTGGAGCGGGATACCCAGCTGCTGGTGCCGGTGTACGACTACTGCGTGCCCCAGTGCCAGTGCGAGTGCGGCAGTCAGGAGGATCCCTGCGGGCTGTTCCGCAGCGTGGCGTTCCCCATGAACGAGTTTTTCCCGCCCAACTCGGTGGAGACGCCCTGCGACTACAACAGCACCAAGAGCTACTGCGCCTGCCACTGAGCGCAGACCGGGAGACGGCGGTGCCGTCTCCCGGTTTTAGGCGGTCAGGAAAATGGGGTGCGGGCGGACAGAGTCGTCCGCCCCTACGATGCGGGACAGGAGCCATGCGAAACGGGACGTAGGGGACGCCGTCCCCTACGGGTGAGAGGACGTTGGCAACAGCTTTTTTTCGAGGGGTTTTGCTTTACAAACGGACGGAAATCGCGTATAATGCCAAAAAAAGGAGGTGGGCGATGTGGGTATCGCGTTTATTCAGGACAAGCTGGAGATCAAATTCCTCATCCTGTATATCGCCGCGAGGCTGACGGAGCCGGTGGACGGCGCCGCCTTGCAGGATATGACCATGTGCGACGATGGCATCGACTACTTTGATTACGCCGAGTGTCTGAACGATCTGGTGCGGACGGAGCACCTGCGCGTCACGGAGGACGGGCGGTACGTCATCACGGACAAGGGGCGGAAGAACAGCGGGATCTGCGAGAGCAGCCTGCCGTATTCGGTGCGGCAGCTGTCGGACAGGCACATTGCCGCCTACAACAAGGAGGCGCTGCGGCGGCAGCAGGTGCAGAGCCATGTGACCCAGCGGGAAAACGGCACGTACACGGTGACGCTGAAGCTGCGGGACGACGTGGACAGCCTGATGGAGCTGGAGCTGATGGTGGCGGACAAGGAGAGCGGCCAGGCGCTGGCGGAGCGGTTCCAGAGGGAGCCGGAGAAGGTGTACGGGCAGATCATCGGGCTTCTGTGCAGGAAGTAAATGCAGACAATATAAGACAGCGAGTCGATAGAACCATTCTGCCATTTGGAAACGGATTGCCGCGCCAGTGTGTACCCCAAGGGCACTTGCTTCGCGGCGCGCACTGGCTTGCAATGACAGACTTTTTTGACAAGCTGAAGCACCCCTGCGGGGGTGCTTTTTTTGCGCTCATATTCCGGGACGAGCCGTCATAGAGTGAGGTAAAAGCAAAGGAGGCGGCGGTATGGAGATCGGCGAGGCTGTGGGGCGGTATGAGCAGGCGGCGGCGCTGCTGCCGGCACGGTGGCAGCAGGCGGCGCGGCGAGCGCCGGAGCACCGGAAGGCGCTGGCGGAGGAATTCCGGCTGCGGACGGGACGGCCTATGACCATTCTGACATGTGAAGGAGAAATGCTTGTCAGCGATGAGCTGCCAAGGGATAGCGTGACGCAGGCGGATCTGGAGCAGCTGTGTGACGCGGTGACAGGGTATTCCCGGTATGCGGCGGCGGAGACGATGGCAAAGGGGTATCTTATCGGGCGGGGCGGCTTTCGGATCGGGCTGTGCGGCACGGTGGCGGTGCGGCAGGACGGCGGGCTGGCGCTGCGGGACATATCGTCGGCCACGGTGCGTATCAGCCGGCAGGTGCGGGGACTGTGGCAGGAGGTGCCGGCGCTGAGCGAGAGCGGCTTCGATAGCACGCTGATCGCGGCACCGCCGGGTGCGGGAAAGACCACGCTGCTGCGGGATATGATCGCGGCGCTGTCCAACGGGACGGAGGAGCGGGCGGCGCTGCGGGTAGGCGTGGTGGACGAGCGGGGAGAGCTCGCCGGGATGTACCGGGGCGTGCCCCAGCTGGACGTGGGATGCCACACGGACGTGCTGGACGGCTGCCCCAAGGCGGTGGGCATCCCCATGCTGCTGCGCAGCGCCAACCCGCAGGTCATCGCCGTGGATGAGATCACGGAGGAGGCGGACATCCGGGCGATGACGGCGGCGGCCAACTGCGGCGTGAAGCTGCTGGCCACCATCCATGCCGAGGGTGCGGAGGAGCTGCGGCGGAAGCCGCTGTTCCGGATGCTGGAGCAGGCACAGGTGTTCCGGCGGCTGGTGAGCATCACCGTGGAGGACGGGCAGCGGCGGTACAGAACGGAGGAGCTGTGACGGTACAGGCGGGCGGCGCGGTGCTGGTGCTGGCGGCGGCGGTGCTGGGGATATGGCGATATGGCGTGCAGCGGCGGCAGCGGCGGACGCTGGTGTGGGCGCTGGCGGCGGCTATCGGCGAGATGGAGAGCGCCATCCGGTGGCAGCAGACGCCCATGATGGCGCTGCTGGAGGGCCTGGCGGCGCGGGAAACGGTGGGACAATACTTCCGGCAGGTGGCGGACATGGTGCAAGGCGGTATGCCTTTACAGCGCGCATGGGAAAGGGCTTTTTCTGCGATACAGGACGGAGAGGCCGGGGAGATACTGGCGCGGCTGCGGCTGGGCGGAGACAGAGAGCGGCTGGTGGGCGCGCTGGGGCAGACACGGCAGGAGCTGGAGGAGTTGTACCGGCGGCGATGCCGGGAGGACGGACAGAGGAGCCGGGTGACGACGGCTGCGGCGCTGTGCGGCGCGGGACTGGTCATCATTTTACTGATATGAGGGACGAACCATGGATGTGGATCTGATTTTCAAGATCGCGGCCATCGGCATACTGGTGGCGGTGCTGAATCTGCTGCTGGTGCGCAGCGGCCGGGAGGAACAGGCCATGATGACCACGCTGGCGGGGCTGGTGGTGGTGCTGATGATGCTGGTGCAGCAGATCAGCGACCTGTTCGACCTGGTGAAAACGCTGTTTTCCCTGTAAGCATGGAGACGGTGATGCGATTGACGGCGCTGTGTCTGGTGGGGGCGCTGCTGGCGGCGCTGCTGCGGCGCACCGGCGGGGAGATGGCGCTGCTGCTGGCGTTGGCGGTGTGCGGCGCGGCGGTGATGCTGCTGGCACAGCCGCTGGAGGAGCTGAAGGGCTTCTGGGAGGAGGCGGCGTCGTGGGGACAGCTGCCGGTGCAGCTGTTTGTGCCGCTGGTGAAAACGGTGGGTATCGCGCTGCTCTGTCGGACAGGCTCCGACCTGTGCCGGGACGCGGGGGAGAGCGCCATCGGCTCCGTGCTGGAGACGGCGGGGGCGGTGGCGGCCATCGTGGTGTCGCTGCCGCTGTTCCGTTCGGCGTGGGAGCTGCTGAGGTCGCTGGTATGAGAAGGATATGGCTGGTGCTGGCAGCGGTGCTGCTGTGCGTGGAGATCGGATACGGGGCGGAGATCGAGATACCGGCGGAGGTGCGGGATGCGGTGCCGCCGGAGGCGTCCGCGCTGCTGGACGGCGCGGACGGTGCGGCGCAGGAGGGAACGCTGTGGACGGGTATCGGGCGGCTGTGGCGCAGCGCCTGTGCCTATGTGCGCACGGCGCTGGAGAGCCAGGCGTCAGGGGCGGCGGTGCTGCTGGGCATCGTGCTGCTGTGCAGCATGGCAGAGAGCTGCTTCGCGGCGGCGGACGCGCCGGGGGTGCCCCGGTTCGTGACGGTGGCCGGGTCGCTGGCCATCGCACTGGTGGCGGCGGGGGACTTCCGGCAGATGATGGGGCTGGGCGTGGAGACGATGGAGCAGCTGGATGTGTTCGCCAAGGCGCTGCTGCCCACGCTGGCGGCGGCGGTGGCCGCCGGAGGGGGCTATGTGACCGCCGGGGCGCAGCAGGTGGCTACGGTGTTTTTTACAAACCTGCTCATCAGCGTGATCCGAACGGTGCTGCTGCCGCTGCTGTATGGGTGCATCGCGGCGGCGGCTGCGGACGCCATGGCGCCGGGGCACAGCCTGAAAAAGATCGGCACCGGTATACGCAAGGGCGTGTCGTGGGCGCTGACGGCGCTGCTGCTGGCGTTTACGGGGTTTCTGACCGTGTCGGGGGCGGCGTCCGGTGCGGCGGACGCGCTGACGGTGCAGCTGACCCGGTCGGCCATCGCCACGGCGGTGCCGGTGGTGGGATCCATCCTGTCCGACGCCACCGGCGCGGTGCTGGCCGGGGCGGGGATGCTGAAAAGCGCCGTGGGCGTGTTCGGGCTGCTGGCGGTGCTGGCCATCTGTCTGACGCCGTTTGTCACCATGGCGGTGCAGTATCTGCTGTACAAGCTGGCGGCGTTTCTGGCGGGGACGGTGACGGAGGAGCCGCTGGCGGAACTGATCGACGCGCTGGGCTCGGCCTTCGGGCTGATGCTGGGCATGACGGGCAGCTGCGCGCTGGCGCTGCTGATCTCCATTATTTCTTCTGTATCGGTGGTGAGCGGATGATAAGTGAAACGCTGCGGACATGGCTGCTAGGCATTATCGCGGCGGGGATGGTGATCGGGGTGCTGTACGCCCTGCTGCCCAAGGGCAGGATGAAGCCCATCGCCCACGCCGCAGGCGGCGCGGCGCTGCTGCTGGTGATCGTACAGCCGGTGCTGGAGCTGGACTTTATGGAATTTGCCGGGAAATATGAGGACTATGAGAGGGAGATAGAGGAATTGACAGAGGCGTACAGGCAGGCGGATCAGGAAAAGCTGGCGGAACTCATAGCGGACAAGACCGCCGCATATATTGCCAGCAAGGGGGACGCGCTGGGGCTGGACTGCGCGCCGCAGGTGGAGACGCAGCCCAGAGAGGGCGTGCCCTATCCCAGCGCGGTGACGCTGGACATTCCGGAGGATGCGGCGCTGGCGGCGTGGATCAGCGAGGAGCTGACCATCGACCGGGCGCACCAGTATTGGCGTGAGGCAGACGAATGAAGGAAAAGCTGAGGGATATTCTGAAGAAGTACCGGTTCGCGGCGCTGGTGGCGCTGGCCGGAGTGGTGCTGATGCTGCTGCCGGGCAAAAAGGACAGCATGCCGGATGCGGAGACGGCGGAGGGGGAGACATTCTCGCTGGAGGAGACGGAGCGGCGCATGGCGGAGGTGCTGGGCGCTATGGACGGCGTGGGCCGGGTGCAGGTGATGCTGACGCTGCGCAGCGGGGAGACACTGTCGCTGGCGGAGGACAGCAGCGCCACGCTGGGCAGCGGCGGCGATGTGCGGCAGGACAGTCAGGTGCTGACGGTGAACCGGGGCAGCGGAAAGCAGGAGGTGGTGGTGACGCAGCGGCTGTATCCCACCTATCAGGGCGCGGTGGTGGTCTGCCAGGGGGCGGGCGACAGCCGGGTGCGGCTGCGGGTGATGGAGACGGTGGCAGTGCTGACGGGACTGAGCAGCGATAAGATATCGGTAGTCCAATGGAAACAGTAACAATAAATGGGAGGAAAAACGGTATGAAGCAGGTATGGAAGCGGCGGGCGGTGGCTGCTGCGGTCGTGGTGCTGGTGGGCACGTCGGTGTATCTGAACTGGCGGTATGCCGGGGATGTGGCGGACACGTCCAAGGTGCTGGGACAGTCCACGCTGGTGAACGGGGAGACGGCGGAGGCGCAGGCGGACACGGCGGACAGCGGTGGGGACGACTATTTCTCTACGGCGCGGCTGAGCCGGAAGCAGGCGCGGGACACAGCCATCAGTATGCTGGAGGAGGCCAAGGGGGAGGAAAACGCCTCGGAGGAGGTGGCCAACGAAGCGTCGGAGACCTTGCAGGTCTTGGCGGGGTATACAGTGGCGGAGACGCAGATCGAGAATCTGGTGGTGGCCAAGGGGTACGCCGACTGTGTGGCCTTCATGGGTGCGGATTCCATCAGCGTGGTGGTGTCGGCTCCCGATGGACTGGAGGCGGCGGACGTAGCGAAGATCAAGGATATCGTGGTGGCGGAGACGTCCTATGAGCCGGGGCAGATCAAGATCATGGAGGCGGGGACGGCTGCGGCAAAATAGGTGTTGTATTTTCGCGGGAAAAATGGTATAATTCCAAAATGCAAATATGAACCAATGACAACTGTGAGGAGACTGACAGACCATGGCTGAAAATAAGGAATACATGATCCACCAGGAGGAGGCCGGCAGCATCCAGATATCCGAGGATGTGCTGGCGTCTATCGCCAGCACCACCGCGATGGAGGTGGACGGCGTCAGCGCCCTGATGAGCGCCAACGTGTCGGACATTATGGGCGGCAAGAAAATGACCTGCAAGGGCGTCCGGGTGGAGCTGGACGGCGAGCAGATCGTCGTGGGGCTTTATATCGTGGTGCGCTACGGCAGCGCCATCAGCGATGTGGCCAAGAAGGTGCAGAAGAATGTCCACACGGCGCTGGAGGGCATGACCGGCTTTAAGGTGGCGGCGGTGAACGTCCATGTGGGCGGCATCAGCTTTAACTGAGAATGAGAGAGAAAAGGACGAACGCTTATGACACGCAGCACCGCACGTGAGATCGCCATGCATCTGGCGTACCAGTTGAGCTTTACCGAATTGCCGGTGGAGGAGTTTTTGGATCAGCAGCTGAGCGCGGAGCGCTTCGCGGAGCTGGCCGCAGAGGATGAGTTGTACGCCGATATGCCCAACGCAAAGCAGGAGGAGTATATCCGGCGGCTGGTGTCCGGTGTGGCGGAGCACGCGGCGGAGCTGGACGCGGACATTGAAAAGTACGCCCAGGGCTGGCGGTTCGAGCGTATTTCGCTGGTGGCGTCGGCCATCATGCGGGTGGCCATGTACGAGATTTTGTACATGGCGGATATCCCCCAGGGCGCGGCTATCAGCGAGGCGGTGGAGATCGCCAAGAAGTACGAAACACCGGAGGTGGCGAAGTTCATCAACGGCATTCTGGGCAGCTTTGTCCGGGGCGAGGTCAAGGTCAAGGACGAATAAGAAAAAGGCAGAGCCGAGGCTCTGCCTTTTCAGCATGGCAAAAGCAGGAGGGGACAATGGAAGGAAGATATGTGTTCACAGTGTCGGAGATGAACCAGTTCATCAAGGAGCTGCTGGACAATGTGCCGCCCTTGCAGGAGGTGCTGCTGCGGGGCGAGATATCCAACTATAAGGTGTACCCCTCCGGGCACCATTATTTCACGCTGAAGGACAGTCAGAGCAGCCTGAAGTGCGTGATGTTCAAGACCAGCACCATGCGGCTGCGGTTCCGACCGGAAAACGGGATGCAGGTCATCGCCGCCGGGCGGATCAGCGTGTATCCGAGAGACGGAGCGTATCAGCTGTACTGCACCGGGCTGACGCCGGAGGGCGTGGGCGATCTGAGCGTGGCCTTCGAGCAGCTGAAGGAGAAGCTGCGGAAGGAGGGATTGTTCGACGCGGCGCACAAGAAGCCGCTGCCGGTATATCCCCGGCGCATCGCCATTGTGACGTCCCCGGCGGGTGCGGCGGTACACGACATGATACGCATACTGCGGAGGCGGTATCCTCTTGCCAAGGTGCTGCTGCTGCCGGTGCGGGTGCAGGGGACGGAGGCGCCGGCGGAGATCGCGGGAGCCATACGGTATGCCAACCGGCACGCGCTGGCGGATGTGCTTATCACCGGGCGGGGCGGCGGCTCGCTGGAGGATCTGTGGGCGTTCAACGACGAGAGGGTGGCGCGGGCCATCTATGACTCGGAGATACCGGTGATATCGGCGGTGGGGCATGAGCCGGATGTGGCTATCAGCGACTTTGTAGCTGACCGGCGGGCGTCCACGCCGTCCAACGCGGCGGAGATCGCCGTGCCGGATCGGGAGGAGCTGCTGCGGGCGCTGGACAGTGCGGAAAAGCGGATGGAACAGGCCGCGCATGGTATGCTCCGGCGGCAGGGACAGCGGCTGGACGCGCTGGCGGAGAAGCGGGTGATGACGGAGGCCACGGCCTTTGTGGAGGATCGGCGGCAGGATGTGGATCACATGACCCACCGGCTGTGCGCCGGGATGCGGGCGGTGGCCGACGGGCAGAGACGGCGCTTCGGCGCGCTGGCCGCGGCGCTGGACGCTCTCAGCCCGCTGAAGGTGCTGGGACGCGGGTACGCCGTGGCGCAGAGGTCAGACGGTACGGTGGTGCGCAGCGCCGGGCAGGTGGAGCGCGGGGAGCGGCTGCGGCTGCGGCTGGCGCAGGGCGGCATCGTTTGTGAAGTGAAGGAGAAGGACTATGGCGGCGAAAAAGACGTTTGAGGAGAATATGGCGCGGCTGGAGGCTATCGTGACCATGCTGGAAAAGGGCGACGCCACGCTGGGGGACAGCATGGCGCTGTTTGAGGAGGGCACGAAGCTGGTGAACCAGTGCCGTAAGGAGCTGGACAGCGCCGAGCAGAAGGTGGTCAAGCTGTCCAAGGGCGCGGACGGTGCGCCGGTGGAGAGCGATTTTTTGGCGGAGGAATGAGCATGGAGTACGAAAGACAGTATGAGCAATACCGGCTGGCGGTGGAGGAGCATCTGAACGGGCTGTTCACCGGCAGCGCCGCCTACGGGCGGCTGTATGAGGCCATGCGATACAGCGTGCTGGCGGGCGGTAAGCGTATCCGACCGGTGCTGACGCTGGAATTCGCCCGGCTGGGCGGCGCGGACTGGCGCACGGCGCTGCCCTATGCCTGCGCGCTGGAGCTGGTACACAACTACTCGCTCATCCACGACGATCTGCCCTGCATGGACGACGACGATCTGCGGCGGGGAAAGCCCACCAACCACAAGGTATACGGCGAGACGCTGGCGATACTGGCGGGCGACGCCTTGCAGCCGGAGGCGTTCCGGCTGATCGCGCAGGCGCCGGGGCTGTCCGCCGAAAGCCGTATCGCGGCAGCGGAGGTGCTGGCCAAGGCCGCGGGCGCGGACGGCATGGTGGGCGGTCAGGTGCTGGACACGCTGTGCCATGTGACGGACGAGGCAGGGCTGACGCAGCTGAACAGGCTGAAGACCTGCGCCATGATCTCAGCGGCGGCGGAGCTGGGCTGTGTGGCAGCCGGTATGGACGGGGAGAAGCGCCGGCAGGCGCGGGAGTTCGGCGACGGGCTGGGGCTGGCGTTCCAGCTTCGGGACGACATTCTGGATGTGACCGGCAGCGAGGACGTGTTTGGCAAGCCTATCGGCTCCGACGCGGAGGAGGGAAAGACCACCTTTGTGAACCTGAAGGGGCTGGACGCATGCCAGCGGGAGGTGGAGCGCCAGACGACGCGTGCCAAGGCCGCCATTTCCGGTTGGCCGGGGTGCGAATTCCTGATGGAGCTGGCTGACCGGATGGTGAAGCGTGTAAAGTGACAGTACATTACAGATAAGATGTAACACCGCCCTGCGCCTTCGGCGCAGGGCGGTCAGTCTGTCAAAAAAGCCTGTCATTGCGAGCCAGTCCGCGCCGCGAAGCAAGTGCCCTTGGGGTACAGACTGGCGTGGCAATCCGTTTCCAAAGCGCATAATTCCTGCGCTTTTCCGCAGATTCCCAGCTAAAAGGTTACGGATTCCCACACCAGTGACATCGGTCACTGGTTCGGAATGACAGGGGCGTGGGGACGTCGAGGACGCCGTCCCCTACGTCAGCGCAGCAGCGGATAGACGGTGGGCGGACAGAGCCGTCTGCCCCTACGAAAGAGAACACCGGGAGGTGGTCATCCCTGCCCGGCGCTGCCGTAGTCGCAGAGGGGGCGCAGGGGACAGGCGGCGCAGTTGGGCTTGCGCGCCATGCAGAGGGCGCGTCCGTGGAGCACCATGCGGTGGCAGAAGTTGTTGGCTTCCTCCGGGGGAATGACACGGCGCAGCTGCTGCTCCACCTTCAGGGGATCCTTGCTGCCGTCGGTAAGACCCAGGCGGCCGGTGATGCGGATGCAGTGGGTGTCGCACACATAGCCGTCGGTGCCGTAGATATCGCCCAGAATGAGGTTGGCGGTCTTGCGGCCTACGCCGGGCAGGGAGAGAAGGTCATCCATGTTGTCCGGCACCTTGCCGCCGAAGCGCTCCACCAGCATCTGCGCCGCGCCCACGATATCGCGGGCTTTGGCGCGCCAGAAGCCGCAGGACTGGACGTAGGTGCCCACCTCGTCCACATCGGCGGCGGCGAAGGCCTCCAGCGTGGGGTAGCGGGCGAACAGGGCGGGCGTGACCAGATTCACGCGGGCATCGGTACACTGGGCGGCCAGGCGGACGGAGAACAGAAGCTCATAGTCCTTCTGATAGTCCAGCGAGCACAGCGCGTCCGGGTACAGCTCCTTCAGCGCCGCGATGATGGCGGCGACCTGCTGTTTCGACTTCATGTGACATCACCTCGCGCCTATTGTATCAGATGTTGCAGAAAAAGGCAATCGGTGGTATAATGTTCCGAACAGCTTACAGAGGAAGGGAGGCGGCGGTATGCGTCCGCTGGCAGACGAAATACGACCCCAGACATTGGACGACGTGGCAGGGCAGAAGCACCTGCTGGGCGAGGGCGCGCTGCTGCGGCGGCTCATCGAAAACGGCACCGATGCGAACCTGATCTTTTACGGGCCGTCGGGCACCGGCAAGACAACGGTGGCCAACATTATCGCAAAACAGGCCAACAAGACGCTGTATACGCTGAACGCCACCACCGCGTCCTTACAGGACGTGAAGAACGTCATCGCGGACGTGGACACCATGCTGGCTCCCAACGGGATCCTGCTGTATCTGGACGAGATACAGTATTTCAACAAGAAACAGCAGCAGAGCCTGCTGGAGTTTCTGGAAAACGGGAAGATCACGCTGATCGCGTCCACCACGGAAAATCCGTATTTTTACATCTACAACGCGCTGCTGTCCCGCAGCACGGTGTTCGAGTTCAAGCCGCTGACGGTGGAGGACACCATACCGGCGGTGGTGCGGGCGCTGAACATCGAGAAGGAACGCAGCCAGCTGCCCTTTGACTGGGCGGAGGACGTGCCCCGGACGGTGGCTGCCGGGTGCGGCGGAGACGTGCGCAAGGCGGTGAACGCGGTGGAGCTGCTGTACCGCTCGGCAAGGCCGAAGGACGGCGGATTGTACGTCACGCGGGAGGACGCGGTGCAGCTGAGCCAGTGCAGCGCCATGCGGTACGACCGGGAGGGGGACGACCACTACGACCTGCTGTCGGCGCTGCACAAGTCCATACGCGGCTCCGACCCGGACGCGGCGGTGTACTATCTGGGCAGGCTGCTGGTGGCGGGGGATCTGATCTCGCCGTGCAGACGGCTGCTGTGCATCGCGGCGGAGGATATCGGGCTGGCGTACCCACAGGCCATCACGGTGGTGAAGAGCTGCGTGGACGCGGCCTTGCAGCTGGGATTGCCGGAGGCGCGGCTGCCGCTGGGAGAGGCGGCGGTGCTGCTGGCCACCGCGCCCAAGTCCAACAGCGCCCACAACGCCATTATCGCGGCCATGGAGGACATCCAGAGGGGGGCGGTGGGGGATATTCCGCGGCACCTGAAGAATGTACACGCCGACAGTACCGGGGCGGAGAAGGCACCGGCGTACAAGTATCCCCACAACTATCCCCAGCACTATGTGGAGCAGCGGTACCTGCCGGAGACGCTGGGTGACAGGACGTACTATGAGTACGGAGAGAACAAGACGGAGCAGGCGGCCAAGCGGTACTGGGACGAGATCAAGAGGAAATGACATGGATTTGCAGGTAAATGATATCGCGGAGCTGAAAAAGGAGCATCCCTGCGGCAGCAAGCGCTGGCAGGTGCTGCGGGTGGGCATGGACATCAAGCTGCGGTGTATGGGCTGCGGGCATGAGGTCATGCAGCCACGGCGGAAGGTGGAAAAAATGATACGGCGGATCGTGCCGAAGGAGGAAACGGAATGAGACCGAAATGGACGAGATATCTGGCCATGGGCATTGCGCTGCTGCTGGCTATTGTGATGGCACTGTCGCTGGTGCTGCCGTATATCGGCCTATGAAGCACTGCATTATTGCCAAGTACACGCCGCAGGCGTATGAGCGGCGGGCGGAGCTGCTGCCCCGCATCCGGGAGATATTCGCGGTGGCCGGGGAGATACCCGGCGTGCGCGGCGCGGAGGTGTATTCCAACTGCGTGGCGCGGGAGAACCGGTACGACGTGATGATCGTGCTGGAGATGGACAGAGACGCGTTGCCGCTGTATGACGATTCGGAGATGCACCACAGGTGGAAGGACGAATTCGGCGGACTGCTGGAAAAGAAGGCCATATTTGACTACGAGTGAGAAAACACATCCCTCCGGGGATGTGTTTCTTTTATAAAGACGGAGGCGCACCGGTTGCGACGGGTTCTGACAGGGGAGGGGCGTATAATAGGACGTGCGGGGTGAGGCGGATGACAGTGGTGTATTGGGACAGAGTGGTGGTGCTGAACGGCATTGTGGACTATCTGCTTCTGCTGAGCGCCGCGTGGCTCAGCGGCCTGCCGCTGCGGCGGGGGCGACTGGTACTGTGGGCAGCGCTGGGCGGACTGTACGCCGGGGCAGTGTTCCTGCCGGGGCTGGAGGTGCTGGGAGCGCCGGTCATCCGGGCGGCTGCGGGCATCGTCATGGCGCTGGGCGGCATGAAATGGCGATGGAGGCCGGCGGGGGTGTTCCTGCTGCTGGCGGCAGGGCTGGCCGGGGTCATTCTGGCGCTGGGACTGGCGGCGGGGTCGCCGTCGGGCTTGGTGCAGCGGCTGTATCTGGCGGATATAAGCTGGCAAGGCATTCTGCTTGTCAGTGCTGGATTTTACTTGGTGCTACGGTTCTTTATGGGACAGGCGGCACGACATGGAGGGGGCGAGCTGTTGCAGGTGACGATATCGGTGGGCGGGCGGACACAGACGGTGACGGCGCTGCACGACACGGGGAATACGCTGCGGGATCCGGTCAGCGGGTGCCCGGCGCTGGTGCTGGAACGGCAGGCGGCGGATGGCCTGTGGTCGCCGGAGGTGGCGCAGGTGTTGGCGGAAAGTGCCGCGCCAGAGGAGAAAATGGCGCGGCTGCACCGGATCGGGTGTCCGGTGCGGTTCACACTGCTGCCTTTCCGGGCGGTGGGGACGGCGGCGGGGCTGCTGCTGGCGGCGCGCAGCGACTACATAGAGGTGAACGGCAGGCGGTACCCGCGGACACCGGTGGCACTGTCGGAGCAGCCGGTCAGCGATGGCGGCGGATACCACGCCCTGTGGGGCGCGGCAGAGGAAAGGGGGAGAGGGCATGAAGCTGTGGACGTGGCTGAAGCGGCTGTGGCGCAGTCTGCAAAGGCGGGATAAGGTCATGTACATCGGCGGCAGCGACACGCTGCCGCCACCGCTGCCGCGGGAGCAGGAGGCCGTGCTGCTGGAAAGGCTCAACGACGGAGACTTTCAGGTGCGGCAGACGCTGATCGAGCGGAACCTGCGGCTGGTGGTGTATATCGCGCGGCGGTTCGAGAACACGGGGATACATATCGAGGATCTGATCTCCATCGGCACCATCGGGCTTATCAAGGCCATCAATACGTTCCGGACGGACAAGAACATCAAGCTGGCTACGTATGCGTCCCGGTGCATTGAGAACGAGATACTGATGTATCTGCGGAAGAACAGCTCCCAGCGGACGGAGGTGAGCTTCGATGAGCCGCTGAACACCGACTGGGACGGGAAGGAGCTGCTTCTCAGCGATGTGCTGGGCACGGAGGGGGACGTGGTCATGCGCCCCATCGAGGAGGACGTGGATCGGCAGCTTTTGCAGACGGCGGTGTCGCACCTTAGTCCCCGGGAGCGGGATATCATCACCATGCGGTTCGGGCTGGGCGGCGCGAAGGAGCTGACGCAGAAGGAGGTGGCCGACCGGCTGGGCATATCCCAGAGCTACATCTCCCGGCTGGAAAAGCGGATCATCCTGCGGCTGCGGCGCGACTTGCAGAAAATGAGCTGAAAAGGCTGTGAAGGATAATTCCTTCACAGCCTTTGCTGTATCTTGGTTTATTGCAGGGAGACAGGTGCGGGGCGGTTGACCACCATCATGTTGTAGTAGCGCAGCAGGTGATAGTCGTCCTTGTCCAGCTTGACGGTGTTCAGCAGGCGGTCGCCCTCCTCCAGGGGTTCCTTGGAGATCAGCGCCTTCAGCGCGATGGGGGCGAAGAAGGGGGAGGAGCCGATGCCGGACACCAGACCCACAGCGGGCATACGGTTCTGCATGGGGTTGAGCATGCAGATGTACATTTTCTCCGCCTCGTTGATCTGGTTGGTGAGCACCATGTGGGTGATGGTGTCGTAGGCCTTCATTTCGCCGGTAAACAGGTGCTGGCAGTGATCCGGGTCGGAGAAGGAAGCAACACCCATGTACAGCGTGACGTCGATGCCGTCATGCTCCGAGGAGTGGGAGAAGCGCAGAAGGGAGCGAACCATCTGGCGGATGCGGCCATCGTAGTAGTACATGTAGGCCAGGGACTGGTTGAAGTAGTTGTTCTTGGGCAGGGCGGGCTCCGTGCGGAAGATGGGCGGCTGGTAGTCGATGAAGCACTTCATGTCGATGTCCAGCGCCTGCGCGATCTCGTAGAGCGTTTCGATGTCGATGGTGATGGCGCCGTTTTCGTACTTGGAAAGCGTCGCCTTGCTTTTGTTGATCATGGCGGAGAACTGCTCAATGGTATAGCCGCGGCTTTTCCGATATTTTTTGATACGTTGGCCAACAAAATAAGAAAAAGAGCTCAAAAGCGACACCTCCTTGCATGATGGAGTAATGATACCAAACGTTTGGTAGTATGTCAATGATTTTTTTCTGTCTGAGAAACGTTTTTTCTTATGTTTTCCTTCAAATAAACCATTCGGTGAAAAAGCGCCGCTTGTGAAAAATAAAACCCCCGGTATCCGAGGATACCGGGGGTTTGTGTGATATGAGGGAGAATGCTTACTTGGCGGCTTCCATACCGGCCAGCAGAGCCTTCTTGTTGCCCTCCAGGAAGCGGGCTTTCTTTTCGCCCAGCTCGATGCGGATGGCTTCCATCATGCTATCCACGGAGGTGACGGGAGCCTTGGCCAGAGTAGCACCCAGAATGGCCACGTTAGCGCCCTTGGGGTTGCCGATGGACTCCGCAATGCCGTTGGCGTCGCAGTAGACGACGGTGATGTCGTCACGGACGGCCTTACGGTCGATGATGGAGCTGTTGATGACCAGAACGCCGCCGGGCTTCACGTGCTCCTCGAACTTGTCCAGAGAGGGACGGTTCATGGCCACGATCACGTCGGCCTTGTCCACCAGAGGGGAGGCAACGGGGTCATCGGAGACGATGACGGAGCAGTTGGCGGTACCGCCGCGCATCTCGGGGCCGTAAGAGGGAAGCCAGGAGACGTGCTTGCCGTCCAGCATGCAGGCCATGGCCACGAACTTACCGATCAGCAGCATACCCTGACCGCCGAAACCGGCGAAAATAAAGGTTTTTTCCATGTTACTCCGCCTCCTTGTCTTTGTATACGCCCAGAGGATAGTAGGGGATCATGTTCTTCTCCAGCCAGTCCAGAGCCTCCACGGGGGACAGACCCCAGTTGGTGGGGCAGGTGGACAGGACTTCGATCATGGTGAAGCCCTTGCCCTCCATCTGCAGACGGAAAGCCTTGGCAATGGCCTTCTTCGCCTTGGCGATGTTGGCGGTGTTGTTCACGGCCACACGCTCAATGTAGTAGGAGCTGGGGACAGCGGCCAGCATCTCGCACATCTTGATGGGCAGACCGCTCCACTCCTCGCTGCGGCCGGCGGGACAAGTGGTCGCCTTCTGGCCGATCAGGGTGGTGGGAGCCATCTGGCCGCCGGTCATGCCGTAGATGGCATTGTTGACGAAGATGGTGGTGATCTTCTCACCGCGGTGAGCGGCGTGAACGATCTCAGCGGTACCGATGGAGGCCAGGTCGCCGTCGCCCTGATAGGTGAACACCAGGGTGTCCTTGCCGACGGAGCGCTTGATACCGGTGGCCACAGCGGGAGCGCGGCCGTGGGCGGCCTCGTACATATCGCAGTTGAAGTAGTCATAGGCAAACACGGAGCAGCCCACGGGGGCGACGCCGATCACCTTGCCGTTCAGGTTCATCTCGTCGATGACCTCGGCCACCAGACGGTGGATGATACCGTGGTTGCAGCCGGGGCAATAATGGAACTGCTTGTCAGTGAGCAGCTTGGTCTTTTCGAACAGTACAGCCATCTTATTTACCCTCCTTCATGCTCAGGATCTTGGCAACGATCTCGTCGGTAGAGGGCATCTGGCTGCCGCAATGACCGAAGAAGTCCACCGGCTTGGCGCCGTTGATCGCCAGCTTCACGTCCTCCAGCATCTGGCCTTCGTTCAGCTCCACGTCCAGAACAGCCTTGACGCTGGGCTGGGTGCAGGCCTCGTGCACGGCATCGTAGGGGAACGGCCACACAGTGATGGGACGAACCAGACCCACGTTGATGCCCTGCTCCTTCAGCTGAGCGATGGCGCTCTTGGCCACGCGAGCCACGGTGCCGAAGGCGGTGATGATATAGTCGGCATTCTCGCAGTTGTAGCTCTCCCACATCTGCTCGTTGGCAACGACTTCCTTGTACATGGCCTGCAGCTCATCGTTGTGGATGGCCAGGCTCTCGGTGTCGATGTAGATGGAGTTGATGACGCCGCGCTTGGCGGGATCATCACCGGGCTTCCAGCCGGTGCAGGCCCAGGGCTTCTTCTCCGGGTCTACCTTGTAGTCCACCATCTCGGGCAGCTCCACGGGCTCCATCATCTGAGCGATGATGCCGTCCGCCAGGAACAGCACGGGGATGCGGTACTTCTCGGCCTTATCGTAGGCGATCATCATCAGGTCGATGGCCTCCTGCACGGAAGCGGGAGCGAAGGTCAGCAGGTGATAGTCACCGTTGCCGCCGCCCTTGACGCCCTGGAAATAGTC